>JAABUV010005729.1_pt1 | contig 13968 bp, 27 predicted proteins | sample 5559971 | NCBI WGS metagenome assembly JAABUV01 (sample SAMN10711881, study PRJNA513362) | rock metagenome | isolation source: Antarctica rocks | place: Antarctica: Victoria Land, Knobhead nord | collected 2015-12-19
GTGCGCTCCAGGGGTCTGCCCCATGCACCGTGTGCGGGTTTGCGCTCCCATGGCAACACATGTGGATCCCAGTGGCCGGCACGCAAGACATGCACGTCTGTCCCCGCATGCGCAAGCGCCCAAGGGGCGTCGGAGCGCGCGTGCGCGGTGCGCGAGCGACGGGCCCGCCGCTCGCCGGCGGCCTCCACGGCCTGCGCCAGCGCCGCGGTCCAGCGCGCTGCGCGCGGCCGTGCAGGGCTCCGCGACGGTGTGCATCCTGATACTGGAGGGCAGACTGGAAGGCAGGGGTCCAGCGCGCCGCGCGCGGCTGCGCAGGGCTCCGCGACGGTGTGCATCCTGATGCTGGAGGGCGGCCGGCTGCACGCGGCCAACCTGGGCGACAGCGGCTTCTGGGTGCTGCGCGGGCGGACGGTGGTGCACCGCTCGCCGCAGCAGCAGCACGCGTTCAACTGGCCCTTCCAGCTGGGCTCGCCCGGCTCGCGCTCGGACACGCCCTCGTCCGCGGAGGCGCGGCCCCGGCCGGCGCCCCCCCCTCCGGCTCGGCGGGCGCCCTGTGCCGCGCGCTGTCCTGGGCGGCCGTGGGCGCCTTCCCGCTCGGCCACTCTCTGCCAGTGGAAGCGTGCCCGCCAGCAGGCCACGCCGCCCTGCGTGTGTGTAGGTTCGCGCAGGCCCCAGCTTGTGCAGGCCCCTGGCGATGCTCGCGCTGTGTGTGGCGCATGGCGGCGGGAAGGCTGCCCGGCAGCTCCCCGCACTGCGCTCCCGCATGGCGCCACGCGGCGCGGCTCGCGCTGAGAGACGCCATGCTGTTTAGCGCAGAGGAGGTCAGAGGAAACAAGCAAAATATGCAGCAATGAGGGAGGTAAGGAGTCTGCGCCGCGGCCGCGCAGCTGAGCACGGTGGCGGTCGCGGCGGGCGACGTGGTGCTGGCGGCCACCGACGGCGTCTGGGACAACGTGTTTCCGGAGGAGGTGGCCGGCGTGGTGGACTCGGCGCAGCGCCGCGGCGACGCGCCGGACGCCACCGCCGCGCTGGTCGCCCAGCTGGCGCTGTCCAGGCGCGCCGCGCGCGCGCGCGCCGCGCACGTCAGCAGGGCGGCGGCCTCGGGCGGCGGCGGGGCTGTGCGCAAGATTCTATGCTGGTGTACGGGAGGCTTGCCTAAGTTTAGCGGAGCAGTGGTGTTGCTGCATAACAGCAAGGCCAGTTCATGCGCGAACAAGGGTAGCAGCTTCAGCGGTGTTTGTGCACATGTGGTGGCCGCCGGCCTGGGGACACGCAATGGCATTTGTCGCGGAGGCGAAAGCTCAAGCATGGGCGGTCGCGCAGGTCGCAGGACCAGCGGCACATGTCGCCGTTCGCGTACGGCGCGCAGATGTCGGGCATCGAGTACGTGGGCGGCAAGCCGGACGACATCACCGTCGTCGTCGCGTACGTGACCGACGCGGCGAAGCTCTGACACACGCGTCTTACTGCCGCGACCATGCTGTGGCGGGCAGCGAGGCCTGCCTGTTGCGATGCCTAGCGCTGCATGGCTGTGCGCGCTGCCAGGGCTGCGGCGCGCCTGCTGGTGGCAGGGGCTTCCTGGCGGGCTGTGAGCTGGGAGTTGTGCTGTTGGACGAGAGCGCATGCAGTCGACTGCGTGGAGCCCCTGTGGACAACTGCTGGAGTGGGTTGGCCGGGTTTTCAGCCAGTATGTTGAATTCAGACTGTGGCTGTTCATTGGCAGGGAGAGGCTTGCGAGCGTTCGGGTAAAGAGGCGTGTGCGCGCCTCGTTCTTTTGTGATCTGCACTTGAGCAGCCAAGGATGCCTGCCGTTTGTTTCCTACGAGTGTTTTCTGCGCCAGCTGTGCCACAGCGCAGGCACAAACAGCCCGTGTCATCTGCCTTTGATTTGCCATTGGCCGATCAGATTGATCAACCTGCAAGCATGTTGGCGACGGGGAGCTGGAAAGGGTTTGCCACTGCTCTTCTGCTCGATAAGCAGCGTACTTTGAGTAATACCCCCAAAGTGCATGACAGTGCCGCAGGATAGTCAGTCAGTGGTGACAGCACTTTGCGCATGAGGTCATGTGCACCTGTGCAAGCTAGACATGACACCATCGCAAGCGACCTGCACCATGCATATCCGTGACTGTCACAGACGCCAGCGCATGCACGACGCTTACAAGTCTGAGCACATGCTGCCGTGAACGCCCGCGCGCACTACGCAGTGCGTAGTACGTAGCGTGCGTAGTACGCACGCTAGGCCTGTGCTACCGACGCCTCTGCTAGCAGCCCCTCGCACGCGTCCTCGAGCAGGTCCAGCACCAGCTCAAAACCCTGCCGGCCGCCAAAGTACGGGTCCGGTACGGTGTCCGAGCCCTTGAACTTGGGGCTCCGCAGAAACTCGCTCATCAGCCGGACCTGCGCGGTTGCCGAGGTCGTGCTCTGCCTATCTGTCCATCGCGCTGCTGGCAGAGAGCGGGGCGGTCGGGGCATCGAGGGGCGCTCCCAACTCTCAGCACACACAAGCGGCTGAGGCCGTGCGCTACCGAGCTATGACAGCTAATCACCCAGATCTGTGTGTGCCTGTGGTCGCGCACGCCACCGCGCACATGAAAAGACCGGGCTCATGTTGGACTGCTACAAGATACTAGCAGCGCAGGCTTCCGAGAGGGGCACCGAACAGCGCCGCGAGTGGCAGGGAGAAGTTCGGGTGCGAGCCCGCTTGCAGAGACCAAACAGCCTGCAATGCATGCTGGCGGCCGATGCGCACATCGCACAATACTGCTGTGTGCTTCAGGCTCAGAGCGTCCCAGTCTGCGCCCGGTGCGCGCGCGCCTTGCTCCTGTAGTCTGGCGGCGCGGCCGCGGAGGCCGCCCAGTGCGCGGCTGCGCGGTGGATCGCAGCAATGTTCTCGTGGTCCATGCCGATGATGTAATTAAAGTCGGCGAGGTCGCGCGGCGCCAGCGGCCGCGAGCGCGAGGTGAGGCTGATGCCGCGCGCGCGCGCGGCCTCCGCCATACGTGCGTCTGCCCCCCGCGCGGCGTCCCAGTCAGCGCTAAGCAGAGGCTTGTACGCTATGTGAATGCATGCCCAGCCAGCTGCCCGACGCAGAGCCAGGCAGGTCGCCGCTCTTGTAGTCACAAGTTAATACCGTCTTCATGGTTTCAAACCAGCCACTCTTGACTCAACTCTGCCAGCATAAGGTGGCGCAAGCAAATTGCTGTGTGCTCACCAGACTCCGCGCCTACATGGTAACAATAGCCCCCGTCAAAGTACCTGCACGTGCGCAGATGGGTTAGGCGCTTGCGCTTCTGAACACTTGCGTCAAGGCACTCGTGTAACTTACAAGCCCGCTCAAGCACACTGCCTGACCAATCATCTGTGGCAGCGTGAGCCCCAGGAGCACCAGTCCTCGCTGCCGCCGCCCGTGCCGCAGCTGTCAATGTGGAACTGCTCCTTCCGCCCAGCGCGCTCGACGACGTGCTTGAAGACCGCCTCAGCGCTCGGGCTCCGGCATATGTTGCCTGCACAGCGCCGCGGCTTAGCACGCAGCGGTGTGACTACAAACCGGTGTAGCAGCAGCCAGCCACAACTTGCACAGGCGCAGAGATGCCGTCACCGAGACAGACGAAGAGCACGTTGGTCTTATTGGCAGCGTCCGTGGCGCTAGGTGCCTGCAAGCGTCCTTGCGCCACAGCTCATGAACTGCCAATGTGGCAGCGTGTAAAGGTGATGGGCGTGAACAACTGGGTCCCGCTCGAACCTGGGCGGCGGGCCTCAGGCCAGATGTCTGCAGTTGCAGCCTCGCTGAGCGTGGGCAGGGCACGCAAGATGACTTTGTGTGTAGTGCAGGGGACTGGCCTGTGGTAAGGTGCCTTGCAGACACACGTCTATTGCTTACCGCTCCGGTCACGAACGTCCTGCAGCGGTATGCAGTACACTCACCAGTGTTCATAAAAGCTCGCTTACAGACTGCAGGCTGGCGCCCAATCCCTGATGCTCTGACGACAGCAAGAGAGAAAAGAGGCTCTTGCTAGCTCTTTGCAAGGGTCGACCATGTGACTCAATTGCGGATTGCCCACTGGGCTGCAGTGTTGCATGGGGATGCATGGGGAACACTGCAGTGTTGCTGCATTATGTAGCTGGGGTTACATGAGCATGCTGCATCATAAGCCATTAAACCAGCGTCTACTAAAATGCGCTTTGACATTGAAGGCTGCGGACCAACTCACTGCTATTCCCAAACTCTGCCCACAGCCCGGCACACGGTGCAGCCACACTCCCAACATTTGACACTAACACAGTTCAAAACTGCAATGCGTGCCGCATGGCCAGCGCCCACAAACCTGGGCACACCGCACTCCTACACTCGTTGTGCTGCCCATGCAACCCAGCGCATGCGCCACAAAAGCAGGGTCAACACGCGCCCGAGATCCAGGAGCAAGCACTGCTGAGCCTGGTCATCAGAGGCGCCCTCCGCCCCAGTCTAACACCCACACACCCAACTTTCCCCGAGCTTCCCTGCACTCTGCACGTCCCGCCTGGACGTGCGCTGCAGGATGCGACTGCACACATGCATGCCGCCATCACAAAGAGCACCAGCTGCATGCAAATGCCGCTTCTGCAGCCCCAACATGATGCGGCCTGCCCTGCATCCCGGGGCCCGCAAGCGCAGTGCAGCCAGGGTCCCGGCCGCTAAAATACCAGAGGACACAGGACTGCCATAGGACTCGCCTTACCCCAGCGACATGCAGGCAGGCCAGCTTGAGCGCGGCATCGTGCGCCGCGCGCTCGCACCGCCTCAGGCGCCGAGACGCAAGCGCATGCTCGACGGCCTGACCACCCCGCAACGCAGAGCGCCGCAGTGCAATGGGGCGCCAGCGCAGTCGCAGCCCGGCGCATGCAGCCGCGCCCCTATGCCAGCAGCTCAACGGGCAGCGCGGGCACGGGCTCGGGCCGCGCGCGCTCCTTCACCGAGAACTGCAGGCCGCCCGCGTGCTCGCCGCCGGGCGCGTCGACGAGCACGGTGTCCTCCTCGCCAATGTCGCCGCGCAGCAGCGCCTTGGCCAGGCCCGTCTCCAGCTCGCGTTGCACCGCGCGCTTGACCGGCCGCGCGCCGTACACGGGGTCGAAGCCGCGCGCCTGCGCGCACGCGGCGCGGGCTCGGCCCCCAGCGCGCGAGTCATGGCGGCAGCCTGTGCAGAGCGGCCGGGCCGCGCTCGCGCCCCGCCGCTCGAGATGTCAGGCCCCTGGATGCTTCTTCATCAGCCAGCAGTCCAGGTACACAGGTGCACACAGGACAACCTCCCAGGCAGGCGCTGAGCTGGCACCGCCTGCCCCCGCCACCCAGCCTCGCATGCGATCACAGCGCCGAGCTTACACGGACGGCCGACCTGGTGTCGCGCGGAGGCTCCAGGGGCGGGGGGCGGGCCGCGCGGCGCACCGCCAGGTAGTCGACCGCAGCGTCCGAGAGCTCCATGCGCATCTTCTTGTCGCGCAGGCGCTCGGCCACGCGCTCCGCCTGCGCGCGCGCCGCGCCGCTGATTAGCGTAGGGGCAGGCGGCTGCCTACCTGCCTTTTGCCCTCACGCTCGGCAGCTGCCGCCAGGCCGCCGGCAGCGTCAGACACGCGGGACATCGCCAGACATGTGGTGCGCTCGAAAAGGCCTCAGGAGTGCAGGGCGGAGGCCCGGCAGCCGGAGCGCTCCAGGCCGCCAGGGGCAGGCACCTGGATGCGCACGATGTGCTTGATCTCGTCCTTGCGCAGCGCCTCGAACACCACGAAGTCGTCCACGCGGTTGACAAACTCCGGCCGGAAGTTGGCGCGCACCTGCGGCCGCCCGACATGTTTAGCACCAGCACCCCCGCCCAGGGCCATGCACACGTGACAGGCGCGAGATGTGGGGCGGAGGGACTGCCCTGCTGCACGCGGAGGATAGGTACAGACAGGCACGCGCACAGGCATGAACAGACATGGGTGGCCGCCGCGGCCCTGCAGACCGGCGCAGGCCGGACGCAGGCCCGAGCGGGAGCGCGGGAGCGCAGGGGCGCGCCAGCTGCATGACAGTCTCCTTGACGGCCTCCGGGTTGGACGCGACGCCCTCCAGGATGGCCGCGCTGCCCAGGTTGGACGTCATGATGATGATCGCGTTCTTGAACGACACCGTGCGGCCCTGGCTGTCCGTCACGCGCCCGTCGTCCAGCACCTGCGCCGCGTGGAAATTGAGAATTTGTTATACTTTCAGTCACATGATTATTTCGCATTCTTTCTTGTCAAAAACGAGCCGTCGGGCTCGGGTGCGGCGCGCTGCAGCCGCCTTTTACCGCGTCAGCCAGCACGCTGGGCGCAGCCGCGGCTGAGCCTCGGGCGCGTGTGCGCGCGGCCGCGCGGCGCTGGGGCTTCCCGAGCACTCCCAGGATCGTCATATGAAGACTTTCCAGACGGCGACCGACTAGATGTGCACATGTAGACACATGTACATGCACGCATCTGGTTCGCGCTCCGCTCCTGCCCCTTGCTGCATGACGCAGAGCTGTCGGCGGCAGCGTGCAGTGGGGCTGCTCGGGTCCCAGGGCGGGCCTGCAGCAGGATGTTGAAGACGTCATTGTGCGCCTTCTCCACTTCATCAAAGAGGACGACGGAGTAGGGCCGCCGCCTGCTCCCCACGCACACATGCAGCAAGTTACGGCACAGCCAGCAAGCTGCGCCACATGCTCGCCTGGTACCAGCCAACACACCCGCTGGCAGTGTGCACTGGGTGCGAGGCTCCGCTTGACAAAGTTAACGCGCACGAGCACATGTTCCACCTCCCCACTTGCATTGAGGCAGAAAGGTCAGGAAAGGCAATAGCGTACAAGGGAACAGCACCGAGTGGCAGCCGCACCGGTGCCAGCACAGCCGGGCTCCGGAGGCAATAGGCCGAGCACGCACGCAGTCCCGGCGGGCCGCGCAACTCCCCACATTTCCAATGTTGATAGCTCCAATCCAATTTGCTCATGTCCAAGACTGAAATATCACGAGGAGCGCACCGCACGGCCTCCGTGAGCTGGCCGCCCTCGTCGTAGCCGACGTAGCCGGGGGGTGCGCCGACCAGGCGGCTGACGCTGTGCTTCTCCATGTACTCGCTCATGTCCAGGCGCACGAGCGCGTCCTCGGTGTTGAACAGGTACACCGCCAGCGCCTTGGCCAGCTCGGTCTTTCCGACGCCGGTGGGGCCCAGGAACATGAATGAGGCGATGGGCCGCTGCGGGTCGCCCAGGCCCGCGCGCGACCTGGCGCGGGGCGCGCGCGCCGCCGTCAGCCGCAAATGCCGAGCCGCGCCGCCCAGGCAGCGGCGGCGGGCAAACACAGACGCGGCACGTGAGCGCATCAGCGAGCCCGCCTCCTTGCCCTCACTGCGTGCGCAGGGCTTATGTTTAACCCCCTAATGTGCACCCCCTGTGCGCGCGCACCGCTGGATGGCGTCGGCGACGGCCTGCACGGCCTCGTCCTGGCCAATGACGCGGCGGTGCAGCTCGGCGTCCAGGTGCAGCAGCTTCTCGCGCTCGCTCGCGACCAGCTTGCTGACCGGGATGCCGGTCCACTTGCTGATGATGTCCGCGATGTCCGCCTCGGTCACCTCCTCGCGCAGCATGCGCGCGCCCTGAACCTGCGCAGCCGCCACAGCCGCCTCGCGCGGCGCCGAGCGGCTGGCCCAGCGGAGCGGCCGAGCATGTGGGGGGGGGGGGCAAGCATGTGGGGCAAGCATCCGCCACGGCAAGCATGTGGGGCAAGCATCCGCCACCGTCGGGCTGCGAGCGGGGGCGCAGGCGGGGGGCGCGCGCTGGCGGCGCACCTTGGCCGCCAGCTCCTCCTCGGCCTCCTTGAGCTGGCGCTGCAGCTGCAGCAGCGTGCCGTACTTGAGCTCCGCCGCGCGGTTCAGGTCGTAGTCGCGCTCAGCCGTCTGCGCAGCAGCCGGCCGCTCAGGGCTTGCCGCCCGTGTCGCTGAACCTCCTGAAAGGAGGCCTCCAGCGTGCACTGCAAGCAAGCGCCTGCTTCTGCAATAGCCAGCAAACGTTTCTTCATACATGGGCGTGAGAGGCACCAAGTCGAGCATGTCCTTTTGGCAATCATCGTAGCGCAGCCGGCGCATGGCGTGCAAGGGTACGAGCAGTGCCCGCACGGGCGCGCGTCACATCAGCCAGACACGCGCTGATCACAGCACGCGGGGCGCAGGCGCGGCGCGCGCGGCGCGCGCACGGGCGGGCGCGCGCCTGGATGTCCAGGTTGACGCGGTCAATCTCGTTCTTGATGCTCTGCAGGCGCCGCATCTCCTCCTTCTCGCGCTGCCACTGCGCGGTCAGCTCCGCCTGCTCCGCCTTCAGCCGCGCCAGCGTGTCGTCCAGCGCGCGCAGCCGCGCCTGGGCCGCGCGGTCGTGCGCCTGCGCCGCCGCCGCCGCCGGGTCGGCCCTCCACGCCGCGCCGGCGACGCACTGTTTCAAGCTTTCGCCGAGCATGCCGAACCTCTGAGCTGGACCCATTTGGGCTGGAGCGGACTGTTATGAGGCTTGAAAAGGTGATCGATGGCGTCCGCTGCTGCAGCGAGGCGCGCCGGGGGCCGTCGGGCGGGCGCGCGCCTTGGTGAGGCTGAGGCGCTCCATCTCCAGCTGCAGCACCTTGCGGTCGATCTCGTCCAGGTGCACCGGCTTGCTGGTGATCTCCATCTTGAGCTTGGCGGCCGCCTCGTCGACCAGGTCGATCGCCTTGTCCGGCAGGAAGCGGTCGGCGATGTAGCGGTCCGACATCACGGCCGCCTCCACCAGCGCGCCGTCGTTGATGCGCACGCCATGGTGCAGCTCGTACCTGCGCGGCTCTGACGGTGAGTCCCTGCCAGCTGCTGCCACGCTGAATGCAGGGCTGCTGTCAGTGGCCGCTGGGCAGGCTGGCGGCCCCGCGCGGCTGCCCAGCTGCCGTCCGCGCACTCTGCCCTGGCTACCATGACGCAACACACAGCTGTGCTGGTGTTCTGTATGTACGCCTGCTGATCTGATGAGCTTGCAGCATGTGCCACAGCATGACGGTTTCCTGCTGCAGGTAGTGCTTTCTTGCTGCAGCGCAAGCTGACCTGCGTAGAGGTAGGTGTGAGTAGGTGCATCCAGATGTACAAGCAGACAGACATGCAATCATCCGCCAATCCACGCAATCTGATGCCGCCCACCTGTCCTTGAGGCCGCGCAGGATGGAGATGGTGTCGACGACCGAGGGCTGGCTGACGTACACCTGCTGGAAGCGCCGCTCCAGTGCGGGGTCCTTCTCGATGTGCTTCCGGTACTCGTCCTGTTGCGCGCACGCACCATCAGCGGTGGTGCCTGCAATGCCTGACTCCGATCATTGGCAGCAGGACAGGGCAACGCCGGTCGCCTGAGTGGAAGAACAAATCGCATCATCCGCACAACATTGCACGCCCTCAAAAACAGCAGTCCATGTCAAGTAATCGCAACAGATTGCACATAAAAGCAGCCTCGTTGTGCGTGGTTACCACAAGCACAGTCGAGAGTGTGCAAGAGGCCGCACCAGAGTGGTCGCGCCGATGCAGCGCAGCTCGCCGCGCCCCAGCATTGGCTTCAGCAGGTTGCTCGCATCCATGGCGCCCTGCACAATGCAATCTGTGTCACAGACCCCAAATGCTCATGTGCACACGCGGAGCGTGCATGCCCAGCGCATGACATGCAACCACCCCCTCCCCAGGGCAGCTATGAAGAGCACACCAGTCTCCGCCCAAATTGACACTAGAAAAGCACCTGCGCTGATAAAGCTCACCTTATGTAAACTTCAAGCAGCTCTCAGATAAGCGCATCCGGGCCAGCATGGCAGCCGAGCGGCGCTGGCAAACAGGCAGCGCCGCCCGCATCATGAGCGCGCGCACCCCGGACGCGCCGGCGCCCACGACGGTGTGGATCTCGTCAATGAAGAGCACGATCTTGCCGTTGGAGTCGGTGACCTCCTTGATGACGCTCTTGAGCCGGTCCTCGAACTCGCCGCGGTACTTGGCGCCCGCGATGAGCGCGCCCATGTCCAGCGACATCAGCGTGCGGTCCTGCAGCGACGACGGCACGTCGCCCGACACCATGCGCTGCGCCAGGCCTGCCGCCCCGGCGCGCCGCATGCGTCAGCGTGTGCCGCCCTCTGCTCTCCTTGTCCGGTCTGCATCTTTGAGCTGGCTGGGTTGTCCAGGCGCGCTCTCACACACACCATGACTGCACGCCCTCGGCCACTGTGGCGATGTGCAATCAAGTCTCCCAAGCCACCTTTCAAGCACCGCCAGCAGGAGGGCGCGCACCCTCGGCGACGGCCGTCTTGCCGACGCCGGGCTCGCCGATGAGCACCGGGTTGTTCTTGGTGCGCCGCGACAGGATCTGGATGCAGCGCCGGATCTCGTCGTCGCGGCCGATGACGGGGTCCAGCTTGCCGTCGCGCGCGGCCTCGGTCAGGTCGCGCGCGTACTTGGCCAGCGCCTCGTACTTGCCCTCCGGGTCCTGCGCCGCGCGCGGATGAGGCAGGCCCGCAGCAAAGGCGGCGCTTCCTCCGACAACCCTCCTCCATGTGCGCGCTCACCGAAGAGATGAGACCGCACATGTGGGGTCACAAGCTCCGACTCACATGCAGACCATTCAGCAGTACCCACAGCAGGCAGCACTGCGCTGAGCTGCAGCCCACGGGTAGTTCAGCCTGCAGCACATCTGCGCGGCCCGCGCGGATGCCCTTTGTGCTCACCGCGAGCGCCTCGACTGGCACCTCAGCGCTCAGACCGCCGCTACACACGCACAGAGAGCGGCGCCCAGCCGCAGCGCTGCGAGCGTCCCGTCCGCGCAGCGCGCGCGCGCGCCTGGTCGGTGACGCGGTTGCCGCCGCGGATGGCCTTGATGGCCTCCTCCAGCTTGGCGGTGCTCAGGCCCTCCTGGCGCAGCAGCGGCTGCCCGAAGCGGCTGTCGTCCTCGAGCGCCAGCACCAAATGCTCCACGCTCACAAAGTCGTCACCCCACTTGCCCTTGATGTTCTCCGCAGCCGTGATGAGCGCCTCCAGGTTGCGCCCGAGCACCTGCGCGGCCGGGCGCCGCACTCTCAGGACCTCCCAGTCTGACAGGGTGCCATCTGATTTTTTTTTTTGGCAAGCGACCACAGACTTGCACTGCATGCCGGCCAGGTCTGCATGCATGCTGGCGGCACCAGCAAGCGCGCACACCACCCACGCCAGAGCAACAGGCACGCACACAAGCGTGCGCGCGCGCACCATGCGGTGCACAGCACAGGCGCAAGCTCACAACGCACGGCGGTGCAGGCCCAGAAAGCCCCGACGGCCTGTCGCCTGCGGCCGCGCACCTGCTGCGAGTCGCCGGACACTTTGGGCTGGCGGCGGATGAACGCGTCGGTCTTCTCCAGCAGCTCGGTGGGGTTGGAGCCGGCCTTGGCCAGCACGCGCCGCGCCAGGCCATTAGGCTGCTCCATCAGCGCCTTGAACAGGTGCTCCGTCTCCACGATCTGCTGGTTTACCTGCGGCCGCGCGCACACACGCGTCAAGCCTGTTCCCGACACGCCTCCAGCATGTGCAGTGGCGGCGCAGTTGTTCGTGCAGAGTACAGGCCTTGTGGCGTTCAGATGCGCGATACCGGAGGCAACCGCCTGGTGCCCCCAGGAGGCCGGTCATATACAGGACGGATGGCCAGCCGAGGGCGCCGCGCCTGCTTCGCGACGTCCGGCGCAGAAATGATGGCCTGCCACGCCTTGTCCGTGAACTCGTTCTGTGTTATTCGCTTGCCGCCGCCGCTGCTTCCGCCGCCGCTGCCTGCTCTTGCGCTGGTCGCCAGCGCTCGCCGGCTCCGCCTGTTCACAATGCGCACGCTTGTCTGTACTGCACTCAGACAACCAAACTAGGCGGGCACGCAGAATGCGCCAGAACATGCCAGCGGTTACCTGTCAGCCTGCAGCGTGGAGCCCCCCGCAAAGTCCGCCGCCTGCCAACCAGCAGCCAGCGCTTGGCCCGAGTGCCCCAGGCTGGCGCCGGCCGCAAAGGTGCTGTAGCGTGCGCTGTGTAGCGCGCTGCCACTGGTCGAGCACGCTGCGCCGCTGGCCCGCCGCGCAAGCACGGGCAGCGCAGACGCCGTGACGGTGCTCGCTGGCGCTCTCCGGCCGGCCTGTAGCACGACTGGCAGACATCTGTGCAGCGCCACGCGACCTGCGCACAAAAAAAAGTCACTCAGACACCTCTGCAACGCTGTCCTCTGCAACACTCTGCCAAGCCCTGGCACACCACACACACACCGCGTGTTCTCTGACGATGCAAAGCAAAGCAGAGCTGAGCATCTATGCACTGTAATCAATGGACTCAGCGCAGCTGACACGGCCGCTCCTAACTCACTAGAGCTGGTGAGTTTGCCTCCGTTGAGTTGGCACGGAAAGGCAACTCTTCCCAGGCTCGCTCAGGCACTCCAACACTCCATGGTGCTGCACACTCGAGCTGGCGTCTGCATAGCACTGTGCTAGGCGCACCAAACGCAGTGGGTGGCGTCATCTCCAGCGTCATGCAAGGCCAAAGCGTACGGGCACCCAGGTCGGACAAGCCACCAGCTTGTATCAGTTCACTGTGCCTGCACGCCTTGCTACCAAGTTTGCTCTGCCTACACCAGTGAAAAAAGGAGTGTGCTTTGGCCACCAAATGAGACCGCTGCGCGTGCCACAAGCGCACAGTGCTGTTCCAGACACTCCTGATACGAAGTTTCCAGGGAGACAGCACGGCTCCATGAATAGATTGATCTAAAAGTCTTATGTTTGCTACATGACTCTCATTCTCCACTCTCATTCTCCACTGTTGCCTGCTGCATGTGCAGTACAAGCGGGACTCGGCTTTGCCTCCCTTGTAACACCACAGGAGGATGCTTCGCGGGCCAAACAGCGTCTAAACCTGCCTGCACACACGGTGAGTAACAATAACTGCTGCAAAATTGGCTTGCTGAAAAAGCGCACTTGGCTGATGCAGCCCTACAAGACTGCATATGCCAAGCGCTTCCCACTCGCACACTCTGTATGTGTTCTGACATACCCGTAAAGCACACAAACGCGCAGCACCCACGCCCGCATACTCCTGCATAGCGCACAAGCCCCTGCCCAGCTAGCATACCCACAGTGCTGCACACACTGACCTCCTCCAAATGGTGCACTCCCTACTGCAAAAACCGTCACATGCCACCGTCATACCCATAAAGTCATATGTACACCCCCAATGTTGCACACCAGCACGTCAGGTCAATACGCGGGTGCATTTCATGGACATCAGAGTGTGCAGCCCCCCGGCGAAGTAACCCAGCAGGTCGCCGTGCCAGGCCATTAAGGCCATGGCCGTGACGGCCGATGTGCCCCTGCCAGACATCAGCGCCACTCACGCTGACAAGGTTTCTGCGGCAAATCTGAACAGGCGGCGCCAGCCTGCGCATCTGCTGGGCCGCGCGCCCCCGCCTAACGCCCCGCGGCGCGCCGCTTGCGCGCGCCCGCTCAGGCCACCAGGTCCGAGTGGCGGGCCTTGGCGGGCAGCCGCATGTCGGCGCCGGCGGCCTCGTCGCCGGCGGGCGCGGGCTTGCGCCGCGTGACCGCCAGCACCACCAGCGTGGCGATGATGGAGATGCACACCAGCGCGGCGCCGCGCACCTGCGCAGCGCGGGGCGGGCGTGAGCGCGCCCGGGCGGCTGCCCATGGCTGGCACCGGCTGCAAGCGCATGCAGCCACCGCATCCGTGTCACAGGCAGGCCGCGCGCAGCATGCGAGCCCATCACAGATTTCTATTTACAAATCCCAGTCACTTCCATGCTGCAGTAGTGGAGCGGCCGACATATGCAAGGCCCTTTCCAGCGCTACCCGGATCAGCCAGCGCACGTCCAAAGCGGTACCCAGAGCGGCGGGGTGTGCGGACCAGCGCGCTGTGCGTCTGGTGGCCGTACACTGCGACCAGGGCCCAGA
>JAABUV010005730.1_pt1 | contig 13968 bp, 24 predicted proteins | sample 5559971 | NCBI WGS metagenome assembly JAABUV01 (sample SAMN10711881, study PRJNA513362) | rock metagenome | isolation source: Antarctica rocks | place: Antarctica: Victoria Land, Knobhead nord | collected 2015-12-19
TCTGGGCCCTGGTCGCAGTGTACGGCCACCAGACGCACAGCGCGCTGGTCCGCACACCCCGCCGCTCTGGGTACCGCTTTGGACGTGCGCTGGCTGATCCGGGTAGCGCTGGAAAGGGCCTTGCATACGTCTGGCGCTCCACTACTGCAGCATGGAAGTGACTGGGATTTGCAGATAGAAACCTGTGATGGGCTCGGATACTGCGCGCGGCCTGCCCGTGACACGGATGCAGTGGCTGCATGGCTTCAGCTTTGCTGATCAGCTTTGCTGATCAGCTTTGCTGTCAGCAAAGCTGCATGCGCTTGCAGTCGGTGCCGGCCGCAGGCAGCCGCCCGGGCGCGCTCACGCCCGCCCCGCGCTGCGCAGGTGCGCGGCGCCGCGCTGGTGTGCATCTCCATCATCGCCACGCTGGTGGTGCTGGCGGTCACGCGGCGCAAGCCCGCGCCCGCCGGCGACGAGGCCGCCGGCGCCGACATGCGTCTGCCCGCCAAGGCCCGCCACTCGGACCTGGTGGCCTGAGCGGGCGCGCGCAAGCGGCGCGCCGCGGGGCGTCAGGCGGGGCCGCGCGGCCCAGCAGACGCGCAGGCTGGCGCCGCCTGTTCAGGTTTGCCGCTGAAACCTTGCCAGCGTGAGTGGCGCTGATGTCTGGCAGGGGCACATCGGCCGTCACGGCCATGGCCTTAATGGCCTGGACGGCGATCCGCTGGGTACTTTGCCGGGGGGCTGCACACCCTGATGTCCATGAACTGCATCCGCGTGTTAACCTGACGTGCTGGTGTGCAGCATTGGGGTGTACATATGACTTTATGGGTATGACGGTGGCATGTGACCATTTTTGCAGTAGGGAGTGCACCATTTGGAGGAGGTCAGTGTGTGCAGCACTGTGGGTACGCTAGCTGGGCAGGGGCTTGTGCGCTACGCAGGAGTATGCGGGCGTGGGTGCTGCGCGTCCGTGTGCTTTGCGGGTGTGTCAGAACAAATACAGAGTGTGCGAGTGGGAAGCGCTTGGCATATGCAGTCTTGTAGGGCTGCATCAGCCAAGTGCGCTTTTTCAGCAAGCCAATTTTGCAGCAGTTATTGTAACTCTCCGTGTGTGCAGGCAGTTTTAGACGCTGTGTGGACTGCGAAGCATCCTCCTGTGGTTTTACAAGGGAGGGAAAGCAGAGGTCTAGTCTAGTGCCAGCAACAGTGGAGAATGAGAGTTCATGTAGCATACATAGACTTTTAGATCAATCTATTCATGGAGCCGTGCTGTCTCCCTGGAAACTTCGCATCAGGAGTGTCTGGAACAACACTAGTGCGCTTGTGGCACACGCAGCGGTCTCATTTGGTGGCCAAAGCACACTCCTTTGTCCACTGTGAAGGCAGAGCAAACTTGGTAGCAAGGCGTGCAGGCACAGTGAACTGATACAAGCTGGTGGCTTGTCCGACCTGGGTGCCCGTACGCTTTGGCCTTGCATGACGCTGGAGATGACGCCACCCACTGCGTTTGGTGCGCCTAGCACAGTGCTATGCAGACGCCAGCTCGAGTGTGCAGCACCATGGAGTGTTGGAGTGCCTGAGCGAGCCTGGGAAGAGTTGCCTTTCCGTGCCAACTCAACGGAGGCAAACTCACCAGCTCTAGTGAGTTAGGAGCGGCCGTGTCAGCTGCGCTGAGTCCATTGATTACAGTGCATAGATGCTCAGCTCTGCTTTGCTTTGCATCGTCAGAGAACACGCGGTGTGTGTGTGGTGTGCCAGGGCTTGGCAGAGTGTTGCAGAGGACAGCGTTGCAGAGGTGTCTGAGTGACTTTTTTTTGTGCGCAGGTCGCGTGGCGCTGCACAGATGTCTGCCAGTCGTGCTACAGGCCGGCCGGAGAGCGCCAGCGAGCACCGTCACGGCGTCTGCGCTGCCCGTGCTTGCGCGGCGGGCCAGCGGCGCAGCGTGCTCGACCAGTGGCAGCGCGCTACACAGCGCACGCTACAGCACCTTTGCGGCCGGCGCCAGCCTGGGGCACTCGGGCCAAGCGCTGGCTGCTGGTTGGCAGGCGGCGGACTTTGCGGGGGGCTCCACGCTGCAGGCTGACAGGTAACCGCTGGCATGTTCTGGCGCATTCTGCGTGCCCGCCTAGTTTGGTTGTCTGAGTGCAGTACAGACAAGCGTGCGCATTGTGAACAGGCGGAGCCGGCGAGCGCTGGCGACCAGCGCAAGAGCAGGCAGCGGCGGCGGAAGCAGCGGCGGCGGCAAGCGAATAACACAGAACGAGTTCACGGACAAGGCGTGGCAGGCCATCATTTCTGCGCCGGACGTCGCGAAGCAGGCGCGGCGCCCTCGGCTGGCCATCCATCTGTATATGACCGGCCTCCTGGGGGTACCAGGCGGTTGCCTCCGGTCTCGCGCGTCTGAACGCCACAAGGCCTGTACTCTGCACAAACAACTGCGCCGCCACTCATGCTGGAGGCGTGTCAGGGACAGGCCTGACGCGTGTGTGCGCGCGGCCGCAGGTGAACCAGCAGATCGTGGAGACGGAGCACCTGTTCAAGGCGCTGATGGAGCAGCCCAATGGCCTGGCGCGGCGCGTGCTGGCCAAGGCTGGCTCTAACCCCACCGAACTGCTGGAGAAGACCGACGCGTTCATCCGCCGCCAGCCCAAAGTGTCCGGCGACTCGCAGCAGGTGCGCGGCCGCGGGCGACAGGCCGTCTGGGCTTTTTGGGCCTGCACCGCCGTGCGTTGTGAGCTTGCGCCTGTGCTGTGCACCGCATGGTGCGCGCGCGCACGCTTGTGTGCGTGTCTGTTGCTCTGGCGTGGGTGGTGTGTGCGCTTGCTGGTGCCGCCAGCATGCATGCAGACCTGGCCGGCATGCAGTGCAATGCTGTGGTCGCTTGCCAAAAAAAATATCAGATGGCACCCTGTCAGACTGGGAGGTCCGGAGAGTGCGGCGCCCGGCCGCGCAGGTGCTCGGTCGCAACCTGGAGGCGCTCATCACAGCCGCGGAGAATATCAAGGGCAAATGGGGCGACGACTTTGTGAGCGTGGAGCATTTGGTGCTGGCGCTGGAGGACGACAGCCGCTTCGGGCAGCCGCTGCTGCGCCAGGAGGGCCTGAGCACCGCCAAGCTGGAGGAGGCCATCAAGGCCATCCGCGGCGGCAACCGCGTCACTGACCAGGCGCGCGCGCGCGCTGCGCGGACGGGACGCTCGCAGCGCTGCGGCTGGGCGCCGCTCTCTTTGCGTGTGTACCGGCGGTCTGAGCGTTGAGGTTCCATTCGAGGCGCTCGCGGTGAGCACGAAGGGCATCCGCGCAGGCCGCGCAGATGTGCTGCAGGCTGAACTGCCCGTGGGCTGCAGCTCAGCGCGGTGCTGCCTGCTGTGGGTACTGCTGAATGTTCTGCATGTGAGTTGGAGCTTGTGACCCCACATGTGCGGAATCATCTCTTTGGTGAGCACGCACATGGAGGATTTTCTGTTGTTGGAGGAAGGGCCGCCTCTGCTGCGGGCCTGCCTCACCCGCGCGCGGCGCAGGACCCGGAGGGCAAGTACGAGGCGCTGGCCAAGTACGCGCGCGACCTGACCGAGGCCGCGCGCGACGGCAAGCTGGACCCCGTCATCGGCCGCGACGACGAGATCCGGCGCTGCATCCAGATCCTGTCGCGGCGCACCAAGAACAACCCGGTGCTCATCGGCGAGCCCGGCGTCGGCAAGACGGCCGTCGCCGAGGGTGCGCGCCCTCCTGCTGGCGGTGCTTGAAAGGTGGCTTGGGAGACTTGATTGCACATCGCCACAGTGGCCGAGGGCGTGCAGTCATGGTGTGTGTGAGAGCGCGCCTGGACAACCCAGCCAGCTCAAAGATGCAGACCGGACAAGGAGAGCAGAGGGCGGCACACGCTGACGCATGCGGCGCGCCGGGGCGGCAGGCCTGGCGCAGCGCATGGTGTCGGGCGACGTGCCGTCGTCGCTGCAGGACCGCACGCTGATGTCGCTGGACATGGGCGCGCTCATCGCGGGCGCCAAGTACCGCGGCGAGTTCGAGGACCGGCTCAAGAGCGTCATCAAGGAGGTCACCGACTCCAACGGCAAGATCGTGCTCTTCATTGACGAGATCCACACCGTCGTGGGCGCCGGCGCGTCCGGGGTGCGCGCGCTCATGATGCGGGCGGCGCTGCCTGTTTGCCAGCGCCGCTCGGCTGCCATGCTGGCCCGGATGCGCTTATCTGAGAGCTGCTTGAAGTTTACATAAGGTGAGCTTTATCAGCGCAGGTGCTTTTCTAGTGTCAATTTGGGCGGAGACTGGTGTGCTCTTCATAGCTGCCCTGGGGAGGGGGTGGTTGCATGTCATGCGCTGGGCATGCACGCTCCGCGTGTGCACATGAGCATTTGGGGTCTGTGACACAGATTGCATTGTGCAGGGCGCCATGGATGCGAGCAACCTGCTGAAGCCAATGCTGGGGCGCGGCGAGCTGCGCTGCATCGGCGCGACCACTCTGGTGCGGCCTCATGCACACTCTCGACTGCGCTTGTGGTAACCGCGCACAACGAGGCTGCTTTTATGTGCAATCTGCTGCAGTTACTTGACATGGACTCCTGTATTTGAGGGCGTGCAATGTTGTGCGGATGATGCGATTTGTTCTTCCACTCAGGCGACCGGCGTTGCCCTCAGGCGACCGGCGTTGCCCTGTCCTGTTGCCAACGATCGGAATCAGGCATTGCAGGCACCACCGCTGATGGTCGTGCGCGCAACAGGACGAGTACCGGAAGCACATTGAGAAGGACCCCGCACTGGAGCGGCGCTTCCAGCAGGTGTACGTCAGCCAGCCCTCGGTCGTCGACACCATCTCCATCCTGCGCGGCCTCAAGGACAGGTGAGGGCGGCTCAGATTCCATGGATTGGCAGATGATTGCATGTCTGTCTGCTTGTATGCCTGGATGCATCTACTCACACCTACCTCTACGCAGGTCAGCTTGCGATGCAGCAAGAAAGCACTACCTGCAGCAGGAAAATACCGTCATGCTGTGGCACATGCTGCAAGCTCATCAGATCAGCAGGCACACATACAGAACACCAGCACAGCTGTTCTAAGGCGTCGTGGTAGCCAGGGCAGAGCGCGCGGACGGCAGCAGGGCAGCCGCGCGGGGCCGCCAGCCCGCCCGGCGGCCACTGACAGCAGCCCTGCATTCAGCGTGGCAGCAGCTGGCAGGGACTCACCGTCAGAGCCGCGCAGGTACGAGCTGCACCACGGCGTGCGCATCAACGACGGCGCGCTGGTGGAGGCGGCCGTGATGTCGGACCGCTACATCGCTGACCGCTTCCTGCCGGACAAGGCGATCGACCTGGTCGACGAGGCGGCCGCCAAGCTCAAGATGGAGATCACCAGCAAGCCGGTGCACCTGGACGAGATCGACCGCAAGGTGCTGCAGCTGGAGATGGAGCGCCTCAGCCTCACCAAGGCGCGCGCCGCGCGACGCCCCCCGGCGCCCCCCGCTGCAGCAGCGGACGCCGTAGGTCACCTTTCCAAGCCGGTCCAGCCCAGTCCGCTCCAGCCCAAAGGGGTCCAGCTCAGAGGTTCGGCATGCTCGGCGAAAGCTTGAAACAGTGCGTCGCCGGCGCTGCGCGCGGGCCGACCCGGCGGCGGCGGCGGCGCAGGCGCACGACCGCGCAGCGCAGGCGCGGCTGCGCGCGCTGGACGACACGCTGGCGCGGCTCAAGGCGGAACAGGCGGAGCTGACCACGCAGTGGCAGCGCGAGAAGGAGGAGATGCGGCGCCTGCAGAGCATCAAGAACGAGATCGACCGCGTCAACCTGGACATCCAGGCGCGCGCCCACCCGCGCGCGCCGCGCGCGCGCCGCGGCGATGCCCCGCCTGCTGTGATCAGCGCGTGCCTGGCTCATGTGACGCGCGCGCCCGTGCGGGCACTGCTCGTACCCTTGCACGCCATGCGCCGGCCGCGCTACGATGATTGCCAAAACGACATGCTCGACTTGGGTGCCTCTGACGCCAGGGTGCCTCTCACGCCCGTGTACGAGGAAACGTTTGCTGGCTATTGCAGAAGCAGGCGCTTGCTTGCAGTGCATGCTGAAGGTCGCCCTTCTGGAGGTTCAGCGAGAAGGGCGGCAAGCCCTGAGCGGCCGGCTGCTGCGCAGACGGCCGAGCGCGACTACGACCTGAACCGCGCGGCGGAGCTCAAGTACGGCACGCTGCTGCAGCTGCAGCGCCAGCTCAAGGAGGCCGAGGAGGAGCTGGCGGCCAAGGTGCGCCGCCCGCGCGCGCCCCCGCCTGCGCCCCTGCTTGCAGCCCGACGGCGGCGGATGCTTGGCCCACATGCTTGCTGCGGCGGATGCTTGCCCTACATGCTTGCCGTGGCGCATGCTCGCCCCACATGCTTGCCCCCCCACCACATGCTCGGCCGCTCCGCTGGGCCAGCCGCTCGGCGCCGCGCGAGGCGGCTGTGACGGCTGCGCAGGTGCAGGGCGCGCGCATGCTGCGCGAGGAGGTGACCGAGGCGGACATCGCGGACATCATCAGCAAGTGGACCGGCATCCCGGTCAGCAAGCTGGTCGCGAGCGAGCGCGAGAAGCTGCTGCACCTGGACGCCGAGCTGCACCGCCGCGTCATTGGCCAGGACGAGGCCGTGCAGGCCGTCGCCGACGCCATCCAGCGGTGCGCGCGCACAGGGGGTGCACATTAGGGGGGTAAACATCGGCCCTGCGCACGCAGTGAGGGCAAGGAGGCGGGCTCGCTGATGCGCTCATGTGCCGCGTCTGTGTTTGCCCGCCGCCGCTGCCTGCGCGGCGCGGCTCGGCATTTGGGGCTGACGGCGGCGCGCGCGCGGCGCGCCAGGTCGCGTGCGGGCCTGGGCGACCCGCAGCGGCCCATCGCCTCGTTCATGTTCCTAGGCCCCACCGGCGTCGGCAAGACCGAGCTGGCCAAGGCGCTGGCGGTGTACCTGTTCAACACCGAGGACGCGCTCGTGCGCCTGGACATGAGCGAGTACATGGAGAAGCACAGCGTCAGCCGCCTGGTTGGCGCACCCCCCGGCTACGTCGGCTACGACGAGGGCGGCCAGCTCACGGAGGCCGTGCGGTGCGCTCCTCGTGATGTTTTAGTCTTGAACATGAGCAAACTGGATTGGAGGTATCAACATTGGAAATGTGGGGAGTTGCGCGGCCCGCCGGGACTGCGTGCGTGCTTGGCCTATTTGCCTCCGAAGCCCGGCTGTGCTGGCACCGGTGCGGCTGCCACTCGGTGCTGTTCCCTTGTACGCTGTTGCCTTTCCTGAACCTTTCTGCCTCAATGCAAGTGGGAAGATGGAACATGTGCTCGTGCGCATTAACTATGTCAAGCGGAGCCTCGCACCCAGTGCACACTGCTAGCCGGTGTGTTGGCTGGTACCAGGCGAGCATGTGGCGCAGCTTGCTGGCTGTGCCGTAACTTGCTGCATGTGTGCGTGGGGAGCAGGCGGCGGCCCTACTCCGTCGTCCTCTTTGATGAAGTGGAGAAGGCGCACAATGACGTCTTCAACATCCTGCTGCAGGCCCGCCCTGGGACCCGAGCAGCCCTGCTGCACACAGCCACCGGCAGTCCTGCGTCATGCGGCAAGGGCCAGGAGCGGAGCGCAAACCAGATGCGTGCATGTACATGTGTCTACATGTGCACATCTATGGTCGCTGTCTGGCAACTTTCCGCATGACGGTCCTGGAGTGGTCGGGAAGCCCCAGCGCCGCGCGGCCGTGCGCACACGCGCCCGAGGCTCAGCCGCGGCTGCGCCCAGCGTGCTGGCTGCCGCGCTCAAAGGCGGCTGCAGTGCGCCGCGCTTGATTCTGCTGGCTGTCTTCGAGAAGGAAGATCGTGGAAGATTTGTGCACATTTCAAGACCTACAGATTCGTTCGTGTGCGGCGCAGGTGCTGGACGACGGGCGCGTGACGGACAGCCAGGGCCGCACGGTGTCGTTCAAGAACGCGATCATCATCATGACGTCCAACCTGGGCAGCGCGGCCATCCTGGAGGGCGTCGCCTCCAACCCGGAGGCCGTCAAGGAGACTGTCATGCAGCTGGCGCGCCCCTGCGCTCCCGCGCTCCCGCTCGGGCCTGCGTCCGGCCTGCGCCGGTCTGCGGGGCCGCGGTGGCCACCCATGTCTGTTCATACCTGTGCGCGTGCCTGTCTGTACCTATCCTCCGCGTGCAGCAGGGCAGTCCCTCCGCCCCACATCTCGCGCCTGTCACGTGTGCATGGCCCTGGGCGGGGGTGCTGGTGCTAAACATGTCGGGCGGCCGCAGGTGCGCGCCAACTTCCGGCCGGAGTTTGTCAACCGCGTGGACGACTTCGTGGTGTTCGAGGCGCTGCGCAAGGACGAGATCAAGCACATCGTGCGCATCCAGGTGCCTGCCCCTGGCGGCCTGGAGCGCTCCGGCTGCCGGGCCTCCGCCCTGCACTCCTGAGGCCTTTTCGAGCGCACCACATGTCTGGCGATGTCCCGCGTGTCTGATGCTGCCGGCGGCCTGGCGGCAGCCGCTGAGCGTAAAGGCTGCACCAGGCCGGCGGCCGCCTGCCCTGCCGTAGTGACAGGCGTGCGCGCGCGCAGGCGGAGCGCGTGGCCGAGCGCCTGCGCGACAAGAAGATGCGCATGGAGCTGTCGGACGCTGCGGTCGACTACCTGGCGGTGCGCCGCACGGCCCGCCCCCCGCCCCTGGAGCGCGACACCAGGTCGGCCGTCCGTGTAAGCTCGGCGCTGTGATCGCATGTGAGGCTGGGTGGCGGGGGCAGGCGGTGCCAGCTCAGCGCCTGCCTGGGAGGTTGTCTGTGTGCACCTGTGTACCTGGACTGCTGGCTGATGAAGAAGCATCCAGGGGCCTGACATCTCGAGCGGCGGGGCGCGAGCGCGGCCCGGCCGCTCTGCACAGGCTGCCGCCATTACCCGCGCGCTGGGGGCCGAGCCCGCGCCGCGTGCGCGCAGGCGCGCGGCTTCGACCCCGTGTACGGCGCGCGGCCGGTCAAGCGCGCGGTGCAGCGCGAGCTGGAGACGGGCCTGGCCAAGGCGCTGCTGCGAGGCGACATCGGCGAGGAGGACACCGTGCTCGTCGACGCGCCCGGCGGCGAGCACGCGGGCGGCCTGCAGTTCTCGGTGAAGGAGCGCGCGCGGCCCGAGCCCGTGCCTGCGCTGCCCGTTGAGCTGCTGGCATAGGAGCGCGGCTGCATGCGCCGGGCTGCGACTGCGCTGGCGTCCCATTGCACTGCGGCGCTCTGCGTTGCGGGGTGGTCAGGCCGTCGAGCATGCGCTTGCGTCTCGGCGCCTGAGGCGGTGCGAGCGCGCGGCGCACGATGCCGCGCTCAAGCTGGCCTGCCTGCATGTCGCTGGGGTAAGGCGAGTCCTATGGCAGTCCTGTGTCCTCTGGTATTTTAGCGGCCGGGACCCTGGCTGCACTGCGCTTGCGGGCCCCGGGATGCAGGGCAGGCCACATCATGTTGGGGCTGCAGAAGCGGCATTTGCATGCAGCTGTTTGTGATGGCGGCATGCACGTGTGCGGTCGCATCCTGCAGCGCACGTCCAGGCGGGACGTGCAGAGTGCAGGGAAGCTCAGGGAAAGTTGGGAGTGTGTGTGATAGACCGGGGCGGAGGGCGCCTCTGATGACCTGGCTCAGCAGTGCTTGCTCCTGGCTCTCGGGCGCGTGTTGACCCTGCTTTTGTGGCGCATGCGCTGGGTTGCATGGGCAGCACAACGAGTGTGGGAGTGCGGTGCGCCCAGGTTTGTGGGCGCTGGCCATGCGGCACGCATTGCAGTTTTGAACTGTGTTAGTGTCCAACGTTGGGAGTGTGGCTGCACCATGTGCCGGGCGGTGGGCAGAGTTTGCGAATAGCAGTGAGTTGGTCCGCAGCCTTTAATGTCAAAGCGCATTTTAGACGCTGGTTTAATGGCTTATGATGCAGCATGCTCATGTAACCCCAGCTACATAATGCAGCAACACTGCAGTGTTCCCCATGCATCGCCATGCAACACTGCAGCCCAGTGGGCAATCCGCAATTGAGTCACATGGTCGACCCTTGCAAAGAGCTAGCAAGAGCCTCTTTTCTCTCTTGCTGTCGTCAGAGCATCAGGGATTGGGCGCCAGCCTGCAGTCTGTAAGCGAGCTTTTATGAACACTGGTGAGTGTACTGCATACCGCTGCAGGACGTTCGTGACCGGAGCGGTAAGCAATAGACGTGTGTCTGCAAGGCACCTTACCACAGGCCAGTCCCCTGCACTACACACAAAGTCATCTTGCGTGCCCTGCCCACGCTCAGCGAGGCTGCAACTGCAGACATCTGGCCTGAGGCCCGCCGCCCAGGTTCGAGCGGGACCCAGTTGTTCACGCCCATCACCTTTACACGCTGCCACATTGGCAGTTCATGAGCTGTGGCGCAAGGACGCTTGCAGGCACCTAGCGCCACGGACGCTGCCAATAAGACCAACGTGCTCTTCGTCTGTCTCGGTGACGGCATCTCTGCGCCTGTGCAAGTTGTGGCTGGCTGCTGCTACACCGGTTTGTAGTCACACCGCTGCGTGCTAAGCCGCGGCGCTGTGCAGGCAACATATGCCGGAGCCCGAGCGCTGAGGCGGTCTTCAAGCACGTCGTCGAGCGCGCTGGGCGGAAGGAGCAGTTCCACATTGACAGCTGCGGCACGGGCGGCGGCAGCGAGGACTGGTGCTCCTGGGGCTCACGCTGCCACAGATGATTGGTCAGGCAGTGTGCTTGAGCGGGCTTGTAAGTTACACGAGTGCCTTGACGCAAGTGTTCAGAAGCGCAAGCGCCTAACCCATCTGCGCACGTGCAGGTACTTTGACGGGGGCTATTGTTACCATGTAGGCGCGGAGTCTGGTGAGCACACAGCAATTTGCTTGCGCCACCTTATGCTGGCAGAGTTGAGTCAAGAGTGGCTGGTTTGAAACCATGAAGACGGTATTAACTTGTGACTACAAGAGCGGCGACCTGCCTGGCTCTGCGTCGGGCAGCTGGCTGGGCATGCATTCACATAGCGTACAAGCCTCTGCTTAGCGCTGACTGGGACGCCGCGCGGGGGGCAGACGCACGTATGGCGGAGGCCGCGCGCGCGCGCGGCATCAGCCTCACCTCGCGCTCGCGGCCGCTGGCGCCGCGCGACCTCGCCGACTTTAATTACATCATCGGCATGGACCACGAGAACATTGCTGCGATCCACCGCGCAGCCGCGCACTGGGCGGCCTCCGCGGCCGCGCCGCCAGACTACAGGAGCAAGGCGCGCGCGCACCGGGCGCAGACTGGGACGCTCTGAGCCTGAAGCACACAGCAGTATTGTGCGATGTGCGCATCGGCCGCCAGCATGCATTGCAGGCTGTTTGGTCTCTGCAAGCGGGCTCGCACCCGAACTTCTCCCTGCCACTCGCGGCGCTGTTCGGTGCCCCTCTCGGAAGCCTGCGCTGCTAGTATCTTGTAGCAGTCCAACATGAGCCCGGTCTTTTCATGTGCGCGGTGGCGTGCGCGACCACAGGCACACACAGATCTGGGTGATTAGCTGTCATAGCTCGGTAGCGCACGGCCTCAGCCGCTTGTGTGTGCTGAGAGTTGGGAGCGCCCCTCGATGCCCCGACCGCCCCGCTCTCTGCCAGCAGCGCGATGGACAGATAGGCAGAGCACGACCTCGGCAACCGCGCAGGTCCGGCTGATGAGCGAGTTTCTGCGGAGCCCCAAGTTCAAGGGCTCGGACACCGTACCGGACCCGTACTTTGGCGGCCGGCAGGGTTTTGAGCTGGTGCTGGACCTGCTCGAGGACGCGTGCGAGGGGCTGCTAGCAGAGGCGTCGGTAGCACAGGCCTAGCGTGCGTACTACGCACGCTACGTACTACGCACTGCGTAGTGCGCGCGGGCGTTCACGGCAGCATGTGCTCAGACTTGTAAGCGTCGTGCATGCGCTGGCGTCTGTGACAGTCACGGATATGCATGGTGCAGGTCGCTTGCGATGGTGTCATGTCTAGCTTGCACAGGTGCACATGACCTCATGCGCAAAGTGCTGTCACCACTGACTGACTATCCTGCGGCACTGTCATGCACTTTGGGGGTATTACTCAAAGTACGCTGCTTATCGAGCAGAAGAGCAGTGGCAAACCCTTTCCAGCTCCCCGTCGCCAACATGCTTGCAGGTTGATCAATCTGATCGGCCAATGGCAAATCAAAGGCAGATGACACGGGCTGTTTGTGCCTGCGCTGTGGCACAGCTGGCGCAGAAAACACTCGTAGGAAACAAACGGCAGGCATCCTTGGCTGCTCAAGTGCAGATCACAAAAGAACGAGGCGCGCACACGCCTCTTTACCCGAACGCTCGCAAGCCTCTCCCTGCCAATGAACAGCCACAGTCTGAATTCAACATACTGGCTGAAAACCCGGCCAACCCACTCCAGCAGTTGTCCACAGGGGCTCCACGCAGTCGACTGCATGCGCTCTCGTCCAACAGCACAACTCCCAGCTCACAGCCCGCCAGGAAGCCCCTGCCACCAGCAGGCGCGCCGCAGCCCTGGCAGCGCGCACAGCCATGCAGCGCTAGGCATCGCAACAGGCAGGCCTCGCTGCCCGCCACAGCATGGTCGCGGCAGTAAGACGCGTGTGTCAGAGCTTCGCCGCGTCGGTCACGTACGCGACGACGACGGTGATGTCGTCCGGCTTGCCGCCCACGTACTCGATGCCCGACATCTGCGCGCCGTACGCGAACGGCGACATGTGCCGCTGGTCCTGCGACCTGCGCGACCGCCCATGCTTGAGCTTTCGCCTCCGCGACAAATGCCATTGCGTGTCCCCAGGCCGGCGGCCACCACATGTGCACAAACACCGCTGAAGCTGCTACCCTTGTTCGCGCATGAACTGGCCTTGCTGTTATGCAGCAACACCACTGCTCCGCTAAACTTAGGCAAGCCTCCCGTACACCAGCATAGAATCTTGCGCACAGCCCCGCCGCCGCCCGAGGCCGCCGCCCTGCTGACGTGCGCGGCGCGCGCGCGCGCGGCGCGCCTGGACAGCGCCAGCTGGGCGACCAGCGCGGCGGTGGCGTCCGGCGCGTCGCCGCGGCGCTGCGCCGAGTCCACCACGCCGGCCACCTCCTCCGGAAACACGTTGTCCCAGACGCCGTCGGTGGCCGCCAGCACCACGTCGCCCGCCGCGACCGCCACCGTGCTCAGCTGCGCGGCCGCGGCGCAGACTCCTTACCTCCCTCATTGCTGCATATTTTGCTTGTTTCCTCTGACCTCCTCTGCGCTAAACAGCATGGCGTCTCTCAGCGCGAGCCGCGCCGCGTGGCGCCATGCGGGAGCGCAGTGCGGGGAGCTGCCGGGCAGCCTTCCCGCCGCCATGCGCCACACACAGCGCGAGCATCGCCAGGGGCCTGCACAAGCTGGGGCCTGCGCGAACCTACACACACGCAGGGCGGCGTGGCCTGCTGGCGGGCACGCTTCCACTGGCAGAGAGTGGCCGAGCGGGAAGGCGCCCACGGCCGCCCAGGACAGCGCGCGGCACAGGGCGCCCGCCGAGCCGGAGGGGGGGGCGCCGGCCGGGGCCGCGCCTCCGCGGACGAGGGCGTGTCCGAGCGCGAGCCGGGCGAGCCCAGCTGGAAGGGCCAGTTGAACGCGTGCTGCTGCTGCGGCGAGCGGTGCACCACCGTCCGCCCGCGCAGCACCCAGAAGCCGCTGTCGCCCAGGTTGGCCGCGTGCAGCCGGCCGCCCTCCAGCATCAGGATGCACACCGTCGCGGAGCCCTGCGCGGCCGCGCGCGGCGCGCTGGACCGCGGCGCTAGCGCAGGCCGTGGAGGCCGCCGGCGAGCGGCGGGCCCGTCGCTCGCGCACCGCGCACGCGCGCTCCGACGCCCCCCTTGGGCGCTTGCGCATGCGGGGACAGACGTGCATGTCTTGCGTGCCGGCCACTGGGATCCACATGTGTTGCCATGGGAGCGCAAACCCGCACACGGTGCATGGGGCAGACCCCTGGAGCGCAC
>JAABUV010005733.1_pt1 | contig 13965 bp, 11 predicted proteins | sample 5559971 | NCBI WGS metagenome assembly JAABUV01 (sample SAMN10711881, study PRJNA513362) | rock metagenome | isolation source: Antarctica rocks | place: Antarctica: Victoria Land, Knobhead nord | collected 2015-12-19
CGCCGTCAACGAAAGAGCCGGAGCAGTCATAACAGGCATGACCCAATGATGCCCCCTCATATCGCAGACGCACATAAGGCGCGCCCACCTCCGGCCGCCTAATTCAAAGACGGACCACTAGCGTGACGGCTTGAAAACCAGCCGGGGTCCCAACCCCTCCTTGCGTTCTGTCTCGAAAGGACCGTTTCCGGCACACGCGACGCCCTCCGGCGCTGGTTGCTGAATCGGTCGCCTCCACCAATCCCACGGCGCCCGAGTCGCGTCAACCAGGCACCGGGCCGTCGGCGTCCGGCGGGCCCGCGAGTCGTTCGGGGCGCGCCGACCGCGCGGTCGCCGCCACGGTGCATCGTGTGACGGGCTGGTCCACAACGGACAGCGGGGGCGGTTCATCGTCAGAAACGTGTAACGCCGATAGCGGGCCGAAGAGCCGCTGCGGAACGCAGACTCCGCTGGACGGCAGCCCTCCAGCCCCGGAATGCGAGGGCAGGGAGTCGGGCCGTCGCGCAACGGACCTTTCGCAGACGGGAGAACGTGATGGAACAGAACGAGTTTGCAGCGACCACGCAGGTCAGGGGCACGAGACGCCGGCACCTTCCGGCCCTCGGGTTGGCGGTCGTCACGCTGGCAGGCACCATGGTCATCGGACATGTGCCCGGTGCCCGCGCGAGCGAGGGCAGCGGCGCCTCCGTGGGCCGAGGCGCGGCGTTCGCGATGACGAACGTGACGGCGGGCAACCGGATCGTCCGGTACCGGCGTGCCGCGAACGGCACCCTGACAAGGCTGGGGAGTATCGCCACCCGAGGGTTGGGACAGGGCACGGACCTCGACACGACCGGCGGTCTGCTGCTGAGCGAGGACCACCGCTACCTGTACGCCGTGAACGCGGGCAGCGACGACATCTCGGTGTTCGCCGTGACAGGTACCCGCTTGCGGTTCTTGCAGCGTGTGCCTGCCGGCGACCAGCCGAACAGCCTGACTGAGCACGGGAATCTGCTGTACGCGTTGAACGGCTCGGTCGCCGGCAACGGCATCCGTGGCTTCCGGGTGGCCCAGGACGGCAGGTTGCGGCCTCTGGTCGGATCCGTGCGGCCGCTCAGCTCGCCGATCGCCGTGCCCGGCCAGGTGCAGTTCAGCCCTGACGGCAGGACGCTCCTGGTCACCCAGAAGGTGACCACCGAGACCCTCGCGCCCGAGAGGGCCCTCGATGCGTTCGGCGTCGGCGCCGACGGGCTGCCGAGCGCGACGCCTCGCCGCGACGCCTCCCATGGTCTGCGTCCGTTCAGCCTGGCGTTCCGCACGAACGACCAACTCGTCGTGGCGGAGTCCTTCGACGCGGCGCCCAACAGGTCGGCGGTGTCGTCCTACCGGCTCTCGCACTCCGGGGCCCTGTCCACGGTCAGCGGCTCGGTCCGCAACGGCCAGACCGACACGTGCTGGATCGTCGTCACCCGCGACGGGCGCCACGTCTTCACGGCGAACTTCGGCAGTGGCACGATCTCCAGCTACTCCTACGGCAGCTCCGGAAGGCTACGGCTGGACAACGGCCGGGCCGCCTCCCTCGACCTGGCGCTCAGCAACGACAGCCACTACCTCTACCTGCTGGTCGCAGGCACCGGCGGGGTCGCCGCATTCGGTGTCGAGGCGGACGGCGGACTTCGACCACTCGGGACCACCGTCGGCGGCCTCCCCGTGTCGGACGGAGCATCCGGACTGGTCGCCTACTGACCCTGACCCTGAGCCGGTGCCGGCAGACACCGGGCCCTGGCTACCCGGACCGATGGATCCGCGGGCGGATTCATCGGTCCGGCGCCCCGGCGCTACGCGGTCTGCGTTTCACGACAAGAAAAGGGAAGTCGAAATGGTCAGGAACGGGTCGACGGCTTCGGGTGGGTTGGACGGGCCTGTGACCTTCAGCGCTGAGTGGCGTTGATCTCTCGCCGTAGTCTGGCGGTGCCGGGCAGCGTCGGTGCTGGGCGGACAGGTGCTGCTGGGCTTGGAAGAGGTAGGTGTAGGCGCTCCCCGGGTCGGCCTGGCGACGGAGTCCGAGCAGTGCCGCTGCGGCTGTCAGCCCGGCCCCGATGGGGTTGCCGTAGGCGAGGGTGACGGCACTGCCTGCTATGCCGAGGCCGAAGGTGGCGAGAGGGCGCCGCCAGGACGTCCGGGCGAGCCGTCGGAGCTCGTCTGCGGCGTAGGCCAGGGCTTCGCGCCGGTCGAGGAGGGCCTGTTCCCGGTCGGCCTGGGTCAGCGCGGCAGCGTCGCGGACGAACTGGCGGAGGTCGCGGGCGTACGCGCGGTGCTGGTCGCCGTGCTGCCGCCGGAAGTCGAGGACCTCGTCGAGGGGCACGGGGGCGAGGTCGAGGGTGACCTGCTCGAGGTCGGCGGCAACAACGTGTCCGGTCGTGGGCATTGCTGCCAGGTCGAGCGTGTCTAACAGTGCCCGGGCCGTGCGCGCCTGGGTGCTGGCGGGTTGCAGCGCGTAGCCCGCCGCCTCGGCTGGTGCCCTGAGGAGCTGCGGGAGGACCACGAGGACGAAGGCGCGCACGGCTGGGTGAAGCGGGATCGAGACGCCGTCGGCGCTGGGCCGAGCCAGACCACGCTCGCGTAGCTGTTCGAGCACGACCTCAGTGAGGCCGGCGTCGGCGGTGCCTCCGAGCCGGGAGTGGGACAGCTCAACGAAGCCGGCGTCCCGGTTCAGGCCGTCGAACGCGTCCGCCCGGAGTAGGTCGTCCAGGAGCTCGGTGAGCGCTTCGGCGGTCTGCTGGTCGACGAGCGTCTCGGGGCTGAGTCGGTGCAGCAGTCCCTGATCGGCAAGGGGCTGGGCGAGCGTCGGGTCGGTGAACAGTGGGCGGTCGCGCATGTAGTCCGGGACCAGCACCGCGACGCCGTCGAAGAACAGCAGCAGGCTCTTGATCCAGTCGCCTTGTTCGGGGTGCCAGTACGGCTCGTGGTGGTAGGCGACGTCGAGCAGGTTCGCCTTGTCGCCCTCGGGCGCTGGCGCTGCTGGGACAGTCATGAAGGGCCTCCGAAGCTCACGTGTTGCCGATGACGAGGGTGCAGCGGGCGGTCTCCACGACGTCGCTGGTAATGACCGTCAGGTCGTTGATCTTCAAGACGCGCTCGATCTGGACGAACAGGCGGTGGACGAGGCGGAAGTTGCCGCGGGTGATGCGGCCGACTGCGGCGACGGCTTGGGCGTCGGTGAAGTCGGTGAAGTCGGTGAAGTCGGTGAAGTCGGTGAGGTCCAGGGTGAGCCCGAGCTTGCGCCAGTGCCGGCTCAGGACGAACGCGAGCTCATCGTCGCCGAGCGGCCGGTACTGGTGGGCGAACCCGATGCGGCTGTGAAGCTGCGGGTAGCGGGCCAGGCGCTTGTCGATCCCGGGCATACCGATGAGCAGCAGCCCGAGGGGCCGGCGGTCGAAGCGGTCGCGCAGGTGCTCCAGGGACTGCGGTGTCAGTCGGTTGGCCTCGTCGACGACGAGCAGGTCGACGTAGCGCGGCATGCGCCCGGCCCGCAGCCCGGTGTGGTCGCGGTGGACGCGCTCGTCGACGCACCGCTTGACCCGGGCGAGCAGCTGGTCGAGGTCGCGGTCGAGCTGCCGGACGGTGTTGGTGGTGGTCGGGGTGTAGAAGACGGCGCGGGAGCGGGCCAGAGACGCGTAGACGGCCGCGTCGCTGTCCTGGCGTGGTCCCCACTGTTCGAGCAGTGGCTCCGCGCCGTCCCAGGAGGTGTAGCGGCGGGCGGACAACGTCTTGCCGACGCCGACGGGTCCGAAGCACAGCCCGATGTAGCTCTCACGGCGGACGGCGTCGGCGAACTCGACGAAGCGCCGGTGCTCCTTAGTGGCGATGAACGTGCCGGCTGGGCCGGCTGGGCCGGCTGGTCGTCGTGGTCACGCCTTGTCCTCCAGGTAGGTGTGCAGCCGCGGCTTGGGCTGCGCCGTCCGCTGCTGCTCGGGCTCGTCCTGCCGCTTCGACGGGGCGGACGGTTCCGGGTCGGCGGGGTGGGTGAGCAGGTACTCGCTGACGGCGGCGCGGCGCTCGTCGAGCTGGCCGCGCAGCGCTCGCCGGTGGGCGGTGCGGGCGGCCTGGATGTCCTTGAGCGTGAGGGCCTGGCCGGCGTGCTCCCGGCTGATCGCCCGGCACAGGAACCGGTGCGGTGGAAGACCCGGATCTCGCCGAGGTCGCGGGGGTCGTAGCGGATGGTGACGGGCTCACCGACGTAGGCGGCGAGGGTCGGGTCGAGGTAGCGCAGACCCTGGAAGCGGATGCCGTCGCGGTGCACCACCCGGGGCTTGGCGACCTGGACGAGCAACAGGTCCAGCTGCTCGAGGCTGTCGGGGGTGCGGGGCAGCCAGCCGTCGGCGATCCAGGCCTGCTGCGGGCGCTGCCCGGTCTCGCTGTGCTCCCGCTGGTGGTAGGTACCGGTGATCCATTGCCTGATCGCGGTGTCGAGCTGCGGCAGCGTGAGCCGCGGCGGTCTCACCGGTTGCCCGTGGACCAGCTGCCCGGGCAGGTCGGGAAGCAACTCGGTGGTGAGGGTGCCGAAGAACCGCTCGTGCTTGCCGCGGCCCTGCGGGCGGGCGACCGCGGAGTGCACGAGCTCGAGGTGCAGATCGGCGGCGACCTGGACGAGGTGGTCGCTGGTGAAGTCGCTGCCGTGGTCGGCGTACAGGACGTCGGGCAGGCCATGCACCGCCCAACCAGGGTCGGTCTTGCGCCAGATCGCCTGCCGCAGCGCCAGCGAGAGGTTCAGCGCGGACGGGGCGCCAAGGAACACGGTGTAGCCGGCGACCGCGCGGGAGCAGTCGTCGAGCACGACGGTCAGCCACGGCCGGGCCGGTGCCCCCGCCTCGTCGAGCACGAGCAGGTCGAGCTCGGTGTGGTCGGCCTGCCAGATCTGGTTCGGCCGCTCCGACTGGCGCCGGTAGACCAGCTCGTAGCGGTCCCGCAGCGCCACCGGCCCGTCGTGCGCCAGCGTCAGCAGCTGCGGGTCCAGGGCGGTCACGATCGAGTAGACGGTGCTGTAGGCCGGGACCGGCCAGCCGTGCTCGAGGGCCGCGCGGCCCGCCCAGCGGGTGATGCTCGCGACCCCGGGTCGGGGACGCTGCAGCGCCCCCGCAGACCGGCGCCGCTTTCCGGCCGGCCGTGCTCGACATCCATGGCGGCGGCTTCGCGATCGGCAGCCGTGACCTCGACGACGGCGTCAACCTCGGCATCGCCCGCGAGGTCGGGGCGGTCGTGGTCAGCGTCGAGTACCGACTCGCGCCGCGTAGCAGTCCCCGGCCCGGCCGAGGACTGCTACGCGGTGCTGCAGTGGCTCGTGGCGTCCGCCGACGAGCTCGGTGTGGACGCCACGCGGATTGCGGTGCTAGGCGACAGCGCTGGCGGCGGGCTCGCCGCCACAACCGCGCTGCTCGCCCGCGACCGGGGCGGCCCGGCACTGGCGATGCAGGTGCTGATCGAACCCGAGCTCGACGACCGGCTGCAGACCCACTCGATGCGTACCGGCGCCGACACACCCGTCTGGCACCTGGCGAACGCGCAGAAGAGCTGGGAGTTCTACCTCGGTGGGCAGGACGCGACGCCGTACGCCGCCCCCGCGCGCATGCAGGACCTGTCCGGGCTGCCGCCGACGTACCTGACCGTCAACGAGCTCGACCCGCTGCGCGACGAGGGGCTGGACTACGCGCAGCGGCTGCTCGTCGCCGGCGTGCCGACCGAGGTGCACTGCTTCGCCGGCACGTTCCACGGCTTCGTGCTCGTATCGACCGCGCAGGTCACCCAGCGGGCGCTGGCCATGCTGCTCGGCGTGCTGCGCCGCGGGCTCGGGGTGGAGCTGCCGCCCGGCGCGGCGGACCTGAGCGGGGCCGGCGGTGCCCGGGCAGGTGGTCGCCGGGGTCTGCCCGCGGTGTGGGCATCTGGGCGGGTGGCCGGTCGCGGATGCCGTCGGCCCGCCCCCACACAGAACAGAACAGAACAGCACCGACCGGAGGGCTACCAATGATGACCGCCACCCGACTCGTCACGTCCTGACCACGCGCAGGCCCGGGGGCAACCTGCTCGAGCACCTCGGCCAGGTCGCGGTCGCCGGTGAACAACGCGTCGATCTCGCTACGGATCTTCTCGGTGGGTGATACTCATACCGAACACGGGCGTGGCTCCTTCTCGAGAGCTTGGCGGCTTCGAGTGGAACCTACGTCCGTCGTCATTTACCGCGGACGGGACGCGACCGTGCCTCCGTTCATCGACACGAGAGGATCAGATAGGGATGACCATCACGCACACACCGACGGCGAAGCTGGAGTCGGCAGGGTCCACGGCCCTACGCACTGGATTGGCGCTCAACCTGTTGTGGATTGGGCTGCTGAAGTTCGACGACTACGAGGTTGAGAATATTCGGCCTTTGATCTCGTCGAGCCCACTGTTCTCCCGACTCGTGAAGAGGCTAGGCGAGCGGCGGGTGGCACAGCTGATAGGCGTAGCGGAAATCGCCATGGGCTCGGCGATCGCCGCGAAGCCGATCGCGCCGCGCTTATCCGCCATCGGCAGCCTGAGCGCTGTGGGGACCTTCCTCACAACGCTGAGCTTCCTCGCCACGACGCCGGGAGTCTGGCAGGAAGGCCGGAAACCCCCGAAGCTATCGATGACAGGACAGTTCCTCGTGAAGGACAGCGTCCTGCTGGGGGCGTCCCTGCTGACGGCCGCCGAATCGCTGAAGGCCGCCGCACGCCGATAACCCGGCTCCGGCGTTGACCTCCCGCGCCAGCCTCAACGTTCGTTCGGCTAGCCGCGGACGCCGACTGTCAAGGATGCCGATCTCGGCGTGTCAGCCTCGGCAGGGGAACTGAGCCCCGGTAGCACGGGCCGTCCTACCAAGACGTCCTCTGTCTGGCAGCTACCTCGCCCCGCCGAGGCTGACATCTCTCAAGTCGTTCGTGTCGTCACCGTCGCCGCGGGTCGGTTCGTGCCAGGCCATCTGGGCGCGCTGACCCAGGTCGTGGCATTCGAGATGGTCGATGCCGCCTTGGCCGAGACGGCCGGGTCCAGGCTCGGCCCCCGGGGGTGGACCAGCGGGGGTGGGCCCTGCCGATGCGACCGGGTGACGAGCTGGTCGCGTCCCATCGCCGGGCTGACCCTGCTGCTCGCGGCGGTCGTCGTCCTTACCATCGTCTGTGGAGCGGCGAAGCGAGCAGTGCCGCAACGGAGCGCCGCCCTCGTCGTCATGCTCGGCAATCTCTTGTACGCCGGCGCGGTGATCGCCTTCATCTACGGCGAGCGTTCGGTGGTCATGGGCAAGCATCCGATGATTCAGGCCGGGGGTCGCAGCCGGGGCCGCGCCGGCGATCCTCATGACCGGCCTGCTCGTCCTGGTGATCGGACGAACCCTTGCGAGCCCTCGCGTGAGCAACCTCGGTGGGAGCGGGCGCTGCTGCGGTTCGCCGCCCAGCACCACCTGACTGGTCAGTGCCCCGCGCGGGTGGAGCAGCAGCTGAGCTGCAGCGCGATGCGGTACCTGCGGGCGCTGGCCGCCATGCTGGACCGCCCCGTGGTCCTGGCTGTCGAACCCGAGCTAATCGGCCGGCTCCGGGCACTACGGAAGCGCCGCCAGCGCCTGCGGGCGCTCGGCCGCGGCAGTCGGTAGCCCAGTGGACGTCCCAGCCAGCGCCCCATCACCGGGACGAGTCATCGGACAGGGCTACCGGCACACCCACCGGAGCGTCCGACCGGGACGGCGGGCGACGGTGGTCAGGCCCCGCATGTCGCTCGTCTAGCGGAACGCTGTCGGTCGCGGCGATAGCGTGCTCGGCAGAAGCGAGGACGGTGCGGAAGGCGGTGCGCTGGTGTCAAGCGATGTCGCGGCGACTGTGCTCGGCATGACGTTCGATTGCGCGGATCCCGCCGCGCAATCGAAGGTTCTGGGCGGTCGCACTGGGGTATGTGCCGCCGCCGCCGCCGCCGCCGCCGCCGCCCGTAGGCTGGGGTAGCTGGGAGGCCTTCCTCACCGAACAGGGTGTGCCTCCGGAGGAGTGGGACGACGGCGCAGCCATCTGCGATTCGGCGGGTGTGCGGCCAGCTATCTCGTTTCTGAAGGTGCCCGAGCCCAAGCGAGCGAAGAACCGCCTCCACCTTGATCTCAAGGTTTCCGTAGGGCGGCACATCGACGCCGCTGAGCGGACGCAAAGGATCGAGGCGAAGGTCACTGAGCTTCTAGCCGCAGGAGCCGCCGTGCACGCTTGGGACATGGTGCACGGCCACTTGGACCACGTGGTGATGCTCGATCCCGAGGGCAACGAGTTCTGCGTGGTCTGATCGAGCACACCGTTCCGATGACGGCTACCGGGACAGGTCGCCCGAGCAGTGCGCATGCCCGCACCGTCGTGTCCAGCTGTGCGGCGAGCTCGACCCAGCAGGACCGATCGCGGCCTCAAAGGGCGGTTCGGAGAGCATCTCCACGAGCGCGTGTGCTTTTCCCACGATCTCCAACGCGGCCTTCGTCTTCGCGAGCTCGCGCTCGGCGACGAAGGTCGGCCACCGAACCGGTACGACGTGCTCGGGGTCTGGCGAGACTGGGCCGACTACGTCACGAGCGAGGCGCTGGAGTGCGGGCACTTCCTGCCCGAGGAGCAGCCCAAGCGGACGGCGGCCACGTTGCGAGGCTTTCCACCTCGCCTAGTCCGGACGCGAGGGGGCCGGCACCGAGGGTGCCCGCCCCGCTGGTGTCGCTGTCCTGCTGCTGGCTGCCCGGAGGGCTGGCCGGCGCGACGACGACGGTGCCGTCGCCGGGCGGGTACACCTCGACCTCGCTGCCGCCGGCGGCCGCGGCAGCTGGGACCGGAGCGGTCTCACCGAAGCCGCTCAGGAAGTGCGCGACCGCATCCTGCTGCGCCTGCTCGGCCAGCTCGAAAATGGCGGAGGCGCCGAAGAACTCGTGCATGGCGCCGGCGGTCGATGCGCGGGTCGGTGGCGGCGTCGGGCCGGCCCTCGAAGGCGTGCATGGCCATCCAGCTGAGCAGCGGCCGGTTCAGGGGGCGGCCGTCGGCGGCGTCGGCCATCGAGTCGCCGAACTGCTCGGCCGTCGCCACCGGGTAGACGAGCACCTGGGCCACCGGCGTCTGCTCCCCGGCCTCCGCGAGCTGCAGGACGGTCGCGGCACTCATGTTCCCCCCGGCCGACTCGCCACCGATGGCGATCCGGGCCGGGTCGCCGCCGAGCTCTGCGGCGTTCTGCTGCACCCAGCGGTAGGCGGCGAGGACATCATCGTGCGAGGCCGGGAAGACGGCCTCGGGCGCCCGGCGGTAGTCCGGGGTGACGACGATCGCGCCGGTCTTGTTGGTGAGTCCGCGACAGCTGTCGTCGTAGTGGTCGTCGATGGTGAACAGCACCCAGCCGCCGCCGTGGACCCAGAACACGACCGGCGCCGAAGCAGCAACGCCCTCCGGCCTGTAGACGCGCAGGCGCTGGGTGCCACCGGCGCCGTCCGGGACCTCGAGGTCCTCGACGGAACCGACCGGCTCCGGGCCCTTGAGGCCGCGGGCCTTCATGACCTCCAGCACGGCCTCCTTCGGGCCGGGCTGGCGGCGGGCCTGGTCCGGCTCGAGGATCTCGAACGGCAGCGGCTCCAGTGCGCTGTGCGCGTCGGCAATGGCCTGCGCCTCGGGGTGGAGCAACCCTGAGGCGTCGGTCGCGAGGCCCTTCTTCTTGCCCGAGACCTTGCCCTTGAGGTTGTCGAGCGGCTTGGCGAGCGCGCCGGCGATTTTCTCCGCGACGCCCTGGTCCGGCGCGTGGGGGTGGGGCATGGTGGGCGCCGCCCGCTTGGCGGCGAGGAACTCCTTGCCGAGGTCGGCCAGGCGCTCGGCCCCGACGTTCTCGCGCAGCGCGGGGAGGGACTCGCGGTCCGATCCCTCGTGCTGGGTGCGGACACCGGCGATCAGTTCGGTGAGGGCTCCCTCGAACTCCGAGGTGCCGGGGTCGTTCTTCCCGAGCGTGACGAGCAGTTGCTTGGCGGTGTCGTTGCGCTCGCGGGCCTGCTCGAGGTCTCGCGTCTGGCCGGTCTGCTTGAAGACCGGGTAGAGGACCTGCTCGACGGCGTAGCCGTGCAGCGCCATCTCGAAGGCGATCTGATCGGCCAGGACGCGGCGGTCACCGCGGCCCGCCTCCAGGTGCTGGAACTGGCGCTCGACCACGGCGAAGTCGTTCTCGATCATGTGGTCCAGGTCGCCGGGAAGAGTGGCGTAGGGCAGTGTCATAGGCGCCTCCGGGGGCATTCGGCTGGCGCTCGCCGTCCTGACCGGTCCCTGCCCGACGCCGGGAGCCCCACGCCCCGCCGACCCCACGGTCACCGGCTGTCACGGACGGCCGGCCCCGAGCGCGCGCGGCCACAGGCCTAGGCCAGTCGCGCCACCGCGCCGGTCGGGGCGCCCGCCACGACTACCCCCGAGCCCAGGACGGCCATCGCCGCGCCAGAGCTAGGCGACGCCGATCAAGGGGGTGACCGCTGGGCAGGTGGCGCCCAAGGCCGCTCCGGGGGCACCCGCCGCCCGCGCAGCAACCAAGGCACCAACGGCAGGCCGGCGGCGCTGACCAACAATGGCAGATGACTGCGGTCCCCGTGTCCTACAGCGTCTGGCCGCTCAGGCCAGGACACCTGGCGTTCGCCGTCGTCGTGCTGGCCGCCGTGGCAGGCGTCTACCGCCTCAATGGGCGCGCCAGGCGCCGGCTCGGTGCGCCGCACCATCACCGCAGCGGTGCGACCTCTTGAGGTCGTCGTGCTGCGGCGATGGGCGAATGTGGCTGCTCCTCGCGTCGGTCGTGGCCGCGGCCGCGGCCGCAGCGCTCGGCCTGGCACTGCTGCTGTCCGAGATGACTGGGCCGCCAGATGCAACGTACGCCGCCAGTGCGGCGCGGTCGCCGCCGCCCATGGTGGCACCGCTGCATGACTGCACCGCTGCACCGCGGTGCCGATCCGCGGGGCTGCTCGATGCCGTCCTCAACAGCGACCGCCGTAAGCCGCGCCGCCGCAAAGAAATAGGTTGGTGGCAGCGGCGACGTGGGCAGGCCCTGCCCGTGGCATGGTTCGACGACTTCTTTGACGAGGACTACCTGCGGCTGTTCGGCCCGTACGTGGAGGGCGAGCGGGCGGCCGCCGAGTCGGCCGGGGTGCTACGCCTGCTGGACCTTCCGCCGGGGGCGCGCATCCTGGACCTGTGCTGCGGGCAGGCGCGGCACGCCGCTCCCCTTCGGGCTGCAGGGCTGGAGGTCGTCGGCCTCGACCTGTCAGCGGCCCTCCTGGCAGCGGCGCGCTGGCGCGACCACCGGCTCCCGTTGCTGCGCGCCGACATGCGCGCCCTGCCGCTGGCTGACTGCAGCCTGGACGCCGTGGTCAACCTGTTCAACGCGTTCGGCTACTTCGCCGACGAGGACGACGACGCGCAGGTGCTGCGCGAGGTCGCGCCGTGCTGCGCCCGGGCGGGCGCTTCGTCCAGGAGGTGCACCACCGTGACGCCCTCGTGCGCGGCTGGGAGCAGGAGACCACCCACCCGCCGTACGCCGACGGCCTCGTCCTGCGCGAGACGCGCGACTGGGACGCCGTGCGTGGCCGACACACGGTCCGCTACCTGCTCACGCCCCCAAACGGGCCTGCCCGCGAAGGCGCGCCGCACACACTGAGGGTGTATGCGGTCACCGAGCTGGCCGCCCTGCACGACCAGGCCGGCCTCGGACTGCAGGACGTGCACGGCGACCTGTCCGGCGGACCGCTGACGATCGACAGCAGCCTCGCGACCCTCGTCTCCGTGCGCCGCTGAGCCGAGGGAGGCAAGGCCGCTCCGGCTGCGTCCATGGTCAGGCAGAACGAGCGCTCGCCGTGCGGGTCGACCGTCGAGACCCGGACCAGCAGACGCGGTCCCGCGTCCTGTCCCCAAGGGCGGGACCGGAGCGACGTGATCGACATGCTCGGCGACGAAGGTGCGCCCTGCGACCTGGTTCCTGCTGCCGCTCCAGCGCCCACGCCGTGTAGTCGCGGGCCCTGCACGTCGACGGGGACGCCATAACCGGGGTCCGGTTCGCCGACGGCCGGACCGTCGCCCTACAGGCGCTGGTGGTCACGCCGACCACCGACACGACCAGCCCGGCGCTGGACGCCCTCGCCCACATGGCCTGCAGTTGCTCGTTACCGGCCTCGGCGCCGGCCCAGTCCTCGCTCACCTGCTCGAGGCGGGCGTCGAGTCGGTCTCGAGCCGTAGCGGTCACGGCAGGGGTATCGAGCGGGGTGTTCCCGTAGTGGTTTTCCTCCTACGGGACGGGCTGTGGTGGGACCTCGTGATCGCCGGCTCCGCGTGGGTCGGGGTGCGGAGTGGCCCCCGGAGTGGTCGGAGTGGCGGCTATGCGGTGGTGAGGACCACAGGGCCGTCGTCGGTGACGGCGATGGTGTGCTCGGCGTGCGCCGCGCGCTTGCCGTCGGCGGTGACGATGGACCAGCCGTCGCTCTTGGTGCGGTAGCGGCTGGTGCCTGCGTGCAGCATTGGCTCGATCGCGATCGTGTTCCCGGGCTGCAGCCGGTGCCGCCGGGCCTCCCGGGTCGGTTGGTTGGGCACGAACGGCGGTTCGTGCATGCTGCGGCCGATGCCGTGCCCGCCGTGGTCGGGCAGCTGGGCGTAGCCGGCGGCGCGCGACCGCGTCGATGGCGACGGCGACGTCGAGCAGGGTGGCGCCCGGTTGGGCGGCGGCGATCCCGGCGGCGAGGGCGTCCTCGGTGGCCTGCCGCAGCCTGGTGTCCTGCGGGGTCGGGTCGCCGACGTGGACGGTGAGCGCGGCGTCGCCGTTCCAGCCGTCGGCGACCGCGCCGCAGTCCACGGTGAGCAGGTCGCCCTCCCACAACCGGCGCGAGCTGGGGCGCCGGTGCACCACGACGTCGTTGGGGGACAGGCAGGTCACGCTGTTGAACGGGGTGGGCGCCCCGGCGGGGGCGTAGCCCAGGAATGACGGCGTCATGCCGGCCTCCCGGATGCAGGTCGCGGCAATGTCGTCGAGCTCGCGCAGCCGCACGCCGGGGACCGCAGCTGCACTGACGGCCTGCAGGGCACGGGCCACCACGCGCCCAGCCTCGCGCATCGCCTCCAGCCCGGTCGTTGTGCGGACGGGCAGGAGCAGGTCGTGGGTCACGCCGCGACGGTACAACTATCCCGGGACAGGTATGCCGATGGCCTAGCATGCCCGCATGGTGCGGTTGCCGTTGACGGAGCAGGACCGGGCTCGAGGCCTGGCTCTCGGGGCGCTGCTGCGCCAGGCCCGCGGTCCGCGGTCGGTCCGCGAGGTCGCCGCCGCCGCGGGGCTGGCCGAGGAGACCGTCCGCAAGATCGAGCGGGGCGGTGTGCCAACGCCTGCGCTGTTCACGGTCGCAGCGCTGGCTGACACCCTCGATTTGCAGCTTGACCGGCTAGTCCGTCTCGCCAGCGACACCAGCACTGACACCAAGGCCGTAGTCACGGCTCCGGCCGCTGTTGCCTGAGCTCGCCGCGTCCGTCCTGCCCGCGTTCTCGCTGACCGATCGGCCAGCGGGGCGCCGCTCTGCAGGTTCCCCTCAGGTTCGCGTCGCAACGACGAAGCCTCCGGCGGAGGCTCCAGGTTGAGCGCGTCCGTAGCTGGTCGCCACTGCTGCGCGCTGCGAGACCTCCGGGACCCAGCCGTGCTCGGCGAGCCAGCCGGCCGCGTCCGGCAGGCCGCCCTTCCAAAGCTGGACGTACTGCTGCATCGCCGGCGACTGTCGTGCCCGCGCTCGCATCGGGTCGGTCCCGAGGCCCCCGACCTCGAAGGCCACTCGACTGCCCGAGGAAGAAAGTGCAGCCACGCGAGTGAGTAACTTCGCGGTCTCGCCCGCGCTCAGGTAGATGAGCAGCCCTTCAGCCAGCCACGCTGTCGCCGCGGCGGTAGCCAGCCCGGCCTGGCGCAGCGGAGCCGCCCAGTCCT
>JAABUV010005735.1_pt1 | contig 13961 bp, 17 predicted proteins | sample 5559971 | NCBI WGS metagenome assembly JAABUV01 (sample SAMN10711881, study PRJNA513362) | rock metagenome | isolation source: Antarctica rocks | place: Antarctica: Victoria Land, Knobhead nord | collected 2015-12-19
CCGACGTGAGCGCGCGGGACTGGCTGCGGCGCCGCGGCGCGACGCCGCGCCAGCTGGCGGCCGCCGAGGCCTGCTACGCCAACGACTTTGGCTGCTCGCTCGACCAGCTGGGCCTGCGCGAGATGATCACGGAGAGCCAGCGCTGGGACTCGGGCGCGCGCCCGCACGCGCCGCGCCGCGCCTGCTTCGCGCTGCGGGCGGCGGGCGCATGGCCGCGCGGGTCATTGCGGGCGCGGCGCGAGCAGGCGAGACCTACCTGCTGCTGGACCGCTCGCTGCGCTGCGTGGTGGACCACCTGGCGGCCGGCCTGCAGGCCAACCTGCGCCTGGCCTGGCCCGTGCGCCGCATCGAGCACGGCGCGCGCGGTGCCGGAGCTTCGCCGCCCGCTCGGCCATGTTGAGACGCTGCAGAGGGTCTGGCTGGAGCCTCGCGGCCCGCTCGGCCATGCTGGGTCGCTGCAGAGGGCTTGCTGCAACCAAGTGTGTCATGGCTTACGTGCGACATGGTGCCGGTTGCCCGTATGCGTTGTGATGCACCGCGGCACAAACCCTACATAGCAGGGCCTTGAGCATGCCCAGGCTGTACAGGCCCTGCCCCAGCAGGGTATTGAGCATGTGCAGCTGCGCGCAGCCCGGCGCGGCGGCCGACGAGGACGCAGAGGCAGGCCCCGGCCCGGCGGCCACCGTGGCCTGGCATGTGCCGCTGGGCTTTGCGGGGAACCTGCACGAGTGCGCGCTCGCGCCGGAGCATGCGCACCGGCGCGCCGCAGCCGGCGGCGAGTCGGCGGAGGCGCCGGCGCAGGCCGCGCGCTGCGCGGCAATGCCGCCGCTCGCCTACCCGCCTGGCGCCCGAGGCGCGCCCACGCCCCGCACCTCTTCTATTGCCGCGATGGCACTCATGTTGGGCATGTGCCTGCTCAAGTCTGGCCCCTGTCATCAGGCAGTGGCCAGCCAAGCAGCTGCGGCGCTGCCTGTTGGGCGCCCCCTTGCCAGGCGTGCCCCAGTCGCCGCTGGGCGCCACCCCCGCCACCGCTGGGCGCCCTCCCGACAGGCGAGCGAGGCGCAGCCACAGCTGCTGCCCCTGTTTCGTGTCGGCGCATTTACACGTAATGCGTGGGGCGGCTGATGCTGCGAGGGCAACCTGCCGCGTCAGCCTGGGGTGGCTTAACTAATGCTGAGAGTGCGCTGTGGATGTGTTCGTGCACACGCGGCCGCCGCCTCGCCCCTGACGCTTACCCCAGATGTGCTGAAACGCTGCGCAGGCGCGCCCGACCCCATGGAGCCGCCTTTCGAGCCGGCGCCTGTGCCGCCGGGGGGCGCAGTCAACATGGCGCTGTGGGAGGTGGCGCGGCCGCCGCAGGCGCGCACGGGCTTCCTCAGGTTGCTGCTCTTGCAGGCGTGACAAGTGTACCTGGCGCAAGCTGCGCGTGTGCCCCCAGTGCATGCGCTTTCCTTTTCCCTGCTTTCCGCTGGCAGCCAGCACGTGCGTTTGGCCGGCACCGGCTGGCTGCGCTTGGAGCTGCCTGCCCAGCTTCCCGCCTCAGCGGAGGGCGCGCTGCGACTGTATGTGATGACGCGCGCGCGCGCGCTGCAGGCGATGCAGCAGCCGGCGCTGGCGCCGCAGCCCGCGCCGTACGCGCCGCCGCAGGCGCTGCCGCAGGCGCTGCCGCAGGCGCCGCCGCAGCAGGTGCAGCTCTTTGGCGCGCCGCTGCAGCAGCACGCGCCGCAGCTGCTGCCGCCGCCGCCGCAGTTCGCGGCGCCGCGGCTGGCATTCGCGCCGCATCAAAGCCCCCACCCCGGCCCTGGCGCGCCGCAGGCATACTCGCAGCCGCAGGCGTACTCGCAGCCGGCGCCCGCGTACCTGCCGCCGCCGCAGCAGGGGCCGCTGCTCGCGCAGCCGGGGGCCGGGCCGCATGGGCCCCCGCCCATCCAGCTGCCCCCGCCGATCCTGGCGCAGCCGGGCCACCTCGCGCCGCTGCCTGTGCCGCAGCCGGGCTTTCAGGGCGGGCCGGAGGGGGGGCTGGTGGCCCTGGGGCCCCCGCAGGGCCCGGGGCGCGGGGGGCACCCCGGGGGCGCCAGCGCCGCCGGGGAGCACTGGCGGAATGGCGGCGGCCGCGGCGGCGGCCGCGGCAGCGCCCGCGGCGGCCGCCCCAGCTCCACGCCGTGCCGCTTCTTCAACCTGCCCGGGGTACGCGCCTGGTGCAGGTCGTTTGACTGCAGGTCACACCCTTGGAATGCCTACTGCAGTGCTTCATGCACAAACGTCTGCCTTTTGCGGCTGGCGGCAGCCCATTGCCGCGCGGTGCTGTGCATTGGCTGAAAGGGTGCTGCCTGCGGCAGGGCTGCGACCGCGGCGACGACTGCCGCTTCGCGCACGTGCGGAGCCGCGCCGCGGCGACGCGGCACCGCGCGGCGCCCGCCGACGGCGGCAGCGGCGAGCCGGACGCACGGGCGTTGCGCGTTGGCGCGCGCACGCGCAACTCTGGCTGGGATCAAGCCCCGCCGTGAGCGCGGCAGGTGCCTGTGGCAGGTGTCCCAGGCCAGCTGCCCTTCTGGCCAACGCCACATGTTTGAGCGGCGTGCCATGGCTTTGGAGTCGCAGAGTGTGCTGGGTGATGCTGCTGCAGGCACCTTGTGTGCCTGTCTGCAACGTTGCATAAGTGTCGGCGGTGGCAGGTTCAGCTGCTACAGCCACGTTCAGTGTTCAGTTGTGCTTTCGAAGTGGAGCTCAGCAGTTTGCTGTGCGAGCGCTCAGTTTAGTACCACCATGTACACTCCTGTGCAGCCACTGCGGAAGGCATGCATACTTGCATCGCGTTATAGTTTCTGCGTCCTTTTGGGCTGCTTGGGCGAGCACACATGTAAATGATGTCAGTCGCATGGTACCTGCCGCCTTAACTAAAATCGGCTATTGCATCCAGCTGCTGCGAGCAGACGCCGTGTGCACCCTGTGTTACAGCATTGCTGCCAGAGCAACCGCGTGCTTTGTCAGCATGAACAGAATACGCCGCAGGGGGCAGAGCTCACTCCACAGACATGCACGTAAAGGTGCCTGCTACGATGTGAGACAGAGGTAGCAACCAGGCACGTCAGCAGGGCGTGCTAGACGCGGGTACACATGCGCACCTCTGCCATCAGCATGCGCGTCCTCAAGACACATGGGCGCTGCTGCACAACAAGCACATGCTGCACGACGAGCAGGCGCTGGCGGGGACGGGCTAGACCTGCGCAGACGGGGACAGAGAACAGCACGCTCACAGCCGCAAATATTAAATTCGCTCACAACATCATTGCTAAACTCACTGCCGCACAAGCAATACCCGGTGCACCTGACCGCTCTGTTGCAGCACGTGCACCTCGCGCTCCGTGCGTACACCCTGGGCAGCACACCGCTTGTTAGAGCCTTCACAGCAGAGGCTGCTGAGGCTGCGGCGCCCGGAGACAGTCGCGGGCCTGCCGACGCGCGTGGCGCAACTCACAGCGCCCGCAGGGCGGGGTGCTGGCGACGGCCGCGCCGCGCAGGCGCAGCCACGCGGCGGGCCGTCCGAGGCGCACAGGGCGGAGGCCGGGCGCACCAGCGGGTTGCCTGGCAGGTAGCCGGCGGCCGCCCAGAGCGCGCGCGCGCGCCGCAGCTCCACGCGCGCGCCCGGCGCTGCCGCTTCCGCGCCGGCCGCCTCCGCCGCGTCCGCGCCGGCCGGCCGCCCATCCCAGAACTGGACGCTGCTGCCGTGCTGCCCTGGGTGACATGGCGGGGCCTGACAGGGTCCAGGCCTCGCACTCCTGGCGTCGCCAGCCGCACGCGCGTCCTCCGCTGGCTTGCCGCTCACAGGCCCCCATGGGCCCGCCGCCGCACCACACCCATGGGCAGCGGCGCCGCGCGCCGCCTCTACCACAGCACCATCCTGCGCGCCCCCGTCATGGGCGACCGCCACGCCGCTGCACCCCGCAGCGCCTGCGCGTCCTGCTGGCTGGGCCGCCGCCGGCTCAGTCGCGCTGCCGCTCGGGCCTTCGCCCTGGTCACCGGCTGGACCGCGCCCCGCGGCAGCCTCGCCGTTGCCGCCCTCGCGCTTCGCCGCGGCCGCGCCCGCTGCATGCCCCGCCGGCCTCGCAGCGGCCCCGTCGTGCAGCGGCGCGCCGGCGCAGCGAGCGCCGCCGGCGCCGCCGGCGGGCGCGCGCGCGGCTGCGGCGCCGCCCGCGCCTGCGGGGCCGAGCGCGGCCAGCGCGGCCGCAGCCGCGGCCTCGCGCGCGGCCAGCGGCCGGAAGGCTGCGCCGCCAGAGAGTACGAACTCGTCGCGCATGGCCGCCGCGGCCTCCTCCACGTCGGACTGCAGGAAGACAAGGCCTGCAGGGCGCTCCTGCTTTGTATTCTGTGCCTCTGTGCCCGCAGTGGCTGCAGCCAATCCCATGGGTCTCCGGCACGCGCGCGTATGCATGAAGTTTCGTCCTTGCCGCGCAGGCACATGAGCCGCCTGCCCTCAGTCTCTGTGGTCTCGAAACAAACGCCTCAGCTGCACCGCCCTTGCTGCCGCATACTTGCAGAGACCGAACAGCACATGCCATGCAGCCCACAGTCTGAAAAGGAGCTGTGCTTGCCATGTTCTCTTGATGCATGCTCAACAAGCTGCAAGCCAGCTACAACACTCGGGACCTTTCAACGCGGAGCGGCACCGGCAGTGTGCACTGCAAGGCACACCACCCCATGGCATCAGTTGTTGTAACCATCATAAGTTGTTGATGAACGTCATAGAAAAGTCATGCAAGCGCATCCGGCGCCACCAGACCTGCATACGCGACCTTGTCGTGCCCAGCTGACCACAGCGACCCATGGGTGCTCCCTTGCACATGGGACCCTCGCCTTGCACATGGGAAGGCGAGAACTTCTCGCCGAAAAGCACACATGAAGCCTTAGCACCAAGCAAGCCGCACCTCCAGACTGCATGTTGGCCGCGAGCGCGCGCACAAGCCCCGGCTGCACCACGCGCCGCTTCTTGTGCTTGTTCTTGAAGTGCGCGCCAAAAAGGCCGGGTCAGCCTCTGGCAGCCGGTTTCATACCTATGCATGGCCGCTCTCTGCTCATGGGGCCATGGCGGAGCGCGTCATAACTTCGCGGCGGTCATAGCTTCCGGCTGGCGGCAGATGTGGCGCGCGAGCGCCGATGAGGACTGCGACTCGGAGGACGGCACGGCGCCCGGCGGCGCGGCGCCCGGCGGCGAGGGCCCGAGCGAGAGCCCTGTGGCGGCGGCGCCTCCCGCGGAAGCCAGCGCAGACAGGGCGGCCGCCCACGGCAGCGCCGGCCCCAGCGGCAGGGCGGCCGCCAGCGTCGGCAGCGGCGGCGCCGCCGCCAGGGAGCAGGGCGGCCGGGCGGGGGTGGGCGCGCCCGGGGCCGTGCCGCACCTCATGGCCGCGGCGGGCGAGGAGTGGCCGCGGCCGCCGCCGGAGGGCGCGGCCGAGGTTGCCGCGGCCGAGCTGTCCGCGCGCCTGGCCGGCAGCAGCTACGGCGCGTTTGACGAGGACGTGCGCGCGATGGCCGCGCGAGAGGTGTCCGGCCTGGGCCATGCGCGCACGCGCTCGCAGTCGCAGGGCGACTCGCCGTCGGCGTCCGGCGCGAGCAGCCCCGCGGCGTCGTTCCACGGCGGCCTGGACGCCGGGGGCGGCGGCGGCGCCGCGCTGCGCCGCAGCGGCAGCATGAACCTGCCGCTGCCGGAGGACAGCGGCGTGCCGGCGACGCACCCGGACATGTGCATCATGCGTTGCCGGCGCAACCACCTGGTGCAGGCGCGCGCCCGCGCCGGCGCGCCCGCCCGCCACAGGTGGCCGCTTTTCGGGCCTCTTCCCGCCCGGCTGCCCCGCCTTCCCGACGACAGCCACGGCGTGCGGCGCACCAAAGTGCAGCGCACAAAAGGGGGTGCGCACACAGCAGCCTGAGCAGGACGCATGGCATGGCGCGGCGCACCGCCCGGCCGGTGTCGGGCCGAGCGCGCGGCGCGGCGCGCGCAGGATGCGCTGAGCGAGATTGCGCGCCAGCGGCCGCGCGACCTGTTCAAGCCGCTGCGCGTGCACTTCATCGGCGAGGACGGCATCGACGCGGGCGGCGTCAAGAAGGAGTTCTTCCAGCTGCTGGTCACCGAGCTGCTGTGCCCTGACTACGGCATGCTCGTGTTCCAGCCGGTGCGCTGCCCCAACCCTAAACATAGCCTAGCCCTGATTCTCGGCTTTGCCGGGGTCTGCCTGCAAGGCGGCCGCGCGCCACAGCACCGCAAGCGCACCTCTCAGAAACTTTAAGTGATATGACCCAGAGCTGCTAGTCACTGTTGGAGCTGTGCTTTGAGGCTGAGCAAATTGGACATCTGCGTTGCTTGACATGGGACGCAGGGCTATGCTGCCATGGCGCAAGCGCCTGCCTCCATGAGCGTGCGATTGCTGCTGCCGGGTCGCACGCGATTTGCACGCGCGCAGGCCGGACGTCAGTGTATGAGTCTGAATAGGCCGAGGCCCCCATGTATGTAAGTATCAGGGGTCGCCCAGCTAGTGCGGCAGGGGGCGACAGGCGCGCAGGGTGGCTCACGGTGCGCGCGCCGCGCCGCAGGACTCGCGCACGTACTGGTTCAACGCGGGCAGCCTGGAGGCGGAGGACGCGTTCATGCTGGTCGGCCTGGTGCTGGGCCTGGCCATCTACAACGCGGTGCTGCTGGACTTCCCGCTGCCGCTCGCGCTGTACCGCAAGCTGCTGGGGCAGCCGGCCGGGCTGCGCGACCTGCAGGACATGGACCCCACGCTCGGCAAGTCGCTGCGGCAGCTGCTCGAGTACGAGGGTGCGCGCCTGCTGGCTGGGGTGGCTGGCGCGGCCCTGGGTGAAGCACCAGGCCGTGTCTGACCGCTCCCGCTCTGCAACGAGGTGCTCTGGCCGCTCGCTGGCCTGGAGCATGCGGGGCCACATTTGGACATCGCAGTGACAGCTGCTTCGGGCAGGAGCCTTCGCCGGTCCCTGTGTGGTGTCAGGACTCGATCCAATGCTGATGGTAAGCAAGGAGACCTGCGCTCAAAATTTTGAGAAATTTGGGGGAGGCGACTGCTGCGGCGCCTCCACCTGGCCAGGTACCAGGACGCTGTGGCCTCACGGACCTGCGCTCAGGCGACTGCGACTCACCGCGCATGGGCTTTTCATTACCCTAACCCTGCGGCTCATCCCACGCGCAGGCCCCGGCTCGGTGGCGGACACGTTCTGCTTGAGCTTCGAGGCGGGCGTGCCCGGCATCGGCGAGCCAATCAGCCTGGCGCTGCGCGGCGACGGCAGCGAGCCGGTCACCGAGGACAACCGGCGCGCGTACGTGGACGCCTACGTGGACTGCGTGCTCAACACGTCCATCCACAAGCAGGCGCGAGCTGGACGCCCGCTCGGAGGGGAGCGGGCGCGGCGCGCTTAGTGCACGGGGTGCGTGTCAGCAAGCCTGCCCGGTGCCTGCTTCTGTAGGCAGGGTGGTGCTTCCACAGGCAGGGTGGAGACCTGGCGCGCAGCTCAGCAGCGCGGGCAGACGCCCCATGGCGCCGCAGCACGGGCGGCACGGCTAGGATGCGGCGGAAGCTTGTTTTGGCATGCAGGGTTGGGCCAGGCGCTTGTGCAGCCAGGCCGGCCGAGGTGCTCCGTTTCATGTGTTTGCTTGGCACTCAGCCGCTCGGATATATCCTGCATGACTAAAAGGAATACGTAATTTACAGTGGTGCGCCTGGCGGGAGACACATAGTACAGTGAAGTCGTTCCCTGTGTGCTCAAGCAATGCTGCACTGCTGTGCATTGCATGCATGCCTCGGTCGGGTCCCGCCTCCCCTCTCGCTCCGCTCCCGGCCGGGCCATGCGAGCCGCGCTGCAGCACCGGCGGGTCGGCGGCGCCTGGCCGCCGAGGGCCATGCGCGCTGCATACGCGCTAAGACTATTCAAACGCCTGCGCAGTTCGAGGCGTTCGCGCGCGGCTTCATGATGCTGTGCGGCGGGCCGGCGATCCACCTGTTTAGCGCGACCGAGCTGGAGCGCCTGGTGTGCGGCACGCCGCTGCTGGACTTTGACGCGCTGCGGCGCAACGCGCGCTACGAGGGCGGCTACTCGGCCGGCCACCAGGCGCGCGCCGCGCTCGGCCGCTCTCCGGCGAGACGCTGCGTCCTCGTCGCGCTCCACGACTCGCACACAGTACCTTTTCAGCTGCCGGCTGCGCGATGCGTGGAGGGCGCGTGCACCCGCATGAGAGGCCGGTGGCCGCGAGCGGGCGGGCGGCTGAGCGGGCGGGCCGGGCGCGCGCGCGCAGGCGGTGCAGTGGCTGTGGTCGATCGTGCGCGAGCTGGGCAACGAGGAGCAGCGCCGCTTCCTGAAGTTCTTCACCGGCTCCGACCGCGCGCCCATTGGCGGCCTGGGCAACCTGCGCTGCGTCATCCAGCGCAACGGCGGCAACTCCACCAAGCTGCCCACCAGGTGGCGCCCTATGCCCTACACCCTGTACCCTGCCCCTGAGCGCAACGGCGGCGACTCCTCCAAACTGCCCCTAGGTGGCGTGCGCTGCATCCTGAACCGTCCGGCGCGATGCATGCGCGCGCATACCCCAGCGGCCCGTGCATGCTGCGGTAGCCCTGTGTGCGCCGCGCCGCCGCCTGCCGCGGAGCAAGACCGCGGAGCAGGACTGACGCGGCGGGCGGGGCGTGCGCGCGCGCAGCCACACCTGCTTCAACACGCTGCTCATCCCGCACTACGCGTCGCGCAAGATCATGGCCGCCCGCCTGCGCCTGGCCATCATGAACTCGGAGGGCTTTGGGTGCGCGGCCCGAATGACCTCAGGCCTAGCCCTGTTGAGAGGCTTTCAGCCAGTCTGGGGCCCCAAGGAGTTGTGCAAGCAGGCCCAACCACACTACAACAGACTGGTAGGATGTCGTGACTTCAACCAGACCCTCACCCCAGCAGCCTCATGCAAGCCTTCTGCGCAGGCACACAATCTGCACTGTATGAATCATGTATAATGCTCGATCTGTCAGCCTCGTTGCTTTTCCATCGTCATGTGCATGCTTGCACATCTTCAGCGGCAACATGGATGCACCAAGGCCCTGTAGGGCTTTCGAACGCCTTTGCCATCACCTGTAGCTGACCCGCATGCTTGGTGTCCGCAGGCTGGAGTGAAGACGCCTACCTTATTCCTACTCTTGCACTGCTTGAAGGCATCCGGCAGCCCTACCAGTTTTGACATTAGCTGTGTGCTTGGGTCTTTTAGGGCGGGCTAGCATATTGCAGCTCTCCCTGTAGCGCAGCGCGGCTGAAACGCTCCTGACTTTGTGAAGGAAACGTGTATGAAATGGAACTGAAAAGTGCTGCAATGGCACATCAGCAAGCGCTTTGTCTGCTGTTCGCTCAGGCAGGACCCAAAGCCGGGCGTGCGCAGCCTGACGCTCCTGTTTTCTGTGAGTGTAGGATAGCTGCACTTGGTCGAACTTGTCAGCCGCCGCGCAGAACGCATGCCTAACTGTAGAGTTGTACACCATGAAGTGGCTGCATGTGAGCGCATTCGTGCGCAGTAGAATCATGTAAATTTACAGTGTAATCATGGCAGCACCTTTTATTCGCCGTTCCTACAGGGTGGCAGCAATGGTGGGCTATTGTTCTTGCTAGTAGCTGCGGCGAGCACAAAGCACTCCTTTATGGTGCCAATCGGCCAGACATATTGTACACAGATGCCCAGGATAAAAACAGGCCCATCTATGGCATTGCCCAGAAAATTCTACGCAGCGTGGGCGCCATGTGTCACCTCCCGGCCTGTGCCTTAATCTTGTCAACCATTTCGCCGATGAGCTTGATGTAGCCCGCCACGTCAAACTTCCGCTTGCACCCTGCGCCCACAGAGGCTGTGCTTATGCCGGTCTGCAAGCACACACCATCACAGCGACCGAAGCATGGCAGGCGGCGGGGCCAGCGCGCGCACCGTTGAGATTCATGTACCGGATCTTGCCAAAGACGGGGCGCTCCGCCCAGCCCTGCCGGCAGGAGCACGCCTGGTCAGCAAAGGGCCTCCGCTTGGTGTCCGCGAGAGTGCGAAGCAGCCGTGCTTCAGGCTCAGCAGAGGACACCCTACCGTGCTGAGAAGAGAGAGGCAGTTTCCTGCACCCGCTATGCATAGTTGTCCAGATCATGGTCATAGCCGGACCCGCAGCTGACAGTGGCTTTGCGCATGATGCTAGGCGCTGCTGCAACCAATGAAGAGATGGTGTGGCTGATCGCCAGCCCGCCCGATGCGGCACGCCTGGTCGTGGATGCCGCCGATGGACCACATGCAGCCGACGTAGCCGTTGGGGTCCCGCCCGTCGATCTCCCACTTGTCGTTCAGGTAGATTGCAAAGTCCAGCGCCTGCTCCGGGCTCTCCGTCCACTCCAGGATCTGCGGCAGCATGCAGGCGCCGGTCGGCGTTGCTGCACGATGGCGCCACACATGCACTGCTGCAGTACGTTCAACCTAGAGAGGCGGACACCCCAAGGAGCTGCGCCGACCTGTACGCGCGCCAGTGCCTCAACAACTCACAAGCGCTTTCAGACACGCTTCTGAGCGCAGAGCAAGCTCCTGACATCGCAGAGCCTGCGCGCGTCAGCCTTGCACAGCGGCGGGCAGGATTGTCGCGGCTCCTGCAACACTGACAGTGCCGCAACCCCTACCCTACACCAAGCTGCAGGGCGCGGGCCAGCCCACCTTTTTGGCCCAGTACATGCGCATGAAGCCGTGCATCTTGCCGCGGTGGACCATCTCCAGCTGCGCCGCGTTCCACAGCTCGTCCGCTGTCTCGCCTTTCTCCAGCTCCTCCCTGCGCGGCCAGGGTCTCAGGGCTGCAGGAGCGTGCAAGGAGCCCGCCGCGCCAGGCGCCATGCCTTCCAGCGCAGGCCGCCCTCGCCTGTGGCCTTGCCGTGCATCGCTTTTTACGCCTGCACTGTGCCCTGCAAGTCTGTGCCTTCTGCTGCGCTAAGCACTGTCATTGCGCTAAGCACTAGCATGTCTGAGGTAGAATGTCAGGAGACATACAACATGCATTACGGGGCGAGCTGTGCATGAGATAGGAGCCCCATGAGCACCGGCATAGACAGAACTGCGTGCCCCCCCTTCCACTTCCGCTGACGCACTTTGAGGATCATGGTGATGGGGCAGCGCATGGCGCGCACAGCGTGTAGATGAACTCGCGCTTGTCATTGCGGTGCTTGTCCAGCGACTCGATGGCCCATGCGCTGCAGGCCCGCAGGTTGTCGTAGTTCGTCTCTGCGCCCAGCAGCAAAGTGCTTTGGCATGCCTTTGCTGATAACCAACGAGATACAATTTTCACTGTGCAATGTCCGCCGAAGCACCCGACCCAGGAAGTCGTTTGGCAGTCGCGAGGGCAACATACATGGCGTGCAGGTTGCTGAAGAGATGCTTGGTGCCCTGGGCGGGCAGCGGAGCGCACACCGTAGTGGCAGAAGTTGTCGCTGAGCTCCCGCCGCACTATCAGCTCCTCCAGGAAGCCCTCGACGCCCGCCTGCGCGCACCCATCAGCGCATGGAGAGCGGCCGCTGGGTCTCGACTCTCCTGTTCCTCCTGTCCCATGTTCCATGCCTGCGTAGTGGACAGTTCAGCGAGCAGAGCGCTCGAGAGCCTGCTGAGCCCACACCACTGCTGGACAGCTCACTGACTGCTCCTGAACAGCAAGAACGCCTCTCACGGCAGGCAGCGCACATCCCACTGCAGCCGGCGCATCGAGTCGCACAGCTAAAGCGTGCTGTGGTAAAGCGCTGCTGCACTGTCAATGAAGTCTGCTGACGCGAGCACTCCAACTCTGCGCATCCTTCCTCGCAAACCTCGCAAACATCATGACAGGGCGCGCGGCGCGCGCGCGCCCTGTACTTGGACCGCAGCTTTGCGGCCTCGAGCGCGGCGCGCTGCGGCGCGATCACGCCAAAGTGCAGGTAGGGGCTCAGGTGTGAGACGGCCTCCGCGTTGTTGGGGTCGTTGCGCTTGGCGCTGAAGATGGACATGCGCGCCTTGCTCAGGAAGCCCCTGGGCCCGCTGAGCGCCTGCGGCCCCGCGCGGCGCAGCGAGGCTGCAGACGGCGGGCCACAGCTAGGCTGGTGGCAACGAGAGGCCACGAGCAGCTGTCTGCACACAGGCAGCACCTTGTGTCCAAGTTTTCGACAGCGTCCGTCTTCTGCAGGAACTTGCATGTCTTTCTGTGGAGAGACATCAGCTGGCACGCACCTGTGCTGCCCCACTTGCCACTGGACACTGCATGCTTTGAAGTATAAAGCCCTTCTGCCTCTGCGCAGCACTCGGCGGAGCCCTCACGGGAGGGGCGCGCGCCTCTGCCGCAGCATCCTCGCCAGGCCGCGCCCAGTCCAGCTCGGGCACCTCTGCGCCCGCCGCCACCACCTCCGCGATCAGCGCGTCCCACTCGACCGCGGGCGGCTGCGGCGCCGACGACGGCCACGGCGCCTGTTTGGGCACGGCCGGGAACTCCTGCACAGCAATATCATGATGTCAGCACCGGTAGCGCGCATTGCGAAGAGGGCTGACTTGGCATCACACGTGACAAGGAAACTCTTTGCAGTGACATGGCTCGGCAGTGTACAGGTGCAAAAAGCCATGGCACGTGTCTCACGAGTCAGGTGACCCGTGTTCCGAGCCATGCATGGCAGCTGAGCTTTCCCAGATCTCACAGGCACGCGCTCGGGAAATTTCGCAGGTGCGTATATGATCATCCAAGAAGATGAACATCTCATCAGCCCTAGTGCTCGCACATGCGCTTGAGCGATGTTGCTCTTGTGGTCCAGTGCGAGCGCCCTACTTCAGCACATGCACAGAATGGTGGTCAACCCATGACACAGTGACGGACGCGCTTCACTTGATTGTGGCGCCCGCCCCCAGGGCGCGCACCCGCAGGAACTCGGGCAGGTGCTTGTGGATCTTGGTGCGGATGGTGCGCGCGCCGTACTCGCGCTTCTGGCTGGCCTCCCAGACGGGCACCACGTTGTGCGCGTCCACCTCATGAAACGGCACATCCAGCGCCTCCGTCACCTGCACCAGGGCGCCAGACAAACTCTCAGGGATAGGGTGAGGGCTACCCTACCCTATCCTCTCAGGGAACCGCTGCACACAGGCCAGGCCACAAGCTGACGAGCGGCCTGCTGTCCTATTCTATAAATGTGGAGAGGCCGGCAGCGCGCCCAGCGCCGCACCCGCGTGCGCCACTGCCGGCCCAGGCGCAGCGAGGCGTAGTCGGTGACGAGCAGCGCGGCGCGCGCGTCGCGCACGAGCGCCGGCACCGTGGCGGTCGGGTCGCCGCGCAGCAGGAAGAACGGGATGTTGAGCGCCGCCGCGCGCGGCGCCAGCTCCTTCAGCCCGCGCAGCATGAAGCCGAACTGGCGCGCCCCCGCGTTCAGGTACTCCGGCACCTGGCCGGGGCACAGGCGTGCGACTCGCCCGGGCCAGGTCACGCGATCACACGCAGAGGGCTTGCGGCTGCTCCTTGGCCTGCACAGCCTGCTATTGGACGCAAGGAGTGTAAAAAAGGGCTGTGTGTTGGATACCATGCGGTCCATCAAGCAGGCCGCGCAGCGGGGCGGGGTGTCAGCCGCACCAGGTTGAAGCAGATGGCCACGGGCGCCCCGGACTTTGCCGCCTGCTCGCAGGCGTACAGCAAGGCCCAGTTGTCCTGTACGCGCTGATCCCTCGACATCCTGCGTATGCACGTGCGCTCATGCACGTGCATGTGCATCCTGCGCCAATGCTGCGCACCAACAAGTACGCATGTGTGACCAGCCAGTCTTGCTCTGTTCACAATCGCCGTCCACCACCGCCACAGAGAAAATCAAATGGCTCTACAGAAACAGACACTTGCACGCGTGCATGACGTGATGTGTGCAACACTTGCATGCAGCTCTGCACTCACCAGCAAGCATTGCGCTATGAACAGCTGGAT
>JAABUV010005736.1_pt1 | contig 13960 bp, 18 predicted proteins | sample 5559971 | NCBI WGS metagenome assembly JAABUV01 (sample SAMN10711881, study PRJNA513362) | rock metagenome | isolation source: Antarctica rocks | place: Antarctica: Victoria Land, Knobhead nord | collected 2015-12-19
AGACGCTCACTTCCCGGATCTCGCTCGACTTGCTGAGGTCCCGATCACGTCTATTTGAGGTATGAGGAGGATTTTCATTTAGAAAGATTACTGTACGAACAAAAAATATGCAGCAACATCACCCCCTAACCCCCTAACCCCCTAACCCATCAAAGCCGAGATGGCGGATGTCTGGGTCAGGGTGAGGGGCGAGGAGGGGAAACGGATGAGAACTAAGATGGGATCGCTCCGGTCCATCTGTGAAGCGAGCTGGAAGGCGGGAATGAGTCGTCAGGCCATGGAGAGCTTGGCCCACTATTTCTGAATTAGAAAGTCCGCATGTTCCCAGTGATCACCTATACTAGCAATGATTTATGTGCCCTCGCGTATCGTCAACGAGGACGGTCTAAAGTTGAATTGCAAGGCCATCTATGTAGAAGGGTAGTCGCTCGATCTTAAAGCTTTGCTTTCGGTTTCACGATGATCTATACCAACTTCGGTGAGTATAACGTTCACGTCATTCAACCCCTTAGGGATCACCCCCGGTTAGGATCAGTTTCGCGTTTTTATGCTAGTCAAATACATCTCTCTTTTCTCCATCAAGTTCAATTACTCGTCATGCGGGTCAATTCAGCCCAGCTAGGCTTGCCTATAGCTCGTTACCATGCTATTCAAGACATCCCAGAACTAGAAAGTCCCTGTATATGCGGTATCGCTCAAGAATTTACCCTTCCCTCAAACACCCTCTCCAAACGTCTATCTGGCGCTACAACTTCGTGTTCTGTGGCTTTCCGTCACCTCCAAGCCTCACAGTCAAAGAAGAGGATGCCATGGTCGCTTAAATACGTCTCCATCACTCCTGGGCCATCCGCCGGCTCCTCAACTTGTATTCGAAGTGGCCGAAGCGATCCGTCAAAATCGTATTCCGCCTCCTTCTTCCCCTTTCCCTCCCGTTGGCAGAACAGGCTCGCTAAATTCCGCACAAGTCGCCACATCGGCCAGAGGTCTTCAGGGCCATGACAAGGCAGCTCAATGCATACCGGCTCGAAGCCGACTCGATCGAGAACTTGGCACCCTGGTTCTCGGACATGGGCGCAATGCTCAACAAACATCACTACAACCCCGAGAATATCTACAATATGGACGAGAGCGGTTTTGGCATTGGTACCACTCAGTCCAGCCGGGTTCTGGTGGTTAGGGATGAAGTAATCAAGGGAAAAGGAAAGGCTTCAAAGGTGACATCGGGGAGGCAAGAATGGGTGACATCGATTGAGTGTGTTTCGGCTTCAGGTCAACTCCTCCCTCCTTTGGTTATATTCAAAGCTACAGGAACTATGAATGCTCGTTGGCTACCAGACGAGCTAGAAGTACGAGGATGGCGCTGAACGACATCAAATTTAGGCTGGACGAACTATACGCTATCATTTGATTGGTTACAGCGCGTCTTCTAGCCCTGCACCAGCTCCCCTTCCGTCTCTTCCTTCCCCTTCTCGACCCAACGTCGTCTCCTGATTGTCGACGGTCATGGCGGTCGTATTACGGCTCGATTCCTGGCATTCTGCGTTGTTTCCAGGATAGATCTCGTGATGTTACCGGCTCATACATCGCACAAGAGCCAACCGCTCGACGTCGGCATAATTAAACCACTCAAAGCTGCTATGGCTCGAATTGCCGATCGTGCAGCAACCTATGACCAATCGGATGGGTCCCTCCCACCGCTACATCCACCTCTACGCCTTCTCGTCAGCCTCTGGCACCTCGCGCAATCAATAACCTCGAGTTCTTGGAGTCCTGGAGCCCATCCCCATGAAAGAATGCGTGGCTTCGATTATTACGGAGGCTAAGGCGGATCGGGCGGATGCTAGCGGATTGAGGGCCCAATTGACAGTGATGGATCGCCAGAATAAGGTCTACGGGATGCTTCAGAGGTTAGGAAGAGAAAGCGGGCTGGTTTTACTGTCAAGAACTTAGGTACCCATGTATTTACTGCGGAGGATGTGTTGAAGCAGAAGGTTGCGGCGGAGGCGCTGACGGCGTCGAGGAAGAGGAAAAGGAGAAGGAACGGGAAAGAATAACGCGAGGTAGAGGCGACTCTCACCAGCGGAGGATTAAGCGCGAATTTAGGCGAAGAGAGAAGGGCTCAAGATCGGGTCACCGTAGAATGATGGAGTAAGCGAGGCTGAGTGAGATATCGCAACGCACATTGGACCGAGAAGTCGCCCTGATCCGCAGCGATAGGCAACACGAGCATCGGTTGCTCCGTCACAATAGCCTACATTCCAGTCAACATCATACCATGCCACTTACACCAGGCTATTCCACTGACCTCTGCAGCTCAGTCGCTACAACAATGACTCTAGCAACACACCATCAATCGGCCGACTCGGCTGTACAAGGTGTGTCGACGGACCACGAAGCACCCAGTAACAGGATGGCACGGATAGCCCATTGTGTTGCCCATTTTATCACCGTCATCCTCGTAAGCCAGCAATCCTTTTGATAATGTGGTGTGCCCATGTGAAGCCCAGCATGGAGCAAAGACGTACGGTATCCCGCTCTCTTGGAGTGAGGCAATCCAGAATCAACGAGCTCTGGTCGCGCCACTGGGTAAAACAAACTGCCAAAGCTGAACATGAGAGTTAGCGACGAATCAATTACCAATAAGGTTGATCCGGGATCTTGGATACGGAGATGGGAGGATAGAATAGTGTGAGGAGCTCGATTGCCGGTCTTTTGTTCTTACCTGAAGAAACAGACGAGACGCTTTTCTTCCCGTGCTTAGCCTCCGTCTTATCCCAGAAAGTCATGAACTCCTGATCAGCCTTTCTCGTTGTCGCACTCCGTTTGACCCCTTTCCAAATCGAATCCGGGAATTGCAGCCTTATAAGTTATCGAGCATAGTCAGCTGTCACTCCATTATACAAAATTCCCACTAACCCAGCCACGAGGCCCTTTACCCCTGATTCCTTGGCGATAACACCGGCTATCCCGGGCTGAATCTACTCGGTGGTCGTGAGGAGGAAGGCGACTACGACGAGATGGTTGTAACTCGAGTGTACGGTTTCGAGGGATTTGCTGAGTTCCACCGGGGCGGGACACGCGCCATTCAACGGATCTTCGTAGCGAGATTATTATTTAAGTTTGTCTTTGAACGATCGTCGCTCAGCGAATGCAAACACGCTATTCATCTGTGCAAGCAGTGCTAAGCGACTTCATTTTTGAGAACACACAAATGGTCCACAATCGAACATCTTCGGTAATCCGGGCATCTGCTTCACTACACCGTGACTGGGCAACATATCCTACGCCGAAAGTCAACAGTTGAGCATCACTCAGCATACACACATTGCAGTTCATACTCATCTGCTGCTGGTTATATCTTATCGCAACAGGAGAAGCCAGAAGAAAAGTGGTACTCACATCTTCCCATGCCACATCTTCATCCCGTCCCCGCGCTATATCTTCCTTAATCTTCTGGATAGCCCCCGCAACGAATCCACCATTCTCCTCCGATCCCAGTGACTTTATGAGTACTCAACAAGATCCACGTGTTCAAGGTGAGTGGATGGAAGACTTACTGGTATCCGGCAGCGGGACAAGACGGTGTGAAGGAGATCAAAGGGATCATGGGGGAGCCAAGTTTTCCAAAACAGCAGTCATCGCGGCCTGAACAAAATGTTGGAAGCTCTGGATTGGAGCACGTCATCAATTTCGTAGAAAGTTATCTGTGCATGAGGGCGAACTACCTACATAAAAAATTAGCAAGCATGGTTTGATCGATTGAAACCTATCTGAGATCCCTTCCCTGGGTTCGAAGTGTTGTAGTTTATGAAGGATGCATAGTATGAACAAGCGAAATGAAAACTTTCTATGAACGACGCGACGCGAGCTTATCCGAGCCTTCCAACACTCCCACTCGAGGGTCAGCGAGCGTCGATCGAACTAGAGCGGTCGGGCGTACGGTCCACCAAGATTGAATACGGATCAGGTGTCCGAACGATCGTCCGAGGTCGAGCCGACCAGAGCGAAGCGAGTATCTTTGAGATCTTCAAGGTCTTCTCAAGAGAGGTGATGGCGAGATCGAGCGCCATGATAGCTGTATTCTTCTCGTTCGCCGCATGATCGCTCGTCGAGGTCGAATCAGATGCATCTTGGTCGATCGCCATGTCATCTTCACTCGAATCCTGGGTGAAGTCATGCGATGTCATCGCTGAATAAGCAATGATGTCGTTCGGAGCAAATCCTGACTCCCCAATGATGTCGGACGATGTCATTGCCACAAATGTGCCAGACGATCGCTAGAACAATGCAACGTTGTTTGTAGGCCAAGCATACCAATAAGGCGAGCGAAGGTGACTGGGCTAAGAGGCTTGGTCAGACCATCTGCTAACATTGAGGTGGTTGATATGTATTCAATCGATACAACACCTCGCTCGACCAGCTCCCGCAGGTAGTAAAATCTGATGTCGATCTGTTTCGCTCGTGTATGATTAACAGGGTTTTTTTTTGCAATCGAGATCGAGGCCTGGTTGTCGCCATGAGGGTGATAGGCTTACTTGGGCTGAACCAAGTTCGCTCATAATCGATCTTGGCCACATCAGTTCACGAGTAGCCTGAGCAAGGGCGACATATTCTGCATCGCCTGTGGCGAGCGAGGCCGAGGGTTGCTTCTTGGATTGCCAGCTGATCGCTCCTCCCCACAGCCTGAAGACGTAGCCACTTGTGACTCGACGTCGATCAACATCACTAGTGGCGAAGTCTGCATCGCTGAAACCATCAAGCTGTTCACATCACCCGAGTAAGTAATCCCAAGATCGCTCGTGTGCTTGAGATATTGGAACACTGAGAGGACACCCTCCCAATGCGTTACTGATGGATCGCTCGCAAATCGGCCAAGTAAGCCCACAGGGTATGCAAGGTCTGGTCGAGTTCCGAGCATGGCATACACGAGCGAGCCCAATGTTGTCAGGTAGCGAGCTTGATCGGCCCTCTCCTCATGATCTCTGCGCACTGACATCACTGTCTTCGAACGAAGTGGTGACTTGGCTGGCTTGCAGTTAAGCATTTCAAATCGTTCGAGTACAGTGTCAATGTACTGTTTCTGACTGAGATGAAGTGTTCGCGCCACACGATCTCGTTTGACTTGCAAGCCGAGGATAAAGTGAAGCTCTCCCAAGTCCTTCATCTCATATCGCTTTGACATCTCGGTCTTGAACCGAGCGAGGGTATTTGGATTTGCTGCAGGTATGGTGAGGTCATCCACATAGACCCCTACAATGATGAGTCCCTCAGAATTGTTTCGGACATAGATCGAGTGGTCGGAGACCGTTCGTGTGAAACCCAAAGACTTGAGCGCACCATCGAGCTCTTTGTACCAACCACGAGGTGATTGCTTTAGCCCATAGAGTGCCTTGATGAGTTGCCAGACCATGTCCTTGCCTCGCTCGAAGCCTTCTGGCTGTTCCATAAATACCAGCTCTTCGAGCGAGCCATACAGAAAGGCAGTCTTGACATCCATTTGGTGTAGCTCAGGGTTGTGCATTGCTGCTAGAGCGAGCAGTAGTCGGATGGATTGGAACTTTGCCACTGGAGCGAATAATTCGTCATAGTCAATACCTGGCTTCTGGCTGAAGCATCGAGCGACTAGTCGAGTCTTGTATCGCTCAATCGATCCATCAGATTGCCTTTTGACCTTGAAGACCCATTTGCTGGAGACAACTCGCCCTCGAGCACTTAAGCGAGATACTGAGCGAAATACCCCAGCCTTCACAAGTGAGTTTGCATCTCATCTTGAGCTGCAGCTTGCCATTGTTTCGCTTCGATCGAAGCAAGTGCTTCTCGCCATGAGCGAGGCTCCGTGCCATTCACTGCCTGTGAAGCAAGGGCAGCAAGCGAGTGGGGCGAGAAGTCACTAGACCATAGTGGGATACGAGCGTCGGATGTATGGTACTCGATCTCACCAGGCCGACAGAGGTTGTCGTTAAGTTCCAGCTCGTAGTCGTTCGCAGCAGATAAAACTAGACCCCAGTGTCGACCTGAGCGAGTGACGAAGGGTCTTGTCCTGTCTGGTACTTGCTCTTCTTCCAATTCTGGCTCAGGTGTAGGGGCAGGGGATCGAGCATATCGTGGATCGAGCTCGTAGTCCCACCCTCTATACTGAGGCTGATCGTTTTCTTCTGCGTTTTCTTCTTGACGCCTCTCTGGACCTTGAACTCCCACTTTATCCTCTGCTCCCACTGCCTCAACCGCACGAGGAATATCTCCCACTGCTTCGAACACATCACTGTTGGTCGAGGTGTTTGAAGCACTTTGCGATATAGGCAATGTTTTGCTCGATCGACCGGTGTTGATTTTGTTTCGCAGTTCAGACACGCTCAATGCCGGTCGTTCGAGGTGAGATGGCGAGATGCTTTCATCAAATGTCACATCTCGAAAGATTACCACCGTTTTTCAATGGGATCCCAGAGCTTGTAAGCTTTCTGAGAGTTTGAGTACCCCAAGAAGCAGCAGAGTCGAGCGCGAGGTGCGAGCTTATTGTCTCGCTTGCCTTTGAGAATCAAGCTCCAGGCAGCACACCCTACAACTCGCAGGTGAGACAAACTTGGTCGGTCGCCTGTGATCGCTTCGAACGGTGTAGATCGTTTGAGTACTCGAGATGGTGAGCGATTCTTGAGGTAGACCACTGTGTCCATTACTTCTGCCCACAGCCCCACCGGAAGTCGCTCGGAGTGCATAAGCGCTATGGTGCGTTCAACAATCGTTCGATTTGTTCGCTCTGCTACTCCACTCTGTTGGGATGTGTATGGAACAGTAGTTTGATGATCAATGCTGAGGTCAGTCAGATACCGTTCGAACGCGTTGCTTGTATATTCGCCTCCATTGTCAGAGCGAATTGTTTTAAGCTTGTGTTCGGTCAGCCGTTCGACTTTGATTAGCCAGTCCTTGAAGAACCTCGATGCATCCGACTTTGCTCGAAGAAAGTAGACCCAGGTGTACCTGGAGTGATCATCCACCAAGACCATCACATATCGAGCTCCTCCGAGCGAGTCGACACCCATTGGACCACATAGATCTGTGTGACCGAGATCGAGGACGGCTTTAGCATGTGAACTGCTGGTGGGGAAAGGCGGGCGAACGATCTTGCCCATCACGCAGCCCTCGCACGCACCAGCTTTATACAAGCCTGAGTGACCAGTCCTTGCGATCGAGCTGCCGTGCTGAGACCGCCAAAAAGAAGCTTCATTGAGTCAAAGCCGAGGTGAGCGAGGCGTCTGTGCCACAGCTCCCAGGTTGCCTTTGCTTTGGAAGATGAGATACCCTGAGAGAAAGGTGCGTTCGGGGTTGGCTCAATGACAGCCGGGAGACCTCGAATCATACCGTTGAACGCTTGAGATCCTTTTTCCCACTGAGCACACTTGACCAGCCAGACTTTGTGTTTGAGATCGGCGCGGAGCACATCGACATCGCTCTTGGTGACCTTGCAGAGCAACCCTCCCTATTCGACTCGAGCGCCAATACTGACCAGCCTGGAGACTGAAAGGAGGTTGAAAGCCAGGCCAGGGACATACAGAACTCGCTCGAGCACAACCCGCTCGCCCTTGTGATTTGCCAGGTGGACAGGTCCACAAGAGTGGGAAGCGAGCGAAGCTCCACCAGCAGTAGCGATTCGAACGGTGGAGCTCATGGGCTGGATTGACTCGAACCACGCTCGATCGCCTGTCACGTTCTCAGAAGCTGCAGAGTCAAGTATTCATTGGCTTGAATGAGTAGCGAATGAGATCTCCTCATCAATGGTGAGCAACAAGTGGCTGACCTCGCTCTTATCATCGAACATGGTGGGACCGGTGTGAGCGATGAGGGCGGTGGGATCACTCGAGAGAATCGGTGTAGGTGATGAGGAGACCGCTGTTTGTGCGTTCGCCTTCATACCCATCTTGTTCTTCCCTTTCCTTCCCTTAAAACCAGACGCCTCTTTCGTGATCGGAGGAAGAGGGCAGTCAATTACCCAATGATCGCGCGGGTGGCATCGAGCGCAGGGATGCTCCTTGCTTGGTCCCTTCCCTGATCTCCTCAATCCAGCATAGTAAGCCTTCAGATCGCTCACACCGCCTATATCGATACCGCTCATTTTAGCTGTCAAAGCCTTGTTGTTAGTGCGATTGAGCTGTCCAGCATTGATCCTCTATACAGCAACTCGGACATCCTCGATGCTGGGGTTCTCGCTCGCAGTCCATACTCCCATCGACAAAAGATGCAAATCGTTCGGGTAGGCCATTGAGCATGACTTTGACACAGAGCGCATCGAGATCGAAGGAGTGTAGCTTGAGCTCACGATACTGGGCTTGTACCTCGTTCACCCAGGCCTCCACATCCTCTCCTTCCTTGCATCTGCTGTCTATGAACTTTCGACCGAGTGCGAACGAGTACTGAGCTCCAGTGTTGCCATAGATCCGAACAAGTTCGAGATAGACCGCCTGAGCACGACCGGTGTCGACGTCGAGGAGATGAATATGTGCAGTGAGTATTGATTTATCCGTAGTTGACAGGATAGCAGCAGCAACCTGGTGATCACGATCGATCCAGTCTGTGTTGGCCCTAATCTGATCGAGCGATAGAGGGGTGGATGGTGAAGTAGGTAGGTAGGGTATGGTGGCTAATGGTAGAACAAACGAGCTAGAGCGAGTGAGCGATAGCGCCAGTGTTATCCTATGTCTCCACTTGACACAATTCTCCTTGCCGATTAACTTTGGGACTTCACCAAACGACTTCGAGATGTTGTCACCACCTGACATGACCGAACGAGTGATGATGAGGGCGCGTAGGTAGAGGACCGGACGAGACGCTTCGATATGATCGATGTCGGTCGAGCGCTCTATTATACAACGCAGTTGCACCCGCTTAGGTGGCTAAAGCGAAGGTCTCATAATCTGTTGTAGTTTATGAAGGATGCATAGTATGAACAAGCGAAATGAAAACTTTCTATGAACGACGCGACGCGAGCTTATCCGAGCCTTCCAACAGCTTCGTCATCACCACCATCCACTCGATTCATGTCCCTACTTTCGACTCGATCTGTCCCACTACATTCTCACTGTTCATGTGGTGCTTTTCAAGTACATTGACTGGTAGGGATGTATAAAGTGGTCAAAGACCGTAAGAAGAGATAGAGGCAGACCACCCAGTGCTCCTGATGAATCGAGATCAGACTTCTCGCTGCTTTTTGAGATATCCCTCTCCGGTTTTCGTGCCGTTCAGCATGTGTGAACTCAGTGGTTGAGGGATGTCTCATTACCAAATTGCTGAGAAATCACAAGGTGTCAATTTGCCCCTACATCAAGGCTATCGGCTACATCAGCTTCCTCACTGCATGATGAGACCGAGCACAACGGAGATGCTGATCAGCTCTCAGGGGAAGCTGATGGATGCCCCCGCGGCCCCGATGAAATGAGATCCCGTACGCATATTCAGAGCTATACACTCGCAGTTGATCCTGTCTATCCGCTTACTCATTCTCAGGAGGAATATATAGAATATCCAGTACTCGTACGAGCAGACAGGCCATGATCGAATATCCTGTTGCGCGTTACTATTTAAAGGTTGAAGTCCGGATAAAGGTATCTATTCTGGATGTTGGGGTGTCGAGTAATCTGCATGTACCATCTCTTCAGGATAGAGGAGCTCGAAACACGAGCGGGAAAATAATGAAGCTTTCTCGATGAAGGTCTTTTACCAGTGTCGAAATACATCTCCTCTGTATACTTGTACGAAATCATACATTTAATCGAGGCAGCTGCTTTTGTAGAATCCTTTTGATTCTCGCCTCCATAGAATGTGTCAGAAAGGCTTCCAGATCTACCATTCTGATCTGGTCGACGCGCGACACACAAACTTCTGGCATAGCCCCCAAGATGCTCTCGCCAAGGATACGGACTAAGATTTCGAATTTCCGCGCCCTCTGCAACCTTTTCTTTAGCGCAGTCCTTGCCGACATATTCATCATCACCGATCGTAGTTCTGGTTCTTCCCGAAGGCATTCGAACGCCATGTTTTGCTCCGTCCGGGAATGCATCCGCTCATTGCCGTGTGTCTCACGTTTTGACTGTGATGTACGTTCAGCTAGGAGCTGGAATGTGAGACTGACCTCAATGAATCCATTGTAAGACGCACCAAGCCTGTAATATTCGTAATTGATCGCCCTTGAGAGCCCATTCACACGGCCATCTAGCATGTCAAGTCGGTTCAGGTGCTGGAGAATGACAGTGCTGTGGCTGTTGATCGTTTGAGTGCGCATGAGGATGTCGCGATCGATGATTTGGCCTATTTGACCAGGAATACCAAGTGTATCAGGAGGGTAATGAACGATCTGGGCGTTTGATGTAGGGATATCCTCTCGGTGAGTCCATTCTTCTCGAGCCTCGAGAGCATCGAGAAGAGCCAAAGCTTTGTTGACTTTTGGCTTTACACGCTCCGCATCACCTCCCGAGCTGTCCATACTGGACGAGCTCGGCTGCTGAGCTGATCGTGGTAGCGAGTCGGTGACTTGAGACTGTTCGTCGTCGAGGATAATCTCATATCTTGTGAGCTTACACAGGGAGCAAAGAACATACCTCATATTCTTTAAGTCCAACATTTATGACCAGACGGGGAGCCCAAGCTTCTTGCAACAAGTCATTCTCTACGAAGCCCTGGATCAGAGCCAGGTAAAGGAGGGATGAGTTGTAAGCGACATGTTCTGGACTTCCGACGCTCAGAAGGCGCTTAATGTACCTCGATAGTTCAGGAAGGTATGGATCGCTCTCGAGAAGATCTTGGGGATTTGGTCGAAGCTGAGTGCGAGTCATGCGGGATAATCATCAAAATTGGGTGATAATCAAGCTTGGGCGGGCGCTATATCCTGCGAAGGGGGGAAGCCTGTTTCGTCCCTTCAAGTACCTGATTCGAACTTGACTTGGCGTATTGTTCATGCTAACTGAATGTGAAACATCCCAAGCACGATACCCCTAGTCTGGTTCGGTAGCTAACTGGTGAATCTAGCTAGGCACGAGAGCCTCCTCAGGGGTTTCAACCCGCCTGGCATTATAAGGCATCCCGTAATACTATAGTCACATCGGCTTATTATTCTTACGCGTCGGTAAAAGTCGTATTGTTCAGTCGCTGATAAGATGTACTCCTCATGCGTGCCACACCAGAGTATAGCACAGCTCCGGAAACTCTGCATCATTTGGATGTGCTTACAGATGTGAGGGTGATCTATAGTCCTTATCGGATGCACCGCATTCCCTCCATGTTTTTAACATTACGGCCCTCATATCGATCGTCTAGAAGCTGAACTAGATAATCTAAACGCTACTCGTAAGTAAGCAGTTGGAGTTCTCGTAATATGATGTGCGATATTTGCACAGTATAATTAGTGACATCAGTCGTGTCTGAAACATAACCTTTAGAAAACTGCGGATCATCAAGTCAACATGTTATAAGCCATGTCCATGAGGGGTACTCGAGACTGAAGATAGATTGCCGGAAATGCAACTCTGATTACAAAGCGAGTCAATCTAGAGAGGCAAAACGCTATCATAAATGGATCCCATAGTCCGATCGACTATATGGCTCCCAAATGGTTCGCATACTACGAAATCTTGTTTGCCCACTAGTCTTTTCTGTCTTTGGTCCTCAGCTTCCGTGGCGAAGGCGATCTCGTCAGCTCCTTGATGCCCCTGCTTGGAGAAGGTGTCGCCGACATCTGATATGCAAGACTGTGCAAGGATTACCTTCGACAGGATCGATCGAGTGGGAAGATACTGCTTACCGGCGGAATCGAGACTCAATGGAAGCTTCTTTAGCATCTAAAACTCGTTCCTTGCAGCGGATGGCTTCTTCGCGGAGTTTGACTCGTTGCTCCCGCTCAACCAGGTCCGACGTGGAAACGATCGCGGCGCAATCTCTAGACAAGCACTATGATTAGTATGTGCCGTTACCTGCAGGCAGGACCGTTCTGTCTCACAGAATACTCGGATATTTCGTGACTCACTGTGACCAGAGACCAATACTCCGCCTTGAGAGCAGATCAGCCGAGGAGGGCCCCTTAGTGGGCTGGACGAAGTCAACAGTCAATGTCAATCACTCAATGCGTATCTCACCCGAGACATACCTCATAATGAAGCAGATCGTGGATGATCGCCTTCAACTCCACCGAATATCTCATGGTTGTCTTTACTGGCGACGCACCAGAAGGATCGGGATCGTCCCCGCAGAGCTGGCTTGAAATATAGAGTGTCATTGCGGTCTATACCCAGCTGATTCCAGAAGGGCAGACTTACGTCAATGTGCAAAGCTCGAATAGAAGACATCCCAGACTGTACATGTCCGCTTTGGCATTATAAGGCTTTCCGGACAATACTTCCTGACGATCCGTAAGTCGCGCAACTGTTAAGCGTTGCTATACTGACAGGAGCAAAATATCCGAAAGTCTGAGCTCGAGTCACGAGATGAGCATCGCTTGCGATTGGCAGCTTGGTCTCACCCCTACAAGAGAAACAGCCTGTCTCTCGTTACCACCTAAGAACTTGGAGAGGCCGAAGTCCGCCAGTTTGACTCTTCCCTCACTAGTGAATAGCACTGTATAACAAGACACGCGCTTTAGTAAATCTTCTTGTTTCTGGCGGTAATCTGAGATTGACCATTCTCCGGTTTGATGTCACGGTGTAACAAGGACCATCCTCCGAAACATGCATGGTGACAGTGATGAAGGGCAAGGATCATCTGACAGAAGATCGCTTGAATCTTGCTTTCTGTTACAGGGCATCTGCTCTTACGCAAAAGCCGCTCATTAGCCCCTCGGTATTTGTCGGGATCATAAATGGGGAAGGGACTTACCCGGCTTTGATGGCGGCGTTCAAGAGATCACGTAGATCTCCTCCTTGACAGTACTCCATTACAAGGTGACTGCATTTCGGTAGCCGAATGACCTCTTCATAGGTCACGATGTTAGGATGTTTGAGCTGACGTAACGCTTGTACTTCTTCGTCGAGAGATCCACGACTGTCTGAACCCTTCGGATGCGATATGATCTTGACTGCTAACAACTAACACGGCGGATGTCAGAGTTGAAGAAGTTGGCTGGGCTACTCACCTGCTTACCAGACTGGCGGCGAGCAAGATATACGATGCCAAATCCTCCCTCACCTAGTCGTTTCTTCTTCTCGTATCCTGGGCAGAAAGTAGTCATCCTTTCGGGGAAGGTAGACGAGGAAGCCGGAGCACGTAGGGTACGGCCATTTCCACTCGAGATATTATCACAAGTTATCTACGCATGACAGGTATTGTCATCGAGCATAAAGAAGCACAATAGACTCCAGTCATGTTTGGGAAAGGGGACCGCGTTGCATCTAGGAGTATTCGCAGGTGACGCTTTTTATCATTACACGAACAGAACACGTGCGGCTCTTGATATGCGTTTCAGATTATGCTTATTGTCTCCTTTCACATATCAGAATTATGCAGAGCCTAACGTAAGAGGAATATCAGTATACCGACTGTCTTGGAAGTCGATTTCACCAGTTTGACCCAGCAGTCTTTCCATGATATGTCGATAGAAGTTCTTGCACAGCAATGCAAGCTACCAGAGACGATGTAGGAGATCGCCAACACCAATCTTGTGCTGATCTCATACTGCAGATCAGCTTACAACAGTCAGATCATCCTCTATTTAGCCTCGTTGATTCCTCCTCGCCCTAATACGATCGTCTGCATACTCTCGATTTGTAAGTATGGCAGCCTCGAGGGCGGACTCGCCTTCGCCTCCCCTAAGACGTCGAAGCTCCTGATGTGTTGTGGAATCGAGAATAGTGCCTCCGCACTGTTGAATAACCAGGTTCATATGCAATAGTAAAAACGCATGACTACTAAGATGTATTCATATAAACGCGAACGCGCGAAACGCCTGTACCCTGAACCAGCCATCTTTAACACTCCCACTCAGTCG
>JAABUV010005739.1_pt1 | contig 13957 bp, 14 predicted proteins | sample 5559971 | NCBI WGS metagenome assembly JAABUV01 (sample SAMN10711881, study PRJNA513362) | rock metagenome | isolation source: Antarctica rocks | place: Antarctica: Victoria Land, Knobhead nord | collected 2015-12-19
ACATACGCTTGCTCCTCGGTCAAGCAATCGCGCGTTGATGCACCTCCCCTTTGCACGTCCCTGCACCGTACCTGTTGCTATTGCAACGAGCGCGTGCTAGTGTGAGAATTAGATGGCTGCTACAAACAGCCGATTGCGGTGCGCGTGGAGACGTTGTTTCGAGGATTCTCGATTTAGCAACATCTTCGACGCGCTCCTTGTGTTACCGTAGCAAATGCCCGTGTAGATGTCAAATGCGTGTGCGCATGCCCCTGATGCGATTATTCGGGCGCTGATAGTGGAGCGAAGGATGGATAAAGGGCCAGAGGCTTTTGACCCGGCTTCAGCACGATTTGCGGGACTACTTAACCATTTGTTCGACACCCGCCGTGGGCCAAGCGGCCGCCCTTATACCCTGGCTGAAGTGAGTAAGGGAACCGGCGGGAAGCTATCGTCGGGGTACATCAGCCTACTGCGTCGGGGAGGTATTGTGATGCCTCCGGCCGATCGTGTCCAGGCGCTCGCCGACTTCTTTGGCGTTGACGTGGGCTATTTCACCGGCCGCCAGCTGGCTTCCCCGGCGCGGGAAAGCGAAATAGACGAGGTGCTGCGACGCGCACTCGCCGATCCTCTCGTCCGTCGGATCGCGTTGCGGACATCCGAGTATGGGCCGGCGGAGCAGGCGTTCGTCCTGTCTGTGATCGAGAGCGCCGACGCCCTCCTTGGGCAACGGTCGGGAGCGGAGCAGTCTAGTGATACTGCCGCGCCGCTTCCCCCAGATACGGGCACGGCTGACAAGGGAACAAACAGTACGACGGAGGACCGATGACACGCCGACAGCAGATGCAAGCTATCGTTTGTGACGTTATCCAACGGTTGTCGCCACGCCACCCCGAAACATTGCTCGCTCTCATAGCGGCGGTGGCGCAGGCCGAGGGGGTGGGGATAACACCTTACTCGTGCGAGCCCGACGGCGAGAGATGTTTCGGCTTCGTCAGGCGCACGGGCATGAAGAGCTACGGTCTCTACTGGGACACGAACGCACCGATCGCGGTGCAGGTGCGCACGGTCGGCCACGAGCTCGGGCACATCATCCGGCGACATGTCCCGCTCTATGGGACAACCAAGGTGGCGCGCAAGGACATAGACTCGGACCCCGAGCAGGAGGCGGAGGCCATTGGCGAGGGCCTGGAGTCCTACTTCCTGTACGGCACGTATGATACGGACGGCGAGATAGACGATCAAAAGGCCGGCTATCGGTATAACGAGTACATGCGAGGGCTGCTGTGGTAAGCATCTCGCCCTTCTTCTCCTTGCTGCTCGTCCCGGCGCTCTACTCCGCCTTTCGGCCGATACGTAGGAGTTGCACATCCTTCGCCGTCTGCAGCGTCCTCGGAGGTGTATCCGGCATACTCATGGCCCTATTCTGGAACGTCCAGGCCGATGCTATCTTCGACCATGTCACGCACATCAACGGCGCGGGGCGCTTGCTCTACCAAACGTCAGCGATCGCCGCCCTCCTTTCACATTATGTGGGGACCGCATTGGTCACGAAGCGTTGGACGTGGTGGCCGGCTGGCCCGATCGGTGCCGCAACACTCCTCGTGATATCTGACGTCGCGTGGGCGGCGACGCGTCGCTACAACTCCCCGCAGCTCTTCTACAATGGCTTTCCCGCGCGTCCCTTGCCCGCGCTGCTCATGAATGCCAGTCTGGGGTTGGGCGTCGTCGTTAGCTGTGCCCTCGGGGTCGTCGCGTTCGGTCGGATGCGCGCGGAGGTAGGCCCCGAGCATCGCTTCGTCGTGACTGACAGCCTCGTGCTGTTCAGTGGGGCGACGCTCTTCGGGGTCCTCGTCCTTGCCCAAGTCCTCTTAGCCCTGACGACGGGCGACGCGACGGGGCTCATCCCCGTTATGGTGTCGCTTGCTGTCGTTCTTGCCCTTGCTGGGATGGTGTCGACGGTTCATGTCCTGGGGCGAGCGCGGCTGCGACGGTGGCTCATACGGCGCGAGGAGCCGGAGGAGTATCAGCTGCTGATCGACGGCACCGAGGCCAACATCCTGTTCAGCGCTTTGTGCCTACCGCTGTATCGGTACGCGGATCGCACGATCATACCCAGGGTCGTCGCTCGCTGCACGGCCCTGGGCTTGGCCTCTTATCGTCGGAAAGTGGCGTTAGAAGCGGCCCGCTGGATTACGACCGAGCGCACGAAGAAGGCCGAGAGCAGAGCGCATAAGCCCTACCACATGTTGAACCTCAAGGATGCGCATGCGATAGATCGAGACATCGTTGCCGAGGCGCAGTTCCACGCCGAGCGCGACGACCTTGTCTATGGCGACGTGTTCCGTGTCGTCGTCCTCGTCCTGGGGGCAGCCTTGTCGTCCGACATTGAGCAACGGCGCAAGCTGCCGGGCTGGCACGCCGAGATAGCGGCTATCATCGGGCCGCTGCTGGACAATGCCGGCGAGCAGGGTAGCGCGGCGTCGCGGCACATCGCCATCGAGCGCAGGAGAGGTCCGCGTACGACTCCCGAACGGAAGGCCGACCGTCGGCCTACGCCCGTCATTACGGGGTCGCCCCGTCCCGTCACCCTGTCTATGCACCCGATCATGCGCGCCTATCTTGTCCCTGCCGAACGGACAGTGCATCCGTACCTCTCGCGCTGGCTGCGCTCCGAGCACATGAAGCTGCGTGCCAATCGCGTTCAAGCGGTGGTGTTGCTCAGCGGTCGCCGGAGGCATCTGTCGATCTATGCGCATCCAGAAGCGGTACGGGCCGTTGCCGATCGCTGCGTGGGACGTGGCTTTTCGTCCTATCGACACCGGGTGGCTGTGGAGGCCACGCGCTGGCTCACGTTCAGCCTCGACAATGCCCTACGCGACGAAGAGTATCGCGATCCGGGCGATGTATCTCCCCCGACGACCGGACGCGTACCGCAGATCGGGGCTTTCCTCGAGCAGGAGAGTTGCTTGATCGCCGATGTGTATCGCCTGGTGCTGCTGGTGGTCGGCCCCGCGTGTCTGCCCGAGATTGCACGCCGGCACGAGGGGCCGGGTTGGCGACACGATGCCGCCGCCCTGATTAGGGGCGTATTGGAAGAGCGCGGCCTGCTCGACGACATTCGGCGAGAGATGGAAGGGGAGAGCCGTGAGCAGGCGACAACCGCGGCATAGCGCGGAAGGAGGCTACTGAGCATGCCCGTCGATCCCCGCATCTTGGGTACGCCGTTCGGCCATATCGTCGTCGTCGTCGTTCCACTCGTTATTAACCTGGGTCATGTTGCCGCGATCGTTGCCCTCTGCCTCACCCTGCTCCTGACAATTCAAGGTCGGTGGTTACGACCAGGGCGAGCACGGGACCGCGTGACGTGGTATCGACGTCGCATGACAGAGGCTGCACTCGTCCTCACTGGTGTTGCGGTCCTCTTGGACATTATGGTCATAGGCTCGGTTGGGTGGGGCGGCGGTGAGAAGCTATTTCTTCTGCCGTTAGTGGTGCCGATTATCCTGCTCGCCTGCATCACGGTCGTTGTGCTGTTGCGCCAGTTCGGCCCGTCGCTCGGTATCCCCGATTGGTCCTCTCGGCCGCAGTAAACCCCAACGCACCAGTACAACGTTCTCAGGTCCTCGTCACTTGCCACCCATGGCGAGTGTTATTCTTCACTTCCTCCCTATCGTGGCGCTACGTGTCGCGCCGCCCGAATAAGGATGCTAGGAAGCGCCGCCATGGTGCGGGCGGTGGCGCTGGTGGCATCGCGTTACGGAGGATCGCGGGCGGCTGATACGGGGCCGCGCGGCGGCGCTCTGCCTCGTCGCGCCGCCGCTGCTCTAGGTACTCCTGAAAAGCGGCGCGTGGGGCCGCAGCCCGCGCGGCATTCTCGGCAAGGGCTTGGGCTAGGCGATCGCGCTCATCAGGTCTCTTTTCAATATCGAGACTGTCGAATGCGGCGGCGACTATTTCGAGATCGAACGCGCCCGGCAGGCGTGTCGCCCTTGAAACGTGCAGGTCCTCCATGTTCATCATGCGGCGCACCTTGGTCAGGCCGGGAGGCGACTCGCCGATAGGCGGAGGGTCTATCCGCGTGAGGTCGTCCATAGGAACATCGAAGAAGGCGGCGAGCGTCGCCAGGAACGCGGGAGGCGGGGCGGAGCTAACGCCACCTATCCGCAGCAGGCGTATATATGCGGGCGAGAGGTCCGTGGCCTTGCCGACTTCGCCGAAGGTCCACGGCCGGCCTGTCGGCGTCAGGTGCGTCAAGAAGAGATAGTTGAGCCAGGCGGCGAGGCGACGGGCGGCATTAGGGGCGGGTGACATACGTGGATTCCCTTTCTGTATAGTTCTTACCTGTAGCGTATCGCTACTCGCCACTCTCCGCACGCCGCGCCGGTGCCAACGCGGCGTTCAGGCGGGAATAAATCTCCTCGTCGAACGCATGAGGATGTCCTCAATCGCTAGGGAAAGGACAGCCACGCCGTCCTCTCGCGCTATCTGGCCCGCGATACCCCCCGCCCGTTCCCGGTATACAGGCTGGTGCAGCAGCTCGGCTAGCATTCCTGCCGCGCGCGCGACAGTGTAGCGCCGGCGCGGTAGCCAGCGCCCCGCGCCCAAGCGCGTGACCTGCGCGGCGTCGAAGTGTTGATCGACACCCCAGGGGGCGACGAGGGCCGGCGTACCGGCGCGTAGCCCCTGGGCGGTCGTGCCGATACCGCCGTGGTGTATGACCGCCGCGCAGCGCGGGTAGATCGTCGAGAAGGGGGCGAAGGGGACCGCCAAGGTGTCGAGGGGGAGCGAAGCGGGGAGGGCCGCAGGGGACGCGCCGATCACGAGGGCACGCGCCCCGGCCCGCCGGATCGCGGCCACGCTCGTCTGGTAGAAGTCGGCGAAGACATCGCCCACGAGCGGCGACATCGAGCCCGACGAGACGGCGACGACGGGCCGAGGATCGGCCAGGAAGTCCACGATCTCGTCCGGCTCGACCCAGGCCGTCGGGACGTCCCAGAAGAGAAATCCGGTGGTGCGCACCTGGGGCGGCCAGTCAGCCGGAGGGTGGAAAAACGCGGGCGACACGGCGACGGCGGTGAGCAACGGCGACCGATTACCGAGCAGCAGGGCGTCGCGCCGGGGAGGCAAGCCGTACTGGGCGCGGACCCGGTTGAGCGCCTTGTCACCGAGGCGGCGGCCGGTACGCCTGGCTGATGCCCAGATGACGCGATTGACCACGGACTGCACAGAGGGGGGCAGGGTGGCGGGCAATGGATAGGGCGCGACGGAGGCGGATGGGATAGCCAGGGGCGAGAGCGCCACGCTCACCCATGGGAGACCGGTCACGTCGGCGACGATACCGGCCGCAACCTGTTGCATCGTCGAAACCAGCAGGTCGGCCCCCTCGCACGCGACACGCAACGCGTCCACGGTCCCCTGCAGCGTGGGCAAGATGCTGTGTTCCAGCAGGATGCGTGTGAACGCGACGGGAGATATGTCGCCAAAGAGCACGCGGCGATACGGCCACAAGACCGCCTCGTTGTCTCCCGGAAGGGGGTGGACGGCCAGGCCAGCGGCCGCGACGGAGGGCCGATGGGCCTCTTCGACGGCGAGCAGCACGGCGTGCCCGCGCGCCTGCAAGCCTAACCCGAGGGCCACGATAGGGTTGAGGTCGCCGCTCGACCCGTACGTTGTCAGGACGATGCGTGCCATACGTTAAGCGCTCGGTCCATCATCGTCCGCATCCGCATCGCCGCAGATGGAGTAGGTCATCATCGCGTCGGCCCACACCTCCGCCGCGCGTTCCTGCTCGACCGCGTAGACGCCCGTAGCGAGCTGCGGGTGTTCGAGGACAACATGAGCGATGCCGTGCCACTTGGCGTGCTCCTGCTCGGCTTTCGGGACAGTGCTCGGGTAGGGGATCATAACGTCCTTATCGCGTTTCTCGGTGCATGAGTAGGTGGGCAGCCAGCCCAGCGGGAGGCCGCGCCGGGCGCGTACCTGGTCGAGGGCGTCGCGCAGCTCGGCGGTGGTGAACGGCGGGGTGAGCCCGAAGTCGTCGCGGACCATGCGCAGATACTCCGCGCGTGTGGCCGCCTCGTCTTCGGGCTCGGCGTCGGGGGACGGCTCGCTACGCGCGTAGACCTCGGCGGTGGTCTCGTCGCGCGGCTGCCCCTCGCCCGCGCGGCGGGTGAGGTACTGGGGGGGCTCCTCGATCAGGTGGACGACATGTCCATGCAAGGCGTGGCGGTTGCGTGCGGGCGTGACGGCACCGAACTGGCCGCCACCGGGGATCAGCACTTTGAGCGCCGCCACCATCTCGTCGGGCGTTGGCGTCCGCGCGGGATAGCTGCCGGACAGGTGGTAGTGCTCGCCGCGTTCGGGCTCATCGTCCACGGTGACGAGGATGCGCAAGGCCCCGTCCGGGCCGCGCTTCGTCATGTACACGGATGCGTGCTTCCCGGACGCGGCGTACTGGCGGCTCTCCCCTTGTTGGTAGTACAGGCGTCGCCCGTCGGCGAGCGTCACGTCGTGCGTGGGCAAAGTGCGCGTGGGCATCGGTCCTCTCCTCATCTCCTCCGCGATCGCGGGGTGTGCAGGGCGTAGCACCCCCCTTCCCCCCATAGCATACGCGCCGATAGGTGATCGTGTGGCCGTAACGATGGTTGCGCAGCTTGGTCGGTGGCGTAGGGCGTGTAGTCGTGCGGCGTGGTTTCGGCAACGACGCCGGCGGCAACAAGCTCTGACAGCAGGTGAACGAGGCGTCCCCGCGCGCCGAGGCTATCGCGCGCGAGCGGCCCCCAGTTGGGGCCAAGGACTGGAACGATGCCCTGCGCAGCACGCTAGGGCATGCGGAGGGGCAGGGACAGGAGGACGACCGGGCACCGAGCAGGGGCCGAGGTCACGGCGGTAGTGGGCGCGACGAGCCTAGCCGCAGCTAACCGCCTATTGCTGTCGCTCTCCTTACGCGCGGCGTATCCTCGTCAGGCCGACAGTGACCGCGCAGGCGCCGAGGCCCGCGGCGGCCAGCCCCAACTCGGCGCGCGCGCCGAGCGGCCCGAGAAGTAGCCCTCCCGCGGCCTGCCCCAACGAGTTGCCCCCGAAGACCAGCAGCCGCGCCGCGCCGTTGACCCGCCCTTGCACGGCGTCCGGCGTCGCCGCCTGGCGATAGGTGATGAGGGTGACCGTCTGGATAGGCGCGCTCAACGTGTAGAGCGCCCAGCCCGCGACGAGCAGGGCCGGCGTGGGTGCCGCGGCGAGCAGGGCTAGCGCGAGTGCTTCCAGGGCGACGGTGCCGACAATGACCCGCCCGTAGCGCAGCCGCGCCGTCGCCCACGGCGCGACTACGGAGCCCAGTATCCCCCCGACGCTGCCCAGGCCGAAAATCAGCCCGAGCGCACGGGCATCGGCGTGCAGCGCCCCGCGCGCCAGCACGATCACGGCGAGGTAGGCGGGGGCCACGAGGATATTTCGGACCAGGTTCAGTAAGCCGATGATGCGCAGGACAGGGTGCGCCCACAGGAACCGCAGCCCGTCCACGATCTCCGCGCGCAGCGACCGGACGGGCGCGGGGGCCCGCTCCCCCTGGAACGGCGTGCGGATAAAGAGCAGCGAGAGGACCGAGGCCACGTAGGAGATGCCGTCCACGAGATAGGCCAGGGCCGCGCCGGAGATCGTGGTCCGGGCCAGGCCGATGATGACCCCGCCGAGGCCGGGGCCGAGCAGTCCCGCCGCCGCGTCCACGGACGCATTCACCCCATTGGCACGCGGCAAGTGCCCGGGCGTGACGACGCGCGGTAGGGCGGACACCTGGGCGATGTTGAAGAAGACGAACGCCGTGCCCCCGGCCAGGGCGACGGCGCAGAGTTGCGCCAGCGTGAGATGGCCCAGCGCGGACGCCAGCGGGACGGAGCCGTAGGCCAGGGCGCGGACGATGTCGCAGCGGACCATCACCGCCTTGCGGTCCCAGCGGTCGATGAGCGCCCCGGCCGGCAGGCTGAAGACGAGGTGGGGCAAGGTCTGCAGCGCGCCGACGAGGCCGGCCTGGGCCGCCGAGCCCGTGAGCGCGAGCACCAACAGGGGCAGCGCGAGGCCCGAGACCTGGCTGCCCAGCGTCGAGACGGCCTGGCCGGCCCAGAGCAGCACGGCGTCGCGGTTGCGCCAGAGCGCGTCGGGTCGCGCGCGCGCTCCGTCGGGTCCTCCCATCGGGCGCCGCCCCTCGTCTAATTTCCCCATGCTCCGTCGTCCTTTCATCGTCGTCCGCCCTCGTCGCGCGCTTCCGCCGCGCGGACGCTCAGTCCTCTGCCCCCGGATCGGCGCGCCGGAGCCGTCGCGTCAGGTCGACCACATCCATGACGAGGCGATCGAGGCGCCCGCGGACCGCGGCGTCGTGGACGCCACCCGTGTCCCGGTCCAGCGCCCCCTCCGACACCGTCACGACCGTCAGCGCGGCGAGGCCATTCAGGGCGTGTGTCGCGTGGGACAGACTGTTGATGACATTGGCGCCGCCTCCGCCGTACGCCATCAGCCCCACGACCTTGCCGCCGAGGTAGGGCGGCATGTCCGACGCGAGGAACTCCAGCGTGTCCAGCACGTTCTTGACGCTGCCGGCCACCGTGCCGTGGTACGTGGGCGAGCAGAGGAGATAGGCGTCGGCCGCGCGCACCTCGGCGAGCAGCCAGGCGAGCGTCGGTGGGTACGCCTCCAGGGGCCGGTCCGCGTCGTAGACGGGCAGCGCGAGCGCGCGCACGTCGGCCAACACGGTCCGCGCCCCGGCCTCCTCCGCTAGACGGAGCGCCGCCGTGAGCGTGAGCAGGCTCAACGACCCCGCCCGCGTGCTGCCGCCGATCCCCAGGAGGCGCACAGAGGGCGCCTGTATCGCGATCTTCTCGGTCATCATCGTCACCATCTCTTTCCGTTGTTCGTAGATCGCGTTTCACCGTTTTCGCGTCCCACATCAGCGGCCATCCCCTTCATGGCCTGGGGCCGCGAGCCCCCGTGCCAGGATGGGCAGCGCGAGGAGGAGGACGATGGCACCGCAAGAGAGCGCGCTCGCCGGCCCCACCACCTGCGCCAGGCCGCCAGTGATCAGGGACCCGATGGCGTCCATCGGGATATAAGCGATAGTTTGCAGCGCCATCACGCGCCCCCGCCAGTGGTCCGGGACGACCACTTGCAGCCGTGTCGCCAAGAGGGCATTGACCGATGCATACGCCACGCCGGCCAGGATCAGTAGGGCCACGCCGACGACGTAGACGGGGGTGTGCGCGACGACGAGCACAGCAAGGCCATAGAGGAGTGCCCCGCCCACCACAACCCGCATCTGGTGGCGGAGATGGCTCAATGCGGCCAACCCGAACGTCCCGATCAACGCGCCGGCGCCCGTCGCTGAGAGCAGGAACCCGTAGCCGCGCGCGCCGGCATGCCAGGTCCCCCGCGCGAAGAAGGGCAGCAGCACCATGTACGCCCCTTGCAGGAGGGTGAGCGCCGCGATCAACGCCAGCATGGCCAGCACCGGCCGGTGCGCCCACGCGTAGCGGAGGCCGCTCCCCCGCGCGGTCGCCCTGCCGACCGCCGCGGGCGCGCCACGCGGCACGTCGCGGAGCCCGACCAGCGCGGCGAGCACCGCCAGGGTGCTCAGCCCGTTGAGGGCGAAAAGCCAGGGGGCGCCCAGGATCGGCAGCAGTAGCCCGCCGAGGGCGGGGCCGACCAGGCGCGCGCCGGTCCACACCGCCGACTGGAGCGCGACAGCACCTAACAAGGCGTCGCGCGGCACCAGGGCGGGCGTGAGCGCCTGCTCTGCGGGTGCGGTGAGCGCGTATCCCGCCGCAGCCAGCAGCGTATACGCATAGAAGAGCCAGAGCGGAGCGTGTCCGGTCGCCAACGCGGTAGCCATACCCAGGGGCAGCACGGTCAGCAGTGCCTGCGTCGCTTTGAGCAGGGATAGGCGGTCGAGGCGGTCGGCGAGGAGGCCGCCGAGCGGGAGCAGGACGAGCATCGGTATGGCGAAGCAGAGGCCGAGCGCGCCCAGCGCGAGGGCGGAGTTGGTGCGCTGCACCAGCAGCCAGGTGAGGGCGACATCCTGCATCTGCGCGCCGGCATTCGAGACGATGCCCGCGCCCCACAGCGTGGCGAAGTTGCGCGACCATAAAGCCGCGAAGCGCCCGTGCGTACGGGATTCCCGGTCCGGGGCGTCGCCGTCCGGCGCCATCCGTCCGCTTGTGGTCTTCGTGGTCTCCATCGCCGCCCACCTCCTTGCCCTTCCAGTGTGCGGCACGGGGCAGCGGGTGCGCGTCGTCCAATGGCACAGGAGGAGAGCCTGTCCGAAGGGACAGGGGTGGCCGCGCCCGAGCGCCCGAGGCGCGCCGTCGCGGAGACTTAGAGGAGGTTGTGCCGGTTGGCCAAGGCGACGACCTGGGCGCGGTTGGCGGCGCCCAGCTTCGTAAAGAGGGAGGTGACGTGGAACTTCACCGTCCGCTCGGTGATGCCCAAGGAGCGGGCGATCTGTTTGGTCGGCAGGCCCTCGGCCAGGAGTCCGAGCACCTCGCGCTCACGCGGGCTCAACCGCGTGGGCGGCCGCCGCGGAGTGTCGATGGCCGCCACAACGCGCGTCGCGACCGTCGGCCCCAGCGACGCGCCGCCGGCGTGGACCTCGCGGATGGCCCGCACGATCTCCGTGGCGGGCGTACCCTTGAGCAGATAGCCCGCAGCGCCCCCTGTGAGCGCGCCGAAAATCCGCTCATCGGTGGCGTAGGCGGTGAGCACGAGCACGCGCGCCGCGGGCATGGCCTCCGTCAGGCGCGGGAGCGCGGCCACGCCGTCCAGGCCGGGGAGTTCGAGGTCGAGCAGCACCACGTCGGGGCAGGCGTCGAGCGCCAGCGCCTCCTCCGCCGACCCCACCGCCCCGACGATCTCCAGGTCGGGCTGATCGCCCAGCACCGCCAGGAGCCCCGCGCGCACGATGGGGTGATCGTCGACGACGAGGACGCGGATCATGCCTCCCCCTCCAGGGCCAGGGGGATGGAGGCGGTGATCGTCGTCCCGCCGCCGGGCCGGCTCCGCACGCGCAACCGCCCGCCCACCAGCGCGGCGCGCTCGCGCATGCCCACGAGGCCGTGGCACCCCGGCCCGACCGCAGACGGATCGAAGCCGCGCCCATCGTCGCGGATAGACAGGGACACCGTGTGTCCCCGCCGGCGCAGTGTCACCATGACCTCGTGCGCGCGGGCGTGCGCGCGTATGTTCGCCACCGCCTGCTGGGCGATGCGGAACAACTCGGCTTCCACGGGCAGCGGCAGAGGCTCCGCCCGCAGCGCGCTCACGTAGACGCGCACACCCGTCTCGGCCGTCATGGCCCGCCCCACCGCGCCGAGCGCCTCCACGAGAGATGTGCCGGCTGGTGGTCCGGCGCGCAGGTTGAGGACCGAGCGCCGCGCCTCCTCCAGGCTCGCGTGCGTCGTTTCCAATGCGCGCGTCAGGCGGGCACGCGCGCGCCCTGGGTCGTCCTCCAGGTGCGGTAAGGCACTCTCGACGTGGAGGGCGATAGCGGTCAGCCCCTGAGCCAGCGTATCGTGAATCTCTCGCGCGATCCGCGCCCGCTCCTCGGCGCGCACTAGGCGCAAACGCTCCTCCACGAGACGGGTGCGGTCTACGATGCCGCCCACCTGATAGCCCACGGCCGCGAGCAGGTCCCGCTCCGCCCCGGTCAGCACGCGCCGCTCCACGGCCGCCACATTCATCAGGCCGAGCGGCGTGTCGCCGGCGACGAGCGGGATGCTCGCATGGTAGCGCAGCCCCGCTGTCGCCTCTGCCGCGGTGCCCGCCTCCCTGGCCGGGTGCAAGCGGCCGCAGGCGCGCACGGCGATGTCGCGCGGGGTGAGCGTGCCGTCTTGCAGGGCGGCAAGGCACCAACAGGGCGTCCCCGTCATCCTGAGAGGGTCCTGGAGGTAGGGGGGTAGGCGATGCGCGGCGGCGTTGTAGAACCGCCCCGTCTCGGGGTCACGGAGCCAGACCCAGCCGGCCGGCAGGTGGAGCCATGTGGTGACCAGGCGAAGGGTCTGCATCAGCGCCTGGGGGACATCGACGGCATCATTCAAGGCGCGCGCGAGGGCGGTGAGCAGGCGGATGTCTCCCGCCCGATCGTGGGCGAAGGCTAGGTCACCCTCGACGCGTGACGGCGGCACATGGCCGCCCTGATGGTCTCCCATTTACTGTCACCCCTTGTCATGATAGCACCGATCAGACACCCAGGGGGACGGCGGACACACCGCCGGCCAGGGCGAGGCACAGAGGAGGGTGTTGCATGTCCTCACACCCCTACGCCCCTCTACGGACTTTGTAGCGACTCTGAGAGCCGTGCCAGCGATCCGGCACGGCAACCGAGAAAAGGGCATCGGCCACATCCGCGTCGGGCTCCTTCAATGCGGAGGAGCAGGGGCAGGAGGACGACCGGGTGCGGGGCTGCGGCCATCGCGGCGTGCGGCTGACGCCGGCGCGCATCACCCTGCACTGCGGCGACTGTGCGCAGATCATCGCCCGTGTGACCGACGAGGTGGCCGCCGCGACTCCCGGCGCGCGCTACTGGTTCACGGTGGCCGGTTTGTGCGCCTGCCCCGGCGTCGACGGCCCGCGCGTGGGGTGAGCGGGGTCCCGCCGGCGGTCGGGCTCAGCGGCGGCCTGGCCGCGGACGCAGCACTCCGCGCGCACATCCGCGCCGGCCTGAGAGGCTGGCGCCCGCGTGACCTGGCCCGTACCTGATGCCCCGTCGCTACGCGCGGGGCCGGTCCTGCCTGTGGGCGCTCGTGGGAGGGGGTAGCGCTATGATAGCGCTAGCGTGACGATGGCGCTAGCGCTACGGGTCGGCGCTACCCCAGGATAAAGAGTAGCGCCATGGTAGCGCCAACCCCCCGTTTTCACGCTCAAAACGTGGTGCTATCGTAGCGCCATGCCTTTAGCACTAGAGCTATGGAGTAGCGCTACGTTTTGAGGGCCAGTAGCACCAAAATAGCGCTACAGTAGCGCTACGATCTGAGGAGGTGGGAGGGCCGCTTGCACCACGTTGAAGGGCTGCGGTAACACTCCCATGAGGGCTAGTGGCGGCCGTGCAGACGGGGCCGCACGACGCGCAGGACGGCGACGATGAGCAGGGCGGCGAGGGCCACATACGCGCCGACGAGGGCGGCGGCGAGGACGGCGGCCACGACGTGGAGGGCGGGCGCGGAGGCATGGGCCAGCGGAGTGAGCAGGGCGGTGACGGGGCCGGTGAGGGCGCAGAGAATGAGGGCGGCGAGGCAGAGCGTCCAGATATGGGCGCGGGCCTGAGCGTCGGTCATGTATCCCTCCCCTGGCTCGTCTGTCCCGTGCACGGCGCCGCGCATCACACGCGCCCCCTGGCGGCGTGGGGCCTCACCGACAGTATCGCAGGTAGGGACGTATCAGGTGGGGACGTATCAGGAGGCGGCGGGGGTGGCGTCGTCGGCGAGCCAGCGGTGCAGGGTGGGGTCGCGCAGGCGCTTGAGGGCTTTGGCCTCGACCTGGCGCACGCGCTCGCGGGTGAGCCCGAGCTGCTGGCCGATCTCCTGCAAGGTGCGCGGGGGCGCCCCGTCGAGGCCGTAGCGGGCGACGAGGATGGCCCGCGCGCGGGGGTCCAGGGTGGCGAGGGCGGCGCGCACGGCGGCGGCCAGGGCGTGGGCTTCGGCCAGCGCGTCGGGCTGGTCGGCGTCGGGGTCGGGGAGGAGGTCGCCCAGGGTCGTGGACTCGCCGTCGCCCATGATCTGGTCGAGGGGGACGGGGGCGGGCAGCGGCGCGGTGAGGGCGTCCACGCGGGCGCGGGGGAGGCCCGTCGCGGCGGCGAGGTCGGCGTGGGAAGGCGGATGGCCCCGTTCAGCGTGGAGGGCGTGGGCACGGCGGGCGAGGCGGGCGCGCTCCATCTGCACGTTGTCGGGGACGTGGGCGAGGGGGACCTGCTGGGCGAGGGCGCGGCGGAGGGCCTGCTTGA
>JAABUV010005741.1_pt1 | contig 13954 bp, 20 predicted proteins | sample 5559971 | NCBI WGS metagenome assembly JAABUV01 (sample SAMN10711881, study PRJNA513362) | rock metagenome | isolation source: Antarctica rocks | place: Antarctica: Victoria Land, Knobhead nord | collected 2015-12-19
AAGCAGCCAGATCAATACTGAAAGCAACAGCAAGACTGCAGCGCCAATTACTACCCCAGCTATACCACCTGCACCCATTGATCCTGAGCCGTTTGACGACGGTGGCGGCGGAGATGTTCCAGAGGAGGCGGGCGCGGAGGGCAAGCTGGTTGTAGAGCTCTCTGGCATCTGTGTACGTGACGAGCTTGTCGAGGGAAAAGGGTTATCTGTTGCCGACGGGGTGCTTGTGGAGAATGTGCTTCCTGGCGAGGGCGCTGTTGTTCCTGTATGAGACCACCTACCGTCAGTACTCTTCGCATGCGCTGGCGCGTGGCTCTCGAACGTACGAGTGCTGCCACTTCCACTCCCGCTGGTAATCTGTGCAGCTTGGGAGAATGCAGAACTACACAATTCCGAGTACAAAGACGTCGCGGTCGACGCTTCCCCATCGGTACAGCCGCTGCTCGTCACGACCGCGGCAATGATCTTTGCCTGGAGATCTGAACCGTCCTTGACGCAGAGGCAAGAGGCGTACACTGCATTGGCATTGGCTATCTGGCAGTTTCCGTAGATCGCCCAGTAAAAGGCATCCCAATAAGGTTACTGAACACATGGCACAGCTGCTTGATAGCCGTCAACCGAGGAAAGGTACTGCCCCAACTCATAATACCCGCGACCGGTCATTTGGCTTCAGAGTAGCAGTAATGCAGACTACAGGAGAGGTCCCACACGGCCGTCATGGGTGTTGATAGTTGCTTTACATGTATTCATCGCTGCTCACCTTGTTCGCGAGGCTCAAGTACAGCTCATCGTGCGGACAGCCGCACAAGTGTGACAGCGAATCATCTGAAGGAGATAGCATTCCAGCTCGGCTCACAGCCACATGATGGACGCCTTGACGCCTTCTATGCATGTGCCATGGAGAGGGCGTGGTGGCCAGACCTCGCTTGCAGCTTCGGATGCTGAGGGGATGATCGAGCATCTGCAACGGCCAACCCAACGCGATGCGATTATTGAGATGTCAATAATAAGCTGCTGGTCCTGACACTGGTGTAGCTCTCACCTACACGCACTCAATAACGGTGGAGCTGGTTTTCAGCGGCTCATGAAGGATGGCGTGAAGGCCTTTCAACCCAATCTTGTGTAGCTCGCGGAAGTCCTTCGTCCTTAGCATTGGATCAAATATGAGAGAGGCGAGTGTCGGAGACTGCGGCGGCAGAGCGATCACCATTGGCCAGACAGGGTCGAGGTGAAGCCTGCGACTGCGATTGCAAGGCTACCGGATTCGATCAGCCTTGTGGTGGCAAAGGATGCAACTTGGACAGAACTTGCTCAACCTGAAGGCACATGGGGCTTCTGGAGTACCGAGACGACCCCAGCGGCAGCTCGGCTACCCCATTTGACATCAGCACAGGTCCTCGTTTTGTATGATGTGAGGTCCCACTTGGCGCCACTGCGGCAGCATGCAGAATCGCAGGTGGACTAGATATGAAAGCAATGCAAAGATTATACTCGCGTTGCTAGAAACATCACCACGCGCGATCTCTCGAGATGCCTCCACCACAATCAACACCCAAGGACTTGCGCCCGATCCACCGCTACATCACCACCCACGACGAGCACGGCAAAGCCATCATCTCGCGCACCATGCCCTCCGTCGCGCCCGTGAAAGAGATCAACGACGGCGCCGTACAGTTCTCCCTCATGTACACCAATCCTCGCCTCCCCCAGCTGTCCAAAGACGCCGACATCGCCTTCTACCAGAACCACCTTGACAACGCGCCAGCCATCACGATCCCAGAAGGCACCGTGTGTCGCGTCTGCGACTTCCCGCCCGACTATCCGGCGCCGATGCACCGGACCGTCTCGCTGGATTTCGGGGTTGTGTTGGAAGGCGAGGTGGAGCTGGTGTTGGATTCTGGGGAGACGCAGCATCTGTATCGTGGCGATGTGGTGGTGCAGAGGGGGACGAATCATGCGTGGCGGAGTGTAGCCCCGGGAGGAGGGTGGTCCAGGATGCTGTTCGTACTGCAGACAAGTGAAGCCGTTCAGCTCGCTAGCGGTGAGACGTTGGTTGGAGATGAAGGCGGTATTGACCGGGGAGAGGCAGAGTGAATTATAGCGCGTGCTCGCTTGTTCTAGTGATGAATAAACTCCAAGCTAAGCCACTTGGACGATCAAAAGCTCTCAGGGTGGTGCGCTATGACCTCGCTCCGTTTCTTCCGCATGCTTGGCTTGTCATAGCTCGATCTCTTGGAGAGCTTTGTGGAGAACGGAGGCGATCCTACCTTTCGTCGAAGACAAAGCCAAAGCTGCCGTTCTGAAGTCCAGTATGATTTCCGCACTGCTTCTCGATGTCCCCGGCCTTGCGCAGAAGAGCACCAGCGCGGCGAAGTAGAGGGAGTAAGAGACATGAGGCGCCCCAGTCATCTGCGTGACCGAACCGGCATCGTTGGACTCTGAAATACCGTTGAACCTGGCAAGAGGCATGTTTGGCCAGCTCTCGGTCAATCGTAGAATGCTTCGTGCGTGCCAGGTTGCCACTTGACACTGCGTGCTCTCCTGCCAGTCTCGGAGATCCTGACGATGTTGACTCGGCTGATTGTCGTTCGTCCTCATTCGCGAATAGAGCTGGATCAAGCGCAGGTCCGAGTGGCAGTGCATACCCACTAGATGGTATAGCAGTATCGTCCCCTGGCTCGTTTCGGTACCCTGCGCCCCATACCACCTACGAAGCGCTAAACCGAGCATCTCGTTACTCCATACCGGCCTTCCAAGATCTGACCTACCCCGACAGTTGTGTGAGCTCAAGAGCGAGACCGCAGTCAGAGACTCCAGATTCCATCGTTGCAAGGTGGCCCCATCAATAGGCGTCTGGGGCGTGCAGAGAGTTGCGATGAGTTCATTCGCTGAGCATCCGAAAGCGTTACTGTCTTCGGCTTGGGCGAGACCGAGCATACATGTCATCTGGTAAGGCAACAGCGAGGAGCGCTGAAAGAGGATCACCCGGTAGCACTCGAGCATGTGGAGACTTCGAGCGAGCCTTGTCATCCTCGTCAGCTTTCGGCACCTTGGGACAGGTGCTCGGCGAGTAGACACTCACAGCTGGATCTCAGGGTCTCGGCGCTCTTCTGGCTGCGCAGCAGCAGAGGCGCTAATCAAATGTCGGATGACCTGAGCAGACTGATCAATTGACATATTCCGCTTGCTGTTCGTGCAAAGCTTGTTACCTGAAGAAGATCTGCATGGAAGACGTCGGCGAAGTCAAAGCTCCGCTTGTCTCCGCTTACTATGCCGTATATCTCGAGAAGAACAAACTACAACCATCTACGTCAGTAATATTCTGGCAGAGGAGCTCGGGAGTTCACCGACTGTCTTGCAAAGGCTCAGCGAAGCTTCGATGCTGAGATTCCCGTTTCGGAAAGGCTGTTCTAAATCTTCAGTGGACTGTCCAAATCCCGAGATGGCGAACACTAACCAAGGCAAGTGCCAACCTTCGGGCGTCGTTGAACATGACTTTTGCAAGGTGGAAACTGTTCTCAACGTTGCAATAGACGCCGCCGACCGCCGCCATCGCCACGTAAAGCGCGTCCGTGGTACCTTCGTCAACTTGAAACTCCTTGAAGATGGGAAACAATGTGCCGATGCATCTGACAGCGATGTCTACCCATATGTCCAGGACATCTAGATCATACATACGTGGGTCCGGAGTCGCCGAGCACCAATCGAAAGGGAGGTCTTGTAAGCTCTCGTGTTGCTGCAACGTTCGCTGAGCTGTAGTCCACTCCATGATTACCTCCATGGCCTGCTTCGCGTTGGGGGGAACGGTGGTTTCAGCAGGGGTGACAAGGCCACTAAGATCTCCGGAACCGGAGATGGTCCCAAAATCAATGTCCGTCCAGAGCCCTGGGAAAGACTATGCGGTTTGGTGAGCTTGGTGCGGCCAGTACAAGTTTCTACCGTACAACAAACCTACATTATCTAACCCAGTCATCATGTTGTCCAGACCAAACGTCTGCATTGATCCGAGTGGTGGAGATGCTGAACACATCGCTCCTGTCGGCCAGTCCCAGGAGAAGAGGGCTTCAGACGAGAGACCCTGGTCCATACTCTCTATGGATGCTCCCGTGGAGCTCATAAAGGAGTCGCAGGCGGTCGTACTGATGCCATCAGACGATGAGTGTGCAACATGGGTGTCGATCAGAGCGGGACCCGCGTCCGCCGAGTTGTGCTCATCGTTGCTGGGACTATCGTCGTTCCTCGGACATCTGCAGCGAACCTTTCTCGCTCTGCAGGCGCTGCAGGCTACTCTCGTGCGCGGGCCCTGCTCGGATGGTACATCGGGATGCCGTATCCGCATATGTCGTGCGCGGACATCGGGGCGGCGGAAGGTCAAGTTGCAGATACTGCATGTGAACGGCTTCTCACCCGTATGAGTATGATGGTGGCGGACAAGATGCTCACTGCGGGCAAATGTGCGAGCGCAGACGGGGCACTGCAATCCTGGCACTGGTCAGTCACCTAATTGACTTGTCGGTTTGGTCGCAGATGCAGGTCACTCATTGCATACCTTCAATTCCTTCTTACGGGCCGGTGGTAGATTGTTGTGAGACTCCTCCACTGTTGCCATACCTGACCGATCTCCGGATCACCGCGTTGTATCGGAGGTACTCCATGGATCGGTGATGTCGAGAGGAAATGGTAATTACATGTAGTCAAGAGAGACAAGTACGTTTACGATTGAGGAGGTCCATAATGACAAAGCTGAGCCGCGCCTCACGTGACACCCAACCTCATCGCCACTGGGGCGATCGCGAGAACGCTCTGTCCAACACACACCTTGGACTCTACGATGCGAAAGGCACCTTGGCGGCACCTCACTCCGCGATGACCGCCGCTGCTACTGAGTCCGGTTGGGTCGGCGACCGCCAACCTGCCGTGGACGATGTTCAGAGGGCGAACGAGCTCCCACAAGTAGCCTGGCTGCATGAATACAAGAGCAAATTGTTGAGCAGTATCGGCACAACCACCTATACACCACGTATACGCCGCCTCCCATTTCAGCAGAGCGCTCGCGAGCCGGATGCGTGCACGTATCCACTACGGCAAATATACGATATGCCGGAACTTCCTTCACGTTCAGAGCTTGATGCGTTACGTGCGATATTCTTCGAAAGATTCGCGAACCAGGACTTCCTTCGTGTCTACGGTTTGCCGACTCCCGAACGAGGTCGACTTCCACCGTATCTGGAATTGGCGTACGCCGCGATTGGGAGCGCCTTATCACCACAAGACCATGTCTCTCTCAATGCGCATAGCGTAAAAGATGCTGCACAGCTCTTCCAGTCAGGTGCAAGACTCTATGGCGTGATCACCGAGACCAACAACCTTGAAATCACTTCGCCAGTGACCGTCCTGTCTGTGAGTACGACGAGACCGCAACCTCAGTAGGTGCCCACACATGACAACTTCTCCTGATGGTATGCAGACTTCCCTTCTTTCGACCATTGGCCTCTTGTGCGCAGAAGTGGCAGACCAGAACTGGGCTGAAAGCTTACTGGGATATACATTGACGGTCAGCGCGAGATCACGATGCTAGCAGCATGCTTCTAACTTGGCACAGATGGCCCGAAGCCTACGATGGCCACAAGCTAGCCACGGCCCGTCCATTGAGATCCGACGGAAACGCAGCGCACTGACATCGTACGTCTTCTTGGTTGTTATCGTCCATGCACTGGCGCGAGGAAGGACGCCTATGGCATCAAGTGAAGAGCTCGAGATCGACATGCCAAACGCATCCTATGAATTCAGAACAGCGTATGCGGCTCTCTTCTCGACGAACGGCAGCAACTCGGCTGGCTTGAGCGAAAATGCGGACGCCGTCATACTAATCCTGGCACTTCTGTCAGAGCTGCTATTCCTTCAGCATTCTTACAGGATTGCCTCTTCCCCGGCGGCTCCTTCGAGATCGAATGAGATCAAGACCTTCCATTCATATCCAGTTGCCCTAATGCCAGCCTCTGCGAGTCGAGAGTACAGTGACCGCGAGCGCAGCATCCAACGGGCACTTCGTCAATGGCGCTATCTGTTTGCCGCCACCGCCTCGGACGAAACCACAGCTTTGTCAACGTATACTGAGCTGCGCATCTCATATCCACACATTGACGAATTACCGCACACATGTGGGTATGCACAGCCGTGTCACACTGTCTTCAGTGCAGGGATGCTTGCTGCGAAGGTCTCTGAGCGGAGCGTACGACTAGCTTGGCTCATTCTCGACTACGTGGACGTACAAAAACGGGAGCATCAGTGTACGGAAGCCGTGTGGCTACCATCAATCCTCTTCCACTCCGCTCTCGTGGTGTGGAAGTCACAGACCGACGTAGAATCTGGGCCACCTGGCTCGCTCAAGACATTGGAGCTATTCGCGAAAGAGCTCGATGCGCTACCGTGGCCGTGCTGTGGTGCTATGGCGAGATGCTTACGCAACTTGATAGTGCACACTGTTATTTGATACAGCAACGAGATGACGGACAGGCTCATGAGCGTAAGTACCGAGCTGTGGGGACCATACTGCAGTGAGCGCCAAGCTCATAGCCGCGCTGGGGTCCCCAGATGGGGTAACCGATGTCCCCGCATGCTCAAGCGCGTATGAATGGAAGGAGATGGTTGCTGTCGCTATAACGCGTACCGCATGGGAGCATGCCAGTATTCTGAAGCTGCCAACAACCTCCTGAGACCAAGACGTTGCAGGAATAGCCAGTATATCTACTGAGCTCACTCTCGACATGGCACCTCTGGGATCGAATTATATTGCCTTGATCGCGGTACTAATCGTTGGAGTCGTACTGGGAAGAGTACGAGCACACCAAACAATCCTCGAAGACAGAGTTCTGTGGCTTACCACGTTCGCAGATTATCCAGCGTCGTTTCTTGACGCCGCTACGAAAAGTGCCGGGACCTTTCTTCGCCAGCGTCACGAGCATTTGGCTACTCTATTACGATCTTGCTGGACTCCGAACGACCACTATACATGACCTGCATCGCAAGTATGGTCCGATTGTCCGACTCGCACCAAATGAGCTCTCGTTCTCGGACGAATCGGTGGTCAACCAATTGTACAGCCAGCAGACAGCCTTCATGAAGGCCCCGAGTATGTTGCCAGAGCCTACAGATCGCTCAAGCTCACACAATTCCAGTATACGAGACGATGAGTCTCCCTCCGCTTGGGATCTTCAGTCTACGCAACAAGGCCGCCCATAGCCAGCGTCGAAGTTTGCTAAGCCACGCTTTCTTTCAGCAGAATGTCAACGATTGCATGCCTATCATCGAGCAGAAATTGGACTCGCTGCTTCGTTCGTTCAGCTGTAACACCAGCCAGACAGTGGACGTCTTCCTTCGGTTCAGGCTGTTCGCATTCGACGTTGTGGGTAAGTGGACAGACCTGCTCTGACTCCGGCGATGATGTGAAGCTGAATGGTCTCCTCATAGGCGAGCTTTTCTTGGGCACTTCATTCGGCGCCTCCGAGGCTGGTACTGCGCCCGAATACCCCCACGACGTCGACCGCCAGTTCCTATTCAGCGGCATCAAGTTCAACTTCCCTCTGCTCGCCACCTTCCTGTCGCAGATTCCGTTGTCGTCAATGAAGACGTTCACGCAAGGCGGAGAACGACTTGCGCAAGTATGTGACGAGATCGCGACTGTATATCGAATTCAATGCTGACCGTTCTAGTTCGGCAATTCGGCCTTCCAGGAATACATCCGACGTTATGGGCGTGACTCGAAGCGCAGGGATCTCCTGACGAAGGTCTTAGTACCTCAGCAGAAAGGGAAAGTCATGACCGACCGAGAGACGTATGTGGAAGTTGGGAACCTCGTTGCGGCTGGCACCGGTATGACCCAGGCCCGAGGTGATTCGTATCAGCGTTATGTATTGCAGCTAACAGCGCCGTGAACTAGATACTACAAGCACTACTCTTACGTATCTCTTCTGGTCTCTGGCACGCTTTCCGACATGGCAGAGCCACGTGCGCAAGGAGATGCACGAAAAGCTGGGCAGGGCCGCTCAGGGACCTTACGAGATGCAGGCCCTCAATGGGTTGCCAGTCGTCGATGCAGTGATCAACGAAGCCCTGCGGCTATATCCTGCCGCACCCGCAAGTCTACCCAGAGTCACTCCGCAAGAAGGTTGGCAATGGAATGCCTACACGATCCCGCCTGAGGCAAGTGTGCCGGCAGTCTCTTGCACTGCTGCAGTCCGTGTGCTGACGTGGACTTCTAGACTGTTGTCTCGATGCAATGCTACACGACGCAGCGCGACCCGATCGCTTTCCCGGACCCTGACGTGTTCCTCCCCAATCGATGGCTCGAAGCTGAGCCTACAACAAGCATGAAGACACTCTTCATGCCCTTTTCGAAGGGCACACGAGCATGCATCGGCAAAAGTCTTGCTATGGTTGAGCTCAGGCTGGTGGTGTTGGGCCTGCTGAGCCGATATGAGGTCAAGCTGCCGCCGCAGACGACGGAGGAAAGTATGGAGATACGAGACCATTTCCTCGTCATGCCCAAGTCAGGTAAATGCGAACTGATCTTCGAGCCGCTTCCTGAGGGGGCGTTGGCGAAGGCCTGATCAGCCGCCACGGGCTGGTGAATAATATGATACGGAGGAGAGGAGTTTCCAGATCATCGACCTTCCTCTTTTGTGGCCTGATGAGTGCTCGGATTAGTGGCTTCACAATGGATCAGACAGTCCGTTCATCTTGTATACGTCCTCTCTGTACCAATGACGTCCCTCCTGTGTACCTCGTCATCCCAATATCCTCCTCTCTATATCCACAGCAGTATGTCCCATTCGAGACTTCGGCGGTCCCGGATAGCATGGTGCGACGAGGAGGCCATCTATGAGCAGCTTGTTTGCACCGCCGCAACCTAGGCAGGACGTCAAGAGGAGCTGAAGCACAATCGGTTGCAAACGATCTTTCCTATTCAATACACGCCGGACTTCACTTTTTGCCATACTGATGCTACCTACCTAGTCTACCTCAGGCAACAGCAGCCAATTCTCATGACCTTCCCCGAAATGGATGTGATTCTCGCCTGCAAACCTCTGGACGGGCCGATCAACGGAGGAGTCGTGGCGGAAGAGCCCCACACCCTGCGTATCACCCGACGACACTTCCAGCTCCAAGTGGCCTCCCTCCTCCACTACTACATTCGTTGGCCAGACCTCGACGTCCACCGCGTATACCGTGCCTGGCACCAGCATCTCTACGTCGGACGACAAGTACTCGCGATGAGGGTGCCAAGGCTGATGTTTCGCACTTTCCGGGTTCGTCTTCCTCAGACTGGCACGCAGCCAGCCCTTGACAACAGGTACTGGGTCGCCGACCGTCCCAGTGTACAGCGCTTCCTCGCCACTCGGCATGAAGTGCCGTAGTGTAATGAAGAGATCCATGTCCATTGGAGCAGTGTCAGCGTCGTGGCGTGTGGCAGATACACTCAAATGGGCAACAATGTGTCCCGTGATCTCGGTCTCACGCTTGAAAGGCGGTGTAGCAAACGTGAGCATCTGAGGGCTGTCGAGGGTCCCGAGAGCCTTGTACGATAGCTTCGTCGCAACGGCGTCCTCCTCCCGCACGCGTCGTTCTAGTCCACCAGAGGATGTAAGCCAGTACTTCGTGTACTTTGTGGAGGGAGCGGGCCAAGACTCTTGCGAACGCCACTCGAAGCTCGACTCTGCCTCCGTGGTATTGTACCTGGGGTTGCCCTTTCGGACCTTGTAGGCTACCCGTGGCGCCTTGCTGGTGGTCCATCCCTCGTCGTCAACGTCTTTCAGGAAAGCATTGAGAAAGCTGAGTTGCATTGCCACGCCCTCTTTCGAGTAGAAGGGTAGATCATGGCGACCTGTAATGAGCCGCAGATACTTGATGTCGGAGCCGGCATGCATGTAGCCTAGAAGATGTAAGCGTCCTTCTCACTTGTTGTCAGTGAATTAAAGCATTCTCACCTTCGATGTTTCCTCTCAAATGTAGCGCTATGCCGCCCCAGTTGCCGACGGACAAGAGGGGCACTTGAATATCATTCATGTTGTAATCTCGGGAAGCATAGTACTCGTCATCGTAGAATGAATTACCTTCATTGTCAAGTCGCTGATCATGCCGCGAAGATTCCAAGTCGGCAGGTGAGCGATCACCCTCCAGCGTATCGCATCCCCAGCCCCGTGCAGCTCGTCCAGCCAGACCATACTGATTATTCACCACTTGTCGATTCCACCAAAAGTCAATAAAAGCATTTGATAGAATGCCTCCATGCCGACAACGGTCACGGTAGTAGTCAGACATGCCTTCCCACGGTACTATGCAGCACAGGCCTCGCGGTCGCCGTGCAGCGACACGCCATTGGCTTCCGGCATAGTAGCTGACGCCTAGTAGACCAACTTTGCCATTAGACCAGCTTTGATCTGCGGCCCATTCAATGACATCTGCGAAGCACTGGCTCGTAGATCGTGACATGGTGTCCATAAGCCCAGGACTTTGGCCGAGTCCGACTTCGTCAGCTCGGACTATGGCGTAGCCGTGTCTGGTCCAGAAGCCTGGATCTGGAGTCTCCCATGCCGAATGTGGCGATTTTTGTTCTTCGTCGAGTTCCGAGAATGAGTCTGGATGGAACCTTGACCGATGTTGTCAGCTCTCAGTCCTACCTTGAGGACCGTCATCGTTGGGAGGTCGCACCTGGAGTACGGAACGTCTTTGCCGTACGGGCCATATGTAATCAACACTGGAAATCGCGTCTCGCTTGTCGACTTCGGCCGGTAGACGTTCGCGCGTACAGTTCCAGACTGGCATCGGAGAGGTACTGAGACGTCTTGCTCCAAGATGTAGTCGAAAGAGTCGAGGTCAATTGAGCGTCGGTCTGGCACAGTCGACATTGTTGGACATAGATGACACGATCGTTGCACCTCTGCGAATACCTGGTGCTGTACTTGGTGTTCCTTAGTTGGTCGCGGTGTTTTTCGGATTGGCTCGAGATATCAGCTGATCCCGCAGAGGAGCGTTGCATGGGAAGGGCTACCTTGGCCTATGGTGGAGTCTCCGATACCAACCCCGGGGCAGTGTGGAGTCCCGAAGCAGACCGAATTCATTATTCCCATGGCGTCCCACTCGTGTCTCGGAGATGATGAGGCAACCCGGGTACCACGGACTGTAATCGCATGGAGTTCCGGTGGAGATATCGCAGAGGCGTGAGTCCCAACAGTGACCCCGAATACCAAGCGGGTCTGCTCCAGGACACCTAGTACACACGACCGCAGCGTTAGGCTCGCTTCCGCAAGACGGAAATACAAACGGCTTCACTCAGTACATACCACAACCAGAGGATTCATTGTGCTCGTAAAGCTGGGCTATCAGTGATGCCACCGTAGCAGATGTGCATGGGACGTAAAGGTTCTTGAAAACGGTTCTACGAGATGTGCATACGGATTACGATACGAGTGACCACAAGGAGAGTTCATGCCGTGAGCTTCTCGCCACCCCAGATGACTGGCACCGGTGGGCCCCAAACAGCCATGTTGCCAGCCTCTGCCTTCAGGGTTCTTGTACCTGTTGTTGACAACATCTCCATCAGCGTAATGCTCAATGATGAAGTGGCTAGGGTCGTGCCAATAATCAAAGACCTGTCACGACGCCATGATTTAGTAGTGAATCAAATCTCAATCTGGACCCCGAAGCAGGGACACGACGTACCTGTGAGCCATGCACATGGCGTCCAATGCCCCATACCAGCTTATAGCCAGCGTCTAGCAGCCACTGATGGCCCATCATCTGCGTGTCCAGATCCTCGACCTCAAAGGAGGAATGGTGCACCGTCGTCTCGGCGGGCTTGTCCACAGCCTCTGCTCGCGCTACCAGGAAGCAGTGGTGATCCACATACTCTTCCCCTAGATCAAGTCGGAAGAAGGTAGCCACGTCAACGTCCTCGTGCCCCGGCGCCCAGAGGACGTCGGTCGGGATGAGGTTGAAGGTCTTCGAGTACCACTCACACGTCTTCTCGTACTGGTCTGTGTTGTAGCCATAATGGCCAAGCTTATGCACTTTCGCCGGGCCGGGCGTCAAACGCGTGAATTCGCCTGTATCTCATCGTGAGCAGCAATACCCCGGAGTGGAAGTGCGAGAAGGTAGTGGTGGAGGAGAAGGAGATGCTCACCTTTGCGGGCCTTGTCGAGAGTGCCGTTTATCACGGGCCGCCCTTTACGCCCCGCCTCTGCGGAGATGCCCCGTGGGGGAAGCGGCTGTTCCCGCTGGCCCCAGCACACTTGGACCTCGAAGCCGTTTGGGTCAGTGATTCGCACAGCCAGACCGCCACCGTGTCTCCCAGCAGTATCAACCTTCTCGGCACCAGCGAGTGCGCACGCCTTCTCGAAGTCGTCCTCGCTCTCCGCAGCGAAACCAGCGCCCACGAAGCGCTTACCCGCACCCGCTGGCGCCGCTCGTGCAACGTAGACGAACGGGTCGCGACCGTAACCGGCGAACAAAGTCTCGTCGGCAGTGCTGGATGCTTCCTCGAAGCCGAAGTCTTGTGCGAAGCGCTTGAATGTATTAAGGTCCGGGTGCTCGTAGATTACGAAGCTGAGCCGTTGCAGGCGTACCACGGGAGATTCGATCGTGGATCCCATCATTACTGGACCGGCGCTGGTGGTGACTTCGTGGTGAAAATGCGCTTTACCTGTCATACGTGGGACGGGAGACTGACGTCTCATATCCCAAGCTCTTCCTTCGGGGTGCCTTCATTGCAATCACCCTCACATCGGTCTCGGTACCCCATCTCCGGCCCTCCCCCGGGGCCTGAAAACTGCCCTACAGGGCGAGACCGGCGCACCTGGCCATCTTGGGTGTGTCTGCGCAGACAGTATCCAAATCGGTGATCAGGCCTAATAGAAGCTGCGATCCACTCGAACGTGACGCCTACGACTCAGTTCCCAGCAATCCTTGATCTTGTGCAGCACCGTGTACGACTTTCAAGATGGCTACCTTGGCGAATCTCGCTGCACCCAGCGTCGGTACCTTCGATCGCGAGGACGATGGCCAGGTGACGAATGGCGAGCACACTGAGCCTCTTCCCAGACCTCTCCAAGTCATTGTCGTTGGCGGCGGCATTGCGAGTCTGGTGGCTTCAATAACTCTGCGACAACAAGGCCACAAGGTCGTAATCTACGAGAAGTCCCGCTTCGCCAACGAGACAGGCGCTGCTATTCACTGCACGCCAAACGCAACTAGCGCCTTGCGCCACATAGGCATCGACCCACGAGATGGAGGGGCTGTGCCTTTGATGGAAGTACGAATCATGGATGTGGGATGCTTGAGTCTTTGACTGAGCTGACAGATGCATACAGTCCTGGTGGTGGAAAGCGTCGAACGAAGAGATGAGCCCTCCCACGGCGCATGCGGCCGACGCGCATCGCTGGGAAAGCGTGAGTTCTGTCCGCTCCCACAGGTAGTCTACAGTGTTGACCTAGGGATGCATGCTCCAGCCTTGGCTTCTCGCTCATCGAGCTCAGCTGCACAACCAACTGAAAGCGAAAGCGACGTCCACTGCAGGCAAAGGATCGCCGGTCAAGCTTCTCACGTCATCAGCAGTGGTGAAGGCTGATCCCCAAACATCCACTGTCACCCTGGAAAGCGGCGAGACCAAGCAGGCAGACTTGATCATCGGCGGTGACGGCGTCCATTCGGTAACGCGCCAGGCCCTCGGACCTGATATGCCGACTGCCTTCAAAACCGATCGCTACGCTTTCCGCTTCACTTACTCGAAGGCACTCGCGATGTCTGATCCCGTGACGAGACCACTGATCGAACAAGAAGGCGTCATGATCTCCTGGTACGGTCCGGATCGTAAAATTGTCTTGTACCCGACGTCCGGCAATACACTGCTGAACTTCGTCTGTATACATCCCGCATCAGCGTCAGGCGACTCCGATGA
>JAABUV010005743.1_pt1 | contig 13951 bp, 15 predicted proteins | sample 5559971 | NCBI WGS metagenome assembly JAABUV01 (sample SAMN10711881, study PRJNA513362) | rock metagenome | isolation source: Antarctica rocks | place: Antarctica: Victoria Land, Knobhead nord | collected 2015-12-19
GCAAGAAAGCTGGTGTCAGCCAACAGTCAGGTTCGAGGCTGCCCAGCAGGCAAGATTCATAGGAAGCAATACCCTGTGAAGGTCAAACCTTCTGGCAAAACAGGCCAGCTGTCTTGCCTAGTATCTAGTTTTCTCAGCAAAGCAGCAAGCAGGAAGCAGTGGCTGTTTACACAAGGGGTAGCAAAGGCTTGCTACCTGGACAAGCTTGCCTCTGACAGAGGTTGAGCCTGATCAGTCAGCAAACCTTTGTTTTCAGTGCAACCACTTGCAGAGGCTCACTTAGCACATGGCACAGCCTGTGCAGAAAAACCTGCGAGAATTTAGCCCCAAGTTCCTAATGACTTTGACTTCGACTGCTGACTGCGTCAGCCTTTTGCCAACAGCTTATACCGTGCTTGGCTGGAAATTTGATTCTGGCCAGGGTTTGCGGGAATCTGAACAGCTGGGGTTGCAGAGTTGGGTGTGCAATCCCTGATGGTATGGTGACTGATGTTCATATGTCAGTTTGGGATGCACAACAATGTTCAAGGCCACAGAAATGCAAATGTGTGTAAGCAGACTTATGATGCCAGCTGTATATCAGTGGCCACAGACCATAGGCGACTGGCAGATGGCAGATGGAAATCTAGCTACCACATCATGATACCTCAGCTGTCCATCAAAGCAGACCACATGAATGCCATGTACGATGCTTTCAGCCTACCACCAACCGTAGACCGTGCCCCTTTCAACATCGCGTCTACAGGCCGTAGGTTGTGGAGAGTAGTAGGCGCCTCCAAAAAAGGGTCCTGGACCTTTTTCAAACCTGCATTCCTGACGTCATTCGCCTACCAGCATGCCTTTCATGACTATCTCCTCACTCACCTGACAGGCAACGAAGTGGACATCACAGAGCTGTTTCCGAACCCAGATGCACGGCCCAACCGGCGGGCTCGCACAGACGTCACAGATGTAGCATACCCCATCAGGGTGCAAAGGAGGCAGCTGGTCAGGGCTCCATTCCTCCATTCCTAGAGGGGCTATCAGACGGCACCCTGCAGCGCATGGCAAATGCAGAGCTTGAGAAGATGCACATAGATTGTGATTTCGGGAACAGCAGGGTGGAGGGCAACAGGGTATACTATGATTGCGGCCCAACCGGCAGGAAGTGCATGCAAGGCAGGCATCATGATCACAACCGCTTCTACGTCGAGTTCCAGAGGTCAGGCGAGATGACGATGCACTGCTATTCCACTTCATGCCCAGTTCCCTTACCTTTAGGGTACTGGGTGGCCAATGTGGTGCAGCTTCTCAACGCTGATGTGTGGGGGCCGACCCGCACCATCAACTCCTATCTCATAGGAACCCTGTATGAGCTAGCCTTGGAAGCAACGAATGAAGGGAAGACTAGGGAGGCCAAAACTAAGCAGATGCCTAACATGCCGTGGTGGAGACAGCTCGAGCGCATAGTCAGCGCGTACTTCAGTCAGTTCTTTGCTTACGTAGTCAGAAAGTGTCTTTACATCATGATGACGCTAGATACAGATGGCAGCATGGACAGCTTCCTAGCCTTTCCACGTGGCAAGGTTGCAGACACAGTCAGGCCCTACAAGTGGGGTTTTACCATATGGGGGGTTATGGGAGGAATCGTCTTACAAGGTGGAGCATGCCACATACGCCAACTTCTTAGGGGAACCTTTCGATGATGACGTAAACCCACGGGAGTTCAACCTCTGCCAGAAAGCCATGCCTTACCTCCAGCTTCCAAAGGAAGCTCCTGTCGCTGAGGAGATCGAGCAGATTCAGCCTCTGCTGGACCACATAAAGGCTAGCCTGTGTGCTGGAGAGGAGAAGGATTACACAGTCTTCATGCAGTTCATTGCACACGTGGCGAAATTCCCAAACAAGAAGACCAAGTGGTAAGTCATTCTTCTTCTCCCGGTTCTGTCTCGAAAAACTTTATAAAATTCGCAATGTGCTCAAACACATCGTACCTCAAACAAACCTGTTTCCACCGTGCAGGATGCCGTTGTTCATCGGAGACCAAGGCACGGGGAAGGGGATAATCCTCGAGGGTTGCTAGTGAAGATTTTCGACAAGCTGGCAATCCATTGCACGAATTTCGGGAGCGTGACCACCAAATTTAATTCGGATCTGGAATACAGATCCTGCGTATTCGTGGACGAAGGGTAAGATTCTCTCTTAATGTATGAACATAAAAAATGCACGACGAACTTAATTGTTTTCTTTTCGGTACAGGCTTTTTGTGGGGAACAAGGCTGAGGCTGAGCAGATGAAGGGCCTGATCACAGAGCCTAGCTACAGGTCCGAAAAGAACTTCTGCGAGCCGTTAAACATCACCAGCTACCATAACTTTGTCGGGGCTTCAAACTCCCATAAAGCGGTGGCTATCAGCACGGACGATAGGCGTTACTGGATCAAGAATACGGTGGGCATGAAGTACTCAGAGGAGCATTGGACTCACCTTTGGTCTTTGGTAGACAACCCTAGCATCAGGGAGGTGTTCTACCAGTACTTGGTCAACTGCGTTGACCTGAAGGGCTTTCCCACCAGAGCCCCCATGACGTCATCCAAAGCAGACGCGGCAGCTGAGCATTGCCCCGTAGGCATCAAATGGCTAAAGACGGCAGTGCTGGAGCAGCCCAACTGTGCAGCATCGGTTCCTGCATGGGTGGGTGATGATTATGAGCAGAGGACTGCCTGGGAGGATGACAAACTCAAGATGACGTTCAAGAACAGGGTGCACAACTCCCGTGCCATGCGAAACTTCCTAGACGACGGATACGAAAAGGCGTGTTTATCCGACGATCTCGCCAAGAGGAGCTCCGTCACGTGCGTCCTCCCACTCAACCACATATCCGCATGTGTGGCCGCTAGATTCAAGGGCCAGAGCTACATGAAGTATAACGAGGATGACATGAAGAGGGATTTCAGTCAGTTAGGGCTCAAGATAGGCCAGGACAGATTGGCGGGAACGTCACGCAGGGGTCTCATCAAATTCCCTAGCATAGAGGGATGCATTTACCTATTACGTAAGAAGGGCTGGATGACGGCAGCCGAGCTGACGATGGAAGACGAGGAGGATTAGTAATCGCTATTAGTCATAATACCAAGATACCGCTTATACCGGTGTTTTTTTGAAATTGCTCATGAGAACTAGACCAAAATGACTTGACCTAAGGCGTTCATTCGTCTTTTGGTATTATGACTAATCATTACGTAATCATTACGTAATTGACGCTTTTCGCCGTAAAACAGCAGGGTGTGTATGTGTGTCGTGGGGTCCACCCCGGGGTCCCCCCAGGGTACCCCTACTACTGGTATTAAGGTATTATACAGGTACTACAGATACACTCATACTTCTACAGTTCTCTATGTTATCTCTATATTACTTAACTAAATATAGTATAATAACATAATACCATAATACCAGTAGTATAGGGAAATCGTAGAGAGAACCCAGAAATTCATAGAATCTCACAGTTCTGGAGAAATCACTGGTATTACTGTTATTATGGTATTATACGAAAAACATAGACAAAACCCCAGAAAAACACCCACCGGACATACCACACACTTGTCTTTATGCCAGGGTGGGGGTATTAGGGGGGCGTAGCCACCCTAATAATGCCCCCTGGCCTGCTTCGTCTATTAAACGTTGCGCACGAGCAACGCTTTTCAACCTTATAAAGCGTAAATCATGCACAATGGTCAACACACAAAGTCAAAATGGTCAGTCTTATGCCGGAAATCCCGCTTCCTAGCACTAATCCAACTTTAGCAACGCCTTTGTACGAAAGAAAACGTAAATACACGCCGCAAGAATTAGCAGCTTTCCAGTTTGACCCAGCGTTGCTCACACTTCCTGAGATAAGATCTGAATTATCTTACTACAAAGACAACAACGACTACCGTGGGCCACGTACAGTACCCAACAAACAAGACGGCATACGTCTTTTATCACTCGCAAGAAGTGTTGTAGCGTTGCCACTTGACCAGAGGGCACAAGCAGCACCCGTAAATGTCGTTGGAACAAACACGTCACGGCAGATTCTACCCGAAGGGGCAGCGGTTGTACGACGGCCAGGCGATGTTCCTAGGATACCTGATTTGGATGCTGACAGACCATCAGACACAAGGGCAGCTCAGAGGCCAGAATTGGTGGCACCTTGGACAGAATGGGACGATAATAATCCAAAGGGAGAACCGTTGCCAAACACCACTCCTGAAGACAAGGCTAAAGTTAGACAGCTCAAGAAGCAAATCGGCAAGTGGTTGGAGGATGACAGGCCGACACGTCAGCAGGCAGATCAGATCGGTGCTATTAGAAGCACGAGCGAGGCTTACGTGGGGTTGCTCAGATCCATGTGGCGCCTAGGGTTGGGTAGAAACGAGGAAGACCTAATTGGTTGGGATTGGAGCAATCAAACATACAGTGAGGCAGACAGACAAGGCCGATGGACCAGGCAGCATGTGGACATTGATCTGTTGGATAACCCAGGCACCTTTGGACGAAGATAGCATGCAAGCGGCTGCCAGATTGCTCAGAGAGGAGGCAGATGCAGAGTTAGAGGAAGCTGACGAGGATCTACGCCCCGAAAACAACGGCAGTACTCAGCAGCGAAAGTACACCACGCAGCGGTGCTACTTCAACGCCCTTCAAGTGACGTTTCGGTACAGAAACGGAATCGCTCATAAGCCGGCACAAGACCCGTATTACAAGAAGAGCAACGCTTGGATAGCGTGGTTGAATTGGGTAATCTTCGCGGCGGAGGGTAGACAGGATAGAGACCAGAAAGAGTTGTTGTTCGGCAAGACCCACAAGGAGCTGCTAGAGATAGACAGTGCCCTTGGCAAAGAAGTGGGGAAATTAGAGGGCTGGAAAAACCCACCCATGACTCGGCTCGAAGCATTCACCCCCAACCCATTGACCAAGAGAGATGGATGGGATACTTTGTTCGAGTGGTTAGCTCTAGCAAGCATGGTGCTACAGCCTCCAGTCAGAGGCAATTGGGGAAAGATGAAGTGCACGACGGTTTGGCAGCAGGCAACCACGTTGCACGAGGCAGACACGCGTTTGAACGAAAATTTCTTGTACCAAAAGCCCAACGATAATGGTGACGAGCAGTTCGGCAGCAGGCCTTATGGAGACAAGCAGAGCAGATACATCATGTGCATCAACGTGGATAAGGTCAGCAGGAAAACGGGGTCAGATCAGATAGTTTGCAGCCAGGAGTTTTCGGATTGTTTGACAACTTCGTTCAAGATGTGGCCTAGGGCATACGCATTTCCAATCAAGTACATAGCCGGCGCTGGTGTAACTAGACCCCAGGCACCGTTGGGGGAGAGGCAGATGCCAGGGTTTTTGTCCAAGATAAAGAACCCTATCATGGGAGCATGGGATCATGGCAAGCCAATGCATCAAGGTGTTGAGTTGCTCAGAAGCAGCTACGTCACGTGGTTCTACAACAGAGGCACTTTCTATGGCGATGACGGCCCAATCCCAGATCATAACGCTAAGAAGGCCTTGGCCAAGAGCATGAGGCATCAGTGGCAGCAAGCAGAGACCAACTACCGCAAGCTTCCAGTTGTTCAACAGAGGACAGCCGTGTGGGATGAGGCCATCAAAGCCTATAGGGTTGAGGAGGGCAATAGGGTGATAGATCACATCGGAGACCCTAATCTGGTCATGAACCCTATTCCAGATAACTTGAAGCCCACCAAGCCTCCAGAAGCACCCATCTACCAGTCAGGAGCCGGTTCACCATTGCGAGGTGCAACTGCCAACATCCCTGTGGACATGGAATGGGTGAATGAATACATGCCTCAGAAGATGGCATGGGACATCACCATGGCCACCCGGGGGGCTACAGATAGAGCGACTTTTCAGAGGAATAATAACGGCATTAGGAGGAGGCAGACGAGCGATAGGAACAGAGCTTATCACTTGAAGAACAAGAGGAAGGTCATAGCTAAAAGAATACTCAGAAGGATAGCTCTAAGAGGAGGGACTTCTACATTGAGCGAAGCTTCTAGAAACAAGTATGGAATACGAACAGATGCTGCTGGCGAGTTTTATTCTACTCTTCTTCAAGCGGAGCCTAGAATTACAGAAGCGCAGCATCACCACCCATTCGATTTCGACCTGCAGGCAGAGGAGCCTGGTGTCGTCTCCAAAGATGAACGAATGTCAGTTGCAGCTGCTGAGGAACCTGAGGAAGAAGTACGGGATGAGGAACACGAGGCGTTTTTAGCTTCTAGGCCACAAAACGAATGGGAAGAGTTTGCTTTGGCGGAATGGGAGAACAATCCCACTATCACAGCAAGAGAGTCTAGAATAGTGCGTTTTGGAGACGCTACAGTGGCAGAATTGAGAGCGTATCACGCAAAATTGAACAGATGGAGGCATTACATTTTAGTGGCCAGGGCCAATGCTTTAAGTTGATTTTATGACGTTTTGTTAGTGTGCCGAGATGGCGCAGTTAGGTCAAACATTGACGAATTTGCAAAATTACAATGATGAAATCAATGATCCTGTTATCAGTGCCGTTGGTCACACCGGTAATTATTCGGATTTGATCGGAGCACCGCAGTTAGCACCCGTTGCATACACGGGGAATTATGCACCAGCGGCCATGCGGCGTTTTCTTTCCTTGGACAGCTTCACTGGCTGATACACGAGCGGCATCTTGCACCGGTACATTACACAAAATTCTTAATAGTATGATTGTCCTTATACTTCGCTTTCACCCAAGTTCTTTTCTCGCTACCAGGCAAAAGAAACAATGCAGAGATGCCGTACTCGGCTTGGTGAAACAGATTCTCGTATCTATCCTTGCCAACAGCAGGCTGAGGTTTGTACGCAGAGCCTACTATTTGCACACCGGTCGTTTTCTTTTCTGGAGAGATGGTCTTCCCAAAAACTTTGTGTATTCCGCTCAATAGCTTATGACTAGCAGCATTGCCTATGTCTTCTCTAGCCCTACTGAAGGCCCCTGCAACACCGCTACCTGGTTCGAATGCCGTGCCCTCGACACCGTATTTTCTGCCAACGTGCACGGCTTGCGAACCACCCAAGGAATGTCCAGTCACTTGCACGTTTTCTTTTCCGTACTTTTTTGCTGTGTTTCGGTACGCTTTCTCCGCTCCTCTGAATCTTCCACTGAGGTACTCATCCATACCGTTAAAGATCTGACCATCTGCAATGAGATCGCTTATGTGTTTTGGGTCTGTGCCTTTGTAAGCTATTACAGCTTTGTTTTTAGATTTGTTGTAAAACACTGTTCTAGACGGTTGACTCAATTCAGGGTCTATCTCATACCCTAATTGTTGATAATTAGACTTGAACTTGACTGGATCGTACGCAGCCTGTGACAAAACAGCATGCTCGTGATAAAAAGGTTGATTGACATCTTCTTTGCTCCTAGGCAAATCTTTATGCTTGGTCAACTCGCCTAATTTATCTTTCGGCCTGGCATAGACAGACCTAGCTCCGTTATCAGCGCCAGCTAGACTTGTATCTATCTGCTGATTCATCTCAGTTGTTCATAGTAGCTGCATAAGAACTGACACCTTGATGCATTTCTGGTCTGTCAAAGGGTTGAGGTGCAGGAGCACCCATACCCTTCTTTATGGCTACATGCTTGCCCATGTCCATAGTACTTGTCTTGTGCGTTCCAAGATAACCACGTGCTGAGAAAGAGGTTCTGCCGTAGGCGCGTTGCATCTTGACAACCACTAATCGTATCACATAAAAATCATCAAGGTGCTTCGTACACCACAACGGTGCAAGGTGATGTGCTGCTGCTCAACGACAATCCTCCAGCATTCACTAACTGAAAAGTGACTGTGCGGAAATCTGAAGAGATGCTCTGTCCAGTCACCACAGGAGTAGCAGACAATGCACCGCCGCTAGGTACCCAAGGCGTAGCGGTGGCGTGAAAGATGTTGCGAAACACCGCCGTGCCTGTAGCAGTTCCATCGCTTGTGGGGTGAATTGTCAGCAGCCCTGCGGATGGCGTTCCACTAAAATAAACAATTTTCAAGTAAGGGGCTTCTGTCATAGAGTTGTACACTTGGAGCGCAGGGATGGGGTTGATAAGGCCCGACATGATGCCACACTTTTATGTCATAAATTAATATCCAGTGACGGTGCAATACACGACTGTTCCGTTCGCTACAGCATTCTGACTGTTGGTTATGATACAATTAATCACTACGGTTGTAGTGGATGCAGAGTTGATGCTAGTGGAAGGGCACTGGCTACCGCTAGTAGCTGCTATAACTGCGTTTGCCTGCACGTTCAGCAGATTACTAAATAGCGCAGTGCCGCTCGAGGTTCCTGTTGTGGTTGGGTAGAATGTGACTTGACCGCTCGTGGTAGTTCCCTTCCCGTACCAGATTTTACTGTTGGTCACAGAACTGCTGCCATTGTAAACACCGTTCAATGGTGTTCCGGTGACAGGTCCTGTTAGCATCAGTCCGCTGATGGTTGTGGCAGCCAAATTAGTCGTGCCAGCCACGTTTAAATTGCCGGTGATTGTTTCGTTCCCAGAAATTGCGTTGCTTGTCATGCTAGTAGCCGCCAAAGTGGAAGCTCCGCTGACATTCAAAGTCCCAGGGGTAGTAAGTGTGCTGAAGGTATTGATGTTATTGGTAAACTGTGATAGTTAAGTTGGTTGACCAGTCAAACTTGCATAAGTGCCAGCTGTCGCCACTGGTGCTAAAGCTGGTGTGTTAGTGAGATCGGTATACTTGCCTGATGTAGCTACGGTTGCCAAATTAGGCTGGCCTGTCAAACTAGCATAAGTGCCAGCTGTTGCAACAGGTGCCAAAGCTGGTGCGTTCGTCAGATCTGTGTACTTGCCTGATGTAGCTACTGTTGCCAGATTAGGCTGCCCTGTCAGACTTGCAAAAGTGCCAGCTGTAGCCACTGGTGCTAATGCTGGGGTGTTGCTAAGGTCTGTATACTTCCCTGATGTTGCAATTGTAGCCAAATTAGGCTGGCCTGTCAGACTTGCGTATGTGCCAGCTGTTGCAACAGGTGCAAGGTTGGGCTGCCCAGTCAACGAGCTGTACGTGCCAGCTGTTGCAACGGGAGCTAAAGCCGGCAAGTTGTTCAAATCACCATAGTTGTTTGATGTGGCAACTGTCCCCAACACTGGTGCGCCTATCACGTCACTGTACTTGCCTGTGTGTCCTATCGTCGAGATGACCGGCAATCCATACAAAGAAGCATAAGTGCCAGCTGTTGCCACAGGTGCTAAAGCAGGAGCTCCAACGAGATCTGAATACAATCCCGAATGGCCCACTGTACTGAAAGCTGGTTGACCTATCAGGTCTGAGTATAACCCAGAATGACCTACTGTGCTTATCACAGGTTGCCCTAAAAGGTCAGTGTAGTTGCCGGTGTGTCCTACCGTGCTTATGACAGGTTGACCTATCAGGTCCGAGTACAACCCAGGGTGGCCTGAAGTACTTATCAATGGTAACCCTAATAGGTCATTGTACTGACCTGTTGCACTGACCGTTGACAGGGTAGGTTTATTCAAAATCTGTGTAACGCCACTGACAGCTGCCCAGTCAGATGGCAGTTGAGTGTATCCTGACATGCTCACTCCTGTGTTAGCAAGGTCTGGAGTGAAACTTCCGAAAGAACTACTGTAGCTAGTCAGATAAGAACCAGGTGTGCCGATAGAAAAGGACGAGGGAGACTTACTGAACCCGTAGAAGTTTCCACCCAGCCCGCTGCTGTACGATGAACTTACGATAGACATACCTCACAGTTACTACACAAATTGTACAGAAGTAACTTTTTCTGCAGCCATACTGTAGAGCTTCTGTAGGTTCTGCAGCTATGACAATCAACAGTCACGATGCTAGCATGGATCCGCCTAGCCCTACCGTGGGTAGCCCCATCAAACCAACTTCCCCAGAAAAGCAAGACACAGCACCTCCCAAGAAGCAGCTGTCTAGCGCCCAAAAGGCATCACTGGCAAGGGCAAGGGAAAAGGCAAGACAGAGCAAGCTCGCCAAAAGTCAAGCGAAAGCAGAACAAGAGAAGGAGTTTGCAAAGTTTCAAGCGGGACCACCGTCACCAGTGAAACAAGCAAGTGACACAGAAATGACAGAGAGCGAAAGCGAGCCCAGCTCAAGCTCGGTGAAGAAGAAGAAGACTAAGCGTCATGCGAAGAAGAAGAGGAGGCATTACACGAGCAGTGACAGTGACACTTCCGAAGAAGATCCTGCTGATACAAAGCAGCGCCTTGCAGATCATGCAGCTTTGGCTAAGCAAGTTTATCAGAACAACTTGTCACGTTACAAGTCTGATGTTGTGTACAAGTCGCTCTTTCCTTATCTTCAAGGGCCATGATTACATTTCCTCGATGTATAATTCCATGCCTTCGCTGACCCTAGAAATAATTTTGGGAATGTTTTGCCTGATCAACAGCAATGCATTGTCCAGATCAGCTTCTTTCTGCTCGAAAGGCAATTTAACGTACGCCATGTAATTCAAAGGGTCGTGAACTTGAAAGTGTAAGCTGTTCAACTCTAGGCAAGCCCTACTGATCTGCTTCATAGCCAAATAAGGGTCAGGAGCATAATCGAACTTGATGTAGAGATTGAACATGCCTCTGTCATTCACTGAGCAGCATGCTATCTGGCGAAGCACAGCTTTGTCCATGAACAACGACCTCAACAAGTTGCCCATCTGTTTGGCCAGAAGGTACGTGGTAGTCGACCCCGCCACCATCTCTTGGAAAGTCACACCCCATGTCTCCATCGCGAATCTGACACTTATGCTTGAACTCATCCGTGTCCAATAGCCTATTGACTATGTCGTCTCTCCTCGACTTCAGGTACCAGTCTATGACGGTGAGGCAATCCCGAAGTTGTCTGTTTAATGTAAGGTCCACCTTTTTAGGCTCAACCCAATTGTCTGCTAGGAAAAAATAAGCTACGTCTCTCACTGCCGAACGTGCACAAGCGAATGGTGTGCTCATTGACTAGGGGATCTGGGCCCAGGCACTCCTCTGTTCTCGTCTATCTCGTTCTCTATCAGCCGTAGGTACTTCTTGATTATGCAGCGCTGGTCTGGAGTGATGGGGAGCCTGTAGATGTTCCTGTGGGTGATGCTGAGGTAGTCAATGACTGCATCTGTAGGGACAGGGATGGCCATGTACGCCTCCCCACCCAAGTCGCCAAGATCAATGCTTCTAGAATTTGCTTCAGATAATGCTGTGATAGAGCTGCCTCTACCTCAGAAATGTTCTCTGTAGTAAGGGTCTGCAGTCTGTGCAAGTCCTTAGCCAAATCTTTAAGATCGTAGACAACCCAGCCGTATGGTGTAGTAGGAACGAAATTAGCCATTCAACTGGTATTGAGGAGTGAAGAGGCACAAGTTAATGATGTCCAGCAAACTGCGGATGGCCACTTTATCCTCTGAGCTTAGGGTATTCAAGCTCGTCGTGTTTACAATCCCCTTTAGGGCCGCAACGATCTCTGGTCCCTTCATTTTGCTGGGGATCCCGGAGTTGTCAAGTTTTCATTTGCATTTGCCATTATTTATAGAAAATACAGTGTTTTGTCAAGATTCTACAGAGCTACAGTACTCTGTGTGCAGAAAAAAGTAGAGTTATGTCATCATTAGTCAACTGTGACATAATGCAGATTATTCCTGTAGCGATTTCTGTAGATTTCTGGCCCAGACTCTGCAGCATCTGTCCTAGATCACTGTAGCATCAAGGCCAGATCATCTATAAATCAGGGCCAGAACCCTGTACGGTCTGCCCCAGATGACTGTAGGTTCTGCATGCAGAAGAAGAATAGTCTGTGTGCAGAGTTCTACAGCTCTAGAGCTGCAGAACAACCCTCTGTATATTTCTGGATTATGATAGAGTTTAATAAACTTCTATAGATTTTTAGGGTAAAGTTGGGGAAACCCCAACATAACCCTAAAAATAAGGGCAAGCAGGGTAGGTGTGTGTGTAGGTAGGGTCCATGATACCATAATAACAGGGGTTTCCAGATTCTGTTTGAAAACTGATTTAGTCACACTTCTCTCTCTTTTTGAAACTTTTTTGAAAAAGGTGGTATTATGGTATTATAGCTTGCCCTACAGCGTAAAGTACTAGGAGGGCGGTTGTGCAAGTGCCCCTTGTACCAGCCCTGGTTTTAGGGAAGCATGGACAGATAGGGTATGATTTTGAATCTTTACAACATTGCTTTACTAATGGCGGCTGTTTTGTAAGGCTATAGTCACACACCCATACCCTAATGCTTGACATAATCTGACAAACCACAAAGAAAACCCTAAGGTCAGTAGTCAGTTAGGCAAATATGTATATACTCATATATGACTCAATGGCTGCAAGCAGTTTGAAGTAGCAGCCATTCTGCAGCTGGTGTACACATGTAACATCCATGACTTTAAAGTCAAATAAAGGCAAATTTGCATTCGCAATGCCACCAATGAAAACAGCTAAAAGCAGCTGTTGCTTCAGTGCACACTAACGTGGCCGCGCGAGTGCCGTCGTCAATGGTCTGAGGCATGCGCTGAAGCTCCTAAAATAGCCTAAGGCCCGCGCGGAAGCTGCGCGAGCAACGAAATAATTGCCCTCGACGGGGTGCGCGACTATTTCGAGCGTACGGTAGATTCCCAAATTGCCTTTTGCAAATTTTGACAAGAGTGAAAGTTTCGTGACAGCTTTTGTACTTGCGGCTTCTTGCATTTGTGGAGGGATTGAAAGAAGCGCTAAGTCTGGACAACAGTCCGCGACCATGAACACGAGTATTACATTGTTCAGTGGTCTCAGTCGGGCGGCCGGTCGCACACTCCGGACTGGCACCCTGAGGTCAGGCAGGGCACTCGCTATTGGACTTCGCAGGCCGTTCAGCATCATTCTTGGCGTGCTGCCCGGCATGCCAGAGTCCGGATGTGCGGTGAGTAGCAGCAAGTGCACCAACGTGCCATGCTTGTGTGTTGTTGTACCGTGGACCTCAACGACTGATGACAGCTGTCAGGAACCACTTTCAGTAATCTGCAACTCTTAAGAAATCTCGCCACCGTAGGAAAACGAGATAATATCGACAAAGTGCTTCACGAAGGCTGTGGGGTCATCAGTGGCAGTGCCAACAGTGTTAGCAGTAGTCCGCCTCTATGCACTTGCCCAGCGTATTGACCTGGCTGTGCAAGCAAAGGATGAGCTGTTGTCACAGGTGAGCAGGTTGCAAACCCTCCGTATACAAGTCCATTGCATTTTATCTAGAATCCAGGCATCAGCACTTCAGCTGGCCTCAACACATGCTCTTCTCTCTATTGTACATTTGAGGGCTTTCATTGGAGCATCTTGTCTGAAAAGTCTGTAAAATACATACGACTAGACAGGATGCCAACACAATGGCCTCGTAACCTCTGAGCCATTGTTCTTTTTTTGAGTCCAGACTTTGGCAAATCTTGGGCACAGCAAAGCAGATGCAGCAGCTTCAGAGCTGTTGGCAAGGGCTCTTCTGGGTCTGGTGGGCAACATTGCGCAGCGGCCGCACGGGATATGGCTGGCTGCACAAAATTTTGTAAGGAGCAGGCTGGACAATGTCTTCAGGGTGTGTGTTTGAGTGTCATCCAATTCAAGCCATAACTTGTGACCACCTGTGCAGCATAGTGCTGAAACCCTTGCGCTTCTTGACTGGTGTGCTGATTGAGATATCTGTCGTGCGCCAGCTGCGTCATCCACTGCAACATTGCCTTCTGCACATTCTTGCGGCCCAAGCATCTTGTTGCAATCCTCGCGGGCCCATTGCCTGCCCATGAACTGAGCAAGCTTAATGTTTTGTAGTGGGTGATGCACCTGGTGATTGGTGGGAGTGAGAAGCAGCTTGCTGGGATCATGATGCAAGCAGAGGCTGATTTGGATGAGCTCATTGTGGCATACTCTCAGGTGAGTTGCAATCA
>JAABUV010005744.1_pt1 | contig 13946 bp, 15 predicted proteins | sample 5559971 | NCBI WGS metagenome assembly JAABUV01 (sample SAMN10711881, study PRJNA513362) | rock metagenome | isolation source: Antarctica rocks | place: Antarctica: Victoria Land, Knobhead nord | collected 2015-12-19
CGTCTGCGAGCGGGCCAGCACCTCCAACATCTCCCTCTGGATATCGGACATCTGCAGCGCGGGGGTAGCGGGTCGCATACATCGATTCTACCACCAAACATTAAACAATTGCGAGACACACCACTAGAAACGAGAATATGGATGAGGGTGACGGGCGAGTCGACCGTCGGACACGACTTGGACGGTGACCTGCTACCAGGGCACCGGTCCCTGATCGTCGGTGAATGTGCCGGTGGGCCCGTCGGCCGGGATGGTCGCCATACGCACAGCTGAAGCGGCGCCCTGGGCGGGGCTGCGCAGTCCTCGGAAACCATTGAGATCGGTGGCGACGAAGCCGGGACAGACCGCATTGACCAGGATGTGCTCGGAAGCAAGGCCACGGGCATACTGCATGGTCAACGAGGTGAGCGCCGTCTTGGACGGGACGTACCCGACGGCGATCGGGTCGGGGTTGCCAGGATCGGAGGTCAACGTCAACGACCCGGCGCTGCTGGAAACATTCACGATCCGGGGGGCCGGCGACAGCCGCAGCAAAGGCAGGAAAGCGGCGGTCACGGCGATCACACCGAAGACGTTCGTTTCGAAAATGAAGCGGATATCGTCGACGTTGGCCGATCGAGGTGACTGCCCGGCGAAATCGGCCCCGGGGCGGCCGCTGATCCCCGCATTGTTGATCAACGCATCCAGGCGCCCGAAGCGCGTCTTCACCGTGTCGGCAGCTGCCGCGACCGATGCCGGATCGGTGACATCGAGCACGACGGCGATCGCATCGCCGCCGCCCGAGCGCACTTCGCCTGCGGCCCGCTCGCCCGCTTCGGCGCTCCTCGCGCCGATCACGACCGTATGTCCCAGGGTCGCGAGCTGGCCGGCGATCTCCCGCCCAATCCCCTTGTTACCGCCCGTAACCAGGGCGATCATCGTGTCAGTCATGGAATCTCCTTCACCGCCTCGACAGTTCGCGGCAGTACTCGGTTAAGATCGGCAACAAGTGAATAACCTGTCCACATCAATGTAGCGGAGAACCTGTTCACTTGAGAACGCGGCAGCGGAGAACCTGTACAACCTGGGAAGCACACTTATGCATTCGAATCCACCGACCGGCCAACGCGCGGATGCCCGCCGCAACCGCGAGAGCATCCTGCGCGCGGCCCGTGAGGCCTTCGCCGACCCGGAGGCAACCGTCTCCCTGGCCGAAGTCTCTCGGCGGGCCGACGTCGGCATGGCGACGCTGTACCGGAACTTCTCCAGCCGGCAGCAGCTCCTGGAGACTCTCTATGCAGCCGAGGCCGACGCCGCGTTCGCCGCGCCACCAGCGGTGCAGGGGGCATCTGCGGGCGACGCTCTTCGCGCCTGGCTGCGACAGTTCTTCGCCTTCGCCTGCAGCAAAAAGCACATCGCGGCCGAGCTCCTCACGCACGTGAACAGGGACAGCCCCATCTTCGACAACACGCAAACTCGGGTCCTCGCCGCCGGCAGGCCGGCTTTCGATAGGGCCCAACGGGCCGGACAGATCCGCGCCGACCTCACCCTCGAGCAACTCCTGCAAATGCTGGTCTCGATTGCCACCATCGAGGGTGATCGCCGCTACCAGGAGCCGATCCTGCAGACAGTCCTTGACGGCCTGGCCCCTCCTCCCCCACCCGCAAATTCCTGAAATACCTGGAGAGCTCCAGTTGCACCCCGGGCGATGACGTTCCGCAGAACAATGGCCACCGTCATCTGCGTCACCGCCGACCTGCGCGCCGATTCTGGGGCTCCCTACGGCAGCCGTGCGTCAAGGCTGTGAAGTTGCACGGTAAGTGGCATGTTTCTGGCGAGCTATCGGGCCGTCTTGGGCGACTTATTAGATCGTCCTGCCGTGTGCACGCTCATGGGCGTGGAGCGCTCGAACTGAATTTGGAAATCGTGCCAAATACCGTGCGGATTTAGATGGCGTAATATTTTCGTCCACAACCGGGAGGTTACTTCGATTGGGACGCTTCTCATCTCAGTCGGCCCAACAAGCTCATCCGAACTCCGGGGTTCAGACTCCATTCGGTGCCCGGTTGGGGGGCACGGTACGCAAATAAGTCCGCGGAATCCCGCCATCTAAAGCCGCGTTTTACAGGCTGGGGCCGTGATGATCGCGCACGGCCGGAAGGGCGGCAGGTTCGCGTCGCGTGGGTCAGTTGGTGAACTGCTCATGGCCGTTCGCTTCCTACGCTGGTCGCCGCGGTGCTGCAGCAAGACGAGTGTTTCAGCAGCACGCCTTCGGGTCGAAGCCTGTCGATCAGCCTGTCTTGTCCAGTGACAGCAGGTCGTGGACACATCCCGTTCGACGATCCCTGGGGAGATGGACCGGGCTCGCTCCGACGATGCCGCGGCTGCGGGTCACCTGGGCAGGACGTTTCGGCTCAGGTGCCCATCTGGTCGTCGAGCCGCAGCGCCATCAGGATGTCGGCGCGGGCGTAGTAGTTCGCGACAGGTAGTTGATCGGCGTCGATGCGACGGAATACTTCGTCGTAGAGATGGACTGCTGGGGCAAGTTTGGTGTTGGTGCCCCGGAACAGGCGGCGGCCCTGCAGTTCGCTGGCCCGCTTGATGGCGGCGGTGACCAGCAACCGCCCGACGCCGTGTCCCTGGGCAGCTGGGGCTACCGCCATTTTGGACAGTTCTATGACGTGATCCGGATACGCGATCAGCGCGACGCAGCCGATGATCTCGCTGCTGTTCTGCTGCCGGGCAATGAGCACGTCGCCGCCTGGCTCGACGATTCGGCCCAGTGGATCCATTGAGCAGCGGGCGGTCGGCGTCAGTGAGGGCGAACAGTCGTTGGATCCATTCCTGGCTGATGTGTCCGAAGGCGATGGCCTCCGCCGTCGTGGCCATCGAACAGATCTGGACTCGACTGGAGGCGGAGGTCGGCGATTCAGGCATCGTTGACTTCTGCCTGCGCCGCTACCGGCAGGTCCAATGGGTGCGGCTTTCTGGGCGGCGCGGCGTCGAGGTGCCGGTCGGCGGTGGCCCAGTCCGGTGGGAGGTCGGCGGCAGTGGCGGTCCAGCTGACGAAGACGCTCTCGCGCATCCAGTGCCGGGTGGCAGCGGCCACCGCAGCGTGCTGCTGTCCACGCACGAATGCCGACAGGGTTGCGGGGTCCTGCCACACGGTGAGGGTGGCTATCGTCGCTTTCCTGACGAGGGCGTGCATGGTGTAGCCGATCAGGCCGTCGGTGGCCGACAGTCCGGCCCACAGGGGTTGGGCCAGGCCGAATATGGCCGGCAGGTGGCGGCGGCTGGCCAGTTTGGAGCGGGTGGCCATGACCAGGTAGGTCCGGTCCCGGTCCAGGGGTGCGGTGGAGGTCCACGGCATCGAAGGCATTCCGGGTCTCCTTCCTTGAGAGGGGTTGGTGTCGGACGGTCGAACCGGCCAGCGCGGCGCCGGCCAGCGGGAACACCCGGATGAGGCGCGGGCGCCCAGGTGGTGAACGCTGCGGTACCGGGCAGCTCGATGTTGGTGGTGGTCAGTGGAAGTAGGAGCCGCCGTCGAGATCCTGGATCAAAGTCGGGCCGGTGGGGGTCCAGCCGAGCAGGGCCCGGGTGGCCTGGCTGCTGGCGGTGACGTCGAGACCGAAGAACATGGCCAGCCACCCGAAGTGCTCCTGCGCCGTGGCGGCGGGTACGGAGGTGACGGGCAGGTCCAGGCCGGCGCCGACGGCTTCGGCGATCTCCCGAGTGGGCACCCCCGTCTCGGCGGCGGCGTGCAGGATGCTGCCCGCCGGCGGCGGGGTGTCCAGGGCGAGTTGCACGAGTTGCGCGGCGTCACCGCGGTGAATCGCCGACCACCGGTTCGCGCCGTCGTCGATGTAGCCGGACTCGCCGCGTTCCCGCGCGGTGTGTACCAGGGCGGCGATGAAGCCGGGGTCGCTGGCGCCGTGCACGGACGGCGGGAACCGGCAGATGATGGTGCCCACCCTACGTTTGGCCCAGTCCAGAGCGAGGTTCTCCGCGCCGCCGCGCAGCGACTCGACGCCGTGGGCGGGCGAGGAGTGGTCTTCGGTGACGGCGTGGCCGGGGGCCAGAAAGGCCAGTCCGGAGGCGAGTAGCAGTGGCCGCTCGGACCCTTCAAGTGTTTCGCACAACGCCTGGACGGCGTTGCGTTCGGCGATGCCGGCCGCGGCCATGTCGGCGAAGTCGTGTTTGAACGCCAGATGCACCACCGCATCGGCGGCCTGCGCGCCGCTGCGTAGGGTGTCGGGGTCGTCCAGTTCCCCGCGGTGGACCGTGGCGCCCTTGGCTTCGAGCACGGCGGCCGAGGCGTCCGAGCGGGCCAGCCCGGTCACCTGGTGCCCGGTGGCCAGGAGCTGGTCCACCACGGCTGAGCCGATCCATCCGCTGGGACCGGTGACGAACACGTTCATGACTGTTCTCCTATCGATGGGCATCGCACGGTGCCTGGGCTGTTGGCGGTGCACCGCGAATCAGGGGGTCGCCGCGACGGGGGTGAGGGTGAGGACGACCTTCGCGGCCGACACGCCGCGCCGCTGAACGTCCAGGGCGTGTTGCAGCTGCTCGAGGCCGTCGCCGACGATCTGCGGCGGCGGGACGGCGGCGTAGCGGCCCTGGGCCAGGGCGGCGGGCAGGAAGTCGCGGTAGATGGCGGTGCTGACCTCGTTGTGTTTGAGCGACGTCCCGAAGATGTACTTCAGTCCGACGCCGCGGCTGCGTGCCCGCAACTGCAGGCCGATGTTGGAGGTGATCAGCGCGAGCACCGTGCGCAGGGTGGCGAACCGTTTGCGGTTTTCCTTGGCCAGTCCGGTGAAGGAGACCGGCGGGCTCGCCAGCGCCACGAACTTGTTGCCGTTGCACTTTGCGACGATGCGCACGCATGCCGGCGCCGACGTGGTGCCGAAGGCGATCGCCCCGGCCAGCTGCCGCGGCTCGAACGCGGCGATGATGTCGGTGATGACGGTGGGGCTGTGGTAGTCGAAGGCCTGCGCGGCGCCGAGGGATGTGACGAACTCGAAGTTGCTGGGCGAGCAGGTGGTGATCACGTCGTAGCCGGCGGCGACGGCCAGCTGGATGGCGTTGCTGCCCACACTGGTCGCCCCGCCCCACACCAGCACGGTTTGCCCGGTCGGCCTCGCCTCGGCGCTGGGATGGTTCAGGCCCAGCAGATCGGTCTGGAACAGCCCGCATGCGGCGGTGGACACGGCCAGCGGCAGCACCGCGGCGTTCTCGTAGGCCAGACTGTCCGGGATCGGGCAGGCCATCTTTTCGCCGACGACCGTGTAGTGCTGGAAGGCGCCCTGCGCGGCGCTGTTGCTGTCCTTGTCCGTCCCCACGGCGTGGCCCAGGACCCGGTCGCCCACCGTGAAGCGGCTCACGTTGCTACCGACTTGGACCACTTCCCCTGCCACGTCCGAACCGATCACCGTCGGATACTTGAGCCACCGGTAGGTCAGCGGGCCGGCGAGTTGGATGATCCAGTCCAGCGGGTTGATCGCCACCGCGTGGTTGCGCACCACGATCTGGTCCTCGCCGGGCACCGGGTACGGCGCGACGCCCACCTCAAGCTGGCCGCGGGCCGCGGCCAGCCACGCCGCGGTGTTGACCGGCCGACTTGCATCTCGATTCGCGGACCGACCGGGACTGGAGGTGCTGGGGTTCTCGGGCATCTCGTCGCTGCTCCTCATCGCTGATTGCACTATGTGCATATTTTCAACATAACCGTTGATTGCACTCAATGCAATGTCGGGTACGGTGGTGCGGTGAGTCGATGGGAGCCCGGGGCGGCGCAGCGGCTGCAACAGGCGGCGATGACGCTGTTCCTCGAGCGCGGGTACGGCAACGTCACCATCGCCGAGATCGCCGGCCAGGCCGGTCTGACCAGGCGGACGTTCTTCAACCACTTCGCCGACAAGCGGGAAATCTTTTTCGGCGGCGCCGCTGTGTTCCGGGGCGGCGTCATCGCGCACCTCGACGGCGCCGACGCCGCACTGTCGCCGGTGGATGCCGCCGTCGCCGCGTTGACCGGTGCCGGTCGGGGTATCGGTGACTACCGCGAACACGCGCCGGCCGTGCGGGCGATAATCGCCACCTCCACGGAACTTCAGGAACGTGATCTGATCAAGATGGACTCCATCACAACGGCCCTGGTCGATGGCCTGCGCCGTCGCGGCGTCCCGGCACGGGCGGCGAACTTCGCGGCCAAGGCAGCCGTCACGGCGTACAGCACCGCGTGGACCGACTGGGTCGACAACCCGGACGCGGACTTCTCCGTCCTGATGCAGCGGGCCCTGGCCGACTTGCGAAGCGTCGTGGGCCAGAACACGTCGGAGTCGGCGGACTGGCCGGGCGTCGACGCACACAGCGGCGCCACGTGAACTTGTGCAATGCCGCAGCTTTTACGCCCCCCACCTGCCGAGCCATCCGTTGAGCCGGCACACCGTTTCTATCCTGGCCGGGCAGGTCCAGACCGGACTCCCGGTCCACCGCGACGTGAACGTCGACGACGACGTCAACGACTGGAGCCCCGCCGAAACTCAAGCGGTGTAGCCGACCGTTCCACAGCCGCCCTACTACTGGGCCGCAGCGAACCAGAAAAAGAAAGGCCCCATTCGTGAACAGGTCGAAGGCCTGCTGGTAGGGCAGCTGCAGCCGACTCACTCGAACGCTGACGAAAACACCGGGCCTCCTACGCCTGTGGCGCCAAAGGCCGACCTTCGGCAACCCGCGTCCATGCATAGTCGAGATCGGGCCTGTCAACCCGAAACCTGGAGACCTCATACCTCGAGGCGTTACGGTTCCTGGGCGATGAGGAACTTCCCGCCGACCGTCTCGGCCAGGTCGGGCCCGAAGAGGGCGCCGGGGGTGTACGCGCCCGGGCGGCCTTCGCCTTCGGCGAGTCGCCTGGCCACTTCCGCCGCGGCGGCGGCGGTGAAGGTGTGTGCGTCGCCGGTTCGGAGCCAGCCTTCGCGGACCTCACCCGATGGCCAGTCCGCACGGGCGTGCGCCCACGAGAATTCGCGGGGCCGGTCCTGGGCCCGCGTCTTGACCTGCGCCAGCCTCCCGGCCACGAAACCGGCAACGCCCGGGATGCGAAAGACGGCACACACGACGGGCATCATCAATCGCACAACAGAATTGGTTGGTGCCTGGCTGGAGGCGGCCACGACGACATCGGCGTTGCTCGCCCGCCAAGCCGCGAGCAGTTCGCCGCTGGGAAGGCTTGCCGTGGCGATCGCTTCGCCATCGGGGGTTGTCAGCTGCGCGGGTTCCCCAAAAACCACGGCCTTCACCAGGCGGCCGTGGCGAACCTCCCAGCCGCCAGACGGGATGCCGTCCACGATGCTGTGGGCCAGAGCGGAGCCAATGACACCGGGCTCAGTGGCCACGGACGCCACGGCGTCGACCCGCACCATGGATGCCGGTGGCCGACCACCGCATAGGCGAAGGAGCACGCTTTCGGTGGCCAGCACGCCAAAGCCAGCGCCGGTCACGAACACCCGACCGGTGGCCGCGGCCTCATCATCGAGATCCAGTATCGCCTGGGCGGCGGGAAGCTCATTGGCCACGTCGACGTAGTGAGTTGCGGGCGGACAGGCCCGGGCAACTCTCGCGGCGGTGGTCGTGAACGGACCGACGGTATTGATCACCACCGCCGGAGGATCCCCGGCGAGCTCGGCAAGGGCCGAGTCGAGCGTAGCCACCAGAAGCCGCGGCGCACCGCCAAGCTCAGCGACGAGACCTTCCAGACGCCCGCGATCTCGCCCCACAAGCACGAGCGCAACACCTCTTTCATGCAGCCGGGTCGCGACCCCCCGCCCCGTCCGGCCGGTCGCACCTAGGACCCATACCTCATTCTTCATTTCCGTGGTTCCGTTCATATAGCGACCGGTCTTGGTGACTCCGGTGTCCTCGGATGATGATCAGCCGCAGAGCTGGGTGTCCCGGCCGCCGATGACTGATAAATCTCGGCGTCAATTCCTGGCCGCTGTCCTCGGCTTTAAGGAGATGACGACTTTCTTGGCGGACACGCCCTTCAGCTGGGCTTCTAACCCCGCCTGCACGAACTCCAAACTGTTTCCGACCACGTAGGGCTCCGGTGCGGCGACGTAGCGTCCGTCCGCCAGGGCACTGGGCAGAAAATCCTCGTAGATAGCTTTGCTGACCTCGTTGCCCTTCAAGGTGGTGCCGAAGATATGCTTTGTGCGGATGTGTCTCATCCGGGTGTTCAGCTGGAGCGCGACGTTCGAGGACACGAGCTTTCGGAAGACCTTGAGGCTGATGCCGTTCTCGAATGAGACGGCCTGGCTGGCCATGGCAACGAACTTGTTGCCCTGGCAGGCCCGGACGATGTCTATGCAGGGTTCGGCAGACCCTGTTCCGACGGCCAGCGCACCGGCCAGCGTCTTACCTTCAAACGCAGCAGCGATGTCTGCCACGACGGTTGGGCCGTGGTAGTCGAAAACCGCGGTCGCTCCGAGCGTTTTCACATAGTCGAAGTTCCGTGGTGACGCGGTCGTGATGACCTCGTAGCCGGCCGCGGCGGCGAGCTGGATGGCGTTGCTGCCAACGCTCGTCGAGCCTCCCCAGACAAGGAGCGTCTCACCCGTGGGCTTGGCGGTGGCGGAAGGATGCTGAAGAGCCAATTGGTCTTTCTGGAACAGGCCACACGCTGCGGTGGATAGGGCCAGGGGCAGAACAGCGGCGTTTTCGTAGGACATTCCCGCGGGAATCGGTGCCGCCATGTGGGCGAGGAGGACGGTGTAGGCCTGGAAGGCCCCCTCCGTCGGAGTGTTGCGATCCTTGTCGGTTCCCACGGCGTGTCCGAGTACACGGTCGCCCACCTTGAACCGAGTGACACCTTTCCCGGTCTCGACGACCTCACCCGCGCAATCCGAGCCGAGAACGGTGGGATATTTCAGCCATCGGTAAGCAACGTTACCGGCGACTTGGATAATCCAGTCGAGGGGGTTGACGGCGACGACGTGGTTTTCAACTACGATCTCGTTCTCGCCTGGTGCCGTGTAGGGCGCGGGCTTGACCTTGAGCTTGCCGTGTTTCCCTTCGATCCATGCAGCTGTGTTCATGGGCATTCCAGTTCATCCCTTATCTCTTGAGATTGACGTTGTAGGTGAGGAGGTGATGACCAGGCTCGAGCTCCTCGGCCATCAAGTCCTATTGGATGCATGGGAATCGCGGGCTCCCGTCGCCGCATGACCCAGGGGGAATGTGCGCCGACGCCCACCGCCTCGTCGTGGACACCTGGGCCCCTAACTGCACAGACACGCCCTAACGGCCCGCCTTCCACCGGCGTGCGACCATGGGGTGCAGGTGTAGCTCGCGGATCAGCAGGAACAATGGGAACGTGAAGGCCAGGGCGGACGGCAGCGCCAGTACGGGGTAGGCCCAGGGCGCTTTCATGCCCACCCGACGACCCTCGACGACCATGAAGATCCCCGAGACGGCGAAGACGCTCAGGAGGTCCACCGCCGCGGAGGATGAGGCGGGGTTGGCGAACCACGCGCGAAAGTAGCCGGCGGGGAAGCCGCCGGGAAGCGAGCGTGCGCGGAGGTTGTAGAACCAGGGTCCCTCCGAGTCCGGCGAGCGCGCTGACGCCATAGAAGGCGACCAGCACAGGCCGCCCCCGATCGCCGGGCTGCGCCGTCGGGCTCACCGCTGGTGGCGTACTCATCGGGGCACCGCTGCCGTTTCCGCGGGGCGCCTGGCCGAGAGGGCCCCGGCGCCGGTCGCCGCAGCGGCGACGACGGCTACCAGCCCGCTGCTGCCCGAGAGCACTGGGGCGCCCGCGAGCGCTTGACCGGTCAGCGCGGTCACGAGCCCAGCGATTCCCCAGGTCAGCGCCCGCACGACGGCCAGGCGGGTGGGGACGGGCGCATGGCGAAGCAGGTACGCGGCGATGATCAGGGCCTGCAGGCCGTGGAGACCGACAAAATGCGCTGGCCGCAGATCGCCGGCGACGGTGGACCAACCCACCAGGAGCAGACCCGGACCGCCGTCGGCGGTCCCCACCGAGTGGCGACCCAAGGCCAGCATGACCGCGCCGACGGCGAAGCCGAGCAGCAGCAACCCCAGACCGGACCTGGCCACGCGCGTGAGCACCGGGTCCTGCGGCGGGCGCCGCGCGAACACTACCGCGAGGGCGACCGTCGCGACCCCGACACCCGCCGCCAGGGACGCCCCCATGCCTGCGAAGACGGCACTGTCGAAGGGGGTGTCGGTGTTGAAGTGGCTGCGCACTCCACGGGCGGCCTGCAACATGATCAGCGTCTGCTCGACCGCCAGGCCCAGAGCGGACAGCAGGGCGGCCCCCCGAACGAACGGTGTCGTGGGGCTGCGCCGGGCCAACCACAGCAGCGCGGCGCCGTTCAGCCCGATGGAGACGCTGAACTTCAGCGGCTTGATCCACACCGGCTCACCCATCAAGGTGCGCGGGTCGAGCACCGCGGCGACAGCCAGTGCCGCGGTCAGCGGCACGTAGCCGACGATGAGGCGTCGCAGCAGCTTGAGCAGTCTTGGGGAGGCTGCGGCCGGCGTCGAGCCGCGGCGCAGCTGGCCGCCGGGACCTACCCCGGTCGGCTGAAACGTGCCCGACGTTGATCGCGCGGCGAGACGCCGGACCAGCGACATGCGTCCCGGGGTGGTGGTCACAGCGAGACCACCGTCTTCTGCGCGCAGACTCCGCGCTGCCGGAGGTCAAGGGCCGCCCGGAGATCGCCCCGGTCCTTCCCGACAATACGGGCGGGTGGCCCGGTGACGGGTGTGGCGGCGGCGTAGCAACCCTGAGCCGGGGCGACAGCCCGGCGCACCTCGTTGGCCGTCGGCGTGCCGAACGCCGACGTGGTGCTGACATGCCGGGCGCGGATACGCACCGTCAGCGACGCCACGGACCCTGCGGTACGCGGCAGGACCCGGAGGAGATCGCCGGTGCAGTTTGAAGGGGCCAGGCGCTCCCGTTTCCGCCTGAGCAGCACGAGCGGAACATGGGCTGCGTGCAATCGGGTCGCGATCGCCTTCCCGGTTCGGCCGGTCGCGCCGATCACCCACATCTCGTCGTTCATCACTGACTCCCTGTTCCTGACCCTCGCGACGTCATGGATGACATCTCCCCCATCACCATAGCGCGGGATGACATGACGTGTCATCGGCTATGCTGACCGGGATGAGCCGATGGGACCCGCACGCACGTGAACGCCTGGAGCAGGCCGCTCTCGAGCTGTTCACCGAGCAGGGATTCGGTCAAACGTCGGTGCCGCAGATCACCGCCCGAGCCGGACTGACCACTCGCACCTTCTTTCGTCACTTCGTTGACAAGCGGGAAGTGTTGTTCGCCCATGAGGCTGACTTCCCCGAGCTCGTCGCCCGGCTGATGGCCGAGGCCCCGCCATCGCTGAGCCCGATGCAACTGATCGGCCACGGGCTGCACACCGTGGCGGCCCTGCGGTTCGACGGTCAGCGGGACCTCCTTCGGATCCGTCATCACGTGATCTCCACCGACGAAGGCCTGATCGAACGTGAGATGCGGAAGTACGCCGCGCTGTCCCTGGCCATCGCCGACGGGCTCCGTCATCGCGGGACGGACGAACTCAGCGCGACGCTGACCGCTGACATCGCGGTCGCCGTGCTGCGGGTCGCGGTCACCCGCTGGCTCGACCACAGTGACGAGCGGCCCCTGACCGAACTACTCACCGAGACGCTGAACGCACTGGTATCAGTGACCTGCGAGCGCCCCGACGGCCCGACCGGACCTCCCCTCGAACAGACGGCGATCCGCATCGCCGATGGCGATCTCCGCGGTGATGACCATGGCGATCTGCATTGAACACGGCGCGACGGCCGTCGACCTCGAGCTGGGGTGGGCCCAGTAAGCGAGAACACTACTGGGGGTAGGTGGGTGGCACTGTACGTTACTGGGGTTCGGTCTAGAAACCAGTGCACGTCTTGAGACCGTCCGGAGCCGAGAGTTGTTTTGCTGCAAGTGTTTAATCTGTTAATTGGGTTTCCCGAGCGCATTTACTGATTAATGCTCGATTTCCGATCGTGGTGGGGTGATGATCAGCCCCGCGCTTTTCAATGTTGCCCTGCACGGAATGGAACAGGCCGCCGGGGTGCGCTACCAGGTGAGTGGCAGAGATGCCGGAAGTGCCCGGGAGCAAAGCCCTGTGCTGGTCAGATTCGCAGATGATTTCGTCGTGATGTGCCACAGCCGCGAACGGGCCGAACAGGTCAAGTCGCAGTTGGCGGTATGGCTTGCGCCCAGGGGTCTGGCGTTCAACGAGGACAAGACTCGTATCGTTCACGCTGACGCCGGTTTCGATTTCCTGGGTTTCTATGTCCGCCGTTATCACGGGAAGCTGCTGATCAAGCCCAGCCAGGCGGCCATCAGACGGATCCGGGAACGGCTGCGCACCCAGATGCGGGCCCTGCGCGGGTCGAACGTCGGTGCGGTCCTTCGCAAGATCAACCCGATCGTGTGTGGGTGGTCGGCCTACTACCGGGCGGTGGTGTCCAGCGAGATCTTCACCCAGCTGGACAACCATGTGTGGGCCCTCGTTTACAAGTGGGCCAAACACAGCCACCCGAACAAGCCGAAGTGCTGGATCGTGAACAAGTACTTCGGCCGGTTCAACAAAGCCAGGAACGACCGATGGGTATTCGGTGACCGCGACAGCGGCGCCTACCTCCTGAAGTTCTCCTGGACGAAGATCATCCGACACCAGTTGATCAAGGGTGGGGCATCCCCAGATGACCCCGCCCTGGCCAATTAATGGGCCGACCGGTCTGGCAAAGGGCCGCCCCTGCCGGTGAACACGACCATGCTGCGTCTCCTACGGAACCAGCAAGGACGATGTGCACTCTGCCGAGGATTCCTGCTGTCCGCCGACCAGCCGCCGCAAAACCCGCACGACTGGGAGATGTGGTTGCGAACGACCCGCGCGACGATCAGCACCCAACGCATCGTCGCAACGGCCGACGGCCCGCCGGATGACCTTCGATTCCGTCTCATCCACACCCACTGTCAACGGCGACACCACGCCGCCGACTCACCGCCCCGCACTGCAGCAGCCCGCGAACGCCATGGGCTTGCTTGAGCCGTGTGCGGTGAAAGCCGCCCGCACGGTTCTGAGGGGGCCCCGACGCAGCAATGCGTCAGGGCTACCCAACTCATCACCGGCGAGGGCAACCGCTCCGCGATCGGCACCCTGGTCGAGCGGTCGACCCGGTACGTGATGCTGCTGCACCTGCCGACTGATCACACCGCCGAGGCCGTCCGTGATGCCCTGACCAAGACAGTGTTGACGTTGCCGGCGCACCTGCGCCGGTCGTTGACCTGGGATCAGGGTAAAGAGATGTCCCAGCATCGACTGTTCACCATCGACACCGACGTCCCGGTGTATTTCTGCGACCCGCACAGCCCATGGCAACGCGGGTCGAACGAGAACACTGGCCTGCTCCGGCAGTACTTTCCGAAGAGCACGGACCTGCGCGTTTACACACCCGAAGACCTGCTCGCCGCGGCCGCACAACTCAACAGCAGGCCCAGGAAAACCCTTGATTGGGACACCCCGGCACAACGCCTCGACGCCTCGAATGCTCCTAAATGTAAAGAAATGACCGGAGTGTAGCGACGACAGCTAGAAACCGCCCGGGGCTTGCGCCAAATAATTCGAGCATTCACAACCGCAGTCCCCCCAACTGGTGGTCCTCAAAGGCTGAACCAGCGGTCGAGCTCGTTGAGGGTGTTTTCTACGATCGGGTACAACTCCTTAGCGGTCTTGGCTGGGCTCTGACCCTTGTGGGTGCGCTGGCCGGCCTGGCTGATGATGATCTGGTATACCCCGGCGAGCGCGATTCCCTGCAGCTTGGCGATCTCTGGTACGACGGCGGTGGTGTCGGTGATCGCGCTCGCAAAGGCGGCGGCTTGGCGGTCGATCAACTCCAAC
>JAABUV010005745.1_pt1 | contig 13945 bp, 14 predicted proteins | sample 5559971 | NCBI WGS metagenome assembly JAABUV01 (sample SAMN10711881, study PRJNA513362) | rock metagenome | isolation source: Antarctica rocks | place: Antarctica: Victoria Land, Knobhead nord | collected 2015-12-19
GCGGCCATCCAGGCCGCATGGCGCGGCGCGCGCGTGCGCACGGACCTCGCGCGCCGCCGCTCGGCCGCCGCCCACATCCAGGCCGCGTGGCGCGGCGCGCGCGCGCGCCTGGCCCTGGCGCGCCGCCGCTCGGCCGCCAGCCACATTCAGGCGGCCTGGCACGGCGCGCGCGCGCGCCTGTCCCTGGCGCGCCGCCGCGCTGCTGCGCAGCGGCTGCAGGCTGCCTGGCGCGGCGCACGCGCGCGCCTGGCCCTGGCGCGGCGCACGCGCGCGCCTGGCCCTGGCGCGCCGCCGCTCGGCCGCCGGCCACATTCAGGCCGCGTGGCGCGGCGCGCTCGCTCGCCTGGCCCTGGCGCGCCGCCACCATGCCGCCATCGCCATCCAGGCAGCCTGGCGCGGCGCGCGCGCGCGCCTGGCTCTGGCGCGCCGCCGCTCGGCCGCCGCGGTGGTCCAGGCGACGTGGCGCGGCGCGTGCGTGCGCCTGGCCCTAGCGCGCCGCCGCGCCGCTGCGCAGCGCCTGCAGGCGGCCTGGCGCGGCGCGCGCGCGCGCTCGACCCTGGCGCGCCGCCGCGCTGCGGCGGTCCGCATCCAGGCCGCCTGGCGCGGCGCACTGGCGCGGTGCGCCTTTGCCAAGAACCTCCACAGGCACGGGCCCGCTTCCATGCTCAGCCTTGCCCCTATTTATTCAGGCGCCGCAAGTGCACCGAAGCGGGGGTTGAGGCCCAGGTCGGGCTCGCATGTGCTGGCAGCAACAGAGATGCTTGCATGGGATCGGCGCTGCCTGACTCGCTCACGGTAGTGCTTTCCGACACCGCTTTGCAGCATTGCTTGTGCGTGCATGCAGGATGTGTTGTGCAGCCCACTGCTTGCGTATGCGAGCATAATACAGCAGCTTGTCACTGGCTGCACGAGCCGCATACGGTGAAGCCATTTTCCCATAGCCGCATGCATTGGTGACCGGCGTGTGCGCGTCACAGGGCCGCCGAGCAGGCCGCCGGCACTACCGCAGCTCGCGCCCCGGCCCCGGCAGCGCCCGCCGGCAGCGACGATGGGCAGTCCGTGCCGGTCTGCGCTGCCACTATGCCGACGGCCGAGCCGCCGGCGCCGCTTGCCGCCGCGCCCAAGGCCGCACCGACCGCCCGCCAGGCGCGCTCGTGTGGCGACGCCCACGTCTCTCACGCCTACTGCATGATTGCCCAGGGCTATTGCCAGCCTGCTGGATGTGCATCTTCCTGGCGTGTGCATTGATATGGTGGCAAGCCTGATGCGCACAGCGCTCGCTTGGCTGTGCAGCTGTGTGCCGCGCGTGGCTGGCATCATTCATGGCCGTCACGGGTGCGAGGTGAGGCGACTCGTCAAAGGCATCTGCGTTGGAGCAAGTTGCAGCAGTGCGGACGGCAGGAGGTGCTGTAGAACTCGTGAAGGTTGTCATTGCATGCTTACGCCTGCAACACTTTGATACCATGAGCGTGCAGGCAAAGGCACCGGTGTCGCCAACGTCACCAGGGCGGCCTGCATTTGTACTCAGAAAACTGCTCTGTACTTGCCCTGCGCTGACGGGAGGGAGCTGCCTGTCCGCAGGCGGGCAAGCCGGGCGCCGGCAAGGGCGCCCGCCGCCGCGCCGCGGCGGCTGCGGCCAAGAAAGGCGACGACGCCGACGCGCTGGCGCTGCTCGCGGCGCGCCGACGCAAGGCCGAGGCCGACATGGCGGCCAAGGCTGCCGCGCTGCTGGCGGCCAGGGCCGCCGCCGCGCCGGCCGCCACGGCGAGCGCGGCGGCGGCGCCCAAGCACAACAAGGCGGCCGAGCCCGCACCGGCGGGCGAGCGCCCGGCGCAGCGCGGCCGGAAGCAGATGAAGGTGCGCCGGCGCCGCTGCCCGCCCTGACGTGCTCGCTGGGTGCCTTTGCGGCATGCCCTGCAAGACTGGGCGCTCATATCGAGTGTGCAGACGGCAATTGGTGCCGGGTGGATGGTGCGCCCGGGCTCTTGTAGCTGGCCGCCTGGCGGGCTTGCAGGCACCTGTGGCACCAAGGAGGTCGCAGCATGCCTCCGCGCTGTAGGAGAGGCGCGCAAGAGCAGCCTGCTCAGCAGCAGCGCCTGGGTTGCTGCCAACCGCGTCTTTTACCTGGCAGCCCTGCGCAGGGCACGCGCGGCGCCGCCTGCTCGCCGGCCGCGCTGCCGGGCCTGCGCGAGGACGCGCCTGCCGCCGAGCTGCAGCAGCCCGCTGCCCCGCTCGGCTCTGCGGCGAGCAGCTCCGCCGCCGCCGCAAAGCAGACCAGCAGCGGCGCGGTGTGCACTCCAAACACACTTGAAAGGTCATGTGTGTTCTGATTGCTTCAGGAGCGCGTTGTGAGTGATGTGCATGCCGAACTGCTCACCTTGAGCATGCATTGCATCGTTTACAAGCGCGTCGCTCACAGGCCTTGCGCATGTCTGCTCTGCAGGCACGGCTGCTGTACGCCGATGCTGCCCGCCAGCCGGGCCCCCCGCCGCCGGCGCCGGCCGCCGCCCCGATGGTGCCGACGCGTGCGCACGTCCCCGCCCCGCCCGCGCGCGCGCAGCCGCCGGCTGCGCTGCTGGGCACGGCCGCGCGCGCCGTGCCGGCCGCCTCCGGGCGACCCATGGCGCCGCAGGGCCAGCCGCGCGCCAGCTACCTGGCGGTGCGCAGCCGCCCGCGCCAGGGGCATGGGTCACGTCTCTCTGAGGCTGCCTGCTGTCAAGCGCCCGACCGCCTGCCTGCGCGCATGCTTCCAACCTGGGGCTGGGTCAGCGGGCGCCGCACTGCTCGCCATGCGCCGTGATGCCATGAACGTGATGCCCTGGTAGCCGGAGCGGCTGAGCACCGGCTGGGCCGCCAAGCGCGCTCATAGGGCCGGCCGGCAACGCGCCGCGCGCTGCCGCGCTGGGCGAACAGGCGGCCACCCGGGGCCGCGCAGGCGGCCGGCGACGCCGTCATGGAGGCCGCGCGGCGCGTCCTGCAGCCGGCCTCGCCGCCGCGCAGGCGCGCGCCGGCCGCGCAGGCGCCGCAGGACGTCGGGCGCCCGGGGCCGCCGGCGCCCGCCGCGCAGCCGCAGGGCGCCTGGGCGACGCACAAGTCGCGCCGGGCGCTCTGGCGCGAGGCGGCCGCGCCGGGTGCGCCGCAGGGCACGGCGCAGGCACGGCAGCAGCAGCCGGGGCCCCGGGCGCGGGGCCAGCCGGCGGAGCAGGCGGCATCGCGCCGCCCGCCCACGCTGCCGCCGGGGTTTGACAACCCCGGCGTCGACTTCAACTGCTTCGTGAATTCAACTGTCCAGCTGCTGGCGGCCGTGCCCGGCTTCGGCAGCGGTCTGGAGGCGCTGCGCGGGGAGCTGCAGGCGGCGCTGCAGGCGCGGGCCTGTGCCGCCTCGGGCCTGCTGTCGCCCCCCACAGGGCCGCGTGGTGCAAGCCGGGAGTGTTTGGAAAACATCATTGCATGTGAACATGTGCCCATGACTTTGTGGGTCACGCCGGGCTGCGCGGCGCGCTATGGGGCGACTGCGCCCCTGCACAAGTGCGCGGTGACCGCGCGGCCCTTGACTGGAGCTGCGGGTGAGCAGGCGGCTGTGGCGCGCGGGGCGGGCGAGGAGCCTGGCATGCTGCGCGCGGCGCTGGCGCTCGCCGACGTGCTCACCGCGCACCGCGCCGCCGCGGCCCGCGGGGCCCGCGGCCCGCTCAGCGTGCGCGCGTTCCGGGCGGCCGTCGCGAGCGCCGGATATGGCAAATATGCGATCGGCGCGCCCCCGCGCGCTGGCCCGCACACTTGAGCGCCCGTGCGGCAGCTGCGTCACTACAGCAGCGGACGCAGAGGTGACGGTTCCAGCGGCAGGGCCTGTGCGCGCCCCGCACCGCGCCTGGCAGCTGCGGCGTGCGGGTTTCGTGCCCAGCGCCGCGCATGTGCCTCGCCGCTGTGGGACGCGCGGCCGCGCCAGCGGCGCGGGGCGACGGCGCAGACTGGGCTGCGCCGCGGCTGACGCCTGGGACCCGCCTGGGGCCGCGCAGGCGAGCAAGAAGACCCGGCCCAGTTCTTCGCGAGCGTGGTCGACCTGCTGCGCCGCTCGGGCGGCGGCGCAGCCGAGCTCGCGCGCCGCACGTTCGAGTCGCGCGTCGCGCGGACCTGCTGCGGCAGCGCGGCAGGCGAGCAGACCTGGGAGGGGCAGGTCTATGTCACGAGCCTCTCCGACCTGGTGCGCCCGCTCCCCGCGCCCGGACTCGGCACGCGCAAACGGTTGCTTTGCTGCCAGGGGCGGTTGTTCTTGTGGGCGCGCGCGCGCGCTGGCCATGGCCAGCGCAAGCGGGCCGAGCGCTCGCACCCCGTCACAGAGCAGGGCCGCTCCCCAAAGCGCGGCGCCGCTGCCGCTGAGCGTCCGCACTGCCTGCTGCGCAGGTGGATGTCGGGCGCGCCTTGTGCGGCGACATGCCGCCCTGCCGCTCCTGCGAGGGCGGCCAGCGCACGGAGCTGCGCTTCGCTGGCGCGCCGCCCGCGGCCCTGCTCTTCGAGTCATACGGGGACGCGCGCCCGTGCGACATCGCGGAGGTGCGCGCAGGCGGCCGTCAGCCGGGCTGCACGCAGGTCAAAAGGCTCTGAGCGCCATTGCAGTGCCGGCAGCCGGCGCCATGTTGCAAGGCTGCGGGCCGGGCGGCGTAGGTGTCAAATGCAAGGCCGACGTGGCACCAGTGGGCCCTGCTTGCAGCCGGCCTAGTGTGCAGTGCGCATGCGCTAAGCACTCACGCCGGCGTCCCGCGCAGGGCTTCGATCTGAAGGAGCATGGCTTCTGTGCGCCTGGCTGCGGCGATTTCGCCTATGACCTGGTGGCTGTGGCCTGCCACGCCCGAAAGCACATCATAGCCTACGTGCGCGTTCAGGGCATATTTTACCGCGCGGACGATGCAGACGTGCGCTGCGTGGGCGCGCATGTCGGCGCTGTACAGGCGGACATGCGCGAGCGCGCATACACCCCGCGCCTTGTGGCATATGCTGCGCGGCATGCCATGTAACTTTTGAGCCTGTGTCTTTGTGTGCGTTGCGTGCAGAGCTGTATGCAGAAGAGAGCATGTCTGCCTACAGACATGCCTTGTGACCTGAAAGCCCGTGCGTTTGTGTGGCAGTGCATGTAGAGCCGTATGCAGTAGAGCGCTTGCCTGCAGAGTCATACACAATTGTAATCTGGCTGGTAACTACCATCTCGATGGTCACAGAGGCACAAAGAAGATCCAGGCTGCCCTTCTCATGACATCCTCAAACCCTGCTTTTCAAGCTGGTTGAGCAGGGTTTGAGGAAGCTGGCAACACAGCTCATCTCACACAGTCGGAGCGTCAAGCGCGCTGCAGTGCAGCTACGCTGACAAGACAGCGCAGCTCTGCCTCACTGGCTGTCACTCAGCAGACATAAGCACAGCCTTGCTGTAGTGCACTGCTCTGTGCACCTGACGAGCACACCTGGATTGCCTTGGACGGTCCACCGCTGTGAGACTGCACGCGATACCACGCTTCTGCGCCCCTTCACAGGCTGGACCTCCTCTGCTCCCTGTGGAAACTGTTGACAAGTGGGAACCAGCGCGCCTACACTTGTCTGTGCCGGAGCTGCAGTGCTGCAGCTGGTCGGCCTGCGCACACTGGGTGAGTATACGAGGAGGTGACGGCTTTCCTGTGACGCGCAGGGTGTTGCCTGGCGCTCCTGCTCGCCCTGCCCTGCAGCCCGATGCGGCGTGGTGACACCAGGCACCCCAAGGCGGTGCCTTTGGCGCCGCTGTCGCTGCTGCTCGCACGCGGTGCGCGCCTGCCTGCATGGGCAGCATGGACCGCCTGTGCCTGTGCATGTCTGAGGATGCCGTGTCCTCCTGTGATGAATAGCGGTGGCCGCAGCTCTGTTGACATGAGCATGCGAGTGACAGCACAGCAAGACCCATGTTTGCGCAGCATGGTGGGCGAGCGCGCGGGGAGTGAGCAGCATGACAGAAGGCACATGTACGCACCCATGACTCAAGCGCGCGCAGCTTGTGTACACATACATGCGCTTCAGTAAATGCAGGTCATCTCAAACATGAGACACGAGGTGTGCGGCACGATGACATTGTTTAGCTAACGCACAGCCTGGCAAGAATGCGATGCATGACTTTTACTGCAGGCGCGGTTGTGTGCATCAAGGATGCTGGCTTGCGCTCCGAGCAGACATCCTGGCCTGCATTTTGCCCTTGACAACTGTGCTCTTCTCTGCATTGACGTTCCCCGCGCTGCTGCGTGTCTCCACCGCTAGCGCATGCAGCCTGCCTGGAGCCGAGCGCGCCAGCCAAGGCTGTCATGCACAGACGTGCGGCTGTGCTGTGATGTGTGCCGTGCAGCGTATCACCCTCCTGACAGCCTCGCTGACATGGTGCGCCGCTCGCTGCGCGCGCAGTCGCATGTGGGTGACCGCTCGCTCTGCTGCAGCAAATGTATCGCATCTGATCTGGCGTGGGCAGCCGGTCTTTGCATCCATGAGCAAAACAAGTATGCAATGCGTGCTGTGCAACTGGGCTGGCCTGGAGAGCCTGAGCACTCCGCCGCTACCGCCAACCGCGCTCACTGCCAGATGCGCAGGAGGACATGGCGCCGCTGCTGGGCAAGGGCAGCGGCGCTGCCTTGACAACGCAGCGCTGCAGCTTGCTGGCACGCCGCTGCGCCTCTTCAAGCCAATGGATGAGCACGTGCAGCCATTGGCCTTTCGCAAAGTGCGAACGTGGCTATCAGCTGGTTTTGCCTGCATGTCCCATAATGTGTCCCTATCAAATTTGCTGATCATGCCAACGCGCGCGCTTGCCGTACAGTTGGAATACACTGTTGACCACATGCAAGTGTGCTGTAGAGCGCTTTTTACCTGCAGCCAGACTGCAACAATGTACACAGCGCTGAGCACTGGAGAGCGCCGGCCCCTGCACAGGCCTTCAAGGTCCAGGACCTGGAGAATGACATGTGGGTGGCGTGCCACTGCCGTTCGCACTGGACAGCCGTGGCAGCAGCGCGGCCCGTCAGGTCCAGGCGCGCGCGCGCGCCGTGGTAGGCTGCCTGGATGTGTGCGGCAGCATCGCGGCTGCGCGCCAGGGGTGCCTGGCGCCTGGCGCGCCTGGACCTAACGCGCCTGGACCTGGCGCGCCGCCCTTACGCCCGGCACCACGCCTGGCGGGCGCGGCGTGCGGGTGCATGCCCAGTATTGCACATGTGCCTGCACCCAGCCCCTGTGGGGGGCAAGGGCCGCGCCAGCGGTGCGGGGCGACAGCGCAGACTGCGTTTTGCAACGCCTGACGCTTTAACCCAGCATGGCGCCGTGCAGGCAAGCAGAATGATGCGGCGCAGTTCTTCGGCAGCGTGGTCAACCTAATGGTGGCCGAGCACATGCGCACCAGCTTCAACGCACGCCTCGAGGGACCGCGCTGCTGCGGCGGCGCGGCTCATCCGGCGGCCGTGGAGGGCCTAATCATGATCAACAGCCTTGCCGACATGATGCATCCGCTCTCCGCATCCCACAGACGCATGTGGGCCACCGCTTTGCTTCGCTGCAAGCGGGGCACCGAGGGTCTGTGGCGCGGGGAGCGGGCGCACCATGTCCGCCAGGCTGTTGACCGTGATGGGGCCGTCCACGGCCGCCGGAGGGGCCGCGCCGCCGCAGCAGCACGGGGCCTCGAGGCGCGCTTCGAAGCTGGCGCGCACGAGCTCGGCCGCGCCGCCGCCCGAGCGGCGCAGCAGGTCGAGCGCGCTGCCAAAGAACTGGGCGGCGTCGTCCTGCTTGCCTGCGCAGCCCCAGGCGGGTCCACCGCGTCAGGCGTAGCGCATTGCGCGGCGCAGTCTGCGCTGTCGCCCCGCACCGCTGGCGCGGCCCTTGCCCCTGACACCGGTTGGGTGCAGACATCAAGCGGGGCACCGAGCTGCCGCATGCGCCTCACCTTGGCAGCCCAGCGCATGCCCGAGCACGCCTGCTATGCAAGCGGGCAGCGCCGCTCGCCAGAGCCTGAACGGAGCGCTGCGCCGCTGCTGCTGACCACGCTCGCTGCCTGATGCGCAGGCGAACATGGGGCGGGTGCTGTGCAGCTTCATGCCGAGCCGCCCCGACGCGGCAAGCCTGCGCCTCGCTGGCGCGCCGCCGCGCGCGCTCGCGGCTGAGCCACTGGACTACCGCGCGCAGCCGTCCGCCATCCCGGAGGTGCGCATGTGGACGTCAGCTGAATTTCCCTGCATGTTGCAACACAACCGCCACTGTGAGGTCCTGGTCCTGCAGCTTGAAGGCCTGTGCAGGGGCCGGCACTGTCAGTGCCCAGCGCTGTCCACATCATTGCAGTCTGGCTGCAGGTAAGAAGTGGGGGGCGCACTTGCACGCGACCAGCGCTGTGTCCCAACTACACGTGAAGCGTGCGCTGGCCTAACCTGCACGATTGGTAGGGAGCTGGGACATGCAGGCGAACCCAGCTGGCCACACGCGCACCTCGAGGATGGCAGACGGCTGTGCGCGGTCGTTGAGTGGCTCAATGGCGAGCGCGCGCGGTGGCGTGCCAGCGAGCCGCAGGTCGGCTATGTCGGGGCAGCGCTGCACGCCGCTGCATAGCAGCCGCCCGGGCTGTAGGTAACACCCTCTGACTCATTCGCTCCTCCTTCATCAGCTCGCAGTCTTACTAATGTGCTACTGCTGCCGCGTCCAGGCCGCCTTGCATGGCGCGCTCGCGCGCCCGGCCCTGGCTCGCTGCCGCGCTGCGGATTCGACATCCAGGCGATCTGGTGCGTCACGCGCATGCACATGGACCTGGCTCGCCGCAACTCCGCCGCCACAGCCGTTCAGGCTGCCTGGCGCGGCGCACACCGGGTCTGTGCCTGTTCAAGTCCTTAAAAGCGCGCCGCGCCAGCGTGCTCCGCCAGGTCGCCTGATTGAGGACGGCCACAGCGCGGCGGCGCGCCACCTGCCTGCGCTCGCGCGCGCCGCGCCATGCAACCTGCAGGCGCTCTGCAGTGGCGCGGCTGCGCGCTAGGTCCTGGCCCTGTCGCGCCGCCGCTCCGCCGCCACGACCCTCCAGGCCGCCACATTCTCCCGCTCATGGGCACTTGCGGCGTCTGCATCAATAGGATCAGGGCTGACCATGGAGGCGGGCCCGGCCTGCGCTGGTCCTTGATGACGATGCGCTGCGCCAGCGCGCCGCGCCAGATCGCCTGGATGCGGACCGCCGCAGCGCGGCGGCGCGCCAGGGCCAGGTGCGCGCGCGCGCCGCGCCAGGCAGCCTGCAGGAGCTGCGCAGTGGCGCGGCGGCGCGCCAGGGCCAGGCCCTGTTGCGTCGCCGCTCCGCCGCCGCGACCGTAAGGCTGCCTGGCGCTGCTGCGCCGCTGCACAGCGCCTGCAGGCTGCATGGCATGGCGAGCGCGTGCGCCTGGCCCTGGCGCGCCGCCGCGCGGCTGCGCAGCGCCTGCAGGCCGCCTGGCCCGGCGCGCTGGCGCGGCGCGCTTTGTCAAGGATCAGCACAGGCACGGGGCCGCCTCAATGGTCAGCCCTCTTCCTATGGATGCAGGCATATTATAGGTGCCCGTCAGCGGGAGCGGACTGGGTCGGGCTCGCATGCGATACGCACCAGCAGGGCCACGCAGTGCTGCCTGACTCGCTCACGGCATTGATTTCCGACACCCGTTTGCACCATTGCTTGTGTGTGCTTGCAGGGTGTGGTGTGCAGCCCACTGCTTGCGTATGCGAGCATGACATGGCAGCTTGTCACTGGCTGCGTGAGTGCCGTGTGCGGTGAAGACATGCTGCCGGAGCCGTATGCATCAGTGTGACCTGCATGTGCGCGTGACAGGGCCGCCGAGCAGGCCGCCGGCACTGCCGCAGCTCGCGCCTCGCCCTACCCTAACTGAGGGTGCCGCGGCCCTCCTCTGATGTGTTGCGGTGGCAGCAGCTCTGTTGACCTGAGCATGCGAGTGACAGCACAGCAAGACCCATTGCGCAGCATAACGCAGCAGCCCGTATTTTCAGCCACAGTGGGACAAGGTGTGCAGCGCTGAGCATTGACCGCAGCAGCCCGTGCAGGATGGACCTCCGTGAGCATGGCTTCCCGGCACCCGGCGGCCATGGCATTGCGTGCAAGCTGGAAGCTATGACCTGCCACGGGCGCTCGCGCATGGCGCGGTGCGGCAGATGCGAGGGCGCCTCCGCGGGGAAGGCGCGCAGGGCGGGCGCACCGTATGCGCACGGTGCTTTGACAGCTGCGCCTGCGCCTCCTGTGGCGGGTGAGCGCTGCGCTGGCGGTGCGGCGCTGCAGCCTTCAGTGCATGTGCGCATGTTCTGGGGCTCGCGCCTGGGCTGCTGTGCATGTGCATGGTGCACAGGGTGCAAGAGGCCCTTTGCGGTCCTGACAGGTGTCGCGCAGCCGCAGCTGAGAACTGTAAGGAGAGCGTAGCAGCAGTGAAGGTGTGAGACTGTCAGTGCTGCATCTTGGATGCTGCTGTGTACGCGCCGGCTTTGGGGGCTTACATATGTACCAACTTCAGAAAGAGCTGGCTGATGGATACCCAAGTGGCATGCAGACGTGCTTCCATGGTGCCAAGTTGCATTATCAGGGTGGCTCTCTTGCCTTGCCCGAGGCATGCTTTCCACCGTGTGAGCAGCCCTAGCTCGCGTTTAAAGCTTTAGACGTTTGAGGCTGTAGCGTTTCAAGCTGTAACATCCACAACCCACTCAACTATGGCACCATGTCTCGCAGTAGCTGTTCCTGTGGATGCGTTCAGCTCACTGGCGCAGCGAACGAAGGATGCCGCGCAGCGCGCAGCAGTGGACAGGCAGGCTCTCCACCGCAGCGCGCCCTGCTCTGCTTTGTTGGATGTTTGTAGCGGTGCTGAGCTGTGGCCGTGTTGCCTCTGAGCGCTGTGTGCTTGGCACTGCTGTGTCAGAGGCGCCGCATCTTGTGCTGACAGCCGCTTACCTGACAGGAGGCAGGCACGATGGCTCCCTGCGCAAGTGCGGCGCCCTCGCGAGCCGCACCCCCCTGGCGTGGGGCATCCAGGTGCGCATCCCTGCACCTGAAGCCCGAGCGTTGCCTGGCCAGAAGCGGTATATGTTGGTGGCGCAGCCGGACTTTCATACCTTCGAAGAGGATAGCAGTCTGGAAGCAAGCGCACCAGCAGCGCAGGACACAGAACAGCACCTAGGACTCGATGCGCCCTGGGCGATGCGGAGTATAAGAAAGCACAGGCTGGATGGCCTGGTAGCTGAACGTCGGGCCGCCCCACTGACGGCGTCGCATAGGAACGTTGTCCACAGGGGGCAGTCGCTGCGCCCCAGTCCTGCTTGAGGCGTGCTGCGGGAGCGCTGCTTCGCGCTGCAGGCTGGCCTCCTCCCCACTCACCTGCTCGTGTTCACGCCGCAGGCGCGTGCTGTTCATGCCGAGGAGGGCCAGGCGGGAGGGCAGCGCAGCGCAGGCAGCACGGCCGAGGCCGTGCTGCCGCGGTCGCCCGCCAGGGCCGCAGCGCGCGCCGGCAGGCGGCCGCAAGGCTTCTGTCGGCGGCGGGCGCGGAAGCGTGAGTAAGCCTGTTGCACACGTATGCCAGCCAGACGAGGAAGGTAAGAAAGGTGCTCTATGTGCGCAGGCACGTGTGGGGCCTGAGACCCTGGGGGGCGCCTCTTGTTTAAAGTGCCTGCGGAAGTCCAGAGCGCAATTCACGGTCACCAGCAGCCTACAGCAGCCCACCAGCACCTGTCGCGTAGGCCGCCTACAAGCTGACCCCGACCAGCAGACTTCGGAGGGCTGCTGCTGCGCGGAGTGGGACGGTTGTGGTGGGCCTGAGCGGAGGGGCTCCGGCCCGCACGGACTCGTGTGCAGCGGCTGTGAGCAACATGATGCGGTGCGCTGGCCCGGCCGAGCGGAGTCCACGGGCCCAGTTGTGCCCGTTGTGGGATCGTGCTGTCATGCTTGCCGGGCGTCCCTGCGGACGCCGTAAGCGGGCCGTCCGGGCCTTCAAGGGCAGGCAGGCGTGCAGTGCTGCTCGCCTGCCTCAGTCTGAGCGGGCAAGCGGGGAGGCGGAGCCCGGGGCTGGGCTGGAGGGGGCGTCTTTGCAAGCGGGGGCTGAAGCGGCCTGCTGGCTTGTCTCCGCAAGGCTCCGGAGGCCCAGTGCCTGCAGCACTGCACAGATGCAACGTGTTTGCTCAGCGGCACGTGCGCGGGGCGCGCGCAGGTGCGCACGTATGGACCTGACACTGGCTGATGCCGCTGCGTGCCGCGGTGCGCGCCCACGCTCCCTGCCTCCCTGCGCTCCCAGGCACCTGCCATTGCGCCTGAGCTGCGCTAACTCGCATTGCCGCCGCGCGGGGCAGGAGCGTCTGCTGCGCCCAAGCCGCGCCAGGGCGCAATCGCAAAGACGCTGGCGTCACACTGCGGCCCGGCAGTCAGCAAGACGGTATGCGCCCGTTCCTCGCCACCCTGCGCAAACTCTACACAGCGCGTCTGTCAGTTGCGAGCAGTAAGGGGGCCGGGGGCAGAGGTCGTGCACTTGCGCAGCGGCCAAAGTTTGACATCCGGCGCGGGATGGCTTGACGCACGGCTGGCGTGCCACGCGCAGGCATGCGCGCCGTCGCAGGCACGCGGAGTCGTGACGCTCAACCCGTCCGTGGGCGCGAAGCGCAAGGAGTGGCTGCGGGACTACATCTCGCACGGCTCCGCGGAGGAGCGCGAGCTCCTGGCGCGCCTGCAGCGCGGCGCACCCGCGGGGGGCGCCGGCCGCACGGCTTGCCGCGCGCTCCTGCCGCAGCTCGCGCCCCTGACGGGCCCGCGCGGCGCCAGCGACCTGCTCGCGCCGGGCGTGGACGCCGGCGCCGAGGTCGAGGGGTTCCTGGCGGAGCTGCGCCAGGCCGAGCCGGTCGCGCCCACCTTCGAGGTGGCGGACCTGACCAGCGGCGCCGCCAGCGCCGCCAGCATCACGTGCGCGCCGGCGCCGGGCTCGGGCACGGCGCCCGCGGGCTTGGGCGCGCCGCTGTGGGCGCCCGGGGACCTGCTCTGCGGCCTGTGGCCTGCACAGCCGGCGGGCCCGTCGATGTCGGCAGGCGCCTCGTCGCCGGCGCCGTTCGACTGGGCGGCGTCCGAGCGCCGCGCCATCAAGAAGCTCGAGGACGATACCCGCGCGGCGGCCCGCGCCGCGCCGCTGCTGCCGGTGCGCTCAGCGCGTCGCACCAGCACAAGGGCGGCCTGTGCAGTGCTGGCGCACCTCTGGCACTGCATCCAGGATCACATTAGGGTATTGTGTTTGTACTAGGGTACAACTAGGGTTATATATGCTCCAGATATTATAGGGTGTAATACACCCTGTCATCCTGCTACTGAGCATTCCTGGGCCTTGTCAGTCCCTGACATCAGCAGCACCCTAGGCCAACATGAATTTTAATCAATCAGTGCTTGATCACGTGCCCGCGCAGCAGAAGGCGCGCGCCCACGGCAGCGACCCACGCACCAAGCGCTCCGGGCCCAGCAACAACCAGGACGGCCCGCCTGCCAAGCGCGCCCGGCCGGAGCCCGCCGCGCCGGCGCCGCCCGCGGCCGATCAGCCAGAGTCCAGCAGCGACAGCGACGACGATGACGACGACTACCTCCCGCGCGCCAAGCGCGCCCGGCCGTCCGCGGCAGCGCCGGCGCCTGCCGCCGCCGCGCCCGAGCGCGAGACGCGCACCGGCCTGGTGAGCCGAGGCCACGCAGTGCATTGGCCTGCGATTGCAGCCTTTGAGCGCCTCCCGGTTATGCCTTGCATGAGGGTCACCGCTCGTCAGTCATGACCCTACGCTCCTTGCGCTGATGCCGGCCGCGCCTTCACGAGATCATGCGGCGAGTGATTGCCTGGTCCCTGAGCGCCGCAGGCGCCGCCCAACCGCTGGACGCGCACAGCGGCTCGCTCCGCCGGCCGGCGCCGGCCGCGCAGCGTGCACCCTATCCTTGGCGTGC
>JAABUV010005751.1_pt1 | contig 13938 bp, 16 predicted proteins | sample 5559971 | NCBI WGS metagenome assembly JAABUV01 (sample SAMN10711881, study PRJNA513362) | rock metagenome | isolation source: Antarctica rocks | place: Antarctica: Victoria Land, Knobhead nord | collected 2015-12-19
CCCAAGCAGGCGCGGCGCGCATCAGCAGGGGCAGCGCGCACCTGCGCCGCAGGCCGAACGGGTCTGCGGACGCGCTGGGCGCGCAGCCGACCGCGCACAGGCCGACCAGGCTGTCCAGGCGGTCTGCAACCGCCACCAGGATGCCCGCCGGCGTGCGCGGCAGCTCGTCTCCGGCCTGCGCGCGACGGCGCCAGAGTCAGCTGGATAGCAGCCATGTGGGAGCTGCTTTCCCGCGACGCGCATGGCGGCGCTCAGCAGGTGACGCCCTCGTGCGAGGAGCCCTGGAGGGCGCTGCCCATTATCGCGGCTCGCCACCTTGGTTCAGCCAGCTTCCGCAATTCACACAAGGAGCGCGCCTGATCGACAGCCCAGGCTGTTACATGGCGGGTCTGCCGCGGCACCGCGCTCCCAGCGGCTGCCGCCTGCGGCGCGCGCCCCGCGGCGCGCGCAGACCCCACCCGCAACCCCACGCCGCTGCAGGCTGCACCAGGCAATGCAGGGGCATGCCTGGCCGCGCGCGCTGGCGGTTGAGCAGCGCAGACTAGGGTAGGAGTAGGGTAGGGTTTGGTCACCACACGCGCCTGCCGCGGCAGCACGCTCTCAAAGATGGCCTCCGCCACGTCCGGCGGCTGGCCCTCGGCGAGCGCGTAGTGGCGGCCCATGGTGCCCGCGAGCGCGGTCATCTCCGTCACCAGCGCGCTCGCCAGGTCCGCGCGCGCCAGTCGCGCCGCCGCCGTCGCCGTCGCCGCGGCATCTGCAGCCCAGCGGGGCGGGACTCAAGAGATGATGGGTCGCGAAAAGGGTTGCGCAGTCGTGCGCTTTGGCGCCGCCGCAGGAGCAATGCGTATAATTTTCTACTGCAATGTCCTTCGCGTGGAGTCTGGCTCGCCCCGCAGAAGCGGTGGGGCGTCTCAGCGTCCGCGCCGGGCCGCCCAGGGGGCCGCGCACCGGCCAGGCCGGCAGCGGCGGCGAGCGGCGCGATCAGCGCCTCCATGCGCCCGGCCTTGTCCAGCAGCGTGCCCAGGTCCTTGTGGAACAGTGTGCCGGCCAGGCGCGGGCGCAGCGCCTCCAGCGGCGTGGCCAGGTCCGCGCGGTAGAAGAACTGCGCGTCCTCAAAGCGCGCGCGCAGCACGGCCTCGTTACCTGCGCGGTGGGGAGCGCGATCACGGCGCGGCGGCGTGAGGCGCGCGCTCCAGCGGCGCGCCAGGCTCAGCGGCCGGACGCAGGCCCCAACGCGCGGGGTCTCAGCTGTGCTGTCTCAGATGAAAGGCACGGCCTTTCATGCCGCGCGCAGCTTGTGGAGGGGCGGAAAGGCGCGGCGCGCGCAGCCGAGGAGCGGCCTTCCAGGCCATGCACAGCACGTGGAGAGGCAGAGGGGCGCGGCGCGCGCAGCAGGGGAGCGGAGGGACAGCGGCGCACCCGCGCGCACGGTCGGCACGTCCACCGGGCCGTTGGCCACCGTGACGAACGCGGGCAGCAGCCCGCCGCCCGCGTCGCACACCGGGAAGTAGCGCTGGTGCTTCCGCATGACGGTCACCAGCACCTCCCTGCGCGCGCGCGCGGCGGCGCGTCACGCACGGCGCGCACGCCACGTTTACGACAGCCAGGCACCAGGCACCCGGACCTGCAGCAGCGCTCCGCGCATCTGCCCACCGCTAGCAGAATGGCATGTGAGCCGCACAGGTCGTCCCGGCCATGCAGAGCCGGGCAGGCGCGCGCGCGCGCCCGAGGCGCGCTGCAGCGCATCCTCTGATGCTGACCATACCCTAACCCTAACCTAACCTGCAAGCACACCCACGCGCCTGGGCAGCGCCAGGAACGCGGCGTCGAATGCGCCAGCCAGCACCGTGGGCGCCTCCACCAGCGCGGCGACCTCCTGCAGCAGCTCGCCCCGCGCGCTCTCCGGCACCGCGCCGCCCGCCGCCGCCGCCACCGCCTGCGGGCCAGGCTCGTGACGCGCTGGCAGGGCCGCGCTGCGCACTACATGCGGTGCAGCGGCCGCGCCCGGCCGCGAGCGCAGCGCGCCCGATTCACTGAGCAAGGCGCAGGCACCCCAGACAGCGTACTGCGAATATGTTTGGATAAGAGTTGGCGACAGACACTGCACACCCGCCACGCGCCCGCAGCCGCTTGACCCGCGCAAGCTCTGGCCGGGCGCCGCGCCTGCGCGCCCGCCCAGATGTCGCCCGCACGGCGCTCAGCACACAGCGTGATGCCGGCGGCCACCAGCCGGGGCGCGTATTCGGCCGCGTCTGCGAGGGTGGCCTCCTGCGCGGCGTCGCTGCGCAGCAACCGCGTGGTCGACCCTGCGCCCGTACATGCCCTGCTCGTGGGCTGGCCTTGGCAAGTCTCGGGCGCGTCAGCTGGCGCGCTGCCGAGTGGTTGGCGCCGGCTGACACGCAAAGCACATGGCCACAACCCCTGACGCTTGCAACTCCTGACGCTTGCACACGCGCAAGCTCAAGCACACGCGCATGCTCTTCGCAAGGGTGCCAAGCACCACATCTCACAGACTCCTGCCAGACCCTTAGGGTCTAGCGGGGCTGCCAGCAGCCGGCACACCACGGCGGGCGCGGCTAGGCATGTTGAGGGGCTCTGCGGCTCACCGGCGCGCAGCGGCCCGAACGCAAACGGCAGCGCGCGCGCGCCCAGCATGCCCAGCAGCCAGCGCACGGGCCGCGAGAAAGCCGCGTCGCTGTTCCAGCGCATGGCGCGCGGGAACGCCAGGCCGCCCACCAGCGCGCCGAGCTCCTCCGTCAGCACCTGGCCGCCACCGCGAGGGTTAGGGTGTGAGCTAGGTTTGCGAGCCCGCCCCACTGCCCTGTCGAGCGCCTGGCCCCATCAAGAGCGTCAGGAGATGGTTCATGGGCGGCAAAAAAAAAGCATTAGTGGGAAAATGTTGCATGGCCCTGCTTGCCAATATTCAGAGACTACCATGCCAGGCGCTCAGGTGCGCCGGCTGCGGCGTGCGCTCGCACCAAGTGTGCTGGCAGCATCAACGCACGCCATGCAAAACTGTGACACACGAGCGCATGGAGCAGGGTGAGACCCCGTGTGATGCCAGGTCTGGCCGCGGACAGCGCGCGCGGCCGCGCGCTGCGCGGGCGGAACGGTCAGGGCGCGGCGCCTAGGCCTGGCGGGCGGCCAGCCGGGCTCGCCCGGGCGACCCTGGGGGCCGCGGTGGCAGGCGCGCAGCGCTGGGGCGGCGCAGGCGCGCCTCATGGGCGATTAGGGCATAGGGTCATGGGCAATCAGGGTGTAGGGGTTTAGGGTCGCGCCTCATGCGCGGCACGGCCGGGCTCGCGCCGGGTGGCCCAGACGTACTCGACGCCCTTGGCGTCCGGCCGGCACTCCGCCACGGCCGGGTCGGCGCCCACCTTGGCGCAGAAGCCCAGCAGCGCCTTGCTCGGCGCGCCGTCCGCGCCGAACGCCGCCTGCCAATAGGGTAGGGTTCAGTGTATCCACAGGTTAAAGCAGCACCCTGACAATCCACACCGAGCATGTGTCCACACTCCCTGCCTAATCGTTGACCAGGGGAGAGCGGGTGAGCATGCCCCCAGGGCTGGTCGTTCACGTGAGCACACGGGCGGGAAGGGGCGGGCCTTGGCGGGCGGCCCGCGCACGGCCTCCGCCACGTCCGGCTGGCGCGCGGCGACGCGCGCCACCGCCACCGCCAGCCGCCGCGGCGTGCTGTGCACGTCCACCGCGCCGTGCGCCAGCCGCAGCCGCGCCAGCAGCGCCGGCACGCGCTCCCTGCGGCGCGGCCGTGCCGGCTCGGCGCTCGCATGCACGGAAACATGCTCACCGTCCGTTCGCAGCCATGAACTCAAGAGGGTCACCAGACGTCAAATATCTGTGAGAGGTTGTCCACAGAGGGTGCCTGCTTGCGCGTGTCCGAGTGCGGTAACCCTATTGCACCCCTAACCCTATGGCCGACCTGAGCTGTGCGACCGCGGCGTTGGCGTCGGCGGGCGGCAGCTCCTCGCATCCGATCTCCATGATGAGGTCTGCTGTTGCCGCATCGGCGCCGCCCTGCGGCGGTGCCAGTGGCGGCGGCGGCGGCGGCGGCTCGGCCAGCGCGGGCGCCTGGCCCAGCGGGAAGCCCAGCTCCTCGCGGCGCTCCAGCCACAGCTCTGCGGGATCCGCAGCGCCCAGATCCTGGTGCTGTTCACGGACGTGCAATGCCAGGCGAGCGCGACGAGGCCGGCATCGCACGGCCCTTCACTGATCGCACGGCCCTTCATTCATTGGCAGGGCTCCTGGGCAGGGCAAAATGCGGAGCGCGTGCGCAAACACACGTGAGGCATGAAATGGAGCCTGGCTGCGCAGTCGAGTAAACAGACGGGGGGGATACTGGACCCAGGCGTCGCGATGTGCGGCGCGGCGCGCCGGGCCGCGCGCGGCCGTGAGGCAGGGCGTGATGCCGGGCTGACGCAGGGCGCGCAGCCGGGCGAGGGGGGCGCACGCGCGACGCGGCGCGCCAGGCCGCGCATGGTCGCGAAGCAGCCCGCGCGCTCGGTGACGCCCACCGCGCCGCGCGCGTCCAGCACGTTGAACGCCTGGCTCAGCCGCAGCAGCTGGCCGTACGCGGGGATCGGCAGCCGCGCGTCCAGCAGCCGGCCCGCCTCCTGCGCGCAGGCGCGAAGTAAACCCTACACAGGGCACGGCACCCTACACAGGGCTTGCAGGGCACAGAACACGGGGATAGCTCCCTGTCGCCTAAGCAGCCCCAGCTGGCTGAAACAGGCTTTCAACTTGGCACGCCTGGGTACGCCGAAGGGCGCGCGCCGAGTGCCATGTCATTGTTCCCTTGTGCACACTCCCGGCCTTGCCCTACGCAGTTAAAATAGGGGCATGAGGATCTCGGGCATGCCCAGCCACTGCGCCCGCCGGGCGACCATGTGAGCGCATCGGGCGTGCGCGCTGACTCTGTGCGCCCCGTCATCGCAGGCCTCGCGCGAGCAGCGCCGTCTCGCGGCGGGGCGCGCAGCGCTGGCTCGCGGCAAGGCGCGCGGCTGCAGGGCGGCGGCGGGGCCGTCCGGCAGGGCCGCGGGCGCGCCTGCTCAAACAACGCATAGAGCTGGCGCTGCGAGGCCACGTCCGCACGCTCCAGGTTGTAGCAGCTCATCTCGTACTCGTTCTGCAGCAGCATCTCGCCGTACGTCAGCCCCGCGGTGTACCGTATGTCGCGGAAGTGCGTCACGCCCTGCCGCGCGCGCGCGGCGTCCGGCGCGTCAGTCCCGTGGCGCGCCGTGTCTGGCAGCCGTCTGGGCCCTGCGCCCGGCGGACGCAGCCACCGGCCCTGCCGCTCTGCCCAGCGGCGTGCCAGCCTGCCTGCGAACGCGGTCGGGCGCGCAGTGCCACGAAAAAGTCCTGCCGGGGCGCAGAGCAGGCGCGCGGCGGGGCCGGGGTGTGCCTGAAGGCGATCCGGCTGGGGGCGCAGCCGGGCCGGGCGCAGGGAGCGGCGCGCGCCTGCAGCGCGGTCAGGATGCGCTCCAGGCCGTAGGTGATCTCCACCGCGGGCACCGGCAGCGCCTGGCCGCCCGCCTGCTGGAAGTACGTGTACTGCGTCACCTCCTCGCCTGCGCGCGCGGCCGGGCGGGGGTCGGCGAGGGGGTTGGGGTGGATCCTACCCTAACCCTAACTTCACATCTGCGGCCCGCCATAGCAGCAGCGCCGGCGACGGCGGCCTGCCGGCGGCGCGAGTTCCGCGTCGCCTCCTGGCCTGCGCGGCTGTCATGCAGGCAATCCCCCAGGCAGGAGGCACCGCATGTCACGGCACCGCTGGCGGCCTTCCTGCCAGAGCGTGCACTCTGCCCCACGTTTGCATGCCTGAACATCGTTGCGGGCTCGCTCAAGTCCGGTGGCATGCTTGCGTGGCAGCAGGCGGGAGCAGGCAGCATGCCGCACGGCGAGCTTGGGCGGCCGGGCCCTGGACCCTGCGACAGGGTTAGGGCCGCGCGCACCATCCATCCACACCTCCCAGCCGAGGCCCCAGGCGCCCAGCGCAGGGTTCTCCCAGTTGTCCTCCACGAAGCGCACCTGCGCGCGGCGCCGCCTCACGAGACGCGCAGCGCTCGTACGTACGACGCAGGCGGCGCGCGCTGGCGCGAGCGCGCAGGGCCTGCCAGGACGGGCCCTGGCGAGCGCGGCTCACAGCAACCCGGCCTTTATTTAAAGAGCCCTCACATCATCCGCCGCACCCATATGTATAGAATGGCCGCAGTCCCACGGACACAAGGTAGCACAGGCCGCCGGCTCGCAATGAAAGACTGCAGACCCATGAAAAACACTACAGGCCGCTGGCGCGCACGTCGTGCGCGCGCGTGTCGATCCCAAGCGCCTGCAGGCTGCCCAGGTACAGCTCCTGCGGGTTGCCGGGGTCCGGCTTGAGGATGACCTGCGGGCGCGCGCCGCGCGTGGTAGGTTTAGGATTAGGGTACATCAGGCGGGCGCTTCTGCCGCCTGTGGGGGCGGCTTGCGTGGGTGCAGGTGGCCTGGGCGCTGGCCGAACAGATTCGACCCCGACATTGGACCGCAGACCTGGCAGTGCTGGCAACATGTCTGCCCTAGGACCTCCGGTCTGCATGCGTGCACAGCCCGTGCACTGCATGCACCGCATCCACGGTGGGAGGCAGCCCATGCCCACTCGCTGCTGCGACCTCCGAAGCCGCATCAGGGTCAGGGTAGGGCGGCGCCGCGCCTGGAACTGCGTGTGCTGCTGCAGGCGGTTGGGGTTCTCGCCGTAGCGGCTGTCGTCCGGGCGCACGGACGGCTCCACGTAGCACACGCGCCAGCGCTCGGGGCCCAGCACGCGCAGGAAGGTGGCCGGGTTCATGGTGCCCGCGCCCACCTGCGCGGCCGGCGCCCGATCAGGCGCGCCCTCTGAGGCTTGCCTGCCGGCGCTCGGAGCCGGGCGGGCGCCGGGCCGCAGCCGGGACCGTGTTCATCTGCGCGCTGTGCGCGCGAACGGGCGTACTCGAACCCATGTCAAGCCACACACGCGCACGTGCAGCATATGGCCGTGAGCCACAGAGAGCGGCTGTCCGGTGGGCAAGCGAGACACACCGCTGCGCCCGCTTGATCAGAGCGCACGCTGCGGACAATGGAGTGGCAGATTGCAGGCGGCGCTCACGGCCGCGGCTCCGGGCGGGGGCGGCCGGCTGCGCGCGCGCCTCAGAGTTGTGCGGCACCCACACTGCGCAGCCCTGGGCCGCCCAGTACTGCTGCAGCCGGGCGACCGCCTCCTGAAACGTCAGCGCGGCGCCCCGGCCGACGCCGGCGCCGTTCGCGCTGGCGGGCGCCGGCGCGGCGGCCGGCTCCGGCGCGGCAGCGGCCGGCGTGGCCGCGCTCTCCGTCACGCCTGCAGCCGCGCGGCACTCCAAGTGCGCGCGCCGCCCGCCCCAGGCCGCGTCAGCGCACCTGCGTGCCGGTTCATCCTCTTCGGCCTAACTATGACTCGCCACTGTAACACCCGTGATACCCGCCGTCTGTTCTCATATGCCTGTTCAACCAGTCTTGCCTATGCATGAACAGCCTGAGCACCCCTTGCTCAGCACGCTTTAGCTTGTGCTGCTTCTGTGCTATGACGTAGCGGCCCATGCCTGGGCCGCTGGCTGCTCCTGGCGCTCCGCGCTGGCCCGACCAGGCTGCAGATGAAGCGGCGGCACTGGCCGCACTCAGAGAGCCTGCACAGCAGTCCATGCAGCTGGCGTGGGCGAGCGGTCATGGCCGGCACCATGGCGCCGCGTCCGCAGGTCGCTGACGTGCTCTATGTTAGTGCCATATGTGTGAAAACAGGGATGCCCGCTACTTACTGCACTTGTGGCCTGGCTCAGTGTGCTTTGCGACCAGTGTGAATGCGGCAAAACTTGCAAAGACACGACGCACTTCCTTGTCAAGCACTGAGAGGTTGAAAAGGATGTGCGCCAAAATGGAGACCTCTGGTCTTCCTGCACGACAGCCACATTCTGCTGGCGCTAGGCCTCATGCTCAGCAGGGCTACCCGCTGGCCGTCCACACCCTGAGCCAGAGTACAAGTGTGCTTAGCAGGTTGGTTGAGTCATAGCACGATCGCTAACCACAGCTGCAAGCCCAAGCCTCCGACAGCAGCCTGGCTTGTGGAGGCGCAAGCGTCTCGAGTGCGGGCATGGCGCGTGACACGCCGCGGTACCCGAGCCCGGAGGTGTCGCAGCGCGTGCGGACCACCGCGGACCCCATCATGGTGCAGATGCGGCGCCTGGTGGGCAGCGTGGACGGCGTGCTGTCGCTGGGCCAAGGCACGCACCTGCACCCATGCATCCGTGCGCATGTAGCACCAGTGCTGCGCTGTAGCCGCAGCATGACTGCTGCTCAAGTGCAGACAGGCGTTAACTGGCACGAGGTTTGCTGTGTGCATACTGAGTTAGGCACTGCCGCGCTCTGCAAGAAGACCGCGCTCACCCCGAGAGCGCAGCGGCGTGCAGGCGCGGTGTTCTGGGCGCCGCCTCCCGAGGCCATCGCAGACGCGGCGGCACACGCGCACGAGGCCCCGTACTCCCAATACGGGAATGACGAGGGCGTGGAGGAGCTGTGCGCCGCGCTTCATGCGAAGGTCGCCGAGCAAAATAAGCTGCGAGGGGTGCGGGGCGCCGCCGCACGGGGCTTGCGAGCGCGGGCCGCAGACACTGCGCAGTGTCCCGTGCCCGGGTCCTTTATTTCATAGTCCTGAATATTGCAAGATGCGTCCTCGCAGGCAGCCGGCGCTCCTGGTTCCTACCTGCTGTGACAGAGCGCAGCAGGCCGGACTATCAGCCTGTCAGGACTGCGCCCTGAGAGCTCTGCATTTGTGCGCCGCATGGTCTCCAAGCGCCTCTCAGTGAGGCGGGGCGGTCTCCAAACCTCCGCTGAGGGCTGCCAGGGTGTGGGCGTCTAACCCTACCCTAGTGGCGCGCAGTACAAGGTGATGGTGACCGCGGGCGCCAACCAGGCGCTGGTGAGCCTGATGCTGACGCTGCTGGACCCCAGCGACCGCGCCGTGCTCTTCCGGCCCTACTACTTCAACACGCTCATGGCCATCCAGGCGCGGACGCCCCCCCAATGAGTTAGGGTTAGGGCCTGCCAGCGCAGGCGCTGCGGCCCTGCCAGCGCGCCATGAAAGAACATGAGCGCGGCGGGTCACGGAGCGTCCCGTGGAGCGAGCCCGGGCGCGGCTCTGACTCAGCAGATGGCGCGCCCGAGGAGCGGGACGTGCGAGCGCGGGCGGCGCCGGCGCGCGCAGATGACGGGCGGCGGGTCGAGCGTCGTGGTGGGCCCGAGCGACCCGGAGACGTGGCACCCGGACCAGGACTGGCTGGCCACGGAGCTGCGGGGCGCGACTCCGCCTAAGCTCGTCTATGTGGTGTCTCCCGGGAATCCGACAGGTGCCGCCATTGCCTGAGACCCCTCCGCATCAGCCCGACCCAATAAGCGACCCGGCAAATGTGCCGCATACGGACCCTGGCTGTGTGCGCCTGCTCAAGCCTTCATCGTAAGATGAGGTGGTCGCACCCTGGGCAAGCAGTGCGATGGGCTTCGTGCGGGGGGGACAGACGCCCGCTCAGCATCATGCACTGTCCGTCACTGCTGGTAGCCCGCAAGCTCCGTGTCTGCAGACAACGCACTTTTTACGCATCACGATTCCATTGCCTCTCCCCTTGTGGGTGACCGGGCTGGAATGGCCGGACTTGCTGGTGCCTGCTGTGGGCGCCGAACGCGCTGCGAGCCCCCGTGCGGTCGGCGCAGGCGTCACGCTGCCCCGCGCCAAGCTGGAGCGGCTGGCGCAGCTGACGGCGGAGGCGGGCTGCTGGCTGCTCCTGGACAACACGTATGGTGCGCGCCTGGCGACCGGCACATCTCTGGTGACGGGCAGGTGCAGCGCGGCCGCTCATGGCCCCCAGCTTGCCGCGCGGCACGTGGACGTTGCCCGTTCTGCGCCTGCGTGTCCTACATGCAGCACGCTGAGGGAGAGGCCTGCGTCGCGGCACTGCAGCATGACGCCAAGGGCGGGCGCTGCTTGCAAGGAGCAGTACGTGACCGTACCCCGGGTGTCCCATGTAGGTGGCAGGTGAATCCCGTCTGCCGGACAGCAGGCATGGGTCTGGTTTAGCGCAGGGCGTGTGCGCCTGATGCCCAGGTCCCATGTCACGTGGCGGGATGAGGTGTGCCACCTCCGTGGCTTACTGTCACTTGGCGGGTCTGAGGTGAGCTGTCTCCCTGGGACCGCGTCAAATTGCAGCCTCGAGGTGTGCCGGCCCCCGGTATCCGTGCAACAGTGCGGGCCTGTGGTGCGCCAGCCCCAGGGCCCGTGTCACAGTGCGGGCCTGACGTGCGCCGCCGCCGCGGCGCCGCAGAGCACTTCACGTACAGCGGCGAGGCGCACTACTGCCCGAGCGCGCCCAACGTGATCCACATCTTCACCTTCTCCAAGGCGCGCCCGCCTGCGACAGCAGGCAAGCGCATGGCTAGGGTCAGATACCCTATCGCTATTCTGCACCATAAACCCTTACCCTCGTCCTGTTCTCCGTCCACCTGTTCTCCTTCTCCAAGGCGCCGCCCGGCAGCTTAACTAGGCAATGCGCGGCGCCCCAGCCAGCCGCTGCTCGGTGGCGTGCCGTCGCGGGCGTGCACAGAGCAGTGCTTGGCATGTTGCATCTCTTGAACTGACTGCAGCCCTGCCAGGGCGGGCGTTGTGTGGGGCCTCTGGCGAGGCCTCCGCAGGTGGCCCACTAAGCTGCTGAGCGGGGAGTCAGTCAGAGGGAGTGGCGGACCGCATCAAGGGGCAGCAGCCGCGCGGTGCGCCCAGGCGCACGGAGCCATGGGCTGGCGGGTGGGCTACATCGCGTACCCTGACGCGGACGGCTCCGACTTCCTGGGGCTGCAGCTTGTCAAGGCGCGCGCAGGATAGGGTACAGGGATAGGTATAGGGTTAGATGCAGACGGCTCCGACTTCCTGGGGCTGCAGCTCGTCAAGGCGCGTGCAGGATGAGGTATAGGGATAGGGTTAGGTTCAGACCCGGACGGCTCCAACTTCCTGGGGCTGCAGCTCGTCAAGGCGCGCGCAGCGCGCCCGGCCGCGAGCGCGCCCCCGCGCCCGGCCGTTGCGCCGCCGGCCGGCAGCCAGTCTGCTGTGTCAGTGTGCCGCATGTGGTTCAATTCATGTGCTGGGCGCGATGCGTAAATCACAAGGCCATCGAGCGACGCCTGTAGACGTGCACCGCCCGGCAGGCTCCCCGCAGACCCTGCTCAAACCCTCACGCTGACGCCAGCGACCGCGCTGCGGCAGGTGCAGGACACGGTCCCTGTTCATGTGGCGCACATGAGCCAGAACGTGGCGCCGCGCGCAGCCCGCACACCCTGCCAACACCCTCACGTTGACGCCAGCGCCCCCGCTGCGGCAGGTGCAGGACACAATCCCCATCCACGCGGCGCACATGAGCCAGCAGGTGGCGCTGCGCGCGCTGCGCGCGGCGCCCGGCTGGCTGCGCGGCCGCATTGACGAGCTGCGCCAGAACCGGCGCGCGCCCCTCGCGCACAGGATCTAGGGTTACTCCCTGACCTGTGGGCGGTGCCTGTTTGTGAACCTCTCTGCACGCTCGAGCGCAGGCCAGGTTGCATTTGGGCAAACTGCCGCGGCGCCAGCGCGCTCCGGGCCCTGCCCGGCGCTGTCGTGCGGGCGGGCGGCAGGGCTGTCTCATTCCTCGAGCGCACGGCGGCCAAGTTGTGTATGCGCCCGCAGCACTTTTCACCCGCTGCGCGCGCCGTTCCCGGCTTTCTCCCAAAACGCAGGCCCTGGAAATCAGGGTGTCAGCGCGCGGCGGTTTATGATTCCCCAACCATAAACCCTGACGGGGCGGCGCGCGCGGCCAGGGACGCAGCGCTGGAGGCGCTGGCGCCGCTGGGGACGCTGGGCGCGGGCGTCTGGGGCGGCGACGCGATCTACCTCTGGGCGCGCCTGCCGCCAGGCGCGCGCGCGCTGCGCTGCCTGGCTGCGCGGCCCGGGCCCGCCCCCGGCGCATGCGCGCCAGCCGCAGGCCCGGGGTCGGGCGAGCGTCCCCTGCCGCGCCTGCCCATGCGTGTGGCGCGCGCCGGGCTCGCGCGCGTGCACACAGGGCTTTCGTGGTTGGGCCGTCCTCCTGGCGGCTGCTGGTCTCGCCGCCAGCGCGAGTGCAGATTTTACCCTTCTCGGACACTTTCGCGCAGGCTGCGACGACGACCGCGCCGTGGTGGCCTGGCTCGTGCACGCGCACAAGGTGGCCGTCATCCCGGGGTCCGCCTGCGGCTGCGCGGGGCACATCCGCGTGGCGTTCGGGCAGCCCGCGCCCGGCCCGTTCCGCGAGGCGGCCGCGCGGCTGGGCGGCGCGCTGCGGCAGCTGGCCGCGCAGGGGTTCGGCGTCGTGCAGGCGTGGCGGGATGCGGGGGGCTAGGGTTTGGGGTGCCGGGGGCCAGGGTTTGGCGCGGCTGCCGGCCCGCGCTTCGGCCTGCAGCGGCGCAGCGGCACACAGCCGCGAGGCAGCAAGCCGGCCGGGGCCCGGTCCGCTGTCCGGCAGGCCGCCATGCGGCCTGGGCGAGCCGCGCCGCAGGCAGCGCGCGCGGGGCGTTGGTGCTGCGTCGTTCGCAGGGGGGTGCGGCGGTGCGGAAGCTCAGCGATGTGACGCCAGGGCCGCAAGGGCACTGTTGCACGCCGGTCAGGCCAGCATGACCGGCCGGCCTGACCGCCTGCAGTGCATGCGCGCCTCAGGGTGTAGCCCCTGCGCGGGCGCGCCGGCGGGCAGCGCCCTGCCACTGGCCCTGTGTCGGCCGGGGGAGCACGATGCGAAGCTCGATGCAAGCTCTGCTCTGGCCGGCGGCGCGTGCGCGAGGCCGCATGGCAGCTGCATCAAGCCCAGTGCTCTGCAGGCCCGGCTGCCGGCTGTGCTGCCACAGTGTGCATGTTTGGTGCGGGGCCTGTTGATTCTCTGCTAGCATAGGATGAAACGAACAGTGCAGGAGGCAGCAATAACATGACCTGCGCTGGCCGCATGGCCAAATGTCGCTCGTGAACAGTCCCGCGCCTGCGCATCGCAGCAGTGCACCTGCCGGTTCGTGGCTTGATTTGGTGCGGTGCAGGCTCGAGAGTTTGCAGCTGGCAGCCTACCCAGCAAGCGGGCGAGCAGCTGGTGCAGTTGCGTGCACGTAGAAACCTGGACGTGCCCGCGGGCATGCCCGCCATTGCGAAGGCTGTAATGGCTGTATAGCAGTGCCTGTATCCTCCTGCTGCCTTACAGCCTGGTATCCTGGTTGCCTACTTCATGCAGTACATGGCCGACACGGACGTGATTGCCACACAGAGAGCAAAGCTGTCGACACAGTTCGGTGTACAAGAGGGGTGCGCACGCCCAGGTACCTGCGCACGGACTCTCCCTATGGGACACGGCACAGACACAGCAAGCCCGGCGCGCTGCAGACGCAGCCGCAAATGAATCAAGTGCATGCGCGAATGGCAACCAGCGCGTGCATCAAGCATGGGGGCCAGGAAGCAGCCATGCAAGCCCCGGCATGCCCAACCCGAACTCTGTCATCACCGCCGGCGCCCTGATACAAAACCTTTTCCTTGCAGCCACAGCCAGCGCTGCGCACACGCCCCAAGCCTGCAGCCCGCCCTGCTCAAGGCCGACGGGCGCCCCCCGCCCCGCCCGCGCAGGTGTACCAGCGGCATGCCCGCGGCAGCGCCAGGACGCTGCGCTGGTCAGCACCGCCGCTTCGCCCCTCGACCCACCTCCCTACGAGAAGTAATGAATCCGGCGCGGCGCGGTGCGGGTCAGTAGTCGGGCTGCGGCCGGCGCCGCGGCCCGCGCGGCCGGCGCGGCCGGTCGTCGTAGTAGCCGTCGCCGCCGTCGTTGACGGGCGCGGCGGTCTGCACGGGCACGGGCGCGGGCGGAA
>JAABUV010005753.1_pt1 | contig 13936 bp, 11 predicted proteins | sample 5559971 | NCBI WGS metagenome assembly JAABUV01 (sample SAMN10711881, study PRJNA513362) | rock metagenome | isolation source: Antarctica rocks | place: Antarctica: Victoria Land, Knobhead nord | collected 2015-12-19
TCTCAATTTAATTCTGTTTATTTGATCTTGTATTATATTCAATCTTAATAGCATTTAAAGTTCAAAATGTCATTTATCTTTCAATGCTCATCATCTTTGATAGTAAGAAATTTAAATGATTCTGAATATTGTTCTGATAAGAAATCATTGAAATAAGAACATAATAGTCTTGAACTGAACATCAAATGTAGTTACTTCATGCTTATTAATAAATGAAAATGATAGAAGATTTTAACTTTAACAGTGATTTGATAAAGTTTTAGCTGTTTATCTTTCAAATCTTTGCATGATCTTGTTGTTTTGATGTTTTTGAAGAATAATCAAACTCAGTCATTTACTTTATAAATGACATTTTGTTTATGTTTATTGACTTGAACTTTGATGATCTGCTTCATCTTTTTCAACTGTTGATGATTGAAGATAAGAAGTTCTTTCATTTAAATGATAATATCATTGACTTTTTTAGCTTCAAAATGTTCACAAATTGTTTTATAGTTAGTCATATTTGAATTGAAATTCATTTAAGAATGAAATTTCTTATTGAAGTAAAATGAAATCATTGAGATGATTAAGAAAATATTAGAATTTTCGCTGAATTCAATCATTGAAAGTCATTTTGCTCAGTCATTCTGCATGTAATTGCAATAAATTCTTAGCTTGTGTTCAATCTTTTAATTGACTCACTTTGATTAATCATTAATCTCAAAATAATAAACTGTTAATAAACTAGTCATGATTCTTAGTCACTTGCAAAGACTTTGTCACATTGTTAATATGAATTAAGAATTTCTGTTTAAAACAATGAAACTGAATAAATCATGTAATCAATAAACATTTCATAGCATGATTTAAATCATTTCATTAACTGAGATGCTTTCATCTTCTCAATGACAGAAGACATAGTGATGTTTCTTGAGAAATCAACATATGATTATGCAAATGATGTTATAATCTTCTGATAGAAATAACTTAATGATGAAGTTCATAATTATATCTTTTCAAAATTTCTGTGAAATCAAAAAAGAATGAAGAAGTTCATTGATACTATTCTTAAATGTCTTACTTTGCTGATAAACATGACAGTTTTGAATATATTGTTTAATTGTTACTTGATGATCTGATCAATAGTAGAAACATTTAACTAAATTAACAGTTCTTTTATTGTTGAAGTGAAAGATGAATGATTGATCATGAATTTTCTGCAGCAATTTCATATGCATATTCTCAAAGATTCATAGTAAGTCTTTTTTAAATAAAATGTTGTTAATGATCTTGCAGTTTTTTAGTTTAATGCTATGAAGTTTGAGCTTATTTTTACTTATAGCTTGTTTATACTCATTGCAAAACTTAATCATTTGATTGACAATGAATATTCATTGATAGAAATTAACTTCTGATTCAACAGATAAAACATTTACTTTATCAAGAATCAGAATAGTCTGATAGTGATTTTTAATACATTGAGTTGATTCAAAGTTATCTGCTACTGACATTTTGATTAAAGCATCAACTTTAATGTTTATTTTATCTGATTAAAATATGATCTGAAAGTTAAACTTTGATAGAATGTTTAAATAATTGACTTAATATCAAGTTAACTGTTTGTTTTTCATAAAGATTTTTAAAGTTTAATGATTAATGAATATTTGAATGAATAACTTGATGCATTTAAGTTTAAGTCTTTAATGTTTAAAACATTAAATAATAATTAATAGTTTCTTATTATAGATGTGATAATTGCATTCAATGAAGATCATGCTCTTGCTATAAAAGATTATCAAGTGAAGAACATTTTCATCATCATACTGAGATAATATTTTATCTTTGACATAGTTCAAGACATTAATCTTCAGAATAGTTTATTGTTTGAAATCAAAATATCATAGTACTGAGATCAAGCTGATCTGTTTCTTTAAATCATTAAAAGCTTGAACATAGACTTCATTTTAAACAAAAGATGTATTTTTTCTAATCAGTTGAATGAATGATTTAACTAGCTTCAAGAAGTTCTTAATGAAATAATGATAGAAGTTAACAAATTTCACGAAGCTTTGAACTTCTTTTAGATTGATTGACGTAATTCAGTTGACTATGACTTTCACTTTAATAAAATTTATATGAAGATTTTGTTCTGATATTATGACTTTTAAGAAGATGATTTCTTCTACATTGAATTTGCACTTTTGAATATTTATCTGTAGATCAGCTTTTTATAAGCGATTCAATATCATTTTAACATGTTATTTATATTTTCATTGAGTTTTACTATAAATCAGAATGTCATTTAAATAGACTTGACAAAAGTCATTTAAAAGATTTCATAAAACATCATTCATATACTGCTGAAATGAGGCAAAATCATTGATAAATTTAAAGAATAACATCTTTGATTTATATGTTTTTAACGCGATAATAAAAATAATGTAGTTCTTACTATTAGAATGCGTTTGTAGTTTATTGAATGTTAAAATGATATTCAATTGAATCAGATGCTTGCAATCAATTATTTGATTGATCATCTCATTTATCAAAGATAAAGAATAATGATTTCTTTTGATAATAACATTGAGCTTTTAATAGTTAACGCAGAATCATAAATCTTCATTTACTTTTAAAGTGAACAGAATGAAAGAGAAATATGAAGCTTTGCTAAAGATTATAAATTCTTTAAAAAGATTTTCATTCAAATATTTCTTTACTTTCTGAAGCTTGTAGAAAGACATTTGATATGCTTGACAGCAAGATGATGTTACGTCACTAGTCAGCTTTATCTTATGATCATATGAATGATGAGACAATAGCTTGTCTGCTTGAGCTTGATCAAAGACATCTAGAAAATTCTGATATTTCAATGATAGTTTGACTTTAATATCTTCTAGATTCTGAGTCATTTCATTGACTGAAAAGATGTTTATGACATTTAGTTTGCATTGAGTATTGTAAATGATTTTTCTATTAATGTCTTTAATGAACATAGCAAAAATCTCTGTCTGATTCTTCTTTTTTCGTTTTACTAATGCTTAAAAAGAAGTAATGTTTATGTTTTGAATCAAGAATAACTCTTTCTGAATAATTGAAACTGAGCACTTGAGAATCTTTGAAGCATTGTTATGAGTTGCTGAAGAAGTGAAAGTTGATTGCAGTTAATTTAAGTGCTTCATATTTAATGAGATTGAAAAAATCGAAATCAAAATATTTAATTGATTGAGAAATATGATAGTATCATGTCTCATATTCAATAATATCTCATTTTTATTCATTCAGAATTTGCTCAATATAGCTTCATGATGCTTGATATTAACTATCAGCATTGACATAGTCATTTCTTTATGACTTTTGATTGTAAGATTGAGTAAAATCTTATTAGTAATAGTTTTTTTTAAATAACTTTTCATCATATTCTCATATTAACTTCTTTTTGACTAGTAATATAAATTAAATTTCAAGTTTCTTGCATATTTTATCTGCTAGTTTGATATGTATCAGCATGTAAATGATGAAATCATTGTTTATCAAGAATCAAAGACTGAAAGATTCATTCTGAGTGATGAGAAAAACATCAATCAGAAAAGACTTTTCAAAGTAGTTTTCTTTCAATAGAACTTCAATTTGACTGTATAAAAATATAATTTCTATTTTTAATAACTTTAAAAGAAATAATTAGTTTTTTGAATCAGAATCTGATTCAGAGTTTAATGTAAATTGATCAAACTTGTCATTTTTTAAAATATTAATTTTTGAAGTTTGATCAGAGCATTCTTTAAAAGAATGATTTGACTTATGATAAATAAAACAACTTTCAGTTTGCATATCTGTCTCTTTGATGTTAATTAAAGTCACGTCACATGATTTTGATGAATTGACTGATATAATAACTTTGATCTTTCTATAAAGATTCAATGAATCTCATTTTTTAACAAAGATGACTTGCTTTTTGATCTTGATTATGAATTTCTTTTCTTTGATGTCATTCATGACTTGATATTCATTGTTTAAATGAATCAAATAACTATGAATTTCATTAAAAGATTCTGACTGAATCAACTAATTACTTCAAGTTGCATGAAGATGATAAATTATCTTGTCTTGTAAATCAATTATTAATTGTTTTTCATGATATTTTAAATAAAAGAACAGACGTTGAAATATTAAATAAAAGTCACTGAATTTGCTCTTTTCTTTAGACTGATCATCAAGTCGAGTTTCGAGTTGACATTTTGAACTCAAATCGATATCGAGTTGAGTTGCTCACATTTTCAACTTGATTCAAGTCGAATTGCTCATATTTTCAACTTGATGCAATTCGACTCAACTAGAAATTGAGTTAACTCAACTCAACTCATCAAGAACTTGAACTTGACATCAAGAGTGTTAAGAATAGAAACATAAAACAACATGTTTGCTTGTTCTTTGCATTATCTTTTCACATTACTCATTGCATCGTCTATATATTGCATTATCGATCAGCGATGAAACTCATCTGTACGTGATGCTGACTACGAATCTACTGTCTAGCTACAGTAGAGTCTAAAGATTATCAAAAGTTTGAATGACATCGAAGCGCTGCGTGATGATGAAGCGCTATGCGTTGATCGCGTGCAGAGTTTTCGCGATCGCGCAGACTTCGATAATCTTAATGCGCATGCTACAAAAGCAATCTGCATGCAGATGAGAAAGTCAAATAGAACGCAGAACTACGAGAAAAATTGCTTATGAAAATCATTCAATTCAGTACCTTGTCGTCGTGACGACAAGAACTGAGACAGAACACTCTTGCGTTTGATCTGTTGAGAATGATTAGCAGAAAGAACTCGAATCATGAACATTCTTTAGATTTACGTGCTAACTACGTATAGATCTTGTTAAGACTGCGTGTCTGTTACTACAACATGAGCAACTCACGAGACTCGTTAAGTTCGACACGAGCAAACTCGAGAGTCTCGTTAATATCGTTTAACAGACGTTCAGACACAGACATTCTATACGTGAGCAGTACGCTGACGAGAAGACTTCGTTAAAAGAAGAGAGACACAAGCGAGTTAATAGAGAATAATCGAACTACGCTGTCTGATTAGAAGTGTAGCATACGAACATCTCTGCAAGACATGATGGATCTGCATGAGAAAGATCTTTACAGATAATGCGAAACAGATGAGTCGCACGTCTTACAAGCGAAGCGAGCGTCTGCGAGACGTGATATACAATGACGACGACTGTCGATCTCGAGAATCTCATTTCTTCACTGAGCTCTGACTCTCGAATGTCTTGATGATAGAATCAATTTCTAGTCGAAGACATCGTTTGTATAGTTTGAGAGAACAGTAACGTGTGTCGATGTGATTAGAGAAGAAATCGACTGCGATATGCATGCGTATCGCTGACGAAACGTCTGCGATTCATGCTTAAGAAGTAAACTGTCAAAATCTGAGCAGTGAGAGATTTTGCTCGCCTTGAACTGTGAACCTGCTGCGAGAAACTATCTCTCGCTAAGAGAAAAATCAGCATAGAGATCATGTCTTATGTATGTTGCATGCAACGTATGCAACATATTTTTGATAGATTGTCAAATTGAGCAAGAGACTTTTGAAATCAAAGCTGCTTCGAAGTAGTAATGAAATCAAGACGACTGCGAATCATATGAAAAACGCAAGACACATTAGAAGCATGAAATAAATATCTGAAGCACAATGATCATAAAAACAAGATCATTTGACAAACGAAACGCGCACACTTCAGATCACAAATGCATGAGCTGAGCGAAGCACTCAAATCGACATGACGTTTTGCAAAATGAGCTAGAATCGAAAGTCAGCTACTCAAAAAGCTTTCTCAGTTTTCGTCACTGAAGCGAAGCGACATTGATCATATGACAACAACGTTCGAGGAAAAAATTGAGATACTGCGAGAAAAGTTCTTTCCCTCATCTTCTCAAGCGAATGTCAGCGACATCGCAGAATCATTCATATCTCTGACAGTCTCATTCAATTCACGCATCACAGAAGATGAAGTGAAGCAGACAATCAGACGAGTAAAAGCAGACAAAGCGTCGAATGCTTCAGATATTTCAAACAGAGCGCTTCAAGCGAGTCTTGCAGAACTGATCTCAGTACTGACGAGTTTATTCAACGCATGTGTAACACACAAGTATCATTCGAAGCAGTTCAAAAAGACTCAGACAATAGTATTATGCAAATCGAAGAAAAGCGACTATATTGATTCAAAGATGTATCGACTCATTGCTTTGCTCGATATCATGAGCAAAGCGCTGAAGTCGATCATGATCAAAAGACTGAGTGACATAGTCAAGACTCATCGCATGCTATCAAATGCTCAAATGAGAGTGAGACGCAAGTGATTCGTGATCTTGACGTTAAATCTACTAGTAGATCAAGTTCACACAGTGTGAGACTGTGAAATCAAATATGTGATCTTCATGCTAAGCTTAGACGTTGTCGAAGCGTTCAATCAAGTCTCACACGTCAGACTTCTGCATACGCTGAAAATGAAAAGAACGTCAAGCTACATAATCGAATGAACATGCAGCTTTCTAGAGAATCGAGAGACATCGCTAATATTTGATGAACAAACGAGCGACATGCGCGAGATAAACGCAGGCATATCGCAGAGATTTCTCATTTCATCAATTCTCTTTCTATTTTTCAACGCAAGTTTAATTGAAAAATGCAAAGCACTGAGAATTAAAATCGAAGTGCTTGACTTTGTAAATGATATTAACATTCTAGTCTACGACAGATTCACTGAAAAAATCTGCAGAATATTGAGCAAAGCACACGACGTCTGCGCGAAATGAGCTCGCACTCATGACACAACGTTCGCATCAGAAAAGTACAAGCTCACGCATTTCACTAGAAAATTGAAGAGGTTTGACATGATGACTAGCATACAAATAGAAAGCTCAGTTATCAAATCAAAATCAGACGTACGAGTTCTAGAAATGCAACTGAACATGAAACTGCAATGAGACGCGCATCTTTAACAAATAAAGACGAATCACGTCACAAGAATGCTGACACTTAGTCATTTTAAAGTCTTCACATGAGAAGCTATCTTCACAAAAGCGAGACAAGTATACTCAGCAGTAGTGAGATCAGAAATCGCATTCGAAGCGTCAGTCTGACATCAGCGCGACAAGAAAGATGAACTGTCGAGCAAAGAACGCAGACTAGAAACACTTCAGAATCAGACTCTGCGTCACGTAGCAGAAGCATTCAAAAGAGTAAACATCGAAACTCTAGAGACAGAAACATACATGAGTTCGCTACATGTTCATCTGAACATGCTACAGAACAAGATCACGCTACACAGTTGAGTCGACGATCGAATGCAAGAGATCAGACAAGCATGCGAACTAATACGCGCTCGCTTGACGAGAGTTAATCGCGTCATTTCTCGCTTACTCGTCATCAAGAAAATAGTACTTCTGAATGTTTTCATTCAAGAAGATGCGAAGATACAGTCGAGACGCAGACGATACACTTTCTTCTTCACAATGATTTCAACAAGCGATAGCATCGCAATAACGCAGTATCACAAAGATCAATGAAATCAACGATGGGAAAAGTACAGAGAACGCGTCGCAGATGTCAACGCAATCTCAGCACAAAGATTGCATCTGAGCAATAAGATGATAAAGATGCGTGATGATCTTCAGAAAGCAGAAAGCATTCTCGCAATGCACATCAGAATCGAACGCATAGATCTGAATGCTTATCTGCACTCTAGAAACATTTCAGGCACGAATAGCTCGCGATGCGACTGCGAATGAAGTCATCAGACGACGAAGCATGTACTCATGCACTGCTCGAACTGATTGCATCTGCGATCAAGAATGCTACAAGATGCTGACTTCTTGAACTATTGAATAATCATCATCATCATGAAGAGTCTCAGAGCAGTAGCGAAGATGATGATGAAAAAGAAGCTCTTGAAGCAATTTAAAGTGACTAGAACATTCGTTCTTTAACGTGCAATCAACGCGAACAAATTTGATACATAGTCTCAAAACTCACTGTTTTGACTGCGTGAAGCAGTCGTGTAGACTGCGAGTGATCTTCTATCTCAGAGAGTTTTGTTCACTCGATACAGATAGCATAGAATTTCTCATGAGTCAATCTAATCAATGTCATAAGAATGTATGAATTTATTATTATTATTATTACGAAGTTTGTTTCACAAAGTAAATAGAAAATAATCATTATTTTTCTTGCTATCATTCAATTTCATGATGTTGAGTCTTGATGATGCATTCGCAGAATTTAATTTGTCTCTGCGATATTTTATATGAAAGTCAAACGCAGCTAATTTCTCAGTTCAATGCATCTGTTGTGCATTGAGCTTCTTCATCATCATAAAGTAACAAAGATTATTGTGATCTATTATCACACATATGAATTACTTGCTATTTTAAAGATAGTGTCATCAGTTTTTAAAATCAAGAACTATAGCATATTGCTTTTTATCATGCATGTTTCATCATACTTCAGCTTCTTTGAACTTATAATTATAGTATACAATGAAATGTCATTAATCAGTCTTGCTCTTCTGACTAAGCACATCTTTGACTTCATGATTGAATGCATCAGTCTTCATGCAAAGATCTGCATTTCAATCATAGTGTTTCAAAATGAAAGCATTGACAAAAACTGCTTTCAATCTTTTAAAAGCTTTTCTTGCTTTCAACATCATTGCAAAAAGCAAATACATTACTTTCTTCTTTGCATTCTTGATTAAATCTGTTAAGAGCATGATGATTTGAAAGAATTTTTTTATAAATTGTTGATAAAATCTTGCAAATCTCAAGAATATGAGAATGTTCTTTGCAGACTCAAGCTCAGATCAGTTAATGATTGCGTTGATATGAAATTATTTCATCTGAATATTTCTTTGTTCTATCATGAATCTCAGAAAGATAACTTCATTATAATTGAAAGTGCATTTCAACAGCTTGACATACAATCAATATTTCAGTAGCGTGTGAAAAATCTTGCACACATGCTCTCAATGCTGCTTTTTCGTCTTAAAGTATATTAAGATGTCATTCAAATATATCATGCAGCAAATATTTATAAATAATTTAAGCATGTAATTTACATAAAACTGAAAGATTGCAGAAGAAGCATTTATCAGTTTAAAGAGCATCATCTGATATTCAAACTGATTATAGCATGTATGAAAAGTCGTTTTTCATTCATCGCTCTTGCGAATTCAAATGCAATGATAAACGTTGTGAATATCAATTTTGATAAAGTGTCTTGCATGAGCAAAGCAATTCAGCGTCTCAGACAATAAAAACAATGAGTAATTGTTCTTTACTGATATTTCATTGAGATCATGATAGTTCATGCGTAAATGAAGATTTTCATTCAACTTCTTTACAAACAACACAGATGTTTTTGCAAAATTACTTGATGAATGAATTCATTTCTTTTCTAGCACGCTGTTTAAATAGTTTCATATCACAGCAAGCTCATCTCATGTCATCTTATAAATAAACTTGATGCAAGACATTTTGCTTTTCATTAAATCAATGAAATGTTTCATCTGATCATGCATGTTCAAACTATCAGAAAGAATTTCAGAAAACACTTTCTTAAAATCTTGAATAACAAAGAATATTTTTGATTCTTTCACTTGAAGTGCATTGCATCTTGCAGTCTGATGATTTGCATTCTGCAATAAATCATCTGTAAATAGCAGTTGATAAAACAAAGTTACATAAGTCTCTTTTCTTCTTTTAGTTGCAAGCATTATCAGCTTGACAAATTTCAATGTCTTGCACAGATTAACTCATATTTGCTTTGCACGCTGAGTGCTGTTTTCTTAATATGATCAGCGATGCTTGTGTCAATGAATATTCAAGTTGATCTCATTTAATCATGAATAATCAAGAATCATATCATATTCTTGCATGTTCACAGCATGAAACTCAATGTTTCAGCTTTTATGAACTTTCTTGTGATTGATCAACTTGATATTGATTTAATGCATATCATAGCAGAGAATTCAACAATCATCAATCATCTGAATTTGTTTCAGAGTTGCATGATTCTTTAATAATTTATGCTCTTTTACTCATGATTGCAATATAAAATTTCGCTCGATTTCAGAATCAATAAAACAGTGAACTTCATGCATTCTTTCAGAAGCATTTGTCAATACTAATATCATCAATGCATGTGACAATCATCTTTGCATAGTTATATTTAATAATTCAATGATGAACATTAGACTTTCTCTTTTTTCGTTTTTTCATTATGATTGTAAGTCTCTTGTCTGAATATGTAATTAAAACACATTAAATTATTAATCTTGTATCTCATTTTCTTGCATGATCAGCATGTAAGATTGAATGAAGCAGCATCTTGTTTAAATTCACTGAACTTGAGTGTCACATCATTTTTAGACTGCATGCTTGAAGCAGAGAACTTCAAATTCTTCATTGCAGCAATAAACTTCATCTTTTCATGTAAGAATCAAGAACTCTTTTGAGACGTTGCATTCTCACTTTGCTACAAATGTAACTTCGACAATGCATCAATGTCTTGCAGATGCAAGTCAATGTTTATAAAATGCTTTAACAGATCAACATAATTGATAGAGATGTATAAAATAAGAAGAAACTCATTCATGATGATTTTATTAATCTTTATTTGCAAGTATATCATGCAAGTCTTATTAAATATATGATAATTCAGATTTATGTACAGTCTAATAAAATATTACTCAAAATTCACAACACTTTGATTAATTTGCTGCTTTGCAATCTTGAATCAATGTTCTGTTTGAAAGTTACAAATTTCAAAATTGCTAAGTTTAGCACGCAAGTATTCAGTGTAGTACTTTCAGTTAAATATCTCATCATGATTATGCATGCTCATCACATGATCTTATCACTAATTATAAGACTTCTCTGACAAGTATGATGCAGATCATTGCAGCTTCTCTTTTTTCATAATGAAATCAAATAATGTCTTGACTATGAAGTCTTTGCAATCTTGCAGTCAGAACATCAAGAAGTTGTAATTCATGATACTTTACTCTTTAAACTCGCAAGATCAATTAACATGCTTATGTGCATTACTTCAATAGTAATCATCACTATGTTGATGTTGATGATCAAAGATTAATTAAATTTTTTGCTTAAGTTTTGATATGCAAAATTGCAAAACAAGCAGTACATTCTGCATTTTCAGATTCTTTAACTGCTTGTGTACTTCGCTTGCTGAATGTCAAGAAATATAATTTGTTTATTCATTAAATTCTTGTGACTTGAACTTCTCATCTGCATGTTTAAATGCGTGAATCTCAAATCTGTTCTGATGAGACGATAAATTCTCAATGTGAAAGAAGTTATCATTTCTTTTGATCATGCAACTTTTAATGAGTTGTTATGCGTTTAACATCTTTTACTGAACAACTTCATGCAAATGAAGCAATTAAAACTGTGATACAACAAGATTTCTTTACATGAAACTGCGTAGTAGAAAATAATAAGATAGCATTCTATTAATGATAAAACTAATTGCTAAAAAATGAAAGTGAAAGCTTGCAAAGTTTTCATCTTTTGTCAAATTATTACTTTTATTCACTCATTAATTTCTTTGATCTAATTTCGTAAGCTAGTCTTGCAAACATGCATCATTCATAGTTGATGAGATGCATTCTCACATGTAGATAGTAACTTTAGTGTAGAAATCTTTTGATTTCTATTTCAAAATCTACAATAAATTATCTTTTATTATTGATTTATGTCAGATGAAAATAATATAAATTTAGTTTATAAAAGTTTATTTTACTCTTTTGATAGAAAATGCTTGATGCAATTGCTTTATATTTCAGATATCAAAATAGTCATGTTATTTCACTCAGAATAGTAATAACTGATTTCAACTTATTGTTTTGCACATCAAGAAAAGATAAAACAGATAGTGATTTGATAAAAAATGTTGTACTTCTCTGAAAAAACATTGTTTTTTGTGCAATCTTTAAATGCAAAAGAGAGTTTGATTTTGATTTTTGCTTCAGCATGTAATCTTTGAGAATTGAGTCAACTTGACTTGACTCGTCAAGAATTCAAGCTTGATGTCAAAAAAGTTAAATATAGAAATTTTTTCAACTTTTGCATTATCTTTTTGCATTATCTTTTTGATAGAAAGTCATGAAGAGAAAACATAAAAATCATTTGATAGAAAGTCATAAAGAAAAACATGAAGAGAAACATGAAGAGAAACATGAAGAGAAACATGAAGAGAAACATGAAGAAGAATATAAAGAGAAACATGATGAGAAACATGAAGAAGAACATGAAGATTGTTTGATTTTAATAGAAAGTCATGACAGAAAAACATGATAGAAAGTCATGAAGAAAAATCATGTAAACTGTTCAATCAAATTATTTACATTTATTTAATATTTTGTTGAGTTAAATCGAGTTTTTAAGTCAAGTTGTCAAGTTAAGCTTCTCAACTTGACTTAAGTTATTGAGTTCAACTTCTCAACTCAACTTAACACTTTTTCAAAAGAATTTTAACTCAACTTAACATTTTTCAAGTCAAGTACTTGACTTGAACTTAAGTACTTAACTTGACGTGATCAGTTTAAATATAGCAAAAGAAAAAACAATAACAAGAAAGTAATGATTCAGAGATAATTTATCATTACTTTGCAAGAAACATGAAGTTTTAGTGAAAATAATGAAAAAAAAAAGATGAAAAAGATATAAAAGAAGTCAGTTGATCAGATCTTTCAAAAAATCGAAAACATGTTAATGATGCAACGAGATTTAATAATGTTGATTTACAAGCTCGAAAGCGAAGACATGTCAGAATCATGCCTAGGTGAGTCAACCAGCGAAAGTCAGGGTTGAATAGTGCTTAATCTTTAGAGGTAGCTATAACTGAATATTAAGAATATCGAAGAAGATGAGTACAAGAGCTTCTATTTAAGTAATATTCAGAGACTGCGCTAAGCTTGAAGAAAATGTGTTTGTGACACGAGTAGAATGTGATGTAGAAAGGAAAATGATGTTGAACAAAGAGATGTTGGTGAAAGAAAATAGAGACTGAGTCAAATCTGAGCTAGAGGCACTGACTAGCTCTATTCAGCCTTGGTACGCTAGTAACATTACTTTCCCCTTCGAAAATTCATGTTCGCATGAATGTCGCTCGTTTGCTTGCTTTCTTATTGAGTTATTCCGGTACTAGCGTGGCTTTCTTGAGTATAGCGCATGAAATTCGTTCAAAACTTTCTCGAAGTCATCGAATTCACCTTTATCAACATAGTATCATTCATTGTCTCTATCTAGACCTTTTCATTTGACCTTGTACTGTATTCGACCTCGATAGCATCTGAAGTTCAGAATGTCATCTACCTTTCAGTGTTCATCGTCGTCGTCATCAATAATGATGAGTCTGAGAGATTCTGCATGCTGTTCTGATAGAGAATCTTCTGAATACGATCGCAGTAGCTTCGAGCTGAACATCGAATGCAGATGCTTCATGCTGATTGATAGACGAAGATGATAGAAGATCTTCGCTTTGACAGTGATCTGATACGATTCTAGTTGTTTGTCTTTCAAATCTTTGCAGAGTCTTGTTGTTTTGACGTTTCTGAAAGATAGTCAAACTCAGTCATCTACTTCATAGATGACGTTTCGTCTATGTTTATTGATCTGAACTTCGATGATCAGCTTCGTCTTTTTCAATTGTTGACGGTCGAAGCTCAGTAGCTCTTTCATTCAAATGACAATATCGTCTGCTTTTCTAGCTTCAAGTCGTTCATGAGTTGTTTCATAGTCAGTCGTATCTGAATCGAAACTCATTCGAGGGTGAAATTCTTTATTGAAGTAGAAAGAAATCATTGAGATGATCGAGAAGATATTGAAATTGTCGCTGAATTTCATCATAGATATTCATTT
>JAABUV010005756.1_pt1 | contig 13932 bp, 28 predicted proteins | sample 5559971 | NCBI WGS metagenome assembly JAABUV01 (sample SAMN10711881, study PRJNA513362) | rock metagenome | isolation source: Antarctica rocks | place: Antarctica: Victoria Land, Knobhead nord | collected 2015-12-19
GAGCGCCCGCTGCCTAGAAGCCTGTTGTACTCTTGCAGTGAGCAAGTAGCATGCTACCAAGCATGACGCTGAGTGCAGCGAAAGGCGTGCGCCAGTGATCTCGCTAGCGTCTGGGGCCACTAGCGGTGCAGGTGCTGCTGAACAGCTTTGGTATTGCTGGAGTGCAACGGTTCTGGACTTGGCACACCAGCAATGCGTTTTGTAGCGCTTACTCGCGTCTGTCACTTGGTGATTTGTTCCTAGAAGCCTAGATTGGCTGATCAGTCTAATTTGATGATCTATCTGCATTGCCCACAGCATGCAAGTGTTCGACATTACAGTGAGTGATCATCAGATTCCCGCAGCTCCGGGCGTCTTTGGCAGCATGGCATGCTCCTCCAGCTGGCGAGCAAGCCGCTGCGAGGCACACAAAAGCTCTTGGCTTGTTAAGCACTCATCAGGGCACAGCGGCTCTCTTTGAGATGCATACATAATGCATATACACACCTCCATTTGCGCACGCTTCACAGTGCAGTGCTGCATGAGCTCTTGCGCGGCTCGCATGAAGCTCCTGGCGGCCTCGTCGCGCCCAAAGCGCTCGTGGTGGCACCCGCGGTTCCATGCAGAGACGGCCAGCCACTCGAGCTCCAGCGGCGGGTATGCCCCGCTCGGCATGCCTCTGATCACCGTGGTTGCCTCCGCAAACACGCTGAGCCGCTCGTCATCTTGCCCGCACAGCTCCACCAGCTTCCGCATGGTCTGCCAGCGCCATGCGCTGCATGAGTGGCAGGTTGTGGGAGCCCAGCACGTGTCAGCTCGGCTGCTTGCGCCCTCACAATATACTCAGAAGGCGCCAGAGCCGCACTTGCGCAACCTCAGTGTAGGCCGGTGGTGACTTGGCAAGCATCAGGCGCAGCGCGGCAGCGAGTGCCGTCTTGGCGGCCGCGCTGGCACCGCCTGCCCCGGCGGCCGCGGCGGCCAGGCCGGCCAGCCTGCAGAGGTGCTCTGGCGTGACTTGCGGGAGCGCCTGGCAGCGCTGCAGCGCCGCGAGCTGCCCCGCCTCGTCGTTCAAGCGCGTCGCCAGGTCAAACTCCTGGGGCCGGACGCGTGTCACCAGGACATACAGCAAGCCAGCAGCCCACCCAACAGGACCCCCTTTTGGGTGCCAAGGAATCCATCACATAGGAAAGCTTGCCTGATTGCCCTGAGTCAAGCGATGCAGTGCGCGCCTGCATGCACAGCGTGACTTGCATGGGGCCCTCAGCTGCAGACTGTGCAGCAGGCATGCCGGCCATTGCGGCCATGGCCGCCTTGCAGTGGTCCAGCATCTTGCGCGCCAGCGACAGGCTGGCTGCATGATCAGGTTGCTGCCGGTGCGCCTCCAGTGTTGCAGCCGCTGCCATGAGGAACGCTTTCTGCACCAAGCGTAGTACAGGGTTGCAACGTGCTTTGCCAAAACATCGATACACTTTCCCCGTTGGTACAACACTGGCTGAACGCAGGCAGGTTCTGGCAACATCAGGTAGCAATGCCGAATCACACCTTTTGCTGGCCCAGGCTGGTGCCGTCCTTTGACGGGTGAGCCGCATAGAAGTCACCGGAGGCGGCGAAGAGCACAGCGCTCGACATGTGGTCGCCTGCATGCCCGGCCTCAATGCCTGCATTCCATGCCGACGCTGCAAACCACTCCAGCTGCCGCGGCCTGCTCGCAGGTCCAGACTCAGTGACGCTGCTGCCCTGCCATAACATGCAGAAGCACAATACAATACACACAGCTGCTGCCGCCATGCATCCACCTGCCATCATCGTCGCCAAAGAAGCGGTCAGTGCCAAGCTCCGCCAGCCGGCGCGATGCCTGGTTGAAATACCCGCTCAGCTCGACATAGCAGGCCTTTGGTGACGTCGCGTCGCCGCTGCCGCTGTCGGCGCCGTCGCGCGTCTTGGGTGCGGCAGTGTCACCTGCTGCTTGCCCGGCCTTATGCGGTACATCTTTTGTCTGCACATCCTCGGCTGGCGCCTTGCCGCTGCCGGACATGCACTGGCCGATGAGGCCGCGCAGGATGCGCGCCTCTTGCCCAGGCTCACTGAAATGCTCTGGGGCTGCAACCGAGGTTGCCAGGTCATACATTTGCAGGAGGCTGCTCTTGACGACTGCGGTGGCGCCAGCGGCGCACGCCTCTTGCGCTGCCACCTGCGCTCGGCATGCCATCATGCATGCAGCTGTTTGTCGTTGTGCCATAGCACGCATGCAGGCATACTCTGCGTACAGTGAGGTAGATGGGCTCAAAGTTGGTGCAGGCCATGCAGCGCTTGAGCTGTTGCACAGCCGCATCGCCGTCCTTCATCGCCAGCAGCACTTTGAAGTGGATGAAGGCAGTGCTGATGCTGTCTGGCTCATTTGTCTCAGCGATGGCGACGTAATCCAGGGCCCTGTGCAGCACAGAGCTGCTCGGAGTGCGGTTACCACCCATCACATGCACGACTGCGGTGAACCACCAGCGGCAACAGGGCTTGCTTTTGGATGTAACCCAGCCCAAATTGGCACAAGGCCAGCTGCCGAGCTGCCTGCGCCTTCTCCTTGACGCCCGGAGCATACATCAGGGCAGCGGCATACATCTTCGCTGCCGCACCATAGCCCTTTGCCTGCACGTGGCTCAGGCTCTCACTGCTGTGACAGCAATAGAAAGTTTCGGCGCTAGGGGCAAGTGCCTGCCTACTGACCTGGAAGTGTTCTGTGCTGCAGTTCCAGATCAGCACAAATATGCCGTGTTTTGCCTCTGCTCCCGCATCGCCCTGCATGGAGGGCAAGCTGCTTTTCATGTGAACACTAGCCCATGTACTGTTGGGCCACGTATGTGGTCTACAATGTCTACAATGTGTACGCGAGCGGCATGATGAGTGTACAACGCACCGAGTTCAGTGCCGCGAGGACAGCTTCCTGCCCGAGCACAGACAGTGCTAGCTCGTCCAGTTCATCAGAGTCCCGCGCGGCCTGCATGCAAAGCGCGCAATTTCAGTAACCTTCATCGCTTGTGCACATGGCCGATGTAGCTCATGTCGCAGGCAGTGCGCTTCACCTTGTCCAGGCAGTGGTGGATGAGGCCGCACACAAACGCCGGGTCAGCGCTGAAGCGTGTCAGCAGCGCGTCCACCGCGGCGCGCACGGCGCTGGTCACTTGCTGCTTGGCAAGGACGCGCCGCAGCGCATCCAAGCACAGGTCCTTGGGCGCCTCCTGCATGTTTGCAAGCAACCTCCCATCTGGAGTCTGGAGAACAAGGCCGTGCTGCTGTCCAGACACAGTAAAAGCACACTTGGTGAGAGATGACAGCCTGGAGCTCGGTCTCGGCGTCCTGGGTGCGGCCGAGGAGCAGCAGCGCCTGGAGCGCCTGGTAGAGCACAGAGTGCTGCTCCGACAGCCGCAGCGGCAGCGTGCGCTGCGTCTGCACGCACTGCAGCGCCAGCACGCCGTTCTCCAGCTCCAGGTACGCCAGCGCCATGAGCCGCAGCATCTGCCGCGCACAGGCAAGGCGTCGCCATTGCTGACATGCACATGCCATGGCTGTGGGAACCTGCAGGCGAGCGCCAGGCCGCATTGCAGGCGGTAAGGGTGACCACCTTGCCTTGCAGGTCTTCGGCGAGGGTACGGTACCGCTCAAAGTTGGGCTGGTCCTCCTCGAGCTCCAGCCCCTCGCTGAACTGCTGGTGCGCGCTGGTCAAGAGCGCGAGCGCCTCCTGGACACTCTCCTTCTCCAGGCACGCTTGTGCCTGGTCCACTTCCGCGCTGAGCAGCTCCATGGACAGGCTGAAGTGCTGCCATGTGGACAGCGCAGGCGACTGCACCACCTCGGCTGCACGCGCCAGCAGGGTGCGCGCAAGAGCCTGCGTGCATGGCACATGCGTAATCATGCTGCCAGTGCATACATCCTTATTGTTGGGCTGTCACCGCATCCTGCAGCTGCAGCACATGCATGCATATGTCAGGCAGTGCTGAGCGCACGCTTTGCTGCAGACGCCATGCAACATCTGCCCTGGCCATGAAGAGCTTGAACAGCTCTGTGGCTGCCTCTTTGAGGGCTGCATCAGGAGCCTTTGGATCTAGCTGCTTTTGAAGCACTGCGGCACATGCGGACGCCTTTGCCAGGGCAGCCTCGGCAGCCTCCAGCTCATTGGCGGCAGCGTGCAGCCTTCCAGTCTGCACGAAGCAGGCTAGTCACGCTTCTGAGGAAGACATGCACATGATGGCAATGCAGCATGCATGGTAGCGGCAGGAGCCCCTGCCTGGAAGTGCAGCTTGAAGGGGACCTCCTGCCAACCAGATGGCAGCTCGTCCTCCTTCAGCAGGCTAAGCAGATCGCTGCACGTGAAGCACAGCCGACAAGCTTCACAAGAAAGAGCAGCAGGTATCCAACCAAAGCCGACAAGCATGTGACGCGCGCCTTGCGAGCTGCCGCAGCTGCAACTGCCAGTGCGAGGCCTGGCCTGCTAGGTCCCGGGTCTCAACGCACTTGTTCTAGCAGGAGCACCACAAAACTAAAGTGTCATATGGCCTTGTGGCACAAAGGGAAAACCTGCACTTCTACAGGCTCGCTATGAGCTGTTTGCATTGAACTCCGCACCCAGAGCGTGCTTGCAATGTGGAGGACATCCTGGAGGTCAGGCTGAGCGCGCTCCGCTGTGCTGTCCTTGCCAGCAGATAGCACAGCAAGGACTGCGCTGCGCAGCTGCTCCACATTACTCTCTGCGGGTGCAGGCGCGTCTACAACCTGGTGCAGCTTGCCTTTTACTGCTGCAAGCAAGGATGCCAGGGTGCTGGCAGGCATGTCAGCAAGTGCGCAGTGTCTGTCAAGCTTGAGAGATTGCTGTTGTGCTCGTTACAATCTAGGCTCTGTACAGCAGAACTCTCTTAGGAGCAGAGTGTAATGCATAAGTCAGGCTCTGCCTGTTGAAACTGGCATTTCCATTTGCCTCACACAGGCTTCTTACTTGTACCCAGCTTACCCCAGTGCTGTCGCCTCTGGTGCATGTAATCTGACAAGCAAGACAATGAGGCAGCAGGTATACAAGCAGGCATGCCCCTCAATCAATATCGTCCAGCGCGTCAGCAGCCTGCGCGCGCTCTGCAAGTGGCCAGAAGCTGGCAGGCACTGGCACGCTGGTAAACAGGCATGCAAAGGCGTCTGCAATGAACCCGGCCTCCATCCGTGTGATGCTTGTGAGGTCTGGCGCGAAGTCAACCTCCAGCAGTTTTGCGCTGCATGTCCCCTGGCCCTGCTCCAGGAGCACGTCCAGCCCATACACAGCGCGGCTCCTTGGCCAGTCACCAATCTGCCGCAGCTCATGCTGATTGTCATTATGTGTTGATGCAAATGCTTATCGTTTTGTAAGAGTGGGGCGCGCCTGGTAGCCGCCAGCCACGACCAGGCTGCGTGCTATGTTCCGCAGCTGCGCCTCAATGTCGCCAACGTCCAGCCCCTGGCTGCTCAGCTCCGCCACTAGCTCACCATGCGGCACCATCAGCTACGCGGCCCCAGACACCTCATTTTCAGCACTGGCTAAGCTTAGGTAGAAAGGCTCAGCATGAGGAGCAGAACTTCATGTAGTTGGCAGCTGCATCACCTCAATGCATGTTGAATACATGGTGCTTTCACGCCTGAGGGAGCAGGCACCTGCTGCGAGCGCGTCGCCTCGTCCGGGTCATAGCAGGGGACAGTGAAGTGCGCATGGTGGTCATGCTCGGCCGCCGCGTCGTACGGCCTGTTGGCCACACGCCCGTACCACTGCCGGAACAGGAACGCCTCCTTCCGCGCAAAGCTGCGGACGGCCAGGTACATCTGCACAGACCCAAGCGCTCGTCACCTCTCGGGCACTCATCACATAAGTCCAGCAGATGACACCAACAAAACCCAGCCTTGTTGATCTCCCGCAGCAGCGTGAGAGCAACAGACCGACAGCGCTGGTCAGAGGTTCGCACATGCACGAGGCACACAAGGTGCCACGAAACAGAGCGCTGCAGGCGCGGGCACACCCGCACGTCAACCTTGCGGCCCTGGAAGAGCACGGGCCGGTGGATGGAGGCCTGCGCGACGCGGTCGCCAGGGGCCGCGCGGTGGCAGACGACCGCCTTTGCAGACGAGCTCACAAACACGTCTGCGCTGCGCGCCCCCTGCGCCACCTTGACGACCCAGAAGTTGTCCCGCCGCGCGGCTGCGCGCTGCACAGCGGCCTTGTCTACGTATGGCCCGGGCAATACGTAGCAGGGACACTGTCACGTCATGGGCAGGAGCACCAGTTCATGCACGATTAAGGCACAGCACGAGCGACTTGGGAAGCAGGAAGCTTGTGCGTGCCTGGCGGAAGTCCTTGAGAAAGAACTGCACATCCGTCACAAGGTCGTACGCAGCCGGGAACCAGCTTGGGAACCACGCCTCGGCGCTGTCAGACTCCCCGCCTGCGGGTGGGCCGCACTTTTCGAGCGCGTTCTTCCGTGTATGAGAGGTGCTGCAGCCTCTTAGGCGCCGTGCAGCAGCACATAGAAAATCAACAACAAGGCGAGCGTGCGTGCATGCCGCCTGTCTCATCATGTAGGCGCGCTGGGTAAGCAGGGAGAGGGATCTGGTCAGGAGAGGCTGCACAAGGAAGCTCCGCACGCATGCAGGACGACCTGGCGACTGAAGGTCGTGAGTCAGCAACCTAAGGGCAAGGCTGCGGGTGAGGCGGCACACTGTCGCCTGCGGTCGCAGACTGCAGGCGGCGCAGCGTCATGGGCAGCAGGTCCTTCCTGATCAGACACGCCTCGTACGGGAACTGGTTGACGAGGACGTGGCTGCACGCATGGCACCAGGTGCGGCTCAGCATGGAGTGGAGCGGCTCACCATGTAGGGGCTCTGTGACGCATGAGAACACCTGGATCACTTGCGAGGGTGCGGGGGGCTAGCCTCAGTAGGGCACCAGCAGGTTCCGCGGGCACAGTGGCACAGCGTCGCTCTCCGCACATACTTCTGTGCCGTGCTCCCTTTACCTAGGCATGGCATGCTGCTTCCCACAGGCACCGGCAAGCGGAGCATGCAGTGCTAGAGCGGGGTTAGGCTTCGAGTGAACCCCAATTCCTTCGCGCACGCTTGCAGCCCAGCGCGCGGCTCTGTGTGGACGCCTGCGCAGCCCCGCACCTGGGCAGGCTGTAGAAGTCCCGCACAGGCCTGGGCGTGAACACGATGTCCGCGGCCGCGTTGTCGTCTGTGACCACAAACGGCCCGCGCAGGCCCTCCCGCACCAGCTGCACGGCAGGCCCACCGCCCAATTACGTCAGGGACGCCACATGATTGTGCCATGCGCATGGCTGCTTCCCAGCTTGTGCGGAGGACAAACACCTAGAACCTGCACCGGTGTGCGGGAGGGTAGCCCTCGCAGTGCATCCTGTGCATGCCGCGCGCGCACACGCTGCTCGTTGCGGGCGGTCTGTAGCCTGCGTAGGAGGCATGTGGCATTGAGCGCAGGGGAGCGCTCGGGGAGGTAGGCTCACCGGGTAGTCTGTCCACACCCTGAGCACCTCCTTCACCTCCTGCGAGTCGCCAGCCTGCGCCAAGTGGGGCGCTTAAGACGTCAGCATGGGTCAGGCATGGGCGCAGACAGGTATGCAGCCTTCCTGATGCCGCCCCGGCCGTGCGCTTTGCAGCCCATGAAAAAGCTCGGCCTCGCCTCTGAGCGCAATGCAGCTCATTGGCTCATTTGCTTCTTGAGGCAGGTCTCCCTCAACCACCGGAGGCACCGGCAGCCCCGCGCCCGGCGCGCCTGCGCGCTCGGCCTGCGGTCACCCGGGACCTGGCTCGGCGGAGGCTGCCGCACGCCTGGCGGCAGCTGCCGCTGCATGGCCCCCTCCACCGCCGCCTCCAGGCCCTGGTGCTGGCGCTCGTCCGCCCACCGCCTGCCGCCACGCAGCTGGCGCGGGTCCGCCGGATGCCTTCCAGGTTGCATGTGGGTGGGCGCCCAGCCACCACCCTCGGGGCTTGGCCGCAGCGAAGTCGGCGCAGCATGCGTCACGCCAGCCTCTGCCTCTTACATGCTGGCAGGCCGCACCAAAGAACAAAGGCCGGCACGATGCAGCCACATGCCAAACTGCCGCGCTGCCAGGCGCAGCCAGACCTACGAGAAGTACCTCTTGTTGAGATCAGGGTTGCAAGACGCCAGCGCCGCGCCGGCAGGGAGCCGTGCGCCTGCATCCGCGCGCTGCAGCAGGAGCAGCCGCCGGACAGTGAGTCTCACACAACTTCAGCACCGGCAGGCACTGCTACCCCACATCCCCAGCTCACCACCCCAGCAAGCACAGCGGCCAACGCCTGCAGGAACGCCCGCCTTGTGTATACCGGTGAGGCGGCCTGCACCTGGGCGGCGGCCCCAGCAGCGCCAGCAGCGCGGCCGCGCGCTGCAGCGAGCGGCTGCCGGGCAGCTGGTCGCGCGTGACCTCGGCGCCCGCGGCCACGCTGCGCGTGAGCCACAGGATGCTCAGGCCGGCCGGGCCGCGCGCGTCGCCCGCCTCCAGCGCCCGCGCCGCGCTGGCCGGCAGCGCCAGCACTGCGCGCCGTGCAAGCGCTGGGGTGTCAGGCTGTGGCAGGCTGTGGCAGCGCCGCTGTGGCAGGCTGTGGCAGCACGTCATTGAAGCATCCCCAGCCACCATGCCGCTTGGGGCCAGCAGGTCTCTACAAATTTGATGTGCAACGCAGCCCTGCGCTCGCTGCCACGTGCCAGCAGTGCATGCCATGTGAAAGTAAGTCTGTCATGCCGACCAAGAGCAATGCCGTGCACGAGCCCGTAGCAAAATCAAAGTCTGGTAGCAAGCCTTGGAAAGGTTGTGAGGAGTTTGGCATGTAAGGTACACTCCGCCTGTGCCAGTATGTCAGTTGGTCATGTGAGCCTACCCTTCGCTGCCGAGTCTTCAGAGTGACGCGCCCAGAGCGCCTCGCGCGCATCCACGTACCACTCGGTCGCGGCCTGTCCTGCGCTGGTGTCCTGCGTGGGCGAAGGGCTGGCCCAGGCCCACAGCTCCTGGTATACCTCGTTGAATGACGCGCCGCCGCGCCCTGTCAGGCGAACGGCGTTAGCTGGCAGGCGCCGGTGGAAGACTGGGCGCTTGCATGCCTAGCGATGCGGACAATGGAAGCAAGCGAACAACCTTTTTTAACGCTTTGACCACACGCAGCACTTTGCAGGCCTGCTGCAAGTATCTCGTAACTGCGCAACGCTTGCGTTGCAATGAACCAAATGGCGCTTTGCTGTGTGAAATGTACACCACAGCTCAACACAAGCAAGCACTCACCTGCAGGCAGCTGCAAGAGGTCACGGCTTGCGTCCAGGAGCGCAGCATCGCTTGTGAGCTGCTCCAGCAGCGAGGCGCGCGTGCCATGCAGCGCGTGCTCCAAGACATACACGCTGCTCGCGCCCTCCAATGCACGGCAGGCCCTCAGCACGCCCACACCGTCCTCACGTACTGCCTGCATCACCAATACCAGTGCTCTTTTTACTTGCTTGACCACATCCAGGCAGCACAGAGCATTGCATGATACAAAATGACAGGTGCTCCGGCCGCATCAGAAGCAAGGAAGCACCTTGAGGTCGCCGCCCGTGCCGAGGTCGCCTGCAGCCAGTTTCTGCACCACGGCCTCCCACAGCTGTTCGGGGACGCTCGCGCTCTGCAGGTATTTCACAAAGGCTATGCCCACCTCCGGAGCCGCCATCGGCTGTTTCTAAAAGCCGGTAACAGCCAGCTAGGGCAGCTAGCGCAAAACGCATGCAGCCTTTGAACAGCCAGACTACATGCGGCAGTTTGCCCGATGGCAACTCTGCCAACGTTGGCAGTGCAGGCAACGTAGGGGCACTAGTCTTGATTGATAATGACACCGATCACAACTGATACTACAACCGCAAGGCAGCCTTGCCAAGGCTGGCCTAGTAGGGGCTGGGCGCCGCTCACCGCCACCACTCTTCCCTACCCCCTAACGAGCCTAGTCAGCGGAAGCATGGCCGCTCGATATCGAGCACGCAGGGGCAGTGGTCCGGCTCTTCTTGTCTCGCGCCCCACCCCGCCGCCTGCCAGTGCCGCAGCCACATGCTACTTGGCTGCAGGGGCGGGGGCAGGAGACGCGCGCGCAGGCCGGGCTAGTCCCAGCAGCGCGGTCGCATGGCCGCGGCGCCCCAGCTGAAGAACATGGCGTCGCGGGTGGCCGCCTTGGTGCGCTCGGCTAGGCCGACCGTCGCGCGCCTGGCCGACTCGGTGCCGCGCGACGTGGTGGACGACATCTTCGGCTGCGCGCTGAAGAAGCAGACCGGCGTGAGCCTGAAGTACATGCTGGACTTTGGCGCCAACCCCATCGAGCGGCAGCTTATCCTGTCGGCGCAGTTCCTGCACAATGAGCTGCCGGTGCGCGCAGCACTTGGTTGGCAGCTTGGAAGGGCAAGGCGCCACACTCTCCTTCACTCATAGTGTTTAAGTAGACAGACCTTTGGCGCTGCCTGTGCACGGCCAATGTGGAGCGCCTGCGTGCACCCAGCTTAACCTGTGGGTAGTGTGTCCAGCCGCTCTAAACCGTTCTGCAGCAGTGAGTGGTTTGCAGCCGCTGCCTGCCCCCGCCCGAGTGCGCCAGCCTTGCGCACGGGGTCTGGTAGGAGTTCTTGCCTACGAGAGACTGAGCATGTCCCTTCCTCAAAGTGCTTGACATGTTACGAAAGTGTTGCAAAGGTTTGTGCTCGGCATCGAGTCTCAAGCTGAGTGGCAGAGTGGGACTACGACGGCCCTCGTGCTGTTGCAAGTCCTATCAGTCTCCCCCAACGCGGTGTCCGACGGAGCGCTGAGCCCTGCTGTGCGCAGGTGCGGCTGGCACACCGCGTCGCGGAGCTCGAGAACCTGCCGTACGGCCTGTCAGCCAAGGCGCCCGTGCTCAAGGTGAGTGCTGGGTATAGGCCCTCACCCTAACCGCCCTCAGCCGGCCAGACGTTGTGTCTCGGTGGGCCTCGTGTGCGCCAGAGCTGGCCGCCTTGTCTGCGCCTCGTCTGCGCACAGAGCTGGTTGCCAGGCGAAGTTGCTGCCTACCTGCGTCTGCCTGCGTCTGCTCGTGTCAGAAGCTCTGTGCTGGGACACGAGCCATGAGGAGCGAGGGCGCTCCCTGCTTCTGCCAGGCTGTGTGTGCCAGGCAACTGATCCAATCCATGTGCCAGGAAACCTGGTAGCCTCTGTACCCTGTAGTCGTCCTCGGCTGGCAGCTGCAGAGGGGCGTGCGCGGGCGTGGACAAGGCCCCTCCGTGCGCCAGGGTCGCCTGTGCTCAGTCGGGGCCTGCTGTGCGCGGTCCAGCCCCGGCGCGGTGGCGCGCAGGTGCGCAACTGGTACGTGGACTCCTTCAAGGAGCTGCGGCGCTTCCCGCAGGTGAAGGACACCGCGGACGAGCTGCACTTTACGGAGCTGCTGAAGCACATCTACCACCGGCACCGGTGCGCCGCTTGGCGCTGCCTGCTGGGCGGGCGCCGCGTGGCGCGCCTGCCCTGTAGAGGACTTGCGAGGCACCCCGTCCCTTGTGAGTCTAAAAATGTAAACAGAAACAGAGAGGGCGCTGCATGTGGAGGTTGTCAGCGCGCTTGCTATTGCCCCTGTATGATTGGGCCTGTATGAGTGAGCCCTTGTGTGTCCATGCACTCACTGCAGGTGGACTTGTTAGTGGGTGAGGTGCATGCGCAGCTGTACCAAAAAGTGAGGAACCTGAGGACTGGACGATGCGCAGGTCTGTGCCAAATTTGGCTCTCGCGCAAGAGCGAGCACGTGCCCTGTGGCGAAGCCGCTGACCAGTCTGACAAGTGCGCTCGCGGGCGCAGGAACGTCGTCCCGGTCATGGCCATCGGCGTGGCGGAGCTCAAGCGCGAGCTCAAGTCCAGGGGCGGGCTGACCGAGTTCCCGGAGATCCACCAGTTCCTGGACGGCTTCTACCTCAGCCGCATCGGCATCCGGATCCTGATCGGGCAGCACATCGCCCTGCATGAGCCGCAGAAGGAGAACCACATCGGTGCGCGCCGCGCCACGTCACGGCAGCCTCGCCCGCCTCCCGAGCTGGACCGTCTTCCGAGCAGGACTGTGTCTAGTAATGCTAAGCATGCGCCCCGAGCTGAGCGCAGGCCGAGCTGAGCGCCGCGCGGGCGGCCGCGCGCAGGCATGATCTGCACGCGGTGCTCGCCGCTGCAGGTTGCGCAGGACGCAATCTTCGACGCGCGGTCCATCTGCATGCGCGAGTATGCGACCGCGCCGGAGGTCACCGTGTACGGCGACCCCAACTTCACATTCGCCTACGTGCCGTCGCACCTGCACCACATGACCTTTGAGCTGGTGCGGGACGGAGGGCCTGGTCATCCAGGGCGGACCGGCTCCACTGCACGCAATGCTGCGCAGTTGCTGTTTGTTCTTGGTGTGTGCCGAGTGAACCAGGCCTTGTCTATGGCCACAAGCTGGTCCGCACCGTCTTGCAGACGGCAAGCTTGCGCAGTTGGCCCCAGCATGCCCTTCACTTGCTCGGCAGGTCAAAACTTGGAGCAAGGATGCGCCGCGTTGTCCAGCTTGTTTCAGCGTCTGTGCTGCCATCAGCATGTCTGCAGACCGCTTGAGCGCAACAGTGGCAGCGCCGGTGATGCCTGCGAGCTGGGGACGCCGCAGGTGAAGAACTCGCTGCGCGCGGTGAACGACCGGTACGAGGATGCCGAGGACGAGCCGCCGCCGGTGCGCGTGGTGGTCGCGGAGGGCACGGAGGACGTCTGCATCAAGGCGCGCCAGCTCCCTGGGGCATGCGGTGTGGCGTTCAGGGCTGCTGTCAATGCCTGGTTGCTGTCACGTGTGCTGCACCGGATGTGTGTGCTGAACCAGGGGAGGGGGTGCAGTCGATGTGCGTTGGGTGCGCATTCCGCGCTAGCGCTTGCCTAGCGGGCTCACCAGCCTCACCATGCCCAATTGCAGTCACTGCTCTGGAGGGCTGCCGCTCGGCGCGGCTGTATGTAAAAGCAGTGCGCGCCGCGCAGGTGTCGGACGAGGGCGGGGGCATCCCGCGCAGCGGCCTGTCGCGCATCTGGACGTACCTGTACAGCACCGCGCACTCGCCGCTGGAGGAGATGGCCAAGGACGGCGGCGATGGCGGCGACGGCCCCGCCGTGCTGGCCGGCTACGGCTACGGGCTGCCCATCTCGCGCCTGTACGCGCGCTACTTTGGCGGCGACCTGCAGGCGCGCCTCCGCTTCGCGCTCAAGGAAGGCGAAAAGCTGTGCTGTGTGCGCTCTTTCTTTTGTTGAGCCATGTGCTTCCTAGTCACAAAAGGGCTGGGCGGCAAAGATCACGCATGCTTGAAGTTGAAGTGAACAGGCCGGGTCGCGCGCGCGCAGATCCTGTCCATGGACGGCTACGGCACGGACGCGTACCTGCACTTGAATCGCCTGGGCAACGTGCAGGAGCCGCTGCCCTAGTAGGTCTAGGGTTGGCGGGGCACGCAGCGCCGCGTGCGGCACAGCGCACGGCGCTGCCAGCAAGCGCAGGAGTCGCTGCTGGCCCGGCAGGGACAGGGTTGGGGCGGGCGCCCGGGCGCTGGCTGCAGCTGGGCTCACCCCAGGCGGAGCAGCAGCAAGCGCTTGTCTAGCAGCGCTGCGGCTGAAGGTTGCGTGGGTGTGTTGGCGGCTGCAGGGCTCTGGGCCAGATGCAGCACTGAGTGTCCAGGAGCCACTGCCCTGGGCTGGGAGTGGCATTTCTTGACGTGCATATGCACAGCACTTGCAGGATTGTATGGCAAGGACCTTGCTGCCACCGTGAGGGTTGGCGCCTCTGCTTGGAGTTGTCTTCCCGCAGCAGGGGTGGTGTTCAGACCGCTGTGCCTAGGCAGGCTGTGTTTGGGCGTCAGAACTGCATACGGGGCCGTAGAGAGGGTTGCGTGTACCAAACCTG
>JAABUV010005759.1_pt1 | contig 13927 bp, 14 predicted proteins | sample 5559971 | NCBI WGS metagenome assembly JAABUV01 (sample SAMN10711881, study PRJNA513362) | rock metagenome | isolation source: Antarctica rocks | place: Antarctica: Victoria Land, Knobhead nord | collected 2015-12-19
GCCGGCGATGGGGCGTGGGGCGGGCGCCCGGCTAGCCGGCGCCCGCATGTCCGCGCAGACGGGGAGCGTGGGATGGGACGGCGATGGGGCGTGGGGCGGGCGCGCAGTGCGGATGCCCCTGGGGACCGGGCATCCGCCCGTGGGGCCGCGGCGGGTGGGTCGGCCTTCGTGCCGCCGCCGCCACCGGTCGCGCCAGGGGTTGCCCCGCGTCACCGGGGTGGACGCCACCTCCACGCCCTCGACGCGGCGCTCATCGCGGCCGTCGTGATCGGGCTGCTCCTTGCGGCCTTCCTCCTGGTCGCCGACCCGTGGCTGCCACCGATCCACGACCTGTGACCGGCCGTGCCGGTGATGTGATCGTCCTGACGACGGGTGGGTCGGGGGTTGGGACGTGAACGCGTGGCCCGCCTCTGGCCTGATAGACTGACACACTTGTTCACGGTGTCGGGTATCGTGGCCGACCGCGCCTATCATCCCGTCCGACAGACCCTGGTCGGCCACGATACCCTAAGACTGTCGCGACGACGGCCACCGCGCGAGGAGCGTCGCCGCCGAGATCGGGGGGTACGCGGTGGCCGTCGTCGCGGCTGTTGGGGCGTGGGCACGGCGGCCCCGCTGCCCGACCCCGGACCTCATCCGTCCCCCTGCCGCCCCGTCGATGGGTACTGCACATATCTATTCCCGTTCCATCCCCCTCCCGCGATAGCGGACGACACCGCCGCGCTGCCTCGCTTGCGACGAAACGGCGGGACGTTGACACATCCCACCACAGGGGAGACCGGCGTCGCCACGGGCCGCAGGAGAGGGCGTCGCTACTCTCGCTTTTTTCGTGCGGAGATACGTCACCCGGCGGCCTATGCCCTTGCATGAGCCCCACAGTCGCGTGGAGGGGCGCTTTCTCGCGAGGTCGCGCAGTCATGGCCCAGGGGAAAACGCGCCAGGAACCTCCTCAGTGAAAGTGGCTTCTTACCATTAACTATGTAGGGGGCAACATCTTGTTGCGCACGGATTGGGACAGCAGGTTATGGCTGGCCGAGGCCTGGACTGCTGCACCTCCACGACGAGCAGCACCGTAATCGTCACTCACCTGTGGTCCCGGTTGTGCAACATGTATTTGTCCCCTACAACTTTACATTAACTATCGCTATTTGTCATAACTATTACTCACACGCTGTCATACGCCGTGGAACGGGACGTGCGCCCGACCGCCGACCGGTGCTAGCGGGTACCGCTCGACAAGTGGACGGCGCGCATGGAGCGATCGGGGTGGCCTCCGCGTCCACACGCCCAGGTTCATCGTGGCCGTCCTGGTCGCGCCGCTGGTGGTCGTCGGCAGACCTCGTCGTCGCCGCGGCGTTGCACGCGTCGCCGTTCGCCTGACCGTCTGTCGACCGTCGCGATACCCGCGCGGGCGGTCACGGCGCGACGCCGATCCCGCGCCGCGTCGTCATCGACCGACAGGGCGACGGAGCACACCCTGGCGGCGCGGGAAGGAGAAAGGAGAGCGGCGCGTGTGCGGGCGGCGGTATGGCCGTGGCGCCCGCACGCCCCACGTCCACCCCCGCTCTCCTGTTATGTCAACCGACGTCCAAAGCTACTATACTAATGCCGCTTTCGATAATGGTAATTATCAGTTGCCGTGTGGTATAGTAGCTAGGGGCGATACGTGGATGGCGGGGTGACGGGGGCCTGTCGGACGTGCGGCAACCGGCGCGGTCCGATAGGTTCTGGGCCGCGCCGGTCGCGCTGAATCGTGCGGCCCGTGCGACGATGGCGGTCGTCCCATGGCGCGCGGTCACCTCCTCCGGGTCATCCTCCGGGTCATCGCAGGCAGAGGAGAAAGGGCGGGGCCGAGAGTGGACGACGACGATACAGGCGGTGGACCTGAGAGGTATCTGCACACGTTGTGCGATAGCTTAGAGCACATCGGCCAGGCGATACCGCCCTTACAGGACGCCGCGCGGGGGGTCCTGGAAGACGTGGCGCGAGAAAGTAAGCGCCGGATAGAATTGCGCGGCCCCGCACTCTCGGGGGTGAACAGCCGCGTGCAGGCGCTCATCGATGAGACAAATCACACGAAGGCGGCGATCGACCGGGAGTGGGCTCCGCGGGCACGCCAGTTGCGCACCGGCCTGAGACATGGAGCCTTTGCTGATGTGACGGGGACCCTCCGCCCCCTGCTCGACGTGCTGGCCGACGTAGATCGACAGGTTCGCAACGCGGGCATGACCATGAACATCGATGCGATCAGGCGCGAGCCGCTCGCGGACCGGCGAGCGGTCGTTTTCATGCACGTTCGCGCCCTCCAGGACGCGTCGGATGAGGCCAGGCGCGCCTATGCGTCCATCGTGGAGAGAGAGAAGGGGCGCGAACACATGGAATCATCGCAGGGTCAACCACAGAACGCCTCCAGGCGGGCCGTCATCCTCACAGCGTTGCCCGTTGAACAAAAGGCCGTGCGCGCTCATCTATTGGATTCTCGAGAAGACCAGCACCGGCGCGGTACCATCTATGAGCGCGGCTATATCGCCGGCGTAGGGGGCACTTGGGAGGTCCTCCTCGCCGAAATCGGCGCTGGCGACTCCAGCGCCGCGCACGAATGCGAACGCGCCATCCAGCACTTTGACCCGGCGGTCGTCCTGTTCGTTGGCGTCGCGGGCGGCATCAAGGATGTGGCGTTGGGGGATGTCGTCGCAGCGACCGAAGTCCATCAATATGAAGCCGGCAAGGCCATGGAGGTATTCCAGACGCGACCGACACAACATCAGTCGGCGTACGAACTCGTCCAGCGTGCCCGCGCCGAGGCACGGACCGACAGATGGCGCGCCAGGTTGCCCGCCGAGGAGTCCACCCCGATGCCTAGTGTCCATGTGGCACCCATCGCGGCCGGCGAGAAGGTGGTGGCGGATAAGCGCTCCGATGTCTACAAATTGCTACGTCGCTCGTATGGGCAGGTCGTGGCTGTCGAGATGGAGGGATACGGCTTTCTCCGTGCCGCATATGCCAACGCGCAGGTTAGGGCCCTCGTTGTCCGCGGGATCTCCGATCTGATCGACGGCAAGGGCGCGGCAGATGCCGCTGGCTCGCAGGCACGCGCCGCACGCCATGCCGCCGCTTTCGCCGTCGAAGTCCTCGTGCAGTACACGCCACCCGAGGCGATGTCGGGCACGCCCGACATCGCCGTCCCGTCGGCCGAAACAATCCTGATCCGCGAGCAGCGTGGTCGCGACCACCTCGCCGATCTCAAGGCGGGCATCGTGCGGCCAATTGCCGACCATACGACGACATTCGTGCGGCAAGTGGCACGCTACGGCGTTTTCTCGGACCAGTACACCGATGGCAGCCTGTATAGCAGCCTCTATCGACCGGCGGTTTCGCCCGACCACCCGCTGTCCAAGGATTGGCCCGCGCACTTCCCCGCGTAGGCGGCGCGGGTCCGGGAGTTCGACCATGCAGCGACGCGGTACCAGGAGGAGGCGCTGGGCGTGCTCAACGAGATCCACGCGCGAATGGTCACGCATCAGGGTGAGCAGTATTGGACACCGACGCTGGACGGCGCCGTCCTCGCCTGGCTCCTCGCGCTCGACGACCGGCGGCGGCCTGTGGAGCGCGTCCCCGGCGGACCTTTCGGCCGCTGGGCGCTGTACGTTTCCGACCCCTCGGGCGGGCATGCGCTGCTCGGCGACGACGAGAATTGGCAGGGCGTGGAGCAGGATGTGTGGCTCGTCGAGCAAGACCAGGATCTTCGTGCGCGCGGCGGACGCGTGCGTACCGCCGCGCGCGCATTGGAGGATATCCTGGCCCGCCAGTATCTAGAGGGAACGTGTGCGTTTATCACACCGGAGCACGGGACCGCGCAACGCGCGGAAGCGAGTCAACGGGCGTCGGGCAGCTTCATTGCCCAGGCCGACGGTGGCAGCACTGCCACGGTCAATGTCAGCGGGGCACGGGGGTGACAATGGGCGACGAGGGAAGCGCGCAAGGGGCGAGCGGCAGCTACATTGCCCAGGCGCGCGACAATAGCACGGCCACGGTGCATGTGCATCACTACACGGGACCCGTGCCCGCTCTGTCCGCAGAGCTGCGCGCCGTCGTCGAGGCATTGCTCACTCCGTGGCCCGCGGAGGAGCGGGCGGCCCACGCGCCGCTCGCCCTCGTGGCCCGGCCGACCCCCGGCGCCGGCGGCAAGCGGCTGCTCTCGGGCATCCTCGACGACGCGGACCCGCGGATCGCGTTGCGCGACGCCGTGCGGGCGGCGCGGGCGGCCTACCCGCCAGCCTTCTCCTATGACCTACACCCCGACGACGTCTGGCGACGGTCGGGCAGCGGGTGGAAGCGCGCGACGGGCGCGCGGCGCGAGGAGGTCGTGGAAATGGTGGTCCGGCGCGACGGGAGCGCCCATCTGCTCTGCGGCCGCACGGGGCGGCGCGGCGGGACGATCGCGGGCTTCCCCGTCCCCCGCGCGGGCGATCTCGTCCTCTTCGGGCCCGTCATCGCGTGCGTGGTGAGTCGGGCGCTGGCGGTGCTCGGCCAGTTGTACACACGAGCGGGGTACGACGGCCCGGTGCAGGCTGCCGTCGCGGTGCGGGGAGTGACCGGGCGCGTCTGGGCGGATGCCGTCGACGGCCACACTATCCGACACGTTGTGGAGCGCGACGCGGAGTACGACGACGTCGAGGAGGTCGACGCGCCGCTGCTGGCCCGGGACCCGGCGCGGGTTGCCCGGTGGCTCGTGCGCGACCTCCTCGATGAGTTGATCGAGGGGATCGATGACCCGTTCGCCGCGGCGTCCCCCTTGCCGACGCCCGCAGGGGAGGTCTCCGTCGACGAGCGTCCCGCGCCCCCGGCGGATCGCGCGCGGGGGGACGCGGAGGCCGACACGGAATCGCCGGGACGGCCGCGCACGTTCCTCGGGGAGATGGAGAGCCAGCGGCGCGCGGCGCTGGAGCGGCGCGACGTGGAGCAGGCCGCTCACCGTGCCCACGACGCGGCCTTGGGCGCGCAGATGGCCCGGCTCATGGCGCCGGCCGTCCTGGATGTGGATATCGACCAGTGTATCGACGACGCCACCCTGAGCGAGAGCCTGCGACGCGTGGCCGAGGACGGCGGCCTGTTCCCCTGGTGGGATCTGCTCCATGACGAGCACTGGAGCGACGAGCGCACGGGCGCGCTCTATCGCCGCGTCGCCCTGCGGTTCCAGATGACGTGGGACCAGGAGCCACGCGACGATGAGTTGTTTTTCCAGCGCGAGCAGATAGGCGAGGACCCCGGCGTGTGGCGGCGACGGGCCTGACCCTACCCCCACCTGCTAGACGACCCAACGCGTTCTCTAGGTAAGGGAGTAGGGGGGTGCGGACATCAAAATCTATGTACAACGTCCGTGTAGGGATGGCGGTGAGGGTGGCGACGGGTGACATGATAGGGAGAGAGGTCGGCGCCGATGTCGGGGATGGATGGGTCCCCATCGATGAGGCGATGCGGCGCGCGCGCATCACCGAGGCCATGGCGTACCGGCTCATCAAGCGAGGTGTCCTCGAGGCGCGACGGACACCCCGGCGTGGCGGCGCGCCCGGCCGGCCGCGTGCCCGCGTGTCCATCACCTCGCTCAACGCGTACATCGCCGCGCACGTCACGCAGGGGCAGACGCAGCCGGCCGCGCGGGAAAGCGCGCCTACCTCCACCCCCGATCAGGCTCCGTCGCGCGCGATGGTCGCGTACGATCCAGTCGGCGCCGTGGACCGCGCCGCTGCCTGGGCGGCCCTCCCCGACGGCGAGTTGCATCGCCGCGCCGCTGCGGCGGCGCACGCGCGCGATGCCCACGCCCTGTGGGACCTCACCGAGGCCTACCTGCTCAATCACGGCCAGGCCGGCGCGCGCGTCAGCGCGCACACGCTACGCGCCTATCGTCACGGTGTGGGTGCGCTCGCGGCGGCCTGGCGCGGCGAGAACCTGTTGCGCCCGTCGCGCGACGCCGGACCGCGCTGGCTGCGCGCCCTGGAGGCCGCCGGCAAGCGCCCCGCCACGGTGCGCCTGCGCCTAGCCGCCGGGCGCGCCCTCTACGCGGCTCTGCGCTGGGCCAGGGCCACCGACGCGGACCCGTTCGCCCATGTCCGTGCGGCTCCCGACACCACTGCGCGCTGGGACCTGCGCCGCCCCTACGGCGAGGGCGAGGTTGCCGCGCTGCTCGCGCGCGCCGACGCCGAGGGCGACCCCACGGCGCGTCTCCTGGTGCTCCTGGGCGCGCACGCCGGTCTGCGCATCTCCGAGGCGCTGGCGCTGATGCCCGCGGACATCGACCGCGGGCGTGACGAACTCCATGTGCAGCGGGGTAAAGGCCGCAAAGAGCGCCACATCCCGCTCTCCGCCACGCTGGCCTCCGCGCTGTCCGGCCCAGGTGGGTCAAGGGGGGCGAGCGGCCTCGCCGGCGGGGGCGGCGACACGGCCACGGAGACTCCCCTGCCGCTACCTCTGCCGTTCCCGCATGCCCTCGCCGCGCGGGAACGGCTGCGCCACCTGGCCACCACGGCCGGCGTTGCGTACCGCGGCTACCACGCGCTGCGCCACTACTGCGGGACCCGCCTCATGCGCGAGACCGGCGACCTGGACACCGTCGCCCGCGTGCTCGGCCACAGTTCGATCGAGACCGCCCGCGTCTATGCCAAGTGGTCCGACCAAGGCGCCAAAAACGCCATCGGCCACTGGTAGCCCAGGCGACCGTTCTCCCCCCTCTTGCGATTGAGGTCGAGGCGCGTGGGTGCGCCCGTCGAGCACGATGACGAGGTGGCGGACACGACGCTTTTTTAGGGCATGTTTTTCGTTCGTGTATGGAAGGGGTACTAAGAAACTATGTGCAGTTACCAATAGCGCAACAGACAGGGATGGTCGGTGACTTCACTCATAACCTCGCATAAATGCAGGGTTATGCTTCCAATCCCGCACTGTAGGGTTATGCTTCCAATCCCGCACTGCAAGGTTATGCTTCCGGTTGCTTTCACGCGTATGCGCGCGGGGATTTGGGCGAGCTAGGCGTCGTACGTTCGGCAAGGTTATGGTTTTATTCTGCACTTTGGGCAACATTATGCCTCCCATTCCGTGTGCCCAAAGACCCTTGGCGCCCCTGACCAGTGCAAAGTTATGCTTCTAACCGCTGCAAGATTATCAGCGAAGTCACAGGTCGGCACAGACGCTAGCCGCCTCAGGGCGCGGGCTCTTCGTCCGGCGGGCCCACCTGCCGCACGAGTCGCCGCCACGCCTCCTGGATCGCCGCCTCGATCGCGTCTTCCGGCCGCGTGCCCCCGCTGTCGGCGCTGCGACTTTCTGGCAGGACGAGACGCTGATAGAGGGCCTGTCCGTCCGGCCCCACCGCCTCGACCAGCACGCCCACGCCCTCCGTGTGCTCGTCCGGTCCGCTCACCACCACCGCTGGCTCCAGCAGCGGCAGCCCCCTGGCCTCCGCGGTCGTGCTGTCCACGGCCCGCGCCGCCCGCACCGCCTCCCGCTGGGCCAGCCACTCCGCCGCCCCGCGATACGTGCTCCGGATCACCCGCATCCTCGCCCCTCATCCCCTGTCCTCATGCCGACGCGTCTAGCGCCGCTAGCGCCGCTAGCGCCGCACACCGCGACCAGGCGCCCGCCGCGCGCACTGACCTGGCCGCAGGACCGCTCACGCTCGGCGCACGCCACCATCAACACGTCCCCGGCAGCGCCAGGATCGCCGGAGGTCACGGCCATGAGCCACCCCTGTACGAGGGCCATCCCCCTCACCCACCCCGGCGCACACCCCGTCGTGGCGGACATCTTTGATGCACTGATGCGTCTCATTTCTGCGACAGGCGTTGTCGGGCCATGACAGAACCGTGGCCGCGTCGTCCTCGCTCAAGGTCAATCCCGGTCAGGCGACCCTCCAAAAACGCGCCCACGCGCCTCTTAGAAATAGTGTCATCGAGACGCAAAGTATGTGCGTGGCCGCGACGCCTGTACGGTGGCGCGCCGCTCACGTCACGCCTGGGCTTTGCCTTTCCGCTTGGTTGTCGCCTTCTCCTATCTATCTATCCAGCCTCATGCACCATCTATACCATGCTCTCGATAGGGTAGGGTGCACGGTCGGTCGCTGTCAACCTATACCGCCCCGTAGCCCGGTCACGCCCCCGCGCGTAGCGGGCCGCGGCGCAGAGAGACGGCAAAGGGTCTGCCTCTGCCGACGGAGCGTCCTCATGGGGCGTGCGCAGGGCCCCAACGCCTCGTTCCACCGCCTCTATGACCGCGTGCCACGTCCCACCGCCAGCCGGGACGTGCAGCGGGCGGTGCCGTTGGGTCTGCTGACGCGACCTGTTAGGGCCGACAGACCTTCAGGTGAGGCGCGCCGATCCTGGCTTTTTTGACCGGTGTGACAGTCTTGGGCCGTGGAAGGGGCAGGGCATCGATGCGAACGCGTGCGCGAAACGAACAGCTTTCAGGCGCATCAGCAGAACCCAACGGAACCTCCGCGACCACGCCTGATCGCTTTGGATGCGCCAGAATGCAGCATCAGTGGTGGTCGAAAGCAAAGGACCGATGCCCTTGGTCACAGAACCTACCTATGGGTCGCTATTTTATGACAAAACCGTCATAATTTCGGCGTTCTTTAGTCAGTAGCAGCGTACGCAGAGCATGATACGCTAGAGGAGTAACGGCTACGGTGGAGATAAATGGGGCGTCTCCATCGCGGCCTTTACGTTTTTTTAGGCTGCTCTTATGACTCGTTCTCGTCAGCCATAGGGGATGCGGCACCCGCTTATAACCGTCAGAGTACGCTCGCGTCAGCGGTCACCGACGACAGGGGCAGCATGGACGAGATCCGTTCTAACCGGCATCCTGGGGTTATGGGAAAAGACCGGTGCGTGGTGATCGCATCGACCCGTCGGCAGACGCTCACGCCGTCTCGTCGCTCCGTCGCCGACCAACCTAACGACAAGTGCACACGATAGCAACCAATCCGGTGCACAGCGATCACAACCACGCCCGAGACGGCAGATAGCGACAGGCAGGCGCCCCATGGCAGACCATCCCGACCCCACGCGCCGCACCGGTGGATCGCGTGCGGACGACACAACGACGGATGCGATCCTCGCCGTTATCGCGGTGAAAGAACCGCGCGGCGCCACCGCCGCTCAGGTCGTCCGCGCGATCGGTCTTGGACTCAACGGTGAGGTGGTGCAGCGTCTGTTGGAGGAGTTGGTGGAGCAGGGGTTACTCGACCGCAGCGGGATTGGTCACGGCGCCGTCTACACACTCAGCGCCATGGCGTGACGTCGCGGTCTGTCCCTGCTCTCTATGTCGCGCGGCGCTGGCTATGCAGATACTCATGCAGCCACGTATGCGTCGTCAGGCGCACGATACGCGGCCCTACCATCGTCGTTACCGTTTTGAGGCGGCCGGTCTGCGCGGCCCGATATAGGGCGCCTGAGGTCTGTAGGCCGGCCAACCTGCTAGCTTGAGCAAGGGTCAGGTCGTCACTATCTACGATCACGTCCGCGCGTGGCCTCCCTCGTTACGACTTCCTCTATCTACGGTGTTGCCCCGTCCCTCTCTGCCGTCAGCCTCCATCCGTGATGGCGCGGCGATGCGCGCTAGACCACACGGACCGCACATCCCAGGCGAGGAGACCCATGATACTCCCGACACTGAGTATCGTCGGATAGAGTGTAGCGGGATCGCCCCAGCCAGAGACGTTGCTCACGTCAGCGACCACAGGGATGAGCACGAGCAGGGCCGCTGACAGCCAGCTGACAGCCAGAGGAACACATCGAACGGCGAACACTCCCCCCGTGTGCGCGTCACCGCCCGATCGATGACACGCCATCCACACACGTACAGCACGATGAGATAGACGGCGTTTAGCGCAACACTCATAACTACTGTTGTAGCGTCATCGCCACAAAATCTACACCCCTACTGCACGCAATGCCGGATGAGCGCGTGACGGCGCGACAGGACGCAGTGCTCACGGTCGATAGGGACCGTACGATGACCGTCGGCGTCTGGGCTGTGCGCCGAGGGTAGCCGCGACGGGCCGGACGGGGTATGGGCTATACCGCGCGTCCGGCCTTTTGATGAGCGCGGCTATGGGGCCTGCCGCCAGCGGATCGGCTGTGGGGTGAGGGTGTGCACCGGCGCTGTTAGCGCACGACGGCAAGCGCGAGCAGGGTGGCGAGCGCGAGGAGAAGGGCGGCTAGAAGCAGCCACGACCAGCGCAGCCGGAGGGCAGGGCGCGACGGAACAGCACGCGTCGCCGAGACTTTGATGGCCATGGGACGGCGCCGCACCGGCAGTGAGGGTTGACGAATCATGACATACGCTCCTTCGACGCGCGGTCGCGGCGCGCCATTCCTTCAGGGGAACTACCGTGCGAGATAGTCCTCAATATCCAACAACGCCAAGGCCATCGTCCCAAGCCATGTCAAGGCCTCCTCCGGTCGCTCTGTCTGAAAACGGCGGCGCGCCGACATCCGGACGAACGCCGCCTTGTCCGCGTCGTCCGCGGATGAGAGGAGGAACAAAAGGAGTTGACGCCTCCACCACGCTACGTCGGCGACGCACGCCGTGGACAGCATCGCGTGTAACGCTGTCGCGTCGTCGGTCTCAGACGTCGGCCAGTATGCGGTGAGGAACCGCGTCACATCCGGATACTCCACGCGCAGGCGTACCGCGTACTCGTCCGTTATAGCGACGATCATCGCTGCCTCCGATGCGATGGCCATGCGGGATGATGCGCGTGCCCGCGATCCCTCGACGCGGCGGTCGAGGGGAGTGCGATGGTGGCTTCGGGTGCGTCACGGATCGGTCGTCTCGGCTCCACGGGAAGCGCGTGTGTCGCGGGTTCATCGTACGCACAATAGGGGCATAGAGCGTCGATACAGGATGCGTCATGGCACGACGCATAGAAGGGCTGGCTACACTGTTGGCAGGGGACGAGGGCCATGGCGGCGCCTCCTTTCTCGCTAGGCACAGGGCGGCAACGGGGTTATTATAGCACATGCGTTCTAGTATAGCAATGGGTTATGCACGCATGTGACCGGTCCGTTCGGCCGCCCGCGACAGGATAGGGCGCCGGCGTGACGACGACGTTCTACCGGCGCACCGACCAAACCGACAAGCTCGACGAGATCGTGACGTCCACGCATAGCGGTTCAAGTGGTAGGCGCGCGGGGCGCCCAGCCGCAGCACGTCGGGCACGGCGTGCCGGTCTTTGCGCGGCGTGGTGCGATAGAGGATAGAGAGGGGGCCGCACAGGATGTGGCCGTGCTCTTCCACCCCGTCGACCCGTGTGCCAGGTGTCGCGTAGCAGCGGACCAGAAAACACCGCTACGCCGTTCGGTTTGCTGAACGGTGACGGTCTACGTGAGCGTTGGTCGGGCCGGTTGCTGTGGCTGGCCCCCGCCCTCGCCCCTGTTCTGGCGTCATCGCTGCGGGGTAAGCGGGGCCACCACACATCAGGCAGGCACAGCAGGGGTATCGTGTCGCCCGGACGTGCGGGCGTACGGTCGTGGACGGTCGGGGACGCGTCTAGCGGCGCGGATCGATGCGGACCGCGACCCTATTTTGCCGCGTGGGCTACCGCTGTGCCCGCTTCTGTCCAGCAAGCTGAACGGCGTAGCGGTGTTTTCTGGTCCGCTGCTACGCGACACCCTACATCTATGCCCACATCGACCCGCGGACGAATGAAATCCGCTACATTGGCTCGTCGTCCGCGCCGCGCCGGCGACTGGTGGAGCACATGAAGAACGCCCGGGCGCATTGGGGGCGTGCGTTCGCTGGGCCGTACCCACTGGATGACCGACGCGCTGACCAGACGTATGCGTTTCCTCTACCAAGCCCGTATGCAGTGGCTGCGCGATCTGGAGCGCGCAGGGCTACAGCCCCGCCTGCTCATCCTGGACACCTGCGTCGGGTTGACCGTCCGACAAGTGCGCGTCATGGAAGCAACCTACATCGCGACGTACTGGACGCGCACGCGGCTCTTCAACAGCAACTGCCCGGCATCCGTCGAGGACTTTACGCGTTTTGGCGACTTGGTCAAGCGCCCTGCCACTCCCCCATCGCGCGACGCCACGCGCGCCGCAGCGGACCGGCCCGCCCGCCTGCAAGAACAGCGCGACGCGCTCCCGTACAGAGACGACTGGCTCACGCGCTACGAAGCCCGCTGGCGCTATGCGCGCCGGAGCCACGTGCCCTTCGAGGAGGCGTGCCGGGTGGAGCTACAGCGGCGCACGGACGCAAGCCGCGAGATGTTGCGGGAGCGCCGACTGCAACGGCGCTGGGCCGCGCTTGATCCCGACGCGCTGCCCCCCATCGCGGCGGCGGCCAACGCGGCCCAGGGGCATGCGCTCTACCTGGAGGAGGCGGGGCATTATCGCTGCCGCAACGCCGGCTGTTCAGCCTGGGGTGGCATGCGGACGCCCGACGATACTGCCTGGACGCACTACGCCGGGACCAACCGGCCCTGCCCCTATTCCTGGCGCCACTGACAGACGGTGGGCGAGGTCAGCTAGCACTGTGCGATAATATCCCTTGAATAGGGAGTGAGAGCAGACGGTCCAAAGGAGTGGCGTTCAACGCCACTCCTTTGCGTGAAGGAGTGGCGTTCAGTGGCGACAACAGCGGTTGTGGAGCCGGTCGAGCAGAAGCTGGTGGCGCTGACCTCGGCTGGGGCAGATCAGGATGAGGTGTTGGCCGCACGCCTGGACACCTCCCAGATCTACCTGCCGGTCAAGCCGCTCTGTACGGCGCTCGGCGTCAACTGGCCGAGTCAGCGCCAGAAGATCATGGCCGATGAGGTGCTGGCCGAGAGTACACGCACGCTGCGTTTGAAGACCCGTGGTGGACCGCAGAACCTGGTGTGCATGGACGTCGAGGCCAGCCCTATGTGGCTCGCCGGCATTGAGCCCTCGCGTGTTCGCGCCGATCTGCGCGAGCGCCTTATCACCTACAAGCGGTGGGTGCGCAAAACGGTCTACGACGCCTTTGCTCGCGAGACCGGCATCGAGACGGCCCTGGGCATGTCCCAGGCCATGACGCCGGCGACCCCCGATGTCTCATCCCTGATCCACATTGCGCAGATGGCCGAAGCGATCGCCACGATGGCCCGTCAGCAGGCGTCCTTCGAGGCCCACGTCGACACGCGCTTCACCACGCTGCAGGGCGAGATCGTCGAACAGCGCGAGGAGGTCATGGGCCGGCTGGACCAGGCCGCGGCCGTCGTCGGGAGCCTTCTTCACCGCATGAACGCCGTCGAAGGCATCATAGCGCCAGGGGAGGTCATCAGCGATGCCCAGGCGACCGAGATCAGCACGCTCGTGAAAGCGATCGCCACCGAGATGGCCGAACGTGATAAGGGAACGGGCGCGAAGGGTCGTAACCCCTACCAGTCGGTGTTCGGCGAACTGTACCGCAGGTTCCGGGTGTCAAGTTACCATAACATCCCGCTGCGACGCTTCGGCGAGGTGATGGCCTGGCTGCGGGAGTATCAGGACACGATGGACGCCCACGGGGACGCCTAGCCTGAATTATTCACGAAGGACAAACGAGACGGCGAGGAGGTCCCAGAGGGGCTGGCCGGGATGGCCGCTGGCGAGGTGCAGGCGGACGCGGGTGGCCAGTTCGCGGACACGACCGCCGACCTTGAGCAGGCGCAGACGGAGCGTGTCGAGTTGGAGCGACGGGTAGCCCTGACGGCAGAGCCGACGGCGCAGCGTGTCGAGGAGCCAGTAGGCGGCGGCGTGCAGGATGAGGCGGAACTGGTTGGCCCAGAAGCGGTGGTCACTCAGGCGATCGGCGATGCAGGCACGCTTGAAATCCTTGATCCAGAGCTCGGCCTCGCCGCGATCGACGTACCAGTCGTAGAGGGCCTCGGGTGGGTCGGTCCGCGTGGTGACGACGAAACGGGTGT
>JAABUV010005760.1_pt1 | contig 13922 bp, 14 predicted proteins | sample 5559971 | NCBI WGS metagenome assembly JAABUV01 (sample SAMN10711881, study PRJNA513362) | rock metagenome | isolation source: Antarctica rocks | place: Antarctica: Victoria Land, Knobhead nord | collected 2015-12-19
AGAACGCTCAGAGTAGATGAAATCAGAAGAAGTGTTTTCTTTAGCTTGAAGTCTAGTCTTCAACTCTTTGATTTCGTCTTCTTGTTGTTTATCTAACTTGTAGAGTCGATCTGTTTCTTCATCAAGAACTAGGCTTCGAGTCTTTCAGATTTCGTAGAACACGAGAAATATTATCGTTTCAGTGAATGATTCGTCATCTTCATGAATGAATGATGCAGCACTTGATGATTTCGTTCGTGATTTCAATGAATCAGCATCAGAGGTTTGAGAAAAACGATTTCGAAATTCTTCGAAACACTCTTCAGTAGACGAACGACTAGACATGATGAGATTTGTTTGAAAGAGAGTCGAACGAATGACGATGTTCGACGATTTGAAAAAGAAAGACGTATAGAATGATGTTTAATCTTCAACAAAGAAGATGAGATTTGTTTGTTGATTGATTTGATTGATTCTCTAGCAAACAACGAAGGTTCTTTATCATTGAATCTATCAATCGATTTGATTCTTGAGCAATTCACGAAGATTCTTTATCATGATTCTCGTAATCAAATGAACTTTGCGTACTTAATGAGCGATAAGTAGTCTAGCAATTCAAACAGTCTCGTCGTTGATTCTATTCAACTTTCTAGTGTTGTTCTATCTTTCGATTATCGTCGATCATCAGATAAATGAATTTCTTTAGACTTGTTCTGTCTAGACGAGTATGTTGAATGAATAATGAGATCAGTATCGTGTGATTAATGAATTCTTAATATAATGTCAGAATCGTGTCTAAATGATACAATCAATGAAGATCAGAGTTGATAGTGCTTGATCTTTAGAGATAGCTATAACTGAATATTAAGAATACAGAAGAAGATTGATACAAAAGCTTCTATTTATGTAATGTTCAGAGACTGCGCTAGGCCTGAAAGAGATGTGTTTGTGACACGAGAAGAATGTGATGTAGATGAACAAGATGTTGATGAAAGAAAAGAATGTTGAGAAAGAAAAAGAGTGTTGAGTCATATCTGAGTCATATCTGAGTCATATCTGAGTCAAACCTGATGCAAATTGATTAGAGCTTCAGTCTTGTTCAGTCTTGATACGCTCGTAACACTGATCAGACTTCACGTGATCAACTGATTGAGTGACAACAGTCCATCTATGAAAGATAGTCTTAGAAAGATCATTGACGCGTTTGATCTTGTTCTTGATCTTTTGAACGACTCGCTGATCATTATTCAAATGAATCAGATAGAAACGAATTTTCTTTAAAGAATCAGATTGAACTAGTTGATTTATTCAAATGAATTGAAGACGAAAGTGAATTTTATCTTTCAGATCAGCAATCAGTTGCTTCTCGTGATAGTCTAGATAGAAAAATAGACGTTGAAACTGAGTATAAAATTCATTGAATTTCTTGAATTCTTGAATCAAGTTGTAGTATTCTCTACGAAAGTTGACTTTCTTATTCAAGTCATTGAACAACTGAGCTAACTCTTTCAAAAAATCATTGATGATTCTATAAAGATTGACATAATCACGTTCACGTCTAGTCTGAGTGATCTCAGCTGCGTCATCGAATAATCTAGAATGTACATAGCTCAATTTGAATTGTTCATTAGAAAAGAGATCGACGTTGATCTCTAGTTTATTCTGAATTTTTTCATATCAGTTCTTTCAAATAGAGTTCTTTTCATCAGTAAATAACGAAGAATCAGGTATTTTTTAAGATCTAGAACGCTCAGAGTAAATGAAATCAGAAGAAGTGTTTTCTTTATCAAGAGCTAGACTTTGAGTCTTTCAAATTTCGTAGAACATGAGAAGTATTATTGTTTCAACGAATGATTCATCATCTTCATAAATGAATGATGCAGCACTTGATGATTTCATTCGTGATTTCAATGAATCAGCATCAAAGATTTGAGAGAAATGATTTCGAAATTCTTTGAAATGCTCTTCAGTAGACGAATGACTAAACATGATGAGATTTGTTTGAAAGAAAATTGAACGAATGATGATGTTTAATGATTTGAAAAAGAAAGACGTATAGAATGATGTTTAATCTTCAACGAAAAAGATGAGATTTATTTGTTGATTGATTTGATTGATTCTCTAGCAAACAACGAAGATTCTTTATTGTTGAATCTATCGATCAATTTGATTCTTGAGCAATTCACGAAGATTCTTTATCATGATTCTCATAATTGAGTGAACTTTGCGTACTTAATGAGCAATAAGTAGTCTAGCAATTCAAACAGTCTTGTCGTTGATTCTATTCAACTCTCTAGTGTTGTTTTATCTTTCAATTATCGTCGATCATCAGATAAATGAATTTCTTTAAACTCATTCTGTCTAGATGAATATGTTGAATGAGTAATGAGATCAGTATCGTGTGATTAACGAATTCTTAATATAATGTCAGAATCGTGTTTAAATGATACAATCAATGAAGATCAGAGTTGATAGTGCTTGATCTTTAAAAATAGTTATAACTAAATATTAAGAATACAGAAGAAGATTGATACAAAAGCTTCTATTTATGTAATGTTCAGTGACTGTGCTAGACTCGAAAGAAATGTGTTTGTGACATGAAAAGAATGTAATGTAGATGAACAAGATGTTGATGAAAGAAAAGAGTGTTGAGAAAAAAGAAGAGTGTTGAGTCATATCTGAGTCAAATCTGACTAGCTCGTTGATTAGTTCTAATAATTACGCAGAGAACTCGCTAGCGTTCACTGCGAATTGATTAAAGCTTCAGTCTTGTTCAGTCTTGATACGCTTGTAACACTATCATTTCATCATTTCTATGATCACAAAATTGAGTTGATCGATGAAGAAACATTTTCTAAAAGCAAACTTTATCAGATGTTCAATCACAAACTTCAGAAGATAAAGAAATATCTGATCAATCATCTAAACAAAGAGTTCATTTTCTTCAGCTTTGCATCATACATCTTGCTCATTTTGTTCATTGAAAAGAAAGACGAAAGTCTGCGTTTCTGCATTGATTACAGAAAGCTCAATGCTTTGATCAAACGAAATCATTATTCTTTGTCATTGATAGACGAGATTCTCGCTCATATACAAGAAAGCAAGTATTTGACTCGATTGAACATCATTGTCACGTTCAATAAACTATGTATGCATTCAGATAACAAAGATTTGACTATCTTTATTATCTTCTTTGACTCATACAAATATCATGTAATGCTCTTTGAATTAATAAATGAATCAACATTTTATCAACATTATATGAACGACATGTTGTTCAAATATTTACATTAGTTTTGTCAGATTTATTTAAATGATATTATCATCTATAGCAAGATCTTGAAGAAACACAAGCAACATGTATAATTAATCTTGCATAGATCACGAGAGATTGATCTACAGATATACATAAATAAATGCAAGTTTCATGTGCAGAAAATCATCTTTCTAGAACTATTAATATCTATCAAGAGATTAAAGATGAATTCTCGAAAGATATAAATGATCATTGAATGATCTACTTTCATCAATCTCACTCAGATACAATTCTTCATCAATTTCTGCAATTTCTATCGACGCTTTATCAAGAACTTCTTGAAGATTGTTCATCTCATGATTTCAACTTACTCAAAAGAAAATCATATTTGAATGAAATGAAGTTTGTCAGATTGTCTTTGATCATATGAAGAGATGTATGATTGAGACTTCTATATTACGTCACTTTGATTAAACTTGTGAGACTATTCTTGAAATCAACTCATTCAACTACGTCAATAATGAAGTTTTCTCTCAATATGATGATGAAGAAGTACTACATTCAATTATTTTTTATAGCAAGAACATGTTTTCTGCTGAATGCAATTACAAGATATATGATAAAGAACTTCTGATCATCATTCAAGCATTTGAACACTGACGACTTGAACTGAAGTTAACTGACATTTCTATCAAGATGTTCATTGATCATCAAGCACTCACTTCGTTGATGAAAGATAAAGAGCTGAGCAGATGTCAGATGCATTGAGTTCAGAAGCTCGTTGACTTCAACTTCAGAATAATGTATTAATCTGATAAACAGAACATCAATATCAATACATTAACTTGTCGAGCTGACGTCGTGCTCAGAAATTCAGAAAATGAGCACATTCGTTATCAATAAATTACTATTTTGACTTTGAATTGAATGAAAATTGCTGATCTAAAAAAGAACATCAATGAATCAATCTATAAACAGATTCTTGAAACTAATGAGATTAACGAGAATTGTACATTACTTCGCGAAGCAATAATAAAAGACAAGACACAATATAAAGATATCAAATTGAAGACTTGTCAAACTCAGAATGAAATCTTGTATTATGATAATCAGTTATGAATCTCATTTAATGAGCTTCTACAAATGAATTTGATTCATGAAATGCATGATCAATCATCAGTTGATCATTTTGATATTCTTAGAACTGTGAAAGTCATAAAGCGAAACTACTATTGATCATTCATGCAAAAAACAATAAATTAATATATTTGAAACTGCTATATCTGTCAACGTTCAAAGATATTTAAAGATAAATCAAATGACTTGCTTTAATCTTTATCAATATCTGAACAGCAATGACAAGACATAATAATGAACTTCATTATCAATCTATCTGATTCAAGCAAATACAACATTATTCTGATGATCATTTGCAAATTGTCAAAGAAAAGATATTATATTTCTTGCATCATTGATGATGAAGATATCACTGTCGAAAAGACAGCTGAAATGTTGATTCAATGAGTATATTGAACTCATGATTTATCAAGCTTCATAATATCTGATCGAGATTCGCAATTCATCTTTATACTATGAAAGTTTCTTTGCAAATGACTGAGCATTCTTCTTCAGTTGTTCATCATTTATCATTCTCAAATCAATGATCAAAGTAAACAAGTCAATCAAAACATCAAGTGATATTTTTGATTCTTCTGTTTATATATGCAGAATGATTGATTTAAGTGATTATTCATAATTGAGTTTGTCAACAATAACATCTTGTTCTCAATCATTTTCTTGACTCTCTTCTTCATGAACAAGAGTTTTCATTCTCATATGAGCTTTGATTCTGACATCATCGAGTATGAAAGCATTCGCGAACGCTTGCAAATTGATCAAGTCAAGAATATATTTGAACAAATGAACAAAATGTTGATCTTTGCTTGTGAAGCTTTGATCAAAACATGAAAACAAATGATGAATCAAGCTAATAAATATAGAAAGAAGATCAATTACAAGATTGAATCAAGAGTGTTTCTGAATGAATGAAACATCATTACAGCAAAACTTTTCAAAAAATTGAATGACAAGATGCTTAATTCTTTTCAAATTATCAATTTCATTGACTCATTTTATAAATTGAAACTATTTGAAACTATGCATATACATGATGTATTTCATTCAGAACTTCTTCATTTTGTTGTCAATGATTCTTTGTTTAATCAGAAGAATGAATCTTCAAGATCAATAGTGATAAACGATGAAGATGAATGAAAAATCAATGATATATTGAACTTTTGACGATATTGAAGACGACTTCAATATCAAGTCAAATGAAAGAATTATAACAATGATCTCAATTGATATAACGCTGACGACAATGAATTTATGAATGCTCAAGAGATGATCGATGACTTTCATATCAAATATTCAAGAAAAGCGCATTAAGAAACAACATTTATGTGAACATGAATATTCAAGAAAGAAAAGTAATGTTACAATTTTAATCTTCATTTATTCTTTCTAGCTTTGATCTGAGTTTCATTCTAATTGAGTCTAGTGAGCATTCAAGCTAGTAGTGATGTCATTGAAACTCTGCATCATATGTGTAAGATGTCAACTCTTTCGAGTTTAACACAAAGTTGAAAAATGTTGCAAGCATGCATCTCTGTTACTTCTGATTAGTCTGATTAGTCTAACATAGATTAGTATAAAGCTGTGAGTAGAGCTGTTGTTGACACGCTAGCGATCTAGCGTGTCTTCATGAGTAAAACTCACGTCGTGTTGCATTTTCTTTCTACTTCAGCTTTGAACTTCTAGTTAGAATACACTCATATGATTCGCTCTATGCAGACTCATAACATTAGTTCAAAGCTCATCAATCTTGCTATCAACGTGTAGATGATATAAAAACAAGCTACATCACTCAAACTTGAATCAGAATTGAAATTCGAAAATCGAGTTCAGAAGACTCGTTAGAAATCAAGAAATTTCTAGAACAAAACAGAAGAACATGAATGTGTTGCTCTAGATTAACTCTTTACTGAGCTCATCGTCAGAACAGAAGAACAGAAGAACATGAATGCGTTGTTCTAGAACTGAAATCAGAAATTTCAGTTGAATCTCGATCAGCAATTTTCTACTCACACAATGATTAAAAGCACAGAATTAGAATCAGAATTAATGAGCATTGCTCGTTATAAACTTCAAAATGCTAGAAGAGAATCACTTCTATCACAGAATTGAACAGCATCAGAAGAAGAGAACACGAACGCGTTGCTCTTTGATCATGAAATGATCAAGATCAGCATCAGCACTGAACTGAATGCTTGAATAAGCACTCATGAAACAGATGATCTCATTGTTTTTATCAAGTACATATGTTAACAGCATGACATCAAAATCAAGATTCACAATGACATGATTTAGATGTTGAATGATGTCAACAAGATCAACATTGAATTGAAAGTTATCAACATCAAGTTGAAAGCTACACAGATAACATTGAATGCTGTTTGAACACATCTACAGAAAAAAATAAAGAAAAAGAATATGATTATACGTCATCTAAAAGCAACATCAAGTCAACTAAGCACTTTGATTTCGAAAGATTAATTCTCGAAATCAATCAAGCTATCTGACTCGTCTCTGTTTGAAGATTCAAGACAGAATGTGAATAATTGATTGTCTTGAATGCAAAACAAGCTGAAGATGAACAAGAAACATTTTTCTATCGAAGAAATGAAGATTGCATATGTGAAAAGTCGAGTCAGTGAAACGACGATCAAACACATAGCACTTCAAATGAAAGACACGATCACGAACTCGTTTCTTGAAACAAAAGAGATACTGTTGATCATAAATAAGATGTACGATGATCTCAATCAACATTACACGACTCAACGACAGTTTTTGAAGCTGTATCAAAACAAGATCTTCTTTCATGAATTTTGAATGAAATTTCAGAGACTTAGTGTGAAACTAGAATACAATAACGAAACTCTATTAGATGATTTTCAGCATAAGATTAGCTCAGATCTTCAGCGAGTCATGATCAATAAACAAACTATGAATTTGAACGAATTCGTCGACATTTGCATGCAAGTCAACGTTCGATTGACGAAATTGAATGCTTGATCAACTCTCAAGACATCAACTACTCAAGTCACTCGCTCTACTGCTAGCATTTTAACGACGATCACTACTGCAATCTCAGCTTCAATCTTTGCATGAAAGAAACTCAGAATATCAAACGTTGATTTTGCTAGAAAGAAGTTGTTTAAGAAAGAACTCTGCTTCAAATGCAAGAAGTCAGAACATAAAGCATGTGATTGTCTCAAGTCAGCTCAGATGCATGAAATTGCAACAAATTCAAAAAACAATCTGCTCTCGTCAAAGTAATGATTGAGAGCGACATGCTCATATCTTGCTTCATCAATATGCTCGATGATTCATTTGATTTCAAGTCGTTTATTGTTGATGTCATCTTGAGTAGTCTAGAAAAGATATTTCGATTTCTCGCTCTGATAGACATTAAAGTCACTGACATGATGTTCATAGATGATTCATTGATTTCAGAGCTATGTGAACGCTTTGATATTCAGTCAATTTCACTGTTCAAATCGAAGTTGATTCATTCATATAATGAAACTCTCGATCGAAAATCTATTACACATGCTCTGTATATCTCAGTCACTATACAAGAACATAAGAATAAAATGATGTCTCTATTAATAACTCGTCTAGATCAGCACAAGATAATCATTGATAATCATTGATTGAAAAGAAATCAAATTTTGATAGATTCTGCAAACGATCAATTGATATCTTCATCAAATATTCAAATCTTGAAACTTATCATTTCGAAAGCAAGCAGTCAATCAGCATTTCATAGACTTAAATTAAGCGAAATCTGCGAAATGAAATGAAAGAACTTGAAGTCTATGTCAATGATCATCTTAAAGCGAACTACAAATTTGAAATCAGTGAATCAATTCATTGAATCAGCTCTCATATGAAAGCTAAGCACTCAAGTTGATCTCGATCAACATGAATTCATTCAGTCATTGAAGAAGAAAGAGTTCATCAATATTGTCATGATTGAAGTTGCTGTTTATCGAACTTTAGTCAAGAAGAACGATGTCAAGATCTTTACATTGATCATTAGTGAAATTAACAAGATGCTTAGCTCAATCAAAGATTCAGCGAAACTGAATGAAATGATTTCTGTCATGTCATTAAAGAAACTGAAGAAGAAGCTTTTGATAGTCTATCATGACTTTCTAAACGTTTTTGATAGAGAAAAGACAACTCAGTTGCTCTTGCATTGATCATATAATCATAAGATTGAATTAAAAGATGAGAGTCAATCTTCTAGAAGTTGATTGTATCTTATGTCGAGTCACAAGTTGCAGAAGATCAAGAAGTATCTAGAAAAGAACTTGAAGAAAAAGTTTATTACACTCAGCAAAGCTTCATTCACTTCGTCAATACTATTCGTCGAAAAGAAAGATGATAGTCTTCGCTTTTGCGTGAATTATCAAAAACTGAATGCTCTGATCAAAAGAGATCGTTATTCAATACTCTTGATAAACGAAGTACTCACTTGAATTCAAGACAGTAAATATCTGACTCGATTTAACATTATCATCACGTTCAATAAGTTTCGCATGAGCACTGAAAGTGAGAATTTAATCACATTTGTCACTTTCTTCGATGTCTACAAATATAGAGTAATGCTCTTCAAATTAATCAATGAATCAACATTCTTTCAGCACTATATCAACGACGTGTTATTCAACTGTCTGCATAAATTCTGTCAGATCTATCTGAATGACATTCTCATTTACAGTAAGATCTTGAAGAAACATAAAACTTATGTGAAGAAGATGCTAAACAAGCTTCGTGAAGTCGATCTGCAGATAAACATTAACAAGTGCGAATTCAAGATTCAGAAAATCTCGTTTCTAGAACTATTGATATTCATCAATGATTTACGAATGAACTTTTGAAAAGTAGATGTGATTTGAAGCTGAAAAGTGTCTTGATCATTGACTCATGTACAGATCTTCATTGACTTCTGCAATTTCTATCGATGATTCATAAAGAATTTCTCGAAGATCATTCAATCTATGATAAAGCTGACTTGAAAAGATCATTCATTTGAATAAACAAAGATTTGTCAGATGATCTTTGAAAGATTAAAGCAACAGATGACGACAGCTCTCATTCTGAAGCATTTCAATTCAATCAAAGAAGTTATTCTGAAAACAAACTTCTTGAACTATATCAACGACGAAGTATTGTCTCAATATGACGATGAAGACATTTTACATTCAATGATCTTTTACAGCAAGAACATGTTCTCTGCAGAATGCAATTACAAGATTTACGACAAAGAGCTTTTGACTATTATTCAATGCTTGAAGCATTGATGTCTTAAATTGAAATGTACTGATATTTTGATTAAGATCTTCATCAATCATCTGAATTTGAAGTACTTCATGATCATCAAGAAACTGATCAGACGACAGACTAAATGAGCTGAGAAGTTATTCAAATATAACTTCAAGATTATATATCAGTCAGAAAAGCAGAATCTGAAAGCAGACGTGCTGATCAAAATGTCAGATGTCAAGTCAGTTGAATCAAATGATGATCGAAAGCTATATCAGCATCAGATGCTATTGTCAACAAGCACATTTGAACTGCAATCAATAGAAGATGATCAAGATCTGACTCAGATCTTGCTCATATTTGATTCAGATTCAAAACAGAAATCAAAAGTTAATGAGAATTTGATCAAAGAGATGATTTTCATTCAGAATTGAATTATAGTCAAAAATCAAATGAATCAACAACGTATTGATATTTGAACAGTCATAGAACAGAACAGAAGAACTTGTCAAGATATGAGTCTAAACAATTGCAGAGTACTGAACGAAGTACTCTGAAAGAATGATAGACTGTGAGTTTCTCAGTCAATGATCACTCAATTGATAAGAAAAGCACATGATCTTTCGATCAATGATCATTTTGACATGAATCAAATGTTAGACTTGTTAAGATAATCATATTGCTGATCGAAAATGAGAACAACAATCAAATGCTACATTTAAAACTGTTATGTTTGTCGTAGATCAAAAGCATCAAGAGATCAAATCAATGAACTATTGAAATCATTGTTTATATCTGAACAATGATGACAAGATATATCATTGAATTTCATTATTGATTTATTGAAAAGTGATGAAAGCAACGCGATTTTGACAGTGATAGATCGATTATCTAAAGAACATCACTATATACTCTGTTGATCAGATGATGAAGAAACTTTCGCTGAACAAACAGTTAAGCTGCTGCTGATATGAGTCTTCAGAACTCATGAGCTATCAAGATTAATAATGTTTGATAGAGATTTGCAATTCATATTGATTGTCTGAAAGTCTTTATGTCTGAGACTCAACATTAAGATGAAACTATTCATCAACTATCACTCACAAATCAACGATCAAATGAAAAGAGTAAATCAGAATGTAGAATGATATCTACGAAGCTATTGTTTATACATGCAAGATGATTGATTCATCTGATTATTTATGACTGAATTCATTGATAACAATGCTATTTCATCGTCAATTGAACAATCAGCATTCTTTCTGAACAAGAACTTTCACTCTCATATGAGCTTCGATTCGAATTCAACTGAATATGAGATCATTTGAGCTAGAATTCAAGCAAGCAAAGCAAAAAATATATTTGAACACATGAAATGATCATTAATGTTGATCAAGCAAACATTAACAAGAGTCAGAGTCACAATGAAGAAACAGATTGACAAGCATTAAAAGAAAATGATTTACAAGATAGATGACATGATGTTTCTGAATTCTAGAAACATTATGATTGCAAGATCATCAAAGAAACTGAATGATAAAATGCTAGAATCTTTCAAGATTCTGACTGAGATTGAACATGCATATCGATTGAAACTGTCATCAACAATGAAGATTCATTCAGAGTTCATCTCGAATCTGCTATGATTGAATTTAAAAGATTCTTTTGAAAAATAATGAAATGAGTTATTTGATTCTATAGTGATAGATGATGAAGATGAATGAGAAGTGAAGAATATACTGAACTTCAGACACTATGAATGAGACAAACGACTGCAATATCGTGTCAATTGAAAAGATTATGACATCGATCTACATTGATACAATGTTGATGAAAATGAGTTTGAAGACTGCTCAAAGATTGTAAATGACTTTCATCAGAAGTATTTAAACAAGTCAAGTTAGAAATCAACTTAACAAGAATCAATCAATTGAACTGCAGCAATGAGAACATTGCTAAATGAAGAGAAAGAGTAATGTTGCAAGCATGCATCTCTGTTACTTCTGATTAGTTTGATTAGTGTTACGAGCGTATCAAGACTGAACAAGACTGAAGCTCTAATCAATTCACATCAGGTTTGACTCAGATATGACTCAGATATGACTCAACACTCTTTTTCTTTCTTAACACTCTTTTCTTTCATCTACATCACATTCTTCTCGTGTCACAAACACATTTCTTTCAGATCTAGCGCAGTCTCTGAACATTACATAAATAGAAGCTTTTGTATCAATCTTCTTCTGTATTCTTAATATTCAATTATAGCTATCTCTAAAGATCAAGCACTATCAATTCTGATCTTCATTGATTGTATCATTTAGACACGATTCTGACATTATATTAAGAATTCGTTAATCACACGATACTGATCTCATTATTCATTCAACATACTCATCTAGACAGAACGAGTCTAAAGAAATTCATTTATCTGATGATCAACGATAATCAAAAGATAGAATAACACTAGAGAATTGAATAGAATCAACAACGAGACTGTTTGAATTGCTAGACTACTTATCGCTCATTAAGTACACAAAGTTCACTCGATTATGAGAATCACGATAAAGAATCTTCGTGAATTGCTCAAGAATCAAATCGATCGATAGATTCAACGATAAAGAATCTTCGTTGTTTGCTAGAGAATCAATCAAATCAATCAACAAACAAATCTCATCTTCTTTGTTGAAGATTAAACATCATTCTATACGTCTTTCTTTTTCAAATCGTCAAACATCGTCATTCGTTCAACTCTCTTTCAAACAAATCTCATCATGTCTAGTCATTCGTTTACTGAAGAGCGTTTCGAAGAATTTCGAAATCGTTTCTCTCAAATCTCTGATGCTGATTCATTGAAATCACGAACGGAATCATCAAGTGCTGCATCATTCATTCATGAAGATGATGAATCATTCGCTGAAACGATAATACTCTTCGTGTTCTATAAAATTTGAAAGACTCGAAGTCTAGCTCTTGATGAAGAAACAGATCGACTCTACGAGTTAAATAAACAACAAGAAGACGAAATCAAAGAGTTGAAGACTAGACTTCAAGCTAAAGAAAACACTTCTTCTGATTTCATCTACTCTGAGCGTTCTAGATCTCAAAAAATATCTGATTCTTCGCTGTTTACTGATGAAAAGAATTCTACTTGAAAGAACTGATACGAAAAAATTCAGAATAAACTAGAGATCAACGTCAATCTCTTTTCTAATGAACGAGTCAAATTGAGCTATATACATTCTAGATTATTTGATGACGCAGCTGAGATCACTCAAGCTAGACGCGAACGTGACTGTGTCAATCTTTATAAGATCGTCGACAATCTTTTGAAAGAGTTAGCTCAGTTGTTCGATGATTCAAATAAGAAAGTCAACTTTCGTAGAGAATACTACAACTTGATTCAAGAATTCAAGAAATTCAGTGAATTCTATACTCAGTTTCAACGTCTATCTTTCTATCTAGACTATCACGAGAAGCAACTGATTGCTGATCTGAAAGATAAAATACACTCTCGTCTTCAATTCATTTGAGTAGATCAACTAGTTCAATCTGATTCTCTAAAAGAAATTCGTTTCTATCTGATTCATTTGAATAATGATCAGCGAGTCATTCGAGAGATCAAGAACAAGATCAAACGCGTCAATGATCTTTCTAAGACTATCTTTCATAGAGCAACTGTTATCATTCAATCAGTCGATCACTTGAAGTCTGATCAGCTAAAGTCGCGCGACGCGATTTTAACTAGCATCAAAGAAGCAGACATTCTAGTCGAAAGCTGTTTCATATGTCATAAATCAGATCATAGCTCTAAAGAGTGCTTCGATCGATTTACTAGAATCAATGCAGTGAACAATGAATATGATCGCTTCGATTTCGATTCGAATTTCGATTCAAAAAACTAGTCATCTCTTTAAAAGTCATCAAAGAGATAGAGATTATATCTTTGTGCAAACTAGATGAAATTCTATCGAAAGAAAATTACTTTGAAAAGTCATTTCTAATTGATGCTCATCTCATCTCTCAGAATCAATCTTTCAGTCTTTGTTCTCTAATAGACAGTGATTCAGTCATCTACACGATCATACATTTTAACCTAGTCAATAAAGTATGCGAGAAACTGAAAATTCAATCTATATCATTGACAAAAGAGAAGCTAATAAGAGATTATGATGAGAAGATATCTAAGAAGATCATCACTCATAAAATTCTACTCAATCTCATCATCGAAAGTCATAAGAAATTGACTGTATCAATGCTGATAGCTGATATCGATCATCATGAAGTCATATTG
>JAABUV010005761.1_pt1 | contig 13921 bp, 13 predicted proteins | sample 5559971 | NCBI WGS metagenome assembly JAABUV01 (sample SAMN10711881, study PRJNA513362) | rock metagenome | isolation source: Antarctica rocks | place: Antarctica: Victoria Land, Knobhead nord | collected 2015-12-19
AACGCGCACCACCGGATGACCGTCCGTAGCAGCCACGCGTTAACCACCCACGCAACGTTTGCTAGGAATTAGTAGCAAGGACGCAATGAAAATGGCGTTTTCAACTAGCACCAAAGGTTATTACCGTGTAAGGCCCAGGCGACGATTGCCCGCGGGCAGCGGGCCTTTGAGCGGACACGGAAGCGTGTCAAGGTGAAAGATGGGACATACCGCTACGGGAAGAACCGCGCCAGGGCCGGCATCCTGCTCAAACGCGCTCACCGTCATGTCGCCAACCAACGCAAGGACATGCAGCACAAAGCGGCACGCAAGATCGTGGACACCTACGGCGCCGTGGCCGTGGAGGCGCTGTCCATCGACAACATGAGCAAACGCCCCGCGCCCCTCAACAACGAGGATGGCACGTATGCGCCGAACGGGGCGGCGGCGAAAGCGGGCCTGAATAAGAGCATTCAGGATGCCGGTTGGGGCCAATTCCTTGCTATCCTCACCCACAAAGCGGAAGAAGCCGGTGTGGTGATGGTGACTGTGAATTCAGCGGGCACGAGCCAACACTGTAGCGGGTGTGGGGCGCGTTGTCCCAAGACACGCGCGGACAGGTGGCATGAGTGCGCCGCGTGCGGCTTGTCTATCCAGCGGGATCACAACGCCGCACGGAACATTCTACAGCGGGCTGGACTAGCCCGTTGCGCTACTGGGGCGCAAGAATCCCACGCGCTTTAGCCGTGGGAGTGTCAACTGGTCTCGCGCAGCAACTCAGCTAGACCGGCGAGCGGATGGTTCGCGTCGTCGACGACGTGGCCGCAGGGATCGGTGTTGCGGTTCGTCCCGCAGACGGGGCACAGGCCGGCGCAGTCGGACTGGCATAGCGGCGCGATGGGCAGCACAGCCAGCAGGTTCTGCCGCAGCGCTTCGCCAAGGTCGAGGATGTGGTGCTCGTCGATGGGGAAGGCGAGTTCGTTCTCCGAGGCGGGGAGCGGGCGGCCGGTCGCGACGTCGACCGTGGGCTCGAACTCCTCGGTGAACTCGACGCGCAACGGCTCCGTGACCGGATCGAGGCAGCGGGCACAGGTCAGCGACACCGTCGCGTCGGCGTGACCGCGCGCCAATAGGCCGCTATTGGTGCGGTCAAAGCGCACATGGCCGCCGTCGATCATAGCTGTCGTCTCATCGTCGAGGACAAGCTCGGTTGGGTCAATGTCGTATTCGCGGGTCTCCCCGACGAAACTCTTGAGTAGATGTGAAACGTTGTATTCCATTGATGTACCTTCGTAGTTGCCAGTTGTCAGTTGCCAGTTGTCAGTTGCCAGTTGCCAGTTGCCAGTAAAACCCGTGCAATACACGCTTGTCAGGACCTTCGCGCGTATTGATAGTGATGGGTTCCCACCACGCAAACGACTACAACGACTACTCCGTAACTGGCAACTGGCAACTGGTCACTAGCAACTTATTGTTCGTCCTGGGGCGTCCGCGCCTGTAGGGTAGCGAGGCCGTTTTGTACCGTGGCGAGAGTCTGCTCCAGGCGTATCTCCAGCGATTGCAGGCTCTCCACGGCGTAGGCGTCGGCCTCCGCGCGGATGCGGTCGGCCTGCGCCGCCGTCTGATCGAGGAGCGCGCGCGCCTGACGCTCCGCCGTCCGGTACAAACCCTCTTGTTGCACCAACTCGGCGGCCTGGCGTTGCGCGTTCTCCACCATGCGCTGCGCTTCAGCGGTCGCCTCATCGAGCAGCCGCTCACGCTCGGACGCGATCTCGCGGGCGCTCTCTATCTCGGCGGGCAGATGTTCGCGGATCGACTCGATAAGCTCGGTCGCCTTATCGATGTCGACCATGGCCCTCTTCATACCGGGAACGGGCCAGCCGCCGGTAATAATGTCTTCCAAATTGTCGAGCTGTTGGAGGATATCTATGGCGCGTCCTCCTTCCTCATTCCCGCGCGCGTAGGCGCGCGGCCACCGGCGGCGGCACGAACGATGTCACGTCGCCGCCGAGGTGGGCTATTTGTTTCATTAAAGTCGAGCTGACGAACGCATACTTACTATCGCTCATCATGAAAACGGTATCGATCTCGGGCGCCATCAGACGATTGGCCGTGGCCTGCTGCTGTTCGGCGTCGAAATCGGCCGGAGAGCGCAAGCCGCGCACCACCACCGTGGCGCCGATCTCCTGGGCGTACCGGACCATGAGCCCGCTGAAGATCTCGGCGCGCACGTTAGGTAGACGCCCCGTCGACGCCCGCACGAGCTCGACACGCTCCTCGGGCGAGAACAGGACGTTCTTGGCCGGCGCGTCGTAGATCGCCAGGACCAGTTCGTCGAACAAGCGGCTGGCGCGCGTCGCGATGTCGAGGTGGCCGTTCGTCATAGGGTCGAAGCTGGCTGGGAAGACGGCCCGTATCACTCTTCCGCCTCCTCGTCACGCTGCCAGAGTGTCACCCCCGTATCGCCATACAGCCGCGTGCGGTGTAGGCGCAAGGCGCCGGGATCGGCCGGTGGAGACCACCGCTTGTCGTGTTCGAGCACGACAAAACCGCCACGCGCCACGAGGCCGGGGCGACTCACACGCTCAATCACATCCGCGATCCCTGGGGCGCCATATGGAGGGTCGAGCGTAAGTATATCATATGGCGGGTTGAATTCCGGGGGTATTACACCGCCCTTCTCCAGCCGATCCAGCGCTCGCTCGACGGTCATCGGCCAGACGAGGGCGTTATCGGCCAGCTTGGTAGCGCGCACATTGGCCTCGATGACACGGCAAGCCGCCACCGCCTTCTCCACGAAGAGGCATGACGCCGCGCCACGGCTCAGGGCCTCGACGCCGAGCGCGCCCGTGCCAGCGTAGAGGTCGAGCACGCGCGCATCCTCCAGGTACAGCACGAGCGCGTCGAAGATGGCCCCGCGCACCTTGTCGGACGTCGCGCGCGTGGCCGGTCCGGGCGGCCCCTTGAGCGGGAAGCCGCGCGCTACCCCCGCTATGACACGCACTAGCTTCGCTCGCTCCCGCGGCTCCAGAAGCGCTCGACGCGCGCGGCCAGGAGTTGGTGCGCAGGCTGCGTGAGATCGGGGTCGGCCGCAACGACGCGCTCGGCCGCCTCGCGCGCCTCCTCGATGACGCGCGCGTCCCCCACGCCGGCCACGGTCAGCTCCGGCACGCCACTCTGGCGCGTACCCCAGAACTCACCTGGCCCGCGCAGCCGCAGGTCTTCCTCGGCCAGCTTGAAGCCGTCGTCGGTCGCGGTGAGGGCCTGCAAGCGCTGCTGGCCCACGGCCGAGGCGCCCTCGGCCAGCAGGATGCAGTAGGATTGCGCGGCGCCGCGCCCCACGCGCCCACGGAACTGGTGCAACTGCGCCAGGCCAAAGCGGTTGGCCTCCTGCACCACCATCACCGTCGCGTTCGGCACGTCGATGCCCACCTCCACGACTGACGTAGCGACAAGGATCTGGATCTCCCCATCGCGGAACCGCTTGAGGATCGCCTCTTTCTCGCTTCCCTTCATCTTGCCGTGCAACAGCCCCACGGTCAGGTCGGGGAACACGTCGCGCTGTAGGTGCTTCTGCTCGGCCACGGCCGCGCGCGCCTCCGACTTGTCCGACTCCTCGACAAGCGGGCAAACGACGAAGGCCTGGCGGCCGGCCGTCACCTGCTCACGCACGATGCGGTAGGCCGTGGCGTCGGAGGGGACCCACGACGTCTCGATGGGCTGGCGACCGGGTGGACGCTCGTCGATCACCGCGACGTCGAGGTCGCCGTAGAGGGTCAGCGAGAGCGTGCGCGGGATCGGCGTAGCCGTCATAGCCAGCACATGGGGGTTGTAGCCCTTCTGGCGCAACGCGCCGCGCTGCTCCACACCGAAGCGGTGCTGTTCGTCGACCACGGCCAGGGCCAGCCGGTCGAAGGCGACGCCTTCCTGGATCAAAGCGTGTGTGCCCACCAGCAGGGGGATGGAGCCATCGGCCGCGCCCGCGTAGACGCGCTTGCGCTCGGGACCCTTGACCGAGCCGGTGAGCAGCGCCACCTCGACGCCGAACGGCGCCAGCACGCGCGCCATCGACCGCGCGTGCTGCTCGGCCAGGATCTCGGTTGGGGCCATGATCGCGCCCTGCAACCCGGCTTGCGCGGCCACTAGCAGCGCGGCGGCTGCCACGACTGTCTTGCCCGAGCCCACGTCGCCCTGTAACAGGCGGCTCATCGGGACGGAGCGCGCCATGTCGCCCAGAATCGCGCGCAGCACGCGGCGCTGCGCGCCGGTAAGCGCGAACGGCAACTCGGCCTCGAAGCGCTCCAGCGCGTCGGGGTCATGCGGAATGGGCCGCGCGGGCGCGCCCTGCTGCCAATCGCGCTTGCGCCGCAGCATACCGATACTGACGCACAAAAGTTCATCGAAGGCCAGGCGATGCGTCGCGGCGGTCTTCTCCTCCTCGTCCGCCGGCATATGATAGGCGCGCAGCGCCTCCTGGAGCGGCGGCAGGTTGTGGTCGCGGCGCAGGTCGGGCGGCAGCGGGTCCGCGACGAGATGCAGCGCGGCGTCGAGCGCCTTGCGGATTGTACCACGCAGCCAGCGCTGCGTCAGTCCCTCCGTGAGCGGATAGACGGGCACGAGCCGGCCGGTGTGGATCGCCTCATCCTCGTCGGGAAACTCGTAGTCGCGCGGTACGAACTGCAGATAGTTGTTGTAGAGCTCGGTGTGGCCGCTGACGGCGATGCGCTGGCCGATGTGCGGGCGCAGCGCGCGGGCCACATGCTGTTGGTTGAACCACGACACGCGGACGATGGCTGTGCCGTCGGCGATCTTGGCCTCGACGATGGTATGGTTGCGCGCCGTCTTGCGCATGTTGACGGTCTGTAGCGTTCCTATGATCGTCGTGGTCATGCCCAGGCGCAACTTGTTGAGCGGCACGGGATGACGGCAGTCGTAGTGGTCGCGCGGCAGGTAGTAGAGGGCGTCCTCGACCGTGCGCAGGCCCAGCCGCTCCAGCTTCTCCCACTCCTGCGCGCGGATCTTCAGCACGGCGTTCAGCGGCTGCGTGAGGCTCTCGGCGACCCTCACCCCCGGCCCCTCTCCCTGACGCGGGAGAGGGGGGCCGCCTACCGTGTGCTGTTGCGTTCCTGTGACGACCGCTTGCCGTGCGTCTTGCTCTTTAGAGGAGGTATCAATAGCGGCCTCCCCTCTCCCGCGCACGGGAGAGGGGCCGGGGGTGAGGGCCTCCCCCTCTCCCCCGGTTAGGGAGAGGCGCGCTGGACCGTCGGCCGCAGCGGGGACCCCACGGAGTGGGGAGTGGCCAGTTAGCCATGGGCCGGGGGGTGAGGGCGGCCCGCCGCGCACCCGCGCCATGCTCTCCGCGTCGCCGCGATGGTCCGGGCTGACCGGGCCGATGGCGGTATCGCGGGGTACGGGCGTGGTGGTGATCCAGGCGGGGTCCTCCAGGCGGCGCAGCACGATCTCGGTCTGGGTATGGCGCTCGGCCACCGAGCCCGCGCCCTCATAGCGCTTGAGGTCGCGCAGCAAACCTTCGACGAGAGGGGTGGTCCGCGCGTCGAGCGTGTGCTTGCCAAATTGATGCTGGAAATAGCGATGCAGACCGCCGGTCGTCGCGCGGTTCTGGTAGCCCTGCTTACGCTCAAGGGCGATGGCGCGCCGCACCAACTCGACTGTTCTCGCCAGTGGGGACGCGCCGTCCGCGATGTCCCAAGGGGCGCTCACAGGTCGGGGTGCTCCGCCATGTAGGCGCGGGCCAACTCCTCGCCGCGCGCCTTGTCTTCTTGGTCGAGCGCGCCGTCGAGCACGAGGTCAAGCAGGTAGGTCTTGAGCTTACCGAGCCAGGGACCGGGCGGCCGCCCGAAGAGTAGCATCAACTCATGTCCGTCCAGCGGCGAGTGCATCTTGGCGATCTCAGCCTGCTCCTCTAACTCACGGACGCGCCCCTCCAGGCGATCCACGTTGGACATCACAGCCTGCACGCGCTCGAAGCGGTGGCTGGTGATGTCGGCGCGCGAGAGCGAGAAGAGGTCGCCGAGCTGATCGCCGGCCTCGCGCATGAAGCGCCGCACCGCGCCATCGCTCCAGTCACTATAGGTGTTGATGCGCATGTGCCGCGCCACCAGCCCTGAGACATAGTCGACCGTGGCGCGATCAAAGTGCAGCCGCGTCAGGATCTCGTGCGCGCGGCGCGCCCCGACCACCTCATGTCCAAAGAAGTGCACCTGCCCATCCTTGTACGAGAACGTCTCCGGCTTGGCGATGTCGTGCAGGAGGGCGGCCCAGCGCAACGTGAGCGTGGGAGGCGACTTATCGACGACCTGCAGCACATGCGCCCACACATCCTTGTGACGGCGCTCGACCGCGCGCTTCATCTCCACCATCGGCATGACCTCGGGGATGATGTAGCGCATCAAATCAAGCTCCGCCAGCAGACGCAGCCCGCGCGAGGGCCGCTCGGCCAGCAAGATCTTGTTCATCTCATCAGCCACGCGCTCACGGCTGATGTACTGCAATTCGGCCGCCTGCTCCCTGATCGCCGCGGCTGTGTCGGGCTCGATGTCAAAGCCAAGCGTTGTGGCGAAGCGCGCCGCGCGTAGCATACGCAACGGGTCCTCGGCGAAGCGTTCGGCGGGGTCGCGCACGGCGCGGACGAGCCGGGCGTCGAGGTCGGCGCGGCCGTCGAAGGGATCGACGAGCGGACCGCCGCGCAGGTCGTGCGCCATGGCGTTGATGGTGAAGTCGCGTCGCGCCAGGTCGTCCTCCAGCGACACGCCAAAGGTGACCTCGGGCTTGCGCGACTTGGGGTTGTATTGCTCACCCCGATAGGCCGTGACCTGGACTGTGTGGCCCTCCACCGTCGCGCAAATCGTACCGAACTTCTCGCCGACAGCGTAGACGTTCTCGGGGCGCGCGGCAGCCAGGAGGAGCCGAATCTCGGGGGGATGCGCGTCGGTCGTGAAGTCATAATCGAGGCTGGGCCGGCCGAGCAATTCATCGCGTACGGAGCCGCCCACGAGGTAGAGCGTCTTGCCGGCGTCGCGGAACGCGGCGTCAAGCCGGCGCAGGGCTTCAGCGGAGAGCGTAAGAATAGCGGTCACAGTCATAGGCATAAGGCAGGCAGGTCATATTAAAAACGCGGGCGCTACGGCCCGCGTCACTCTCTGCACAGTATAGCAGGGAGGTACATGTTCTCCGTGCTGTTATCCCTGATTAGCAGGAGCGCCGTTTATACTGATGATAGAACATGATCGATACACCCAACACAAAACCAAGCGCGTGGCGCCGTCGCCGCGTGGAGCGGCAGCCGGTGTGGCCCGACGAGGCCGCCCTTGCGCGCGCGCTGGCGCGCATCGGCGAACTGCCATCGCTCGTCTTCGCCGGTGAGATCCGCGAGTTGCGCGCGCGGCTGGCCGCCGTGGCCGAGGGGCGCGCTTTCCTGTTGCAAGTCGGCGACTGCGCCGAGTCGTTCCGCGAGTTCTCCGCGGCCAACATCGACAATAAGTTGCGCGTCATCCTACAGATGGCCGCGGTCCTCACCTATGGGGCCGGCGTGCCCGTGGTGAAGGTCGGGCGTATCGCCGGACAGTTCGCCAAGCCGCGCTCGTCGGCGACCGAGCGGCGCGGCGATGTCGAGTTACCCTCCTTCGCCGGACACGCCGTCAACGATGATCCGTTCACCCCTGAGGCGCGCCGCCCCGACCCCGAGCGCCTGCTGGCCGCGTACTACCAGTCGGCGGCCACGCTCAATCTCCTGCGCGCCCTCACCAAGGGCGGCTTCGCTGGACTGTCGCAGGTGCACCAATGGAACAGGACGTTCGTCGCATCGAGCGGCGCCGGCCGCCGCTATGAGGCTATCGCCGCGGAGATCGACCGCGCTATCAAGTTCATGCAGGCCTGCGGCGTGGACGTCGACAGCGATCCCCAGCTGCGTCAGGTCGACCTGTACACCAGCCACGAGGCGCTTCTACTGGGCTACGAAGACGCGCTGACGCGGTGGGACGCGCGCGGCGGGGGGTGGTACGGCGGCTCCGCGCATATGTTGTGGGTGGGCGACCGCACGCGCCAACTCTCCGGGGCGCATGTGGCCTACCTGGCGGCGATTGACAACGCGATCGGGTGCAAGATCAGTCCGGGGACCAGCCCTGATGAAGCGCTCGCGCTCTGCGCCTGTCTCGATCCCGATCGCACGCCGGGGCGGCTCACCCTGATCTCACGCATGGGCGCGCGTCGCGTCATGGAGTCGCTGCCGCCCCTCGTGCGCGCGGTACGTGACGCGGGCTACCCCGTGGTATGGGCGTGCGATCCCATGCACGGAAACACCTATGAGGGCGCGTCCGGCCGTAAGACGCGTCACTTCGATGACGTGATGGCCGAGCTTGAGGGCTTTTTCGCCGTCCACCGCGCCGAGGGTACCTGGCCCGGCGGCGTCCACGTCGAGTTGACCGGTGATGATGTGACGGAGTGCCTGGGCGGCAGCGACGACATATCGGATGACCACCTCGGCGCCAACTACACCACGATCTGTGACCCACGGCTCAACGGGCGGCAGTCCCTCGACCTGGCCTTCCGCGTCGCTGAGTTGCTGCGGACATAGCGCTACGTGACGTAGCGCGCCCCTTGTAGGCGCCTGGCATGTCACCTAGACTGACCGTTCACCCTTGTATTTAACAAGCTATTAACAATAGACCGCACTTTTTTTCATATTTCCCTTCGCCGCTATGGCACAATGAGGCTATGGTAGTGACAAAGGAATCGTCCTTATGTTTGGTATGCGCTAGACGCATGAGTAGCGTGAGGCGTTGGGCGCCCGGTAAATCGGACGCCGCGCGTCTAGGTGGCCACCTGCTTCCAGAACGTAGGCGTCTCCACTGGGCGGCGCGCTGCGCTGCCCAGTGGACACGTCGTCGGCCGGTAATTCACGAGCCCTGGTTGAACAGGTAGGAGGATGCGGATATGGCGCAGCGATCGGTTATACAAAAGCATGCTATCTACGCGCCGCGGCCGCTGCTGGAGCTTCCGGCCGCGCGTAGTCACGCCAAACCCATGGATGCGACGCCGGAAGCCGCGCCAGCCAAGCCGATACGCCGGGCGCGTACGATGTCCGCCGGCGCGTCCCGCGCTCGTAAGGCCGGATTACCCCTCGGCGCGCGTTTCGCCCGACCCTTTACCGCCATAAAGGACAGGCGCCCGCGGCAGCGGCTCGGCCTCGCGCCCGGCGCGCTATGGCCGGCTGCTTTGTTGCTGTGCGCGTTCGCCATCGCCTTCGCCGGACTTGTCGTGGGCTTATCTGCCCTCCTCCAGCAGGCGTTGCGCGGCGAGGCCGAGCGCGCGGCCTTCCCCTTGCTGGCCGGTGGCATGATGCTCATCCTGCTGCGCGGCAAGATCGGCGTCAAGCAATACTGGCAGCTACGCCGGGGTTTAGGGCTTGCCGGTCACCGTCGCAACAACCACACGCTCGTTTTGCTCTACGTGCTGACCTTCTTTTTTGCCACGGCCATCGTAGCCACCCTCCTTGCCTGCGGCGCGGCGCTCCTCATCGCCGCGATAGTTCATCCGTAGCAGGGGCCATGTAGTTTTCCCCCTCACCCCCACCCCATGCGGATTGGGCTGTCGGAGCGGAGCGGAGAGAGACCAATCCGCATGGGATGGGGGTGAGGGCCGCATTTAGGCCAGCACGAGGCGTAGCGTTTCGATCTTGTGTGGGGCGAGGTCCAGCGCCACCTCCGCAGTGGATTGTCCCGCGTGCAGTGTTTCCAACGTGCGCTCGTCGAGATTCAGCCGTTCGACCGTGTCTACCGGCCACAATAAATGCAGGCTCCCCGTCGCGGGGGCGTCCGTCGGGTTGTAGAGGCGCACGACCAACCCGCGGCCATCCTCGGCCCCTTTGATAGCGCTCACGACCACGCCCAGCGCGTCGAGGGACAGGAAGCTCGCGCTTGCCGGCAACTCGCCCGCCGAGGGGTCGGCGGTCAGCGCGCGTAATGGCAGCACGGCGTGGTGGGCGTCCGCGATGGCTCCACGCCAATCGTCGTCTTGCCCTTCAGTCACCAGGGGGATTAGGCTATAGGCGTAGGTGTGCGTGCCGAGGCACTGCGCCTCGGGGGTTTCCAGGGCCGGCCCCGCCCCACCGCGCCGCGTTGGCAGGTCTTCGCGCGAGAGCCAGCCGACGCAGCGCAATAGGGTCAGCGCGATCGTCGTCGTCTCGCCCGCTGTCGTCGCCACGTATTCGGGCAAGCCGGCGCTCGCGATCATTATGCCGCGCCCCTCCGCGTGCGCCAGTACGAAGCCCTGTTGCGGCGCCTCCGGCACGGGGTCCTCGTGCGGCGTCTCCACTGCCGCCTCGTCCGCCGCGATCCCAATGGGGCGGCGGACCACGTCGAACGCCTGCTCGGCGTGTACATGGCCGGTCGCGAACGGCAGATCGAAGGCGACGCGCAGGCGGTGGTCGTGCGCGCTGTTGGTCAGGGTCGTGACGATGTCGACGCGCGGGCAACCGTGTGTCAACGTCACTACGCTCTCGATCGGCAGCGTCGTCGTCTCGGCGGAGCGCGCGAAGCGCCCCTCGTCCAGACCCTGTGGCACGACGAGTTCCTGCTTGATGGTCAGGCTGGTGCCCAACTCGTCCCGCGCGGCCGTGATGGTAGGCGGCGCCGCGGGGCGCGCGACGATCGTATCATCGGGCGGTGGCGCGTACGTATAGCTGTCGCCGGCGTCGCCCCCGTCGACGAAGACATTGCAGGGGCCATACACCGCGCCGGAGCGGCGGTCGGTAAGCGTCAGGGCACCGGTGGCTTCATCGGCCCGCACAGTAAACAGTTCGCTCTCGATAGTGCGCGGGTCGCTCGGCGTCCCTGTGGCGCCCGCATCGCCGTCGCCGTCCGCGTCGCTGTCTTGCTCGGCGGTCGGGCGCAACCACAGGGTCTTGTAGCCGCGGGCGGGGACATCGCGCGCCAGCAAGCGCAACTCGTGGCGCTCGTTGTGGTGGACGTGCATGATAACCGGCGCGGGGTCGGTCTCGGCCAGCAGCCGGTGTACCTCGTGGACGAGCGCCTCGATCTCCTCGCGCGACATGATACCGTTCTCGCCCACGGTAGCCTCGACGTGCAGGCCGTCGTCCTCCACACGCATGTTCAGCTTCTGCAGCCCCATGCCCATCATGCGGTTGCCCTCGACCTGCGACATGATGACGTCGGGCGCGGGGATCGTGTCGCGTGGCACGCCGGTGACCAGTGTCGGCTCGCCGCCCGCGTTGGTCCAGGCGTGCGCGACCGGCGCGCCGCGCTCGTCGACCAGGGCGTACGCGCCAGTCGGCGCCGGCAACTCCAGAGTCAGCTTCACGCACTCGCTGCGCGTCCCGTCACCGCCGTTGAAGACAACCACAGGGATCGGCGCCTCCGTCGTCTCCTCATCCGAGACAGTAGCGTCGCCCGGCAAGCGCGTGTCGATGCGCGCGATGAGGCGTCCGGCGGCGCGCGCCACGAGTTCGGCGCCGATCTGCTCCGCGCCATCGTAGCGCGCGCCCATCTCACGGTGTACCTGATCGATCGAACAGCCGCAGACGCTGTCGTGCGGCTGATTCTGTAGCAGCAGCCGCCACGCCTCCCACAGTTCACCGTGGGGATAGGCGGCGCCCAGCAGCGAGGCCCAGGCGGCGTAGGGCTCGGCCTCGCGCTCAAGCAGCAGTTGCGCGCGCGCGTTGCGCTGCTTGACCTGGGGGATGCGCGCGGAGAGCACGCCGGGGAGCAGGTGCGCCGTGGCCGAGGAGCGCAACTCGCCGCGCGTCACGCCGTCGGGGTGGCCGTCCGCGCGCAGCCGCTCGACCGCATCGTCTAGTGAGGCAATCTCGACCCGCCACTCACCCTCCAGCAACCTATTGGCGGCGGCGAGGGCAGTGGGCAGGCCGGCCTGCACGGGCAGGTGGTCACAGCCGTTCATCAAGAGCACGCCAGGACCGGTCGCGGTGGTGGCCAGCACATTGCACAACTGGCGCAAGCGCGTGGCTAGCGCCTCGGGCTCGAGGGGGAGGCGTTGCGCGTTGCAGTAGCTGCCGGCCAGGAACTCCAGGAAGACCGCGCTGCCGTCGGACGCCTGCCAGGTACTCTCGTTGTGCGTGGCGCGGGCGTTGACGCCGCGCCACAGTACGGCGCTCCCGATGCCGAAGCCGTCGAGGATCTGCGGCGTCTGCCCGGTGTGGCCGAACTGGTCGGGGATGTAGCCGGTGGTCATGGCGCGGCCATAGTCGCGGGCCATGCGCAGGCCGAGCATGAGGTTGCGGGCGATCGCCTCGCCGCTGACCAGGAACAGGTCGGGGTGGCAATACCAGGGGCCGACGCCAAGGCGGCCGTCGGCGATGTGGCGGCGCAGTTGCGCGGCGCGCTCAGGGTGCATCGCCAGATAGTCGTCGAGGACGATCGTCTGGCCGTCGAGCATGAAATGCGTGAAGGTCGGGTCGCTCTCCAGCGTGTCGAGCACGCCGTCGACGACGCGCACGAGGTCGAGGCGAAACTGCTGGAAGGTGCGGTACCACTCACGGTCCCAGTGCGTGTGGGGAATCAGATAGGCGGGTCGTGTTGTTGTTGTCATAGCGAGGATTGTAACATGCACGCCCTGTATAGTAGGGGCCATGCACGCCTTGTATAGTAAGGGCAAGGAGGGCGGTCATGGCTTGGGGACGATCGAAGACCAGGGAGCAGGAGATCGAGGCGTTCGCCGCATGGCTGGATGAGGACATTGCTGGTGTTCCCCCCAAGCCCGCGGACGAGTATTTGCTCGATATGCTCACCGCGCCCGATGCCGGCGGGGTGGGCCGCCGCGTGCGGGAGATTATCGCGGCGCTACCGACTGGCACAGCGGTATCGATGGCGACGATCATCGGGATCGTCGATCAACTCGACCGTGAACTGGCGAGCGAGCGCTTCTCAGCGGTCGCCGCGCGCGTCAGACAACGCTTGCAAGGGGCGCCACCCGCGCGCTGAGATCAACCCCGTCGGGGGTGTTGTCGCCATGGGGCCATCAGGAACCTAGAGTCACGTCGTCTTAATGGTCGCGGTCGCCCGCGCCGAAGTCGGTGTCCTCGGTCCCCGAGACGAGATTGCTCACCTCGGGGCCACCGAGGCCGCCGCCGAAGTTGGCGCTCTCGTTCCCTACATTGCCGCCAGTGTTGGTCGCGTCGGCGGCCAGGGCGTTCGGGTTGCGGGTGTCGTGGCTATGGTATTCCGCCGTGCTCGCGCCCGTGTCGTCCCTGTCGGTCCCGGTGGCATCTTTGTCTCGGTCAAGTTCGCTCATAGTTGTCCCCATCCTTTTCCGTTTCCGCCTATGACACAATGGTAGGGGAGTGCAAAAGGCGTACCACGTCGCGCGGCCGCCAGCGTGGGGCGTGGCATCGAACATGCACTGTCGTTACACACAATAGTATGACGATTAGACGGGAAGAAGGCCCCACTAATGGAAGAGCTGAAGACAGTATTGGTGGTCGACGACGATCCCGGTATCGTCGACTTCGTGCGTGCGGCCCTGGAGGACGAGGGATACGCGGTCGTGACGACCGTCGGTGGTTACACGATGGCCGTGGCGTATGACCTGCGGCCCGCCGTCATCCTGCTCGATATCGCAATGCCTGACATGGATGGCGTCGAAGTGAGCAAGCGTTTGCGCCGTGACCCGCGCACGGCCAGTATCCCCATCATCGTGATGTCGGCGCAAGACCGCCTGCAGGCGGCCTCGGCCCTCATGCCAGTCGATGACCGCCTGCCCAAACCCTTCGAGCTCGACCACCTCTACGAGAAAGTGGCGTACTGGGCTGCGGCCTCGTGAGATAGTCGGAAGTCGGAAGTCGGAAGTCGGAAGTCGGAAGTCGGAAGTCGGAAGTCGGAAGTCGGAAGTCGGAAGTCGGAAGTCGGAAGTCGGAAGTCGGAAGTCGGAAGTCGGAAGTCGGAAGTCGGAA
>JAABUV010005765.1_pt1 | contig 13917 bp, 9 predicted proteins | sample 5559971 | NCBI WGS metagenome assembly JAABUV01 (sample SAMN10711881, study PRJNA513362) | rock metagenome | isolation source: Antarctica rocks | place: Antarctica: Victoria Land, Knobhead nord | collected 2015-12-19
TTGTAGCCGATGATGGCGCCGCCGAGCGCCAGGCCGGCGAGCACCACGCCGCCGGGCGCCGCATCGAAGCCGCGGGCCGCTGTCAGCAGCGCCGCCACGGCGGCAAGCAGCAGGCTGAAACCCAAGGCGAACACGGTGTTGGCGTCGACAGCGCCGGACGGGATGGGCCGGGAGGGCCGCTCGCGCGCATCGATCCCGCGGTCGAAGGCGTCGTTGAGGTACATGCCGCCGAGATAGGCCAGCGACAGGCCAAGCGCTGTGGGCAAGGTCGCCCATTGCCAGGGCGAGGCGCCGGCGAGGGCGACGCCCGCCAGGGTGTTGGTCCAGACCGTCGGCAAGTTCGACACGCGGCCAAGCCGCAGGGCAACCCCAGGCGTCATGCCGCCAGGCGGTCCCGCACCCAGGCCAGCTCACGCGAGATGGCCGCATCCAGGCTGCCCACGCGAAGCTCCGGCGGCAGCACGTCCCAAGTGTAGGTCTCGACTTCGAGGTGCGGGCTGATCCCGTCCTCACGCTGCCGGGCGAGCATGTCGAGCAGCGTCGGCTGGGTGGTGGCGAAGCGGTCGAGCAGCCGGTCATGGAACACCGGCACGTGGCAGTGCACGCGCCATTCGCGTCCCTCATTGACGCCCTCGTCCCAACCGGCCAACGCTTGCGGCAGGTCGAGGTAGCGCGTCAGGCCGTTCGGTCCCCGTTCGACGACCTGGTGCAGGTATACTCCGTCGTCGAAGCGGCGCAGCGCTTCGGCAGCCGCGCAGTCCATCTTTGGCATCACCAGGGCCGAGGAAAGCTGAAGCTTCATTACGGCAATGCCGGCGGCGCGCAGCAGCGAGAGGCTGTCTGCCGGCGCCTCGAACTCCACGGCAGCGTGGCAGACGTCAAGGCACAAGCCGAGGTGGCGGCGCAGCAGCGGTTCCGCCGCGACCGGGGCGCGGCCGGACAGCGCGGCGAACCGCGTGGCAGCCTGTGCCGAAAACAGGTGGTCCTCGAAGAAGCCGACCGCTTCCGCCGTGGTTTCCAGCAGGCACATCGGCTCGGGCTCAAGCGCCAAGGTGATGCGGCGGCCCGTTTGGTCTTCAAGTGCAGCGAGGCGGGCTGCGTGTTGCAGCAGTGCCTCCGCGATGGCCGGACGGGCATCGGGACAGGCTGCAGCAGCCAGGAAAGCGCCTGGGACGGTGCTGACGCTGCCGGTCAGGTCCGGCTGGTCGTCGGGCAGCAACGACGCGAGCAGCCGCGCCAGCCGGTCCGTATAGGCGAGCCGCTCAGGAGCGCGCCAATCCGGGGCGTAGACCTGCTCCTTGACGCGCTTGCCGTGAAAAGGCCCATAAGGGAAACCATTGACCGTGAAAACATAAAGGTCTTCTCGGACCAGGAAATCGCGCAAAGCATCGAGCTGGAGAGGGTCATCCAAAGTCTCGGCGGCGACCGCAGAAAGACGGAGACCGACACCCATTGATGCACAGGGAGAGACTTGCCGCTTCACCATTGGCAGGTGCCTCTGCAAGGCGGCGAAGATGTCCACCCAGGTCTCGCCTGGGTGGACGTTCGTGCAGTAGGTCAAGTGCGCCAAACCAGAGGGGAGGCTTATCCTCATGCGAGTTCGGCGGACAAGCAGAACCTGGATTGTTGGCGCTGCATGGTTCCGACTTGCCTTAGTTTGATGCTGAGTGAAAAAAGGCCGGCAACGTGAGTGGCCACGTTGCCGGCTTGATCGATGTTAGGCCGTTAGAACGATCATCTGAGTGGCTGAGGCGCCACTTGGGATCTGCGTTCCAGCAGCAGTCGAGGCGGCGAACTCGCTGCTGCCCGGATTGCCGGCGGCGGGAACGTCGCCGAACGGGTTGTTGGGTCCGCCAAGACCTATCAAAGCGGAGAAGTTGTTGCCACCGCTCAGACCGGCCAGCAGGCTGGACGCATCAACGCCCGGCAGGCTGAGCAGGGGAGCAAACGGGCTCATCGCGAGGAAAGAGGCCGCGTCTCCACTGCTCATGCCACCGAAGCCGCCCGCCCCAGAGGAAGCGATAGTGCTGGCAGCGGCGGCGCTCGAGTCCGCAGGCGAGGCACCTGCGCCACTTGCAGCGCCGCCTGCGCTGGGAGCCGCCATTGCCGCGCCGCTTCCCGACGAACCACCACCGGCAACGCCGGCGAAGGGATTGTTGGCCCCGCCGAGGCTGGCGAAAGGATTGCTGTCGCCAAGGCCGGCCAACAGCATGGACGCATCAATGTTCGGCAGGCTGAGCAGCGGAGCAAACGGGCTTGCCGCGAGCACGGCAGTGGCGTCAGCCTCGCTCAACAGAACACCGTTTGACGCCGGGGCGGCGCTGCTGGAGTCGCTGCTGGCGCTGGAAGCCGGCATGCTCCCAAGGCTGGAAATCGCAGTCGGAGCGCTGCTGCTTCCAGTGATGCTGGCAAAAGGATTGGCAGCGCCGGCGGCGAACTGGTCGTAGATGGACTGCACGCTGTCGCCTGCCTGACCGAGCTCGGATGCGAACGGGCTGTTGGCAAGCAGGGTGTTGAGTTGGTCAGTGCTCAGGGGTGCGCTGGTCATCGGGGCGCTGGGAGCGCTGCTGGCCGGGGCTCCACCGCCACCTGGCGCACCGCCGCCAGCCATGGCGCCGGCGCTAGGCGCACCACCGCCCGCAGCGCTGCTACCGCCCGCGAAGGGGTTGCCACCGCCACCTGGCGCACCACCGCCAGCCATGGCGCCGGCGCTAGGCGCACCACCGCCGCCCGCAGCGCTGCCGCCGCCCGCGAAGGGGTTGCCACCGCCACTTGGCGCACCGCCGCCAGCCATGGCGCCGGCGCTAGGCGCACCACCGCCCGCAGCGCTGCTACCGCCCGCGAAGGGGTTGCCACCGCCACTTGGCGCACTGTCGCCGGCCGCAGCACCGGCGCTAGGCGCACCGCCGCTGCCACCAGCAGCGCCGCCACTGGTCGCACCGGAGAAGATGCTGCTGGTGCCAGGATAGTTGGCGAACGGGTTGCTGCCGGGGGTCGCGCCAGCGAACGGGTTGCCGCCGAGACTGGCGTAGTCGTTCGGGTTGACGTTGGCGAACAAGCTTTGCGGCGTGACGCCCGGCAGGTTGAGCAAGGCGCCAAAGGGGCTCTGCTGCAACAACGCGCCGAGGTCGCTGCTGTCGCTGGCCGAACCGCCACCGGCTGCACCGGGACCGGATGCTGCTGTAGTGCTGGAACTCATGCTAGTGCCTCCTGAAGTGTTGGCTCCGCCTGACGCGGCAAAGGGATTGCCGCCGCTTGAACCGGCAAAGGGATTGCCACCGCCGCTTGAACCAGCCGCCGGGCCGGCGCCGCCGTTGGTGCTGGCAAACGGGTTGCTGCCGCCGCTCGAAGAGTCGCCGCCGGCCTGCGAAGACGCCCCATACGAAACGACGAACTGGTTGTTGTCGCCGCCGACGTTGACCGCGCTGCCGCTCGACGCCGCATCGGGCGACGGGCCGCTGTAGGCATAGACGAACTCGTTGTTGCCGCCCTTGACCGTCAGGTCGTTGGCCGAGGGGCTGCCGCTGCTGAACGCCGAGTAGTCGTCCACCACGACGAACTGGTTGTTGCCGCCGTCAATGACGACGTTGTTGCCGCCGCTGTTGGAAGCGTCGCCGTTGGCCGTCGAAGCGGGCGCATACTTGACGACAAACTGGTTGTTGCCGCCCTCGACGTGGACCGTGTTACCGCCCGTGCTCATAGAGCCGTCGGTGGGCGATGGCACGCTGTAGTCGATGATGAACATCCCGTTGCCGCCGGTGAGGGTGACGTCGGAATTGCCGGGCGTGATCACGCCAACGTTGCTTTGCTGGCCCGCACCGCTCTGGCTGGCGCCACCTTGGCTGGAGCCGCCCGCTGCAAGAGCATCGCTGCCTGCGCTGCCGCTGGCGGGGTTGATGTTGACGCTGGCGTTGCCGGGCGTGATTACGCCTGCATTATTGGACTGGTTTGAACCGCCGCCAACAAGGCTGGGAGGCGCGGCGCCTGTCGGGGCGGAGGCAGTTGGACTGCCGGTGCTAGAACCTGACATGTATTCTAATCCTTCGATTGAGCGCGGCGCCGTCCTGACGACCACACGGTTGTTAGTCGGATGAGCGGCCTGCCGTGCAAGAGGGCAACGGAATCTGTCAAAGCCGCAGTCGCAAAATTATGCCCACAAGCGCAGCAGGGCGTATATCAATGATTTTCCTAGGAACTACTACCCTGATAAAGGTAAAGTATCCGTAATCACTCTATATCTTATTATATAACAAGCGGAACAGAGTATACATATTTCTGATAGTCTCTTTGTTGTTTAATGAACGTTCAGCAAGGGAGTTCAGCCAAACGTACGACTCAACAGTCGTTGGCTATCAGCACGCTGGTATTTGCCATTGGGGATGCGCTTGTAGGCCTGCCCGGCACGGACCACCTCGCGGCGGACCGCCTGCGCACTCTCGAACCGCTCAAACAGGGCATCCGCCTCGTCCCAGCGGATCGCACGCTGCAACGCCATCAGGTCCTCGATGTAGCAGCCCACGACCTCAAGCACCGCCGCCTTGTTGTGCAGGAACACATCCCGCCACATCGTCGGGTCCGAGGCGGCGATCCGGGTGAAATCGGTGAACCCCCCTGCTGCGTACTTGAGCACCTCGCCCTTCAGCACGCCCTCAAAGTCGTCCGCCGTGTTGACGATGTTGTAGGCGAGCAAATGCGGCAGGTGCGACGTGATGGCGAGCACCTTGTCATGGTGCAGCGGGTCCATCCGCTCGACCCTTGACCCCACCGCGTCCCAAAGCGCCGCCACCTGGTCGGTCGCCGCCGGGTCTGTGCCGTCCTGCGGCGTCAGGATGCACCAGCGGCCCTCGAACAGCCGGTCTATGGCCGCGCCAGGTCCGGACTCCTCCGTGCCGGCGACCGGATGGCCAGGGATGAAGCGCCGCATGTCCAGGTACGGCGCAACCAGCTCGATCACCCTGGCCTTCACCGAACCGACATCCGTGACAATCGCATCGGGACGCAGGCCCGGCGCCATGGCACGCGCCGCGTCGCCGCTGGCGCCGACCGGCACGCCGAGCACCACGAGGTCGGCGCCCCGCACCGCCTCGGCGGTGTCCGTCGTCGCTTCGTCCACCAGTCCCAGCATGCAAGCCTCATCGAGGGTGGCCTGCCGGCGTGCGGTCCCCACCAGCCGCTCGGCCAGGCCGAGGCGACGTATGTCGCGGGCCAGGGACCCATTGATCAGCCCAGTGCCGACGAAAGTGACCTGTTCAAACAGCGGCATCGTGTTTGAAGGGAGCGGACTGCCATCCGGCATATTCAGGTTCTCCGTATCGAAGCCAGGCCCATCCAAGTCGGGCGTCACTTGGCCTCTGGCCCAACCGCCGTCCGAGGCTGACGCGCCGCTTTGAGGCTCTCGGCAAGCAGGAACGCCAGTTCCAGGCTCTGTTGCGCGTTGAGGCGAGGGTCGCAGTGGGTGTGATAGCGCTCCGACAAAGCAGCGTCGGTGATGGCCTGGGCACCGCCGGTGCATTCGGTGACGTTTTGCCCTGTCATCTCGATGTGGATGCCGCCGGGGTGGGTGCCCTCGGCGCGATGCACGGCGAAGAAGCCCTCGACCTCGCTCATGATGCGGTCGAACGGCCGCGTCTTGTAGCCGGACGCCGCCTTGATCGTGTTGCCGTGCATGGGGTCGCACGACCAGACCACCGACCGGCCCTCGCGCTGCACGGCGCGGATCAGCGCTGGCAGGTGCTTGCCGACCTTCTCGTGCCCCATGCGCACGATCACCGTCATGCGCCCGGCCTCGTTGCGAGGATCGAGCACATCGAGCAAAGTGAGCAGCTCGTCGGGTGTCATGCTCGGCCCGGCCTTGAGGCCAATCGGATTGCCTAGACCGCGCATGTACTCGACATGGGCGCCTTTGGGGTCGCGGGTGCGGTCGCCGATCCAGACAAAGTGCGCGGCCGTGTTGTAGAAGTTGCCGCTCATCGAATCGACCCGCGTCATCGCCTCCTCGTAGCCGAGTAGCAGGGCTTCGTGGGACGTGTAGAGCGTGGTGCGCCCCATGGCGGGCGTGGTCAGGTCCGACACGCCGCACGCCGCCATGAAGTCAAGCGCCTCAGAGATGCGGTTGGTCAGGTCTTCGTAGCGCGCGCCCTGCGCCGAGTTGGCGACGAAATTCAGGTTCCACTCATGCATGTGGGCGAGGCTGGCGTAGCCGCCGCCGGTGAACGCGCGCAACAGGTTCAGCGTTGCCGCCGCCTGTGCGTAAGCGCGAATTTGCCGCTCCGGATCAGGCTCCCGGGCCTCAGCCGTGAACTCAAGCCCGTTGACGATGTCGCCGCGGTAGCTCGGCAGCTCCACGTCGCCCTGGCACTCGACACCGGACGAGCGCGGCTTGGCGAACTGCCCGGCCAGGCGACCGAGCTTGAGCACCGGCATGCCAGCGCCGAACTTGAGCACGACCGCCATCTGCAACAGCACACGCAGGCTATCGCGGATGTTGTCGGCGTGGAACTCGGCGAAGCTCTCGGTGCAGTCGCCGCCCTGCAACAGGAAGCCACGGCCGGCGGCCACCTCGCCGAGCTTGCGGCGGAGCTCGCGCATCTCGCCGGCGAACACCAAAGGCGGCGACTGGCGCAGCCGGGCCTCAACGTCGGCAAGCTGGCCGGCATCGGAGTACGCCGGCAACTGCTGGACTGGAAACGCACGCCACGACGACGGGGACCAGGGTCCCGAGTAGGTTGCTGCGCCCGAGGACGCGATCTCTTCTGCTTCGAGATGCCCGAAGTCATCCATAGAGGACACCTATGTCTAAAATGTTGAAATTGGGCGGCATCAATCGGCCATGCCGTATTCGGCGTGGTGGTCGAGCCCGGTCCGCATGAGGCGCAACGCCTCCTCCGCCGCGCGCAGCAAGGCTTGGGCCTTGTTGTAGGATTCGCGGTATTCAGTTTCTGGGTCCGAGTCCGCGACAACGCCGCCGCCGGCCTGGACATACAACATGCCGGATTTCACCAGGCCGGTGCGCAGGCCGATGCAGGTATCCAGGTTGCCGTCCGCGCCGATATAGCCGATCCCGCCGGCGTAGAAGCTGCGCCGGACCGGTTCGAGCTCGTCAATGATCTCCATCGCCCGGATTTTCGGGGCGCCCGACACCGTGCCGGCCGGGAAGCCCGCGCACAGCACGTCGAGCAGGTCAGCGCGTGCCGGGTCGAGTTCACCCTCGACGTTTGAGACGATGTGCATGACATGCGAGTAGCGCTCGACGATCATCTTCTCCGTCACCCGCACCGAGCCGACCTTGGCGACCCGGCCCACGTCGTTGCGGCCGAGGTCGAGCAGCATAAGGTGCTCGGCCAGCTCTTTCGGGTCAGCGAGCAAGTCTTCCTCAAGCTGCACGTCCTCTGCGCGCGTGCGCCCCCGCGGACGTGTCCCGGCGATCGGCCGGACGGTGACGGTCCCGTTACGCAGCCGCACCAGGATTTCCGGTGAGGAGCCGACAAGGGCAAAATCGCCGAGGTTCAAGTAAAATGAGAACGGCGATGGATTGAGCCGCCGCAACGACCGGTAGAGCGCAAGCGGCGGCAAGTCGAACGGCAATGAAAAGCGCTGCGAAGGAACGACCTGAAAGGCATCGCCCGCCCGTATGTAGTCCTTCGCCTGCTCGACCATCTCATGGTAACGCGCCCTGGTGACGTTCGACACCGGCGTTGGACTCTCGGCCAGCCCGGTCGACACGCCCTGCTGCGGCACGCTGCGCCGGAGGTCGGCAGCCGCGCCGGCCAGGCGTTCACAGGCATGATCATAGGCCGCCGCCGCGGAAAGGCCCGACGCCGGATAGACCGGCGTCACGATCGTCATGCGGTCGAGCACGTTGTCGAACACCACCACGACGGTCGGGCGCATCAGCATCGCATCCGGCAGGCCCAGCTCGTCCGGGTTGGCCGAGGGCAGCCGCTCGATCAGCCGCACGAAGTCGTAGGCGAAAAAGCCGATCAGGCTGGCGCTGCCAGGCGGCAGGCTGGGCGGCAACTCGATGCGGCACTCATCGATCAGTGCGCGCAGGCTGGCGAGCGACGGCAAGGGCGACGGCTCATACCGTTCCTCGCCGAGCAGCACGTTGCGGTTGACCTCGGCGCGCTCCCCGTAGCAACGCCAGATCAGGTCCGGCCGCAACCCGATATATGAGTAGCGGCCACGCACCGCCCCGCCCTCGATCGACTCAAGCAGGAAACCATAGGGCTGGCCCTCGGCCAGCTTGATCATCGCGGCGACCGGGGTCTCAAGGTCGGCGACCAGAGTGGTCCAGACAACCTGTGACCGACCATTGTCGTAGGCGTCGGTGAACGAATTTCGTTGCGTCAAGACGTGCACTATAGTTCCTCGCGTATCGGGGCGGGCTTAATGCTTGGTGGATGCGGAGCGCTCTGCTGGGCAGCCGCTCACGCCGGCACCCGGCCCAGCAACGCCGCCGTCGCCGCGGCGACGTCGGGCTGGCGCATCAGGCTCTCGCCGACCAAGAAGCAAGACGCGCCAACTTCGCGCATCCGGGCGATGTCCGCGTGCGACCCAATGCCGCTTTCGCAAACCAGCAGGCGACCCTCCGGCAACAGGCGGGCCAGCCGCTCAGTCGTGCCAAGGTCAACCTCAAGGGTCTTAAGGTTGCGGTTGTTAACCCCGATCAGCGGCGAGCGCAGCCGGACCGCCCGTTCGAGTTCCGCCTCGTCATGCACCTCGATCAGCACGTCGAGGCCAAGGCCATGCGCCGCCACCTCCAGCTCCGCCGCCTGCGCATCGCTGAGCGCCGCCATGATGAGCAGCACCGCGTCCGCGCCGGCCACGCGCGCTTCGACCACTTGATAGGCGTCAAGCGTGAAGTCCTTCCTGAGCGCCGGCAACGCAACAACCGCCCGCGCCGAAACAAGGTGTTCGACTTCCCCTTGGAAGTATGGGGCATCGGTCAGCACGGACAGGCAGGCCGCCCCACCCGCGGCATAGGCGCGGGCCAGCGCTGGCGGGTCGAAATCAGCGCGGATCAGCCCCTTGCTCGGACTGGCCCGCTTGATCTCGGCGATCAGCCCAGGCCGCCCTGCCGCCACCTCGGCCCGCAGCGCGCGTATGAAGCCGCGTGGCGCCTCAACAGGCAAGGCCGCCTCAAGCTCCCGCAGTGGCCGCCGGGCCTGGCACTCCGCCACATGCGCACGCTTGGCCGTGCAGATCTCCACGAGTTTGTCGCTCATGCGGGCACTCCGTTGGTGGCGCGCACGACCGCTTCCAGCCGTGCCTCGGCAGCGCCCGTGTCGATCGAACTGCGCGCAAGCTCGGCACCGTCCCGCAGGCTGTCGGCCCTACCGGCGACGACCAGCGCCGCGGCGGCGTTCAGCACCACGATGTCTCGGTACGGGTCCGTCCGTCCGCGCAGCAACGCCCGGAGCGCGGCAGCATTGTGCTGCGCGTCGCCGCCCTTGAGGTCGTCGAGGGTGGCACGTGCAACGCCGGCCTCCTCTGGCACAACCTCAAAGCGGGTCACTGTGCCGAAACGCAGCTCGGCGACGGATGAATGCGTGGTCGTGGTAAGTTCGTCCAGGCCGTCCCCACCATGCACCACCCAGGCGCGCTCGGTGCCGAGGGCGCCCAGCACCTCGGCGAGCGGCGTCAGCCACTGCGGCGCGAACACGCCGAGCAACTGCAGCCGTGTCCCAGCCGGGTTCGACAGCGGGCCGAGCAGGTTGAAGATCGTGCGCGTGCCGAGTTCGCACCGGCTCGGGCCGACATGCCGCATCGCCCCATGGTGCTGGGGCGCAAACAGGAAGCCGACGTTCGCCTCCTGGAACGCACAGCCAATAGCGTCTGCCGGTGCCTCGACGTTGACCCCCAGGGCCTCCAGCACGTCGGCCGCGCCAGACTTCGACGACAGCGCCCGGTTGCCATGCTTGGCGACCGGCACGCCGCAGCCGGCAACCACAAATGCCACCGCGGTTGAAATGTTCAGCGTCTGTGCTCCGTCGCCGCCCGTGCCGCAGGTGTCGATCGCCCCCTCAGGGGCTTGCACCCGTGCCATGCGCGCCCGCATGGCCCGCGTGGCGCCGACGATCTCCTCGACCGTCTCGCCGCGCACCCGCATCGCCATCAGCAGGCCGCCGATCTGGGACGGCGTGGCGGCGCCCTCCATCATCAGGTCGAACGCCGTCTCGGCCTGCTCAGCGGTGAGCCGCGCGCCACTGCCTAAAAGGCCCAGGATCGGCCGGAGCGCGTCGGTCATGCCAATGCCCGGCGCGGCACAAGGGCAAGGAAGTTGCGCAGCATCGAGTGCCCGGCCGTCGTCTCGATGCTCTCGGGATGAAACTGCACCCCATGCACCGGCAAGCTCTCATGGCGCAGGCCCATGATCAGCCCGTCCTCGGTCCAGGCATTGACCACCAGTTCCGCCGGCAGGCTTTCCCGCTCGACGATCAGGCTGTGGTAGCGGGTGGCCGGGAACGGGTTGGGCAGTCCGGCAAACAGCCCGGTGCCATCATGGTGGATCAGGCTGACCTTGCCGTGCATCGGCGCTGGGGCGCGGATAACCTTGCCGCCGAACACCTGGCCAATCGCCTGGTGGCCCAGGCACACGCCGAGCACCGGGCACACTGACACCGCCTGCTCGATCAGCGCCAGCGAGATGCCGGCACGATCAGGGTCGCACGGCCCCGGCGAGATTACTACAGCATCATGCCCCAGGGCCAGCGCCTCGTCCGGCGTGAGCGCATCGTTGCGGTAGACCTTTGCCTCGGCGCCAAGCTCGCCGAGACGGTGGAACAGGTTGAACGTGAAGCTGTCGTAGTTGTCGAGCAGGAACAACGTCCGCGTAACTGCCGAGTTGGACCCGTGCCATTTCTCCTTATGCTGCGGATCGGCCTGCTTGGAACGGCCGGCGGCCCAGTCCAAAGTACGCTCCGCCAACAAGCCCTCATTTCCGCCCATCCCAGGCCCACGAGCCGCGCTGTCAGACAGCCCGGCCCCGCCGCTGGCGGCGCTCATGCCGCGGCCTCGGAGATGTAGCTCATCCCGCGCCCGAACGACGTAAGGTTGCCCGCCTTGTTCTCCAACACGCGCTTGAGGCTCATGCTCTCGGCGCCGTAATCCTCGATTTGCAGCTTGCCGTGTGCCGGCAGGGCATTCTTCTCGAAGAAGGCGACGCGGTGCTGGACGATGCCGCGGGCGTCCGGGTTGCCGAAGGCGTAGGAGCAGGGCACCAGCACCATGCAACTGCGCTGTGTGTAGTTGAAACTGCGGTAGTTGTGCTCAAACTCGACGATCGCGTAGTTGCCCAAGTCATGCTTGCGAATCACCACGTCGACGTGCTGGCCGTATTCGTCGGTGAAGCTGCCCTCGGTGGCGCTGGGAGACCCGTTCGGCCGGAGGCCAAACCCCCACTCGCCCATATTGCGCAGGTCGCCGAGATACTCGACCGACATCTCCTGCGGCGCGTCGACGAAGATCGAGCTGGTCTTGATCTCGAAACGGCCCTGCGCCGCCCGGTCAAGGCCCGCCTTGCGCTCCAGCGCGCCCTTGAGCGACCGGATTTCGGCCGTATGCACCAGATGGATGCCCTGCATGATCATCGGCGTGCGGCGCTCGGGGCCGACGAAGCTCAGCCAGTGGAAATAGACGCCAGGCTCGTCCGAGCCGACGTAGGACGCGGGGAACAGGAACGTCGGGTAGCACTGAAAGTACTTGCCGTACTCGTAGCCGCAGTGCCACTCCACGCCGCGGAACATCGGCGTTTCGATGGGACGAACATGGTAGTACAAGTCGTGCTGGTAGCCTGACGCGGTGCCGCGCCAGGTGTTCTCGTCCATCTGCTCCTGCATGCGGCTGTAGAGCGTCCACTCGTCGAGGTTCCGCAGCTCGCGAAGGTAGGCGAACGCCTTCTCCTCCGAGGTGTCGATGTAGGTGGAGGTGGCGAAGGTGTTGCTTTCCATAACGATCTGTCTCCGCGCTGGTTAGAGGGCTATAACGGGGAAGCTGAGCCCCTCTTGACGCTTGATCGTCCGCGCCGGGCGCAGGCCCTCGTTGCGTCCGTTGGTCGGCGCGATCCTGTCGGCGTCGATCAGCACGTCGAGCACGAACGGCCCCGGTGCGGCGAGCGCCTGCGCGAGGCCCGCCTCCAGGCCGTCCTCGTTCTCCACGCGGACACCCTCGGCGCCCATGGCGCGGGCGAGCATCGCGAAGTCCGTCGGAGGGAAGCAGGCGTCCGCGACATCGGCCATGTCGAGCGCAGCCATGCCTTGGTAGCACATGTTGTAGCGCCCGTCGTTGAGCACGATCCACAACACAGGTAGCTGCTGCTTGACGGCGGTGTTCACCTCCATGTTCATGAGCATCGCGCCGTCGCCCACGATCGCCACGGCCTTGCCGGCGCGTCCGAGCGCAGAACCCAGCACGCCGGTTCCCGCGTGGCCCATAGAGCCAAGGTTGGTGCTGACGCGATACCGCCCCGGCTGCGCGAAACGGAGATAGTGCGTCGCCCAGGTGAAGGCATTGCCCGACTCAGCCAGCACCACGGCATCGGTGCTGTCCACGATGGTGCGCTGGATGGCCGACATCAGCGCGTCCGGGCGAACACGGCCTAGGCCGGCCGCCGTGGGGTGCTCCGGATGCGGCCGTGGCAGGGAGGGTGCCGGTTTGGCCTGCGCCGCCGGCCAGGCGGCGAGCAGCTCTGCAAGGAAGTCGCCGACGTCTGCCTGCACTGCAAAGGTCTCAGCGTGCGGATAGGCCACGCCGGGCACCGCAGGGTCGATATCGACGTGAACGAAGCCCCCCTCTGGGACCAGCCCTGGGTTCCAGAACGACGTCGGCTCGCCCAGCCGCGTCCCCAGCACCAGCACCCGCCGCGGCGCGTGCTCGCGCATGTATGCGACGGCCGCCGCGGTGTGCCCGCCCATGCCGGTCACGCCGACGAACAGCGGATGCTGCTCGGGGAAAATGCCTTTTGCCCGCGGCGAGCACATGACCGGCGCGTTCGCCCGCTCGGCAAGCTCGAGCAGCGCCGGCGCAGCCTCACGGGCGCCAAAACCAGCCCAGATCGCAAACGGCTCGTTGGCCAGCAGCTCGACGCAGCGTGCGATCGCGGCGCGGTTCACGCCGGGACGGGACAGGGCGCTGACGCCGGGCGGAGCATCGCGGACCGTCAGCCGCGGCAACGGCTGGGTCAGCAGCGCGCCCTGCACGGCGTTGGGAATACTTAGATGGGCGACGTAGCCGCCCGGACGCCGCAGCCCGGCCGCTATGCGCCGCAGGGCCTGCGGCAACTGTTCCGGCGTGTCCAGCACCAGGGCGTCGTCGAACCACGCGCCGGCCTCGAACAGCCCGGTTGTCGGCATGGTGTAGCCGCTGGTCTCCTGGATGCCGCCGCGGCCACGCTGTGGGGCGGAGGCGTAGGCCGAAACTAGGATCACCTTGGCGCCCTCGCTCCGTGCGGCGAGCATGCCTGTCAGGGCGTTGGTGATGCCGGGGCCGGTGGTCGTGAAGGCGACGACGGGGCGTCCGCTGGTGAAATGGGCTTCGGTGGCTGCGAAGGCAGCACCACTCTCATGCCTGAAATGCAATACGTCGAGATGCTTTGAGAATGCGGCCCAGAGCAGCGCCTGCGCGCCGCCGCACACGCCAAGGGCGTGCGTCACTCCAAGGGCGCACAACGATGTCGCCAAGCCTTCCGCTACTGTGGGCAGGGCCGGGGCGGGCGTGGCGAGATCCGAAGCCTCATCGATCTCTAAAAGATCGCCGCCGATCTCTGCGATATTTTCGTCCATCATATCATAGGTCTCCGTGCGGTCGGCCCAGCTCTGGATCGTCCGGGCATAAACATTCAGGTCTTGCCGCCTCGACGAACTGCGCTGCTGCAACAAGCCCTGTAGAAGTCGATGGCGGCGCGGGACCTTGCCCTTTGAA
>JAABUV010005766.1_pt1 | contig 13916 bp, 14 predicted proteins | sample 5559971 | NCBI WGS metagenome assembly JAABUV01 (sample SAMN10711881, study PRJNA513362) | rock metagenome | isolation source: Antarctica rocks | place: Antarctica: Victoria Land, Knobhead nord | collected 2015-12-19
CGCCAAGCCCGGCAGCGCCCCCCGCCGGCGCGGCGCGGCCGCAGGTCGTGAGGCGCGGGCCCTTGCAGCCGCCCTGTGCCCGCTGCAGCTGGCACAGCAGCTGACCCATGCAATAGAGGGGCCACTCTGTCGGCGCCCACTGCACTGCTAGGCTGCTTGACAGAGGTGCGGTTCAGCTGTGTGGTCTGACGAGGTCCATGTCAGGTGGTGGCACGGCTTGGGGCAGCTTGCAAGGCTTCAGGCACTCTGGTCTTCCAGCGGGCGTGTCTGTGCCAGCCGCAAAGAATGGCGTCCAATGCTGGGGTTGCCATGCTCGTGCGCTCCTGGCTCGTGTGCAGCTGCAGTGTTGCGCGAGAGCGAAGCTCTGCGGAGGGTCCCATCCCGTTGGAGCCGTAGGACTATAGTTTTGCCGCAGACGTAGTCTTCTGCACAGGTGCTCCGAGGCGGTGATGCTGAACACGAGCAACGAGCTGCTGCGCGAGCAGTGCCGCGCCGCCCTGGCCCGCGCCGCGCCGCCGCGCGGCGCTGCCTCCGCGCCGGCAGCCGCCGTTGCCGTTGGCCGCGCGGGCGGCGGCGGCGGCGGACACCGTGTAGGCAGCGGCGGCGCGCGCCGCGCAGGCAGTGCCGGCGCGCACCGCACGGGCGGCTTGCCCGGGGCGCGCCCACGCCGCGCGGGCGCGGGCGCGGCCCCGTCTGGCGTCATCGACCTCACAAGCGACGCCGACTCTGACGTGGAGACGGTGTCCAGCGGGGGCAACGCCGCCGAGCAGGGCCTGGAAGAAATCAATGCGTGCCTTAACCCTAACCTAACCCTACCAAGCAGCGGACCTGACCTGGATGCGGCGACGCTGCCGGTCGGCGACCTGCCGCCGGACCTGCTGGCGCTGCGCGCCAGGCGCCTCGCCGCGCTTGAGCTGCGGCGCTCCGGCGGCGGCGGCGGCGGCGCAGGGCCTCCCGGCGTGCCAGGATCCCTGGCAACGCAGGCGGCGCCGCCGCTGCGGCCGGCCAGGGCCGCGGCGCCGGCGCAGAGCCAGGGTCCGAGCGAGCGGACGGCGGCCGCCGGCCAGGCGTCCGATGTGCCGCCGCCGGCGCTGCAGCCGCGGCGCGCAGCCGCGCCGGCGCCCGATCCGGCAGGGGCCTCCATCCCAGCTCCCGCAGTATGTCCCGCGCCTGCAGCGAGCCCTCCTGCCGCGGCAGAGCCTGGCGCGCCGCTGGCGCTGCGGCCGGGGCCCGGTACAGCCACACCTCCCACCGTTGCAGCGCCAGCTTGGCCGCCCGCCGGCGCAGCGGCGGCGGCGGCGGCGCGCAGACCGGCCGCCAGCTACCTGGAGGATATGCTCAGCGCGCCGGCGCCGCCGCGGCCGCCGGTGGCGGCCGCGGCGGCGGCCGCCCCGGGGCCGGCTGCAGTGAGCGGCGCCGCCAAGCGGCGCAGCTACCTCGAGGACCTGCTTGCGATGTGAGCCTGGCAGCTACGCATACCATTTTTGCCAAATGTACATACGGACTCGCCCCATATGTGGAAGGAGGCGCGCTGCGGGCCAGCCGGCCGCGCGCGCGCTCAGACCGCCACCTGAGGCGGCGCTGAGGCTTGCTTAGGGCGCAGCCATCCGCGGGTGCGTGGGCCCTGCAGGCGCATGCGGCCGACCACAGTCGGCGAGCCACAAAGGTGATGATGCAGAGCGCGCGCAATCTGCCTGCCTCGTTTGCTGCTGCATGCGTGGCTGGGGCTGCATTACATAGGACGGTGTCTGCTTTTGCACTGGTTTGCACACCGTGCTGCCAAAGTTATGTATGTGCCTGCGAGCGTGTCTGCGGGCCTGGCAAGTGAGGGACAGGCTTGCGTCCTGGCTCGTGCGCCCTTGTGCGCTGGCCATGTGCAGCCTGCAGAGAAGCTTGGGTGCTGTGTTAGGACATGGTTGGTGCCCAATGCATGCGGTTATGCTGGTTTCCTGTGTGCTTTGAAGGTGTGAGTGTATATATATTAGTGGTCCTCTCTGGGTTCACGGCAGCACATCCCACATGCTCTGCCGTATGCGTGTGCTGGCAACAGGCTGCATGCTCTACTGGTGCTTGAAACGGTCTGAGGGCGTCCAGCACTCCTTTCGGCGCGTCCTTACACCCTAGTTTCATGGGTACAGGAAGAAACCCGCTGCAACGCTCTCTCTATGCTCCTGCATTGCAAGTATCAGAGTTCTATAGCAAATTTGCACCTCCTCACTAGGGCCACATGGCACGGCTTTTCAAATTTCTCGGTCCAAGACGAGGGTTCTGCTTGCACACGCATGAACGCCCACAGCGGCTCATGTTGTGCGTTCCGTTCTCTCTAATCACTGCTGTAGCTGCTGCAAAGGCGCGCTTGGCATCTTGGCCTCCTAACACCGTTGAGCAGACACACGACCACTACCGAGCCATTCCGCCGCTCAAGTACGACGCGGCTCGCCCGCCTACTCAAGGCGCCCGTCGAACAGCACGAGCAGGCCGTGCGCGAGCGTGCCCGCCATGCCCAGCACGACGCCGGCCCAGAGCGCCGCGTCCAACGCCTCGCTCGCCCACGCGCGCGCGCACAGCGCGCCAGCCGCGGCCGCGGCCCCTTGGGCGTGCGCCGCGTGGGCGCCCGCCTGCCAGGCGCGCACGCCGCTGCGCAGCAGCTTCCAGGGAGCGCCGATGCTCCAATCCGCATGCGGCGCCGGCCGCGCCGCCCGGCCGCCCGGCGCCGGCCCCGCGCGCGCTGAGGCTGAGCCAGGCGCGCGCTCCAGGCGCGGCTCGCCGCGCTGCTCCGGCACGCCCGGCAGTAGCCCGGCTGCGGCGCCCGCGTCGTCGCCCGGGTCCTCGCCACGGTCCGCGGACTGGACGGCTGGCGCTGAGGCGGCCGCGCCCGCCCGCTCGCGCAACGCCACTTGGCTACCTGCGGCCGGCTTGCCTGACCGCTCGCTCGCTGCCGCGGCGGCCGCCGGCGCCGCAGCCAGGCCGCCCGCTGCGCCCGACGGCTGTGCAGCTGACGCGGGCGGCTGTGCATCGAGTCGCTGGGACGGAGCGTGAGCACAGGGCGCCTGCGCAGGGGTGTCGCCCCTCTCGCCGCCCCAGCATGCACAGGGAGCGCCGCCCTGCTCGCAGCAGCTGCCGTCCCGGACCATGGGCTCCTCACAGCCGGTCTCACTGCCGCTCGCGTCCGCTCGCCCTGAGCCATCCCCGCAACTCCGTGCGTCCGACGCTGCTGCGCCGCGCCCAGCCGTCCCCACGCTGGCGGCCACCTCTTCGACTACAGCATCTGTCATTCGCTCCCCTTCCTGCGCCACCAGAGCATCTGCCGCCTCTAAGCCGCCCTTGCGCCCTTGCCATCCCGGCGCCTCTGCGCGGCTTGCAGGCGCCTCAGCGCCGCTCGCCGCAGCCGGCGCCGTCGACGCGCCCGCCCCGCTCCGCTCGTCCGGCGCGCCGCTCTCGGGCAGCCCTGCGCCCGCTGCCGCAGCAGCGCCGCCCAAATCCCCCGCACAGCCCCGCCCGTCCCGCGGTCCCACGTCGCCGCCCGCAGCCGTGGTCTCCACGGGCGCGGGCGCAGATGCGTCCGCAGAAGCGCCCGCCGCGCTCGGCCGCGCCGCGGCAGGCTCCGCTGGGACCGACGCGGCGCAGCGTTCCCCGGCGGCCGCGGGCGCCGCCGCGGGCGCACCGGCGGCCGCATCCGGCGCCGCCGGGACGTGCCCGGGCAGGATGATGCGCAGCAGCTCGCCCATCACGGACCAGCGGGACGCCGCGACGATGCGCACCTCCGCCACGCCGCCCAGCAGGCCGGGCGCCGGCTCCAGCAGCACCTGCGCGCCGGGCGCTGCTGTGTGGGTTTTGCAAGAGTTTCCCAGGCACTCTTGTGGTGCGCGCGCGTGCGGTGCTGGCAGACCGGTGGGCCGCGGGAGCCAGCCGCGGGGCGCGGCGAGCAGAGGCGGCCGCGTTGCAGGCCTGCGCTGCATGTGCAGCCCTGCTGCAGCTGGCCCTCTGCGCCTGCCCACAGGCGCAGGCATGCCGTTGTCGACGCCGCCGCGCAAGCCGTTCGCCGCGTCCCCCGAGCGCAGGCAGGGCTTTTCCCCCCGCTGCGCGGGCGCCGCGCTGCGACAGCCGGCGCGCGCCTGCGCGTAGCACTTGGTGTGGCCGACCAGGTGGTGCCCGTCGGCGGCGCGCTCGACGACCACCACGCGCTGGCGCGTGCCCACCAGGTGCGCGTGCGCGTCGCCGAAGCTCTCCACCAGCGCCCACATCGCGCGGCTGCGCGCCTTGGCCACGCCGTTGGGCAGCTGCGCGCGCGCGCCCGCGCTCGCGCCGGCGGGTGGGCCGGGCGGAGCAGGCAGGATTCAAGGGCGTCCCCTTGGCGAACCCTGAGAGACACCTAATGAATACACCCTGTCGGCAAGCCCTGATACAAACCTACAAACATGGGAGAACCCTGTCGGCGGCGCCCACCTTCTTCCAGCGCGCGGCCGGCGTGCCGGGCCGCGCGTAGTACTGCGACACGTGCGTGTGTGGGAAGCGGTATGCAGCCACGAGCGCCATGCTGGCCGCATGGTCGGCGTCGGTCTCGCCCGGGAAGCCGCAGATGACGTCCGTGGCCAGCTGCAGCCCCGGCACGCGCGCGAGCAGCGCGTCGGCCACGCGCCGGAACTCCGCCGCCTGCGCCGCGCGCGGCCGCGCCCGGCTCAGCCCGCCGCCGCACGCGAGGCGCCCACGCGGTCTGTCTGTGCAACCTCTTCATCTGCCTACCTTGCACTGCCTACTATTCACTAGGTGAACGACCAAGAGCCTGCCACAGCCAGCCAGGGCTGCTCGGGCGAAGGGGATGAGTAAGCGGCTGCATCCGGCTGCCAGGGTTCGCGCTGTGGGCGGACGGGCGCCTGGATGCCACACCCAAGACACACGGCAGCAGCAAGCGCGGCCGGGGGGGCCGGGGAAGCAGGGGTAGGGTTAGGACAGGGGTGGGCACCGTGTACTCGCGGCGCATGCGCGCCAGCACCGCGTCCGAGCCCGACTGCACCGGCACATGCAGGTACGCGAACACGGCCGGGTAGTTGAGCGCAGCCGCGACGTCGTCCAGCGCGTCCAGCATGAATGGCGGGTTGGTCATGCGGAGGCGCATCATGACGCGCGGCCCGCCGTCTGGCGCGGCCGGCGCGTCAGCGAGCGCGGTTTCGAGCGCGGTGAGCAGCTGCGGCAGCGGCGTGCCCAGGTCGCGCCCGTACGCGCCCGTGTCCTCGCTCGACAGCCACAGCTCGCGCACCTGCGCGGCTGATAGGGAAAGGGCACCCCTGACGCACGCCACCCTCGACGGCGACAGCTCGCGTTCCTGCGCAGCGGTGCGCCGCGCCATCGGGGGGCACTCCGTTGTATGGGCAGCCTGCAGGTGCACCGTGCGCTGCCTGAGCCTGTCACAGCAGCGCCTCCCTCGTTCGCCGACGGGGCGGCCGGGCCGGGCCGCGCGGGGGCGCGCCCGCGGGTCCGCGAGCGCGCCGCGCGCGCGGCCGACCAGCGCCGGCAGCGCGTACGAGCCGAGCGCGCCGCGCGCGTGCCGCGTCTTGCAGTACGTGCACGCGCCCAGGCAGCCCGTGCTGAGCGGCAGGATCTCGACGTGCGCGTTGCGCCGCACCTGCGCGCTGCCGCGCAGCCCTACCCTATCAGCGCGCGCCCGCGCCGGCGCCCCTAGCCCGACAGTGTGAAGCCGCTCGCGGCCCTGCGGAGGCACGCGTTGCGCGCGCGCGCGCGCGCGCTGCCGCCTCGCGCCGGCGGCACGCCCAGCAGCAGCGCACGTCGGCTGGCATGCGCCGATTCAGACGCGCCGGCGCGGCCGCGCGCCTTGGGCAGGTCGAGGCTCGGCAGCGCTTTCTTGGCCAGCAGCTGGACGCTGTGGCCCTTCAGCGTCTCCTCCGCGGCCCTCACCACGCGGTCGATCTGCGTCACGCCTGCGCCGCCGGCAGCGACATGCTCACGCCCCGGCGAGGGCCACGCCGGCTCAGCCCCGGTCCGGTCATAAGCGGCGTCCGCGCAGCATGGGCGCACGCCCGCCCGGGCACAGCGACGCTGGCGTGCGCGGGGCGGCGCGCGCACGCGCAGCCACCTGGGCAGGCCGGCCGAGGCGCGCCGGGTGGCGTGAGTGCGGCGCGGGGCGGGAGCGCGCCGAGCAGGCTCAGGCCCTGCAGCTCTGGCGCGGCGCGCGAGCCCTGCGGCATGCAGCCGGTCACGAGCAGCGCCCTCAGCCGCGGCGCCGCGCGCTGGGCAGGCTGCCCGCTGCAACCTGGCTGGGATTAGGGTTAGGGTACCTTTAGGGTTAGGGCGCGCCGAGCAGGCTCAGGCCCTGCAGCTCTGGTACGGCGCGCGAGCCCTGCGGCACGCAGCCGGTCACGAGCAGCGCCTTGCCCAGCGCGCGGCCGCGCGCGAGCAGGCTGCCCGCCGCGGCCTGGCTGGGGCTCTTGACCGTGCACGTGTTCACCACCCACAGGTCTGCGAGCTCACGTTCCGCGTCCGGGACCAGCCTGCGCCGCGCACGCCCCGCTCACTTGCCTTGCAGCGCGACGCTGGCAGCGCGACGCTGCAGGCAGCAGGCACTCGCCTCTCTGTCTGAGGACCACGCAACAGCACCGCAGCTCAGCCTGGGCAAGGCTGCCAGTTAATCTGCAAGACACTGAAGCGCAATGGACGGTGCGCGCGCCTGTAGCCATACGACTGCAGCTGGCCTGCCATATACTCCCCGTCGCTCGTGTTGTGGCAGCAGCCATAGCTGCGCACCCACACCCGGGCCATGGCTTCGCACTCGGCGCGAGCACCCCTGATAAGGACATCACGGGCGCTGGCGACGCCTGGAGCTTCCAGGCCGTCCTCCACTCCCAGGTCCTCAATGTCCCCCATGGCCCGCTCTACAAACTGTCTGCCTGCTTTCCTTGTTCAATCCACCCTAGCACAGTTACGCAACCCTTCTTACGACAACTTCCGAGAGCTCAGTGAGCCTTGCGCGCTGCTCGCGGAGCCTGCCAAACTGCCTTGCAGCATCCAGCAGCACGCATGATGCACCCGTAAGCAATTTTCAGAGGCGACAACCAGCGCGCATGAAGCGCACTGTAAGCGGTGTGTCCGTGCCCAGGCTCTCCCTGCTGCCTTCGCCTGCCAACGGGACCGCTGAGGGCTGGGAGGTCGAGTATGGCGACTCCGGCCCAGTGCTGCGAAAGCCATCAGAGAGCGCAAAGCGCCGCACAACCTTGGCCAACACCTGGACCTCGAGTCCGCGGAGGAGCCTGGTGTGGGGCAGCCACGTAGGAGCATTGGCTTGAGCAGCCCCCCGTGTGGCGCTATCCAGGCAGCAGCGCGGAGTTCTCGCGCAGCACTGAGCGCACACGCGCCCTGCCACTGACCAATCTCCTGAGCTGTTATCAGCCTCTGGTCTGATGAATTGTATAACAGCAACGCCTTGCGCTTGGAGTGCCAATGCAGGCCGCCTAGCTCGCGCGGATCCCCGCTCTACGTCAGCGCCTTGCAGCCTGAGCGCACGCAGCCACGCAAGCTGTGCTGGCGGCCGCAGGCGCAGTCGAGCGCGCGCGGGAGCGTGCACGGCGGCGCCCTCGGCCGGCGCTCGCTGTGGGAGCCCCACAAGGCTGCGCCGCTGAGCGTGCGCGCGAGTATGGTCCTTGCGGCGGCCACCGCCGCTGCCGCGCCGCTGTCGCCGCAGCCCGGCCGGCTATCCACGGTGCACCGCTCGTAGACCTTTCAAGGGTGTCTGTCGCACAGGCGCCCGCACTTGCATGCATGTGCTGCTGTACAGTTTCTGGGTGGCATACCCCGCTGCTGCGCTGTACCTGAGCACCGGCGGCAGCACGACATGTGGACGACCACACCAGGCACAGGCTGCAACCAGCGAGGTCCCAACCGCGCTGCAAGCGCCTGGCGCGCGCGGGCCAGGCGAGCGCGGCCGTGCAGCTGGCCAACCTGTCGCTGGTCACGCCCTCCGAGCGGCCGCTGCTCCAGGAGGTCCGGCGCCCCCGCGTCCCTGCCTGGCCACCCTGGCACACAAAAGATGTGGAACATAGCAGAATATGCTGGAGCATGGATGCATCAGCCTGCATGAAGCAGGACGCCCGGGGAAGCGCATTCCCCGGCCCAGCTCTCACATGATGCCTGTGCGCTAATCACACATGGCAGGAGGGTATCTCTTGCAGCCAACAGCGCGCCCGGAATTGCGGCGACGAGAATTGCGGCGAATTGCCGCGCATGCTGCCAAGGCGCCCGATTGCGAGGCCGCAGGCGGCGCGCAGGTGTTGGGCGCTGGGACTCAAGCTGACGTGCAGGATACTCTACCCTACCCTACCCCGCTGCACCCGCTGACGCCCCGCCCCGGGCGCGCAGGTGCTGGGCGGCAGGGCGCCGGGCGGCCGCGATGATGGCGAGCTCGCGCCCCGCGCTGCGTTTGCCTGCTGGCCAGGGTGCCAAGGGTTCAAGGCCGCGGCCGGCGCGCAGGTGCTGGGCGGCAAGGCGCCGGGCGGGCGCGGCGACGCCGAGCTCACGGCCGCGCTGCGCCTGCTGGCCAAGGTGCCTGATCAGGCATGTCTGATCAGTCATGACTGCGAGGCCGGCGCGCAGGTGCTGGGCGGCAAGGCGCCCGGCGAGCGCGGCGACGCCGAGCTCGCGCCCGTGCTGCGCTTGCTGGCCAAGGTGCCTGATCAGGCATGTCTGATCAGTCATGGCTGTGAGGCCGAGCGCGCAGGTGCTGGGCGGCAAGGCGCCGGGCAGCCGCGGCGACGCCGAGCTCGCGCCCGCGCTGCGCCTGCTGGCCAAGGTGCCCTTCACGGCCGAGCTGGCGGAGGGCCTGCAGCTGCGGCTCGCGCGCGCGCTGCTGTGGGTCCCGCTCGCGCCCGGCTGCGCGCTGTTCCACGAGGGCGACCCGGGCGAGCACTGGTACATCCTCGTCAGCGGTGCGCGCGGCGCCGCGGCCGCGCCTTCCCGCGCACCTGCTGCAGGGCCGCTGTTCCTGCGCGCGCTCGGCTGCCCCCGAGCCCCCGCAAGCACACAACAGATGTAATTCTGTGGTGCAGCACTCTTGCGCTCCGCGAGCTTGCCCAGCCGCAGGCAGGCTGTGAGGGCAATGCTGGGGATGAAAAGTTTTACCGCAGGACAGCTGATCTAGCGCCTTTGCCACTCTCTCCTGCTCCCTCTGCCCGTGCTGGACTAAGACCAGGGTGACCCCAGGGTACCACCATGCCTGCCACATTCATCCCCTTGTAAGCGCCCCGCATGGCGCGCAGGCGCGCTGCAGGTGCGCGCGGCCGGCGCGGACGAGCGCACGGCCGCGCTCGCGCCGGGCGCCTGCCTGGGCGAGCTGGCGCTCGTGCCGGGCGGCCGGCGCACGGCGACCGTCGCCGCGCTGGGGAGCGCCGAGCTGCTCGCGCTGCCGGCCGCCGAGTACCACCGCCTGCTCGTGCGCCTGGGCGGCCGCCCCAACCCCCGCCCTAAGCCCGCGCCGGCCGCCCCGGCGCCGCCGCCGGCTGGCGCTACGGCCGCAGCGGCACAGCTGCCGCGCCGAGCGCAGCGCCAGCTTGTTTCTGTCATCGCGCTGGCCGCCCAGGGAATCCACTCCTGCTCTGTGTGTGACACATTCCGATGTCCTGAGGCGCTTCATGGCAGCGGCAAGAGGCATGCGCGCCGTGTGCTGGGTCATTCCGCATGTGCCCCTCGCCTCGCGCTGCGGACTCCGGGGGCGGGGCGCGGCAGGCGGCGCTGCAGGAGGCTGAGACGGCAGCGCGCGTGGCGGTGCTCCGGCGCGGGCGCGTCTTCCGGCGCGGCCCCGGGGCCTGCAGCAGCCTGTAGTGTAGTCTGCTCAGCGCCAGCGCTGCGCTGCACATGATCAGCACGGAACCCATTGCCCTCGCCCACGCACGCCACGGGTCCCGGACTATCATGCGCGCGCGTGCGCGCGGCACATCAGCGGCTTGGAGCGCGGGTCCATAGGGCAAGCGGCCAGGTGGTGGTGCTGCCGAGTATACGATTCTGGCCCAGGCTGGGCGCCGGGCGTTTTTTTGTCAGGCCGCGCTCGCCCGCTGGCACGCGGGCGGCTGGTGCGGCCTGCCCACCGACGGCATGCGGCCTGCGAGGCGGCGTCTGGGGCAGGCTGCGGGTGAGGGTTAGGGTCTTGGGTCAGAACCAAGGACGGACAGGATGGCAGTGACTGATCAGTGGGAAAGTGCCCATGTTTGTGTATGGTCAAGCACTGCATGCATCACCAAGGTGGCAAGGGCAGACCGGGCACGGACCCGCGCCGGCCCCGACCTGCACCGGCCCGTCGGCCAGGGGCTGGAGCGCGGACGACCTGACGCGCGTGGCGGGCGTGATGGCGCCGCGGCGGCTGCCGCCCGGCGCGGAGGTCGTTGCGCAGGGCGCAGCCAGCGACGCGCTGTACTTCCTGCGCTCCGGCGCCGCGCGCGCGGCGCGCCCCGGGGCATTGGGGTGCGGCGGCGCGGCCATGCGTGCCTGGTGCTCGCCCGGGGCCCGTCCTGTGCGTCGCAGCGCCGTGGTGCGCGCATGGCGAAGCCCCCAGGTGCTCGGGTGGCCGACAAGAGGTGCGCAGCAGGTCACGCCGCCGGCGACCAGCAGTACGGCAGCCATGCTGAGTCTGGTGGCTCCTCTTGCTTCGCAGCTTGGCGCCAGCCGGGTCCGCGCGCCTGCGCACCGCCTGCCTTGTCCGCGAGGCGTGCCTGCGCCGGCGGCAGGTGCGCCGCATGGCGCCGCCGCCGCGCCTCGTGCGCCTGCTGGCCGCCGAGCCTGCGCTGGCCGCCGCGCACGCCGCGCCGGGCAGCGCCTGCGACCGGCGGTGCGCGCCGCCCGCAGCGGCAAGCCCTCCGGGACCCTGGCCTGCATGCTCTGTCCTGCCGCTCGTGCAGCGGGGCAGCAGCGGCCTCGGGTGCTTGCTGCACCCGTGGACCGCCGCTGGCACACTGATGGAGCGCACCTGATGCGAGCAAACGAACTCCAGATGCAAAATGTGTGCAAACCACCTGCAGAGTAACTGCACCTGCCTGCTCGAGCTCTCCCGGGCCGGCCGGCTGACAGCGATGCAATCTGCATCAAGCCGCAGTGTAGCTGTGTGGCTGTTCGCATGCTCTGGCCATGCACCGCATGCATAAGGCCGGGCCTCACGGCTGTGAGTGAACGCAACATGGGGCGCCTAGGCACACCTGCGCGCCATTCGTGCGGCTGCCGCCGGCGCGCTCCGCGCCCTGCTCGCCGCGCACGCCGCGGCTGCGCGGTCCCACGCGGATGCCCGCGGACCCCACACCCTCCGGCACGCCGCGCGCGCCAGCGGGCCCCGCGCCGGACAGCGCGCTGCGCGCGTCGGCCGCCGGCCGGCCCTGGCGCGCCTCGCTGCCGCCGGACGCGCCGCTCGCGCCCGAGGAGGAGATCTGGGTCGAGGTGCTCACGCTCAGCCCGGTGCGCGCCTCGGCTGCAAGGCTGCAGTGCAAATTCACAGAGTCTCTGAGTGATCCACACGGCGCGCTCACGACGGGGAGGTCTGGGCTGAGGCGCAGACATTCAGTCTGGTGCGCCGCCCAGCTGCACAGCAGGTCAATGGTTGGCAGTCAGCTACACCGCGCTCACACCAGCCACCGCACCGTGCTGGCCTCCTCGAGCATGGCCTGGAACCCATTAAGCAATCCTTGGTAGTCGTGATACCAAGACGCCTGGGCGCGCGGGCCGCCTGCCAATAGACCCGGACCGCGGCTGGCCGTGGTGGCCAGAGGCGCCTGTGCATGCTCGTGGGTGGGTGCGCAAGCACGCGTGCGCCGACGCCCGCGTCTCTGACCGGCATGCGGCTGTCGTGCGCTGTTGGGCACGGAAAGCCGCGGAGGCCGTGCGGGGGCAGGGGGACGTGTTTGGCGAGCTGGCGGCGCTGGGCGGGCAGCTGCGCGGCGCGACGGTGGTCACCACGCTCGCTTCGGAGGTGCTCGTGCTCAGCAGGCGCGCGGGAAGCGCGCTGAGGCATCACAGGCATGGGGGTGTGGGAGGTGCTTGTGTTCAGCAGGCGCGGGGCGCGAGCAGGGGCGTCGGAGGTGTTCGTGCTGAGCAGGCGGGGGGGCGTGCAAAGGCGTCACGGGCATGGGGGCGTCGGAGGTGCTCATGCTCAGCAGGCGCGGGGCGCGAGCGGGGTCACCACGGGCAGGAAGGCGTGGGAGCTGCTGGTGCTGAGCAGGTGTGGGGCGCGAGCGGGGGCGCCGCGGGCAGGGGGGCGTGGGCTCTGGCAGCTGCTGGATATACAGTGCATGTGCTCAGTAGGCACGGGCGGCGAGCAGGGGCGCGGATGGGGCGTGGGCTCTGGCAGCTGCTGAGTGCGCAGTGCGTATGCGCGCTGTGGTGGCCGTTGCGGTGCAGAAAGCACATACAAATTGCATCCTTGTTTCACACCCAGGGCGGGACACGCTTACATCACTCTTGTGTTTGCTCAAGCTTAAGACAAGCAGGATGCCCAAAGTTCCCCGCATCATGCGGTATGGGGCTGCTGACCAGACCTGCTGTGGGCCGCATGCAAGGACCCAAGCTGCTGCTCAGACGCCTGCACATGCGGGTCACATGCCACGCTAGAGGAGCTGCGCTGCTCTTAGGCTGCACGGCCCGACCTTACGCCCGCAGGCTCTCGCAGCACACGCGCGTTGCCAGAGCCCAGGCGCATGCGCGCACGGCCGCCCAGCCCATGCGCGGCGCGCCGCGCGCGCAGGCACGACCTGCTGAGCCTGGTCCTGGGCGAGGCGCGCGGCAGACTGGAGGCGCAGGCCGCCGAGTACGCCACCGACGGGCACGTGCTCAGGCGCGCCGCGCCCGCCGAGCCCTGAGCCGGAGTGCGAGTGTGAGGAGGCGTCCCTGTTCTTGCAAGCAAGCGCGCGGCCGCGCTGTTTGCCTTGCCGTGTGACTGCAGGGCGCGCCCTTGCACTGGCAGGCATGACCCATGCGGGAGCCCCACATGGGATCGGCGCAGCCGCCTGTGCTGTTGCACGCGCGCTAGCGCACACCGGAGCTCGACACGGCCCGGGGCCTGCCGTGCAGCCGGGGCAGGGGCCTAGCAGGCGAATGGGGCGCATGCGGAGGGCCGGTGTATCCCCATGTCCCGCATGCACTCGCCGTCAAGCGCGGCGACATGGCCAGCCTCAAGACCCTTTGGACAAGAACGCCATGCATGCACACGAAACCTCAGGGGGCGGGCGCGCGCGCAGGGCGCTGGAGCGCCACGTGCGCTGGACGCGCTACAAGCGCGCGCTGGTCGCCGAGCTGATGTGGGCGGCTGGGCGGCCGCACCACCTGCTCGACTTCACGCGCGCCGAGCGCGCTGCGCGGCGGCCGCAGCGCTGGGCGGTCTAGGGGCTCGTCCAGTGTAGGAGAGCTCTGAATGCCGGGCTCATGTGGGCTGTCGTCTGGGGGGTCGTCCAGTGTGGGGAGAGCTCTGACCGCCGGGTTCATGCGGGCTGCCAGGCGGCCGGACCAGCCGCCCAAGCCCATGCGCGCCGGGCGCGCTGCGCGGCGGCCGCCGCGCTGCGCGGCATTGGGGCACGCAGTCAGACGGTGGGAGAAGCAGCGCTCCTTGCTGCGTAGGTAGAGCGTATGGCAGAATGCACAGCAGATATATTAGCACCTGGGAGCGTGTCCTGATTGTGCCGATTTGTCAAGGGATGAACACAGCTCAAGTAGGCACAGCAGGAACCCTAATATTGTCTAATATAGTGGTCGCGAAGTCCTCATTGGTCACCACAGGGCTTGATGCAGCACGAACCCACGAATTGGAGAGACCGCCTCACTACCGCCTTTGCAGTGGCTGCGTACCACGGGCAACGGACCAGCACGAGAGCCCTGGCATAAAGAGCGTGGGCGGGGGATCTGGTCGACTGTACGAAGCCCCGTGGGCGAGGCGATGGCCC
>JAABUV010005770.1_pt1 | contig 13907 bp, 11 predicted proteins | sample 5559971 | NCBI WGS metagenome assembly JAABUV01 (sample SAMN10711881, study PRJNA513362) | rock metagenome | isolation source: Antarctica rocks | place: Antarctica: Victoria Land, Knobhead nord | collected 2015-12-19
GGTGGAAGGCCAGGTCAACCGGCTCAAGCTGCTCAAGCGCCAAGGCTATGGTCGCGCGGGTTTCGCGTTGCTGCGGCAGCGGGTCCTGCACCGAGGGTAGCCATCATCAAATGTGTGTATGAGCCGGTTTTACCTTGACAAACACAGTCCTGATCGACTACCACGCTAGCCGCAGTATCCGTCGTCAAGGATTGGTTGGGGAGCGCCTCTAATTGGTAGGCACAACCGATTGGAGCGTGTCAGTTGTGACAAGGGGATGCGCATCGGTTATCGTGTACCTGTACAGTTCACACAGCACAAGTGCTGAAAGGGATTTTCATGTTGCATATCGGGTGGGGATATGACATCCATCGCCTAGAAGAAGGTGCTGTCCTTGTTCTTGGCGGCGTAAATTTTCCCGCATCAACAAAAGGCTTTAATACCCACTCCGATGGCGATGTTGTCGCACATGCCATTATCGACGCTTTATGCGGCGCTATAGCTGTCGGCTCACTCGGTGACTATTTCCCCGAGGATGATCCCGAAGACCAAGATGCGCGGAGCATCGATTTCCTACAACGTTTCCTACCCACACTGCAAGAGCACAAGGCACAGGTCGTCAACCTCGACTGCACTATATTCGCGGCTACTGTCAGGATTAGCCCTGCTGCATCCGAGATGAAACAAAACATTGCTCGTCGTCTGGGTATTCCTGCAAAGACGGTTTCTGTTAAAGGTAAGACTAAAGACTATTTGGGGTTGGAGGGTCGAGGTGAAGCGATCTCAGCGGTCGTCGTCGCATTAGTCGACGTCGGAGATGACGACGTGTAGCTGCCGGAATCGCCGTCTTACAATCCTTCCCATAGGCTGATTAACACCCGCGCTTCTATTCCCTGCAACTGTGCAATCTCGTCGTGACCATCCATGCTACTAACCTTTACATGCACTTGCTCAAGGCTAATCCCCAGCCCTTCCGCGATGTTGCGCTGCATGTCAGACAGCCGTTTCTTCATGCGAGGCCGCTCACCACAGACGATCGTGACATCCACGACGCCGAGGACGAGGTGCTCGCTTTCAACCAGCCGGCGGCGCATGTCGGGAAGGTAATCCAGCGACTTGACTCCCGTTTCTCCCCTGTCGGGGAACCAATCGTCGATGTCCCCTCTGTTGACGGCTCCCGTCAGGGCCATCACGATGGCATGCGACACCACATCGCCGTCGCTTCGCTTCGTGTTCGGCCCTTTCGGAAAGTCCTCGAAGGGTACACCGGCAAGGGTTAGGACGCGCCCATCTACGAACGCGTGAAAATCCGACGCGAAGGCAAGACGCTGCTTCTTTGCCAAGGTCAGTGCTATGTCGCGGATGAGTTCCGTCCGCGTCGTCCCCTCTACGTTCATCACGTACTGGCCTCCTCGTCAATAGGGTACACATAGTCGAACTCGTGAAGGGCGCCATTTGCCACGATATGCGTGTATTCAAACAGGGTATCGTCATTAGCCCAGACGCATCGATCCATGTCGATCACGGGTTGCCCTCTTGCAATGTTCAACAGCAGCGCTTCCTCGGTGGAGGGCATACGGCAATTCAAGCGCTCCTCCGCGCGCGCGGCTATGAGCCCTGTGTGATCGCGCAACCACTTAAAAAGGGGAACGTAGCCTTCATCCCGTCCTACGAGGTCACCAAGCAAGGACGCACTGTAGTAGCTGTCCAGTATGCGGTACGGCACTCTATCGATCAGGTGGATACGGTAGCGGCGCAATAATGTCGTGTCTGCATCCATATGCATCTTTGCTCCCAGGTCCTCCCCTGCCGGGATGATGGAGGAAGGTTCAAGAAAGCGAACGAGTGTCTGCCGCCCTTGCCGCTCCATCGTACGGATGAAAGACCCCGCTTGCTTCAATTCAGGGCCACTTGCGATGATTGCTTTCGTATTAGGAGCGCGGACGAAGGCTCCTCCGCGTGGCACGATGTCGAGGAGGTTATCCGCTTGTAGTCTTAAGAGCGCGGCCCGCACAGTCACACGGCTCACGCCCATTTCTTCGGCGATATCGCGTTCTGATGGCAGGCGTTGACCGGCGACATAAAACCCACGGACTATGTGCTCACGCAGATCATCCACAACCTCATCGATTTTCGTTTCTTTTCCTAGTGGCGTAACCCCATCCTCCCTTCAAGGCCGACGCCTCTGGTAGTTACCACAGGTATACCATACCTTTTCACATCAGTCCCCCATGGCCGCTGCAACGGCCGCCCCCGCTGATGACAATAGCCGCAGGCGGCTACTGTCATCTCAGTAGTCGAACAAGGGATACTATCTCCCTTTTGCCTATAGTGACACGCTTATGCCTCACTCATCAGTAAGGATGACGTGCATCATCACCCCTTTGTGAACCATAACAACGCCCATATCGCCTTTTGGTATTGACTACTGGTACCTACCAATGGTATCTTTCGTTGTGAGGTAGTCCAACAACTGATACCCAGGCTGCAATCGAACGTGACATAAAACAGGGGGGTGATGGAAAGCTTGACCGAAGAGCGCGGGAACCCGCCCGGTGCGTTGGGTGGGCCTGCTCACGGTGTCCGTGAGCAGGCCCACCTATCACAAGAGAGATCACGCCAATGAGATGTGCGGCCGTCTACTCTCCATAGCCGGCCGCGCGCCCAGGTTCGCGTCAGTTACGCCAAACGTCAAACCCGGTCCCCGACCGGGTAATATGTGAGCCGTTGGAGGACACAGCATCATGATTCACGAGACAGTCATGGCTATCACGAGCGCCGATGTCGCCCTGACACACCTTGCGGCCGTCGCGGCCTTCCAGCCCGTTTTGGGCGACGAGATAACCAATGGGTTCCAGTTCGTCAAGACCGATGGCTTGGTCATCGGCCCTATCTTGCTCGCCGGCTCTGGCGTCGGCGCGCTGCTGTTGCGCGTCATGCACTACAACCACGCCGGCGACTACATCCGCAACATCCTGATCGCGGCGCCCATCGCCGGCACGCTCCTCACGGGCGGCTCGCTCTGGCTCAACCTATTCGGAAAGGTCGGGTAGGACGTCGGGGCTAGCGACAGGGCGAGGGGTGCCGCGTGCGGGACGTAGAACGGGGGCGTAGGGATGCATGACCAGATCGACAACAAGACATTGCAGGGAGCCGACGAGCCCTTCAAGCTCGCTGGCGTCGCGTGGTACTACGGTGGCTATGTCCTGCTCACCGTCCTTGTCCACTGGCTTATCCTGTGGCCGCTCATCGGCGTCTACTGTATCCTGACGGCCCTCGGCGTGTACTTCACCCTGCTGCTCCTCTCCGTGTCGCGCGACGAGCCGCGGGTCAAAAACCTCGCCGGCTACGCGCGCCGGCAGGTGTGGAGGCGCTGGGCGGCGGCGGCGGTCCCGATCGCGACGGTAGACGACGAGGTGATCCGCACGAGCCAGGGCCTACGCATGGCCGTCGAGGTCGATCTGACCTCGCTCGACTCGTACGACCAGGCCGGCAAGGCCGTGCTCTGCGGCGATCTAGCCCGCCTGATCCGCACGCGGACCAAGGGGCAGTGGATCGAACTCACGGTGCGCAGCGCGGCCGTCGACGGCGCGGCCGTCATGGGCGACATCAGGGGGATGCTCGCCCCCAGGGAGGCAATGTTCACGGCTGAACTCGCTGCGATGGCGGAGCGCGACCTCGCCGAGCTGGACCGCCAGATGCGCACGCGTTTCGTGGGCACGCTCCGGGGCTACATCATCGTGGGTCCGCCGCCCTCGCTTGCCGACGAGGAAGGCGGCGCCGGGGGCGAGGTGGAAACGCTGCGCCACACGACCGAGACCGTCGAAACCGAGCTCGCCGGTATGGGGCTGGGGTCGCGCCGCCTCGACGGCGACGAACTGCGCGCCCTCGTGGCCGTCCCGATCGTGGAGAAAGAAGGGTTACTCTCGGTCAAGACGGATCGCGGCTACGCGGCGACCATCGCCGTGCTCCAGCCCGACGATCAGACCAGCCCGGGCTACCTGGTGTCCCTCATCGCGGCGCTCTCGTGCCCCTTCGACCTGGCGATCCACGCCGAGGGGTTGGACCGGGCCAAGGAGAAGAAACGCTTCAAGATGCGCCGCCGCTTCGAGCGCGAGGACGATGCCGGCAACGCGGGACAGGGCGTCGAGATCGCGCGCTCCCGCCGGATCGCTGTGGTCCGCTGGGGGCTGTACCTGACGGTGTGGGCCGAGAGTGAGAAGTCGCTGCGCCGACAGGTGATCCGTGCGCGCGAGAAGCTCACCGTCGAGATGAACGCGGAGGTTGCGCGGTTGCGCGGCCACCAGGCACCGGGCCTGTACGCCACCTTGGCGCATGGTGTCGATTATGCCGACCGGCGCTGGCGCATCGACACCACCACGGTCGGTAACTGCTTTCCCTTCCTGCGCTTCAATCCAGGGACGGAGGATGGACCGCCGATTGCCTTCGCCGGCAATCAACTCGTGCGGCTGAATTTGCAGCACCCCGATCACCGCAACGCTTTGGCCAACGTCATCGGCCTCTCGGGCTCAGGCAAGACCGTGCTGGGCCTGCTGTTGCTCAAGTGGAAGCTCTATCAAGGGGGGCGCGGGACGGTGCTGGAACGGACCGGCGACCCCGCCAAGGGTATCCCCTCACACTACGCCGCGCTCTGCCGCGCCGCCGGCGGCGCGATGGTCTACATCGGCGGCACGAAGACGGCCACGATCAACATCTGGGAGCGCTCTATCCCCGACATCGTCGGTGCCCACGAGATCATCCTGGGCGAGCCCGGCAAACCGTTCCCGAAGCTATGGCGCTCGTTGGTTAGCCAGGGGGTCCGCGACGTGAAGAAGGCGCAATCCACGCCACGCGAGCGCCATTTCAAAGCCTGGCTCGCCAAGCAAGCCGAGAACACGAAACGCTCGCGGGTCGAGCGCGACATCCTGCGTGAGATGGCCGCGACGTTGGAACCCTACGTCTACACGGAAACGGGCGAGGGGGACATCCCTGGCGAGTTCGCGGAGATCTTCGATGGCGCCAGCACGGTCGCCTGGGACAGTCACCTGCTCGTGGTCAACTCGCAGGCGACGCCCGATCATCTGCAACCGCTGCTGATCTTCCTCGTCAACGCGGCTATCGCTGACCGCAGCATGCGCGCGGGCGAAGCGCCCCCCTTGACGATCCTGGATGAGGGCTGGAAGGTCGCCGAGTTCGAGGCCGGGGCAAAAGCGATCCAGGAGCACGGTAAGCGCGGACGGCAGACGGCCGCCGAGCTGCTCTTCCTGACACAGGCGGTGCGCGACATGAAGAAGTCGGGCGTTGTCGACTTGTTCGACAACGCCGCCGTCACGATCCTGATGCGCCTGGTCGATAACACCGGGTCCGCCGTCGACGACATGGCGATGAGCTTCGGCCTCACCCCCCGCGAGAAGGACATCGTGCAGGGCCTCAAGACGGTCCGGGATGAACGCCTGTTCAATGGGAAGGCGCAAGCCTTCATCATCCGCCAACTACGCAGCCAGTCGCACAGCGTACGACACGCCGTCGATGTGCCGACCAATCGGGACGAAGGGCTCATGTTCCTCTCCGACCCGCTGCATATGGTGTGGCTGCGCGAGCGGCTGATCGAGGAGCACGGCTCGGTGCTGGCCGGCATTACGGCGATGCGCGCGGTCCTGGCGCGCGGGGAGAGCCTCCTCACCATGCAGGGGACGAACGCCGTGGCGGACGTGGATATCTGGGATGAGGATCTGGAAGGGGTGGCGCGATGACGATGAGATCGACACGAGGCGTCGCGCCGCTCGTCGCCCTACTGGCCCCTCTTTTGTTCATGGTCCAGGTCGCGCTCGCCGCGGCCGCGCCACATTCGACGGATACCGCACAGCCGGTACCCACGGTAGCGCCCACGGCGACCCCTTATCCAACGTACACGCCCGCGCCGCCGGCGACGCCTGTTCATCGTCCCACGCTCACGCTCTCATCATCGAACGGCACGGCCGGCGCGGCGCTTCTGGTGGCGGCCACCGACTTCCCCGCGAACGGCACGGTCACACTCTCCTGGGATGGACAGTATCTCGCGCGGGACACGGCCGACGACGCGGGCTACGTCGTCTTCCGCACGGCCGTCCCAGAGGGGGCGACGACGGGGCCACATGAGTTGCGCGCCATCGGGCCGGGGCATACCTCGGCTGCGGCGCTCTTCACGGTCACGACCTACAGCCCCGTCCTTACGCTCGCCCCGACGCAAGGTATCACCAGCACACAGGTTCTGGCTCGCGCGTCGGGCTTTGCCCCCGAGACCTCCGTTGCCTTCTACTGGGACCGGCGCGACGCCGCGGGCTTACTGGGCATCCTCGTCACCGGGGCGGACGGCACGGCTCAGTACGCGTTCGCGGTCGGTGAGCCGCGGCCGACCCTCACCTCGCCCTTGCGCGCCACGCCGGGCGCGCACACGGTCTACGCCGTCGAGGCGCGCCCCGCCCTGTCCGCGCGCGCGCCGTTTTCCGTGCCGGTGCTGGCGACGGGCGCCGGTGGACCGGCCGTGCCGGGCAACCCGTGCGCGGAGGGTGAGTTCGCGCTCCCCATCCCCTTGCCCGTGATCGGGGGGACCGTCTGCGTCCCCACGACGTCGTTCATCGGCGATGTCGTGACGGGGTTGGCGAACCTCCTGGTCGGCGCGGTTGGAACCGTGATGAGCCCGTTCACGAACGCGCTGACCATCGAGCCGCGTATCGATACGTCGCTCGTGGGCGCCGACCTCTTCCACTACGCGTACGGGCTGGGGATCGGCATCGCCGGGTCGTTCTATGTGCTGGCCGGCCTGCACTACTTGCGCAACGCGACACGGAAGGACTTCGAGCCCTTCTTCTCGCTGCAGGACGCCGTGCTGGGCGGTCTCTACATGGGGGGGATGCCCCTGTGGACGCCGATTCTGTTCACCACCGGCCAGTGGCTCACCGACCGCATCAAGAACCACGTCGGCGCGCTAGCGCTGGCGAGCCTGGGGCGGGTCTTCAGCGATCTGGTGAAGGCGATCGGCGGCAACGCCGGTCTGGCGATCGTGGATCTCTTCACGGGCGTCCTTATGTTCGTCTTCGGGTTGCTGGTGGGCCTGATCCGCCTGATCGGCGTCTATGGGTTGGGCTGGCTCTACATCGTGGGCGTCATGGCCATGGCGACGTGGATCTATCCCGTGACGCGCGGGATCGCCACACGCTGGTTCGCCGCCTTCTGCGCCATCCTGTTGTGGCCGGTCGGCTGGGCCATTGCGCTCCAGATTATCGCCGTCGTGTGGCTGTGGCTGCCCACGAGCGATCCGGCGTGGAACAACCCGCTGATGCAGGCGCTCTCGGCCGTGTCCGCGCTCGTGCTGCTGTTCGTGACGCCGCGCCTGGTGGACATGCTCATCGGGACCGGCATCGCCGGCGTCAGCGGCGCGTACGCGCTGACGGAAGGAATTATCGGCGGCCTCGTCGGCGGGGCGACGGCCGCGCTGAGTCGCGGCAAGAGGGGGGCTGGATGAACGTCCATCGTCGCGATGCGCGCCGCGCGATGATCGCGGTCGATCACCAGGCAGCGGATAAACCGGCCAGGATCGCGCCGCGCACGCCCGCGCGGCAGCCGGAGCCAGACCGATCGGACCGGCCGGATCTGCCGGCGCTCTCCCCCGAGGCGGTCGTGCGGGTGATCCACATGGAGCGCCGCCTTCGCTGGCAGGAGCGGCGCGTGGCCGTCACCGTCGCGCTTCCACGCGTGATCGTGGGGCGGCGCGTCGCGGACGGACTGACCGCGTTTCCCCTGCGGTTCGGGGTGATAGCCTTCGTCGGTCTGGCCATGCTCACCGACCTCGGCCTGCACGGCGCCGTGGCCATGACCGTCTGTGGCATCGTAATGGGGGCGGGAATTGGACTCGCCCTCATGAAAGGAGCGCCCGGTGAAACCGTATCAAGTCGTGGCTGTGCAGAGCGCGGCGGAGATGGAGTCGTTGTTGAACAATGCGTGGACGCAGGGGTATCGCTATCGGGACGCGATTCCCTCGATCGATCCGACGCTCTTTGGCGGCAGCAGGACGGGCCGGTTCGTCGTCGTCCTCGAGCACATCGGCGTGGAACAGGCGGTCCACGCGGCTCGGGTCGCCGACGCTAGGTAAAGCCTGCTATGGGCCTGCTTGCCGGAGGCCGATCTCACAGGGATACGCCCGCTAGCAGGCTGCTACGTCGAACGGGGGGCGCTAGCAAGCTGCTAGGGCCGCTATCTCAGGCGGCGAGGGGGCGTGCTAGCGCCCTGCTAGCAGGCTTTACCTAGCGTTGGAGACCCGAGCCGCGTTGAGGTGAAGGTCGGCAACAAGGGTGAGGAGAAAGGGATCACGGATGGCGGCGACCAAGCAGCGCAACATACGGATCGAGGATGAGCCCTACGAGTGGGCCAAGGCGGAAGCCGAGACGCGGGGCGTGGCGATCGGCGACTTCATCCAGGGACTGATCGAGGGCGCGCGCGCCGGCGCGGCCGCGACCGAAACGCAGACCGCCGGCGCGCCTGTCTTGCGGGAGGCCGTGGACGAGGCGATGCGGGTGAACGTCGAGAAGCTCGTCGGGCACCTCCAACCACTCATGGACGCGCTCATGCTGGAAACCGTCCGCGGGCGCATGACCGCCGAGGAGATCCTGGCCTACCAGTACGACGGAGATACCCTCATCTGTCCCTCCTGCCACAAGCCCTACGCCACGCTCCAATCGGGCGCGCGCTTTGTTGACCAGCGGTCGGCGGCCATCCTGCAGAAGGTCCGCGCGGCCCTAGCCGCCGGCCGTGTCCCGAAAGTGAGGGCCTGGTAATGGACACGCCTCGCCTGCCCGTGATCGTGAAAGGGACGGGCTACGTCCCCATCGTCCATCCGCGTAAACCCCAGGAAGCGGAGGCCGACCGGACGCGCCGCATCGAGCGTGGCCTGCGTTACGCCATCGCCTATCTTGTCCAGCCGCCGCCCGACGGCGCGGACGATCTGGGCCGCGCCCTGTTCGGGCCGACCACGCGCGACGACGATCCAGACGCGGCGCGCGCAACTGTCCGCGCCCACCTCGGCCAACGAGCGGCGTTCCACCGCGTCATGCTGAGTCCCCACGGCGCGCTCGACCTGGCGTCCGTGGACGATATGATCGCCTGGACCCGTGCCGTCATGGACACGACACAGCGACGCGTGGCGCAAGAGTGGGTCTGGGTCGGAGGCATCCATTCCAACACGCGCACGCGCCACGCGCATGTCGTCATCGCCGGCGGCGCACTCCGGGAGGCCGAAGACGTGATGATGACGCGTGGCCTCTTCGCGCACATGCGTCAGGCCGGCGTCCGCGCCGCCGGCGCCGTGGCGGCAAACCGGGCGCGGCGCTACGACCGCATCTACCGCATGGGGGTATGACAATGAGACTCTGGCTCCTACGCGCCCGCTGGCCCCTGGCCGTGGGTCTCCTGCTCGCGCTCACGGTGACCGTCGGTCTCGGCGTCGCCCACGTCCTGCTCGTGTGGGTCGCGCCGGAGGTCGCGCGGGTCACGCCGACGCTGGCCTGCACGGTTACGCTCGTCGAGCGCCAACAATCGCCGTTCCGGCTCCTGCCAACCGTGCAATGGACCGTGCGCCCCGTGCCCTGGTGCGCGCCGCCGGCGTTGCGCCATGAGGTGCGCCTCGCGCTGTGGGGACTCGTCGCCCTGGTCGGGCTCATGGTCCTCTCGACCAAACCGGTCCGCACGATCCTGGCGACGGTCTGGTACTGGGTGCAGGGCGTCGGGCGGCTTGTGCCGGGCACGACGCACGGCCGCGCGCGCTGGGCCACGCGGCGTGAACTCAGGCGTCGTCGCCGGCGGCGCGCGCACGTCCCCTATCTGCTGGGCCGACGCGGCCGCCTTCCCTGGGCGCGGCGCGCGTGGCTTACGGACCTGGAGCAGAACCTGCACGTCCTCATCATCGGGCAGCCCGGCGTTGGCAAGAGTTCGGCTCTCTTCATCGCCAACATGCTGCGCCGCGCCCTGTGGCGGCCACGCGGCTGGCGCCTGCGCCGCCTGCTCCATAAAGGCGATACACGTCCCAGCGGCGTCGCGACCGACCCCAAGGGTGAGTTTTACACGACCACCAGCAAGGCTTTCGGCGCCAACGGCTACCTCGTGCGCCGCCTCGACTTCTACGATCCCCACGGGGCTAAGTACAACCCGCTGGCGCATATGGAGAGCGAGGGCGACATGCAGCGCTTCGCCCAGCTCCTCATCGACAATACCGGCGGCCGCTCCGACGAGCCCTACTGGGACAACACGGCCATGCTAACTATCGTTGCCGCGATCGCACACCTGAACCACCTGGCGCAGGCTCAGGGGCGCGCGGCCGCCACCCTGACCGAGTTACGCGACTTCGTGGGCCGCGCCGACTACGGCGCCATGCAGCGCGAACTCTTGCAGAGCGTGCCGACGGCGCGGCGCATGGCCGCCCAGTTCATGGCCAATGTGCGAAAAAAGCCCGAACTGGAGGGCGCGATCCAGACCGGGCTGCCGCTACGCTTCCAGTTCCTCAATGACCCCGAGATCGCCGCGGCGACGGCCGGCGACGATATCGACTTCGCGGCCCTGGCCGACCCATCAGGGCCGCCCTGGCAGGTCTACGTCGTTTTGACGCGCGGCCGAGAGGACATCCTGGCCCCGCTCACGGTCAGCTTCTTCACGCAGATGTTCGATACGCTTGTCGTGAAAGTCGCCAACGCCCGGCCAGGCGGCGTGCTGGCGCGCCCGGTCATCTGCGACCTCGACGAGGTAGGCACGATCGGCAAGCTCGGTGACCTGGCGGCCTGGCTCAACACGGTCCGCTCGGTGGGCGTGTGGCTGCGCCTGGCCGCGCAGAGCTTCGGCCAGATCGTCACGATCTACGACGAACTGCCCGCCGAGGCTATCGCCGAGGGCTGTCAGACGCATATCTATTTCGGTGGGGCGACGGTGCAGGGGCACGCCGCCGAGTGGATGAGCAAGCAGGTGGGCAAAGCAACCGTCGTGCAGCGGCAGGCCAACGCCGGCCGCGACCGCGAGGAGTTCCTCGCTGGGCAGGGCGGCGTCACGCGCAGCGAGGCCGCGGCCGACTTGCTCACGCCCGACGACATCATCAGGATGCCACGGCATCGCATGGTGGTGGTGCCGCGGCACACCTATCCCTACACGCTTCGGGCCGTCCCCTGGGACGCCGACACGCGCCTCAAACGCGCGGCCGGTCAGGTCGGTCAGGGCAGATCCCTAAAGACGCTACCCGCGCTCCTGACGCCAGTGGTGGGCGCGTCCGAGCGGGAGCACGAGTGGGCCGAGGTGGGCGCGCCGCTACGCGCACGGCCTGTGCACGTCATCTCGTGGGAGTATGACCTATGAGCCGCGCCTCGTGGATTGGCCGCGCCCTGGGCGGCGCCCTCGTGGCGCGCGTGCTTGACCGCGCGCCCGCGCACCACACCAGCCCCTCTCCGTCGTCGATCACGCCCATGGTCGCGCCGCCCCAGCGTATCGTCACCGCGCCACCACGAACACAGCCCGCGTCCCTTACGCTGTCCCCACCGGTCCTGGACCACGAGGGCGTGGAGTGGGCGCGCCCAGGCGCTGGGGCGGCGAACGCTGACCGGCTAGCTGAGTTCATGGACCGCTTCTGCTGGTACAGGGGCGACCATGCGCGGCAATACAAGGCAGTCGATAAGGAGACCGGCGAGATCTCCTACGGCTGGGCCAGGGTCGGCAAGCGTCGGCCCGATGACTGCGCCCTCACGCGCGACGTCGCCGAGGCCCATCTGCGCGGCCAGATCACCGCCGGTGCGTACCTGCTCGACGACGAGGATCGCTGCCGGCTACTAGTGCTTGACCACGACGACAAGCGCACGCTGCCCGATCTGGACCCCGCGACCGGCCGGCGGCGCGTGATCGAGGAAGACGGCCTGGCCATGCTGCAGGACTGCCGGCACCGGTTAGAGGAGCAGGGTATCGCCTGCGCTGTCTCCGAGTCCCGCCGCGGCGGCCATCTGTTCGTGTTCTTCGACGAGCCCGTACCGGCGCGGGACGCCCGCGCCCTGGCGATACTCGCGCTCGGAACCGACGAGGTGGAGCGGATGCATCGCGGGCACGAGGCCTTCGAGGTCTACCCCAAGCAGGACCGACGCAACGGACAGGGCGAGACGGCCGGGACCGGCTCTAACATCGCCCTGCCGTTGGGCGTCCATCTCAAGGACGGCGCGCGGCATCCCTTCATCGACCACCATGGCGACACGGTCGCGCGCACGCTCTCGGGCCAGATCGACTACGTGGTGTCGATCGAACGCTGCCGCGCGCGGGCCGTGCTGCACGCCCGGCCCTGGCTGTACGAGGAGCTTGACCGGGCCACGCATCCCGTCAGGGCGCGCACCCCTGAACGCACCGGAGAGCCGACCGTGGAACGCGCGGTAAAGGAATCCTATCCCCTGGACGTCATGCTCGCGCAATACGGTGTCCACGCGCCTCACAGCGGGTCGTACCAGTGCCCCATCGCAGGACACCATGCCGATGGCCGCGACAGCACGCCGAGCCTGTCGGTCAACCTGGAGATGGGCTCAGGCGTCTGGTTCTGTCACACCGGAAACGTGGGTGGGGACAGCCTCAGTCTGGTGCAGCACATGGAAGGGCTACCGTCGCCGAAAGAGGCGCTGGCGTTCGCTAAGGAGCGTTGGCCGGTTCCCGAGATCGGGCGCGACGACAGGACGCGCTAAAGGAGAGAGACATGCCCATGACGGATCGCTACCACGACATCTTGTGGGCGTTCGCTGACATGGCGCGGCGGGGTGTCGTTCGGGGTCGCGTGGGGCACGGCCACAGGTGGCTTACTGCTCCTGATCCTCGACGCCGCCGGCCACATCAACAAGTGCGGCGCAGGGCTGGCCCCCCCACAACGCCAGCGCACCCTCAGCAAGGAACGGGGACGCGGGTCAAATGGACGACGTTGCTGTGAGGGCTACCGACAGGATCGAGAGAGAGGGGGACGCGTGCGCGGAAACATTGCGGTAGGGCAGGCCGTGGGCTACAATGCTCATCATGAAGGAGTGCGCCATGTAGCACGATGCGCGACTGCAGCGGTCGCAAAAGCACGAGGCCCACCGGCGGGAACCGGTGAGCCTCTACCTTGCCCAAGACGAACTATCTATATCATCCGGCCCTGGTGTGACCGACAGCTAAAGCGATCACCAGAGCCACCAAAACGGAGGCCGTGACCCGAAGGAGTTCCAAGGCTCCCGAACCGGGTTTCGAGCCTGCTAGGAGAGTTTTATGCTTGAAAACACCCCTATGCCCTATCCAGAGCATAGCAATGATGCGCGTGCCTGTCAATATCTCGACAGTGGTCAACGTGGAAAACCATCCCTCTCGCGGATACGGACGGGGATAGTCGATACGTCGGCCATCATCGCGGCCGTCGTGCGTACCTATAACGACGCCCATCTTACGGCCGACGTGTCCCCCGATGCAATCTTTAGCCCGAGCCGCGCGACCCACGTCGCCCACGCGCGGCATGTCTGTGCATATCTACTCGTCGAGGACTACCACTTCTCGTACATAGCGGCCGCCCGCGCATTAGGCCGCGCCGACCACACGACGACCCTCAACAGCCACGCACGGGTCGTCGCCGCCCTAGCAGTCTGTCGGAGAGAACGAAGCGATGGGTAGCATGACCGGGGTGCTGCTGTCTGGGTGGGGCGTCCGGCCCACGCCCACCCCTGAGCGACGCGTGGCCGTAGCCAGGACACGACGGCGGATAAGCGCCCCGTGGGGTGGACGCGGACCATCACTCCTCCTTAGCTAGACTTTGACCATTCAGGCCGCGTAACAGAGCATCTCGCTCAGGTGCTCGACCAAGGCGCGCGGGACTTTAACGATGTCGTCCTCTGGGGGCGACATGCAAAAAGTGGTGTGGGCCCACA
>JAABUV010005771.1_pt1 | contig 13905 bp, 8 predicted proteins | sample 5559971 | NCBI WGS metagenome assembly JAABUV01 (sample SAMN10711881, study PRJNA513362) | rock metagenome | isolation source: Antarctica rocks | place: Antarctica: Victoria Land, Knobhead nord | collected 2015-12-19
TTGAGAACTCAAAAGAATGATCAGAATGCATTCTCTTTCATTGATCAGAGTCAAACATCAAACGATTGTGATCGCATGTCTACACTAACAATTCATTCAACGTCTACGTGACATAAGTCAAATCAAAGAAAGAAAAAAGTTACTCAATACAATCACACTTTATCTTCTCATCATGTGCATCTCTCTTTCATTACATATTTCTCTGCTCAATAAATAACAATCATTGAGTAAGAGAACACAGCTCTACGTACGTTACAATCATGAGCATCACGAATGTAAAGAAAACATCTTTCGTCTTCGAATTGAAAATCGAATCGAAACATTGTTGTATAGAATATCATCAATGAAGAGCAGAGCAAGAACGATACGTCATAATTAAACAGCACAGACACTTTCATCAAGAGTTTACTTAAGCATCACGCGTTGAATAGAAGCTATAGATTCATTACTTGATAACACAGTGTCAATCTCATTGTTTCGACTGCGCGAAGCAGTCATATAGACGACGAGTGATTTTCTTTCTCAGAGAGTTTTGTTCACTCAATATAAATAGCATAGAGTTCTTCATGAGTCGAGTCTAAATTAATGTCACAAGAATGTATGAATTACAATCACAATCACAGCGTCACGCTCAGTCTCATTGTTCATTCTATTGAGCTTGACATTGATAATTCTCTGAAGCATACGACGTTTAAATTCGTGATTTCGCTTCAAGAGTTGATGAGTGATACAAAAATTAAGATCTTCGTAATTTACATCAAGTGAATTATCATCGCTCTTGAAATCTTTATAAGTCACATTGACTTCTTCATTATTGATTTGTACAATTGAAGAATCTTGTATTTTATGCTGCTTATCACTCTGTTCATTCTGTTGATTCTAAGATTGCATCTTATTCATTGAATGATCACTCAAACTCATGACTTTTAGAAGCAAAGTATCAAGACTGATCTGATGCAATTTGTATTGATGATTTTTAATGTCATGTAAAGTTTTCTTACTTTGATCGATAATTTAATGTGTCAGCTGATCATAAAAGACATCAGATAACTTGTAAGAGACATTTCATCATTGTTGAGCGAGATTGTTGTTTACTGAGTAAGACGTGCAACTGTCTTAAGCGACTATCTGACGTTCAGTGAACTGCAAGTGAAAACAAATGATCTTTTTATCTATCAGAATGATATCTTTGTTTTTCAGTCATTGAAGCTGTTCATTCAGTTTGAGAATAAATGTATCAGCTGTGTTGTTGAACGAGCTTAGCACTTTGACTTTCTTGCTCAGCTTTAAGAGTAGCATTGTGATAATGACATTCATCAATGTTTTTTTAATTTCAAAGAGTTTCTTGATAAGATCAAAATTGTTGAAAAGATTCTAAAGATATTGTATGATCGACATTTGAGACTTATTCAGCTTGATATTTCACTCAGCAAGAGTAGTTGAAAAATTCAAGTCTTCAAAGAGAACTGATGTGAATTTGATATAAAGATTCTGACTCAGTATAATATCGCGAAAGCAATCGTTGTATTCATAATTTCTCTCGTCAATATGAGCAGAATTAAGAATTCTGATTGTCGCTATTTTGATTCTGTTGAGCTTGTCAAACATGATTAAATGAACTGAGATCACGTTTGATGCATTGAAAAAACAATACTGAAGTACTTGTTTATCATCATTCTGTTGCTTATGCTTACGAAGATTGAACGTTGACTTCAACTCAATCAAGCTTCAATCTGTCTTGATGAGAGAGTGATGAAGAGCTATGCTCACATTTGTCGTGTTGAAGAAAATAAACGACTTGACAAGAATGATAGCAGTTCATTTGTCATTATTGATCTGCACTTCAAAGTGATTCTTCAAGTCAAATTAATAGTCAAAGCAATTGAAAAAATGTAGCAAATCAACATACTTCTTGTTTGTTCTTGTGAATGTGATGAGTGCATGCAACTTGCAAAGCAATGTCTGAGTCTTCATAATCAGTGCTCGCTGTGTCTTCATTGACTATAGTCTAAAGAAATCTTTGATATGTCAGCACTTTTTGTCATCGCGATAAGTGCATCAATATGATAGATAGATAGTTGAATGATTTTTCTTTGAAGTCACTTGTTCTACTTAAATAATATGCTTGTGATTTTTAGACTAACTGAATCACATGTTGAACGCTGAAAAGTCTCGCTTTATTCTGATGCTACTGTTGAATTTTTAATACTGATTCAGAAATGTATCTCATTTGATTGTTGAAATAAAGATCTTCAGCTTGACTGTGTAATCTTCTGATAAATCAAAGACTTCTTTGAATGTGTTCTTTATATTCTGAAGAATTGATGAACTTTCATGATTTTCAAGCAGAATCAACTAAGTATGAGTTAAGATTGATCTGAAGATAAATTCAAGAAGAATTATTCATTCATCTCAATGCAGATTCTTGATCTTTGAATCATTAATTTTATATGTGAAAAACATGAATTCAAAATAAGAAGTGTGTGACAGAGACATGTTTGAATAGTTCATAATGATAACATCACGAATGTCAGAATTTAAATGTAAGTGAAAGATTCAATTATGTAAAATATCATGAACAAAAAAACAATTCTTGAATAGTAATGATGTGACTTAATGTAATTTAATGTCGAAGTGAATGTTGAATGTTCAGTTCATTAAAATCTTTGTCACAATCTTGCAAGTAATGTAAAGACTTTCATTCAAAAAATTGAATGCATCAATTGCTGATTTGATTACTTCATTAATTTCAAAAACAATCTTGACTCAAAAGATGACAGATCTGATGCTCTGATGTTTAGTTAAATCTACTTTCTGCATCATTTTCTCATTATTTGAAATAAGAATAATGCAATTGTTATTCTCAAGCTTCATCACTTAAAATGTGTAATATATGATGTTAGTCGTTACATCTTTATTTGTTGATGTTGCTTTGAACTTCTCTTTGAACATCATGATGAGATGTTTGTTGAAAAATGTAAAGTAATGATGTGAGATAATGTTAAGCTGTTGAATGTGAAGAAGCAATAAGAAGCAGTGAAATTGTAGAATGTACAATGAATGAAATAAGATTGTAGAATGTTAAATTATAAATTGATGTGAATTTAAATTGAATAATTGATCTTGACAGTTGTAGCTTGAATTGAGATTGTTATCTGATTGTGATGAAAGATAGAAAGTGAAATAATGTTGTAGAATGTAGAATTCTAGACTGATGTGAGTTGAAGCTGAAAGATTGATCTTAATGATTGCAGCTTAAATTGAGATTGTTATCTGATTGTGATGAAAAATAGAAAGTGAAATAGTGTTGTAGAATGTAAAATTCTAAACTGATGTAAGTTGAAGCTGAAAGATTGATCTTGATGATTGCAGCTTAAATAGAAAGTGTTATTTGATTGTGATAAAAGATAGAAAGTCTCTAAGATGAGAATGATTCTGATTTAATTGTTATGATGTTTTGAAAGTTGAGTTTCTTAAAAAAGCATACATTCAAATAAAGTGAGTAAGATCTTGTTGATGAATTGTATTCTTTTATTAAATATAACTAAAATGATAGAAGTGTTGATCTCAATTTTGATACAATGATTATCTTTCATTCATAAAATAACAAAGCTGTTATTCATTTTTTATTGAATCATGTTTATCTACATTGTATTCTTCACTATATTCAAGCTAACAATATAAAAGAAATAATACAGTGAATATTGTTTGCATTTTTATTGCTTATCATGTTTTGCTCTGAAACATGAGCAAACAAGCTGCATCATAAACATTTCAGTCACATCTTCATTGATTTGCATATTCTTCATGTTGAATCTTTCTGCGATGATCATTTGTCAACTTTCATGACTATACTGAAAACGTTCTTTGAGACGAATAAATCAATTCATAGTAAAAATACAACATGTGTCTTCGTAATTCAATCAGAATCTGTCAAGATAGTCAGTCATTTATATCAAATCGAGATTTTCTTTGCTTAAAAAGCATAACTGATCATTTTCTAGCATCATGATGTTTGTTAACAAAATCAGTATTGCATTGCAAGTCATAATGCTTTCAGATGAATCTGTTTATCATTCTTACTGTTGCGATTTATGAGAATGTGATAGCAAGCACTTTCATAAGAGCGTCGTGAATCATAGTGATTCATCTATTGTCAGTGAGCAGATTAATCATGTAGTTCAATCAAGACATGTTGCATCTATTCATTTAATAATTGCATAACTTTCACATTATTATCAATCACTTTTTGAATACAGTCATGAAGATAAGCACTTTGTTCAAAGTCTCTCATGAGTAACACAGCTTTAACATCTTGTTGTGAAGATTACATTCAAGCGTTTGATGATGCAAATCATAGTTCACATGATTGAAAAATGAGATGATAATCATCATACAGTCATTGAAATGTAATGTCATTGTCGATTTGACAGCAGAGAAAGTTAAGAAATTTTCTTCAAGTCAAGATGTTAAAAAACGACATTCTTAAATTAAAGCAGATTCAAAGAATCATTATTTAAGTTCATTGAATCTCATGCACTTCAATTTTTCAAATATATTGCATAATTTCACTTTCTTCTCAATCACTCTTTGCATTACTTGTAACTTAATAAACATTGAATGACACTATCATGAACATAGTGTCAACTGAACACATATGAAACATCACGACTAATGCTAGACAAGCTCTCACTACTCAACATGTTAAAAGACGAAGAAATACTACTTTTGAACTTCATTCATCTTTCAAATCTGTCAAAAAAGCAGTCGTAAAAAGAATATTGAATGTTTCAAAGCAAACAAATAGAACAGAGTCATGAGATAAACAGTTTAATTTAAAAGACATCAAGTATCTTCTTAAAGATACTGTCTTATTTACTGATCTGAACTCATGATTCAAACATGATACACAGCATTGATTCAAGCAAATCTTGAGTGTCAATGATAACAGTTGAAAGAACAGAATTGATTTTGAAATATATGATGAAGAAATAAATGAGAACATGATCAAAAAGTCTGTAGACTTTCATGATGATGATTCAGATGTATATGATCTGTCTTACGTTGTAAACTGAACAATCATACTTGATGATAGAGAGATTTCACACGACTCAGATACAAAAGTATTCAATCATGCAAGCGAGTTTGACTTTGAGCTTTGACGTAGTGATCAATCTCATTTAATCTTCGACTGATGTATCAACTGAAACTACATGCATTTTTCGCTTTGCAATCAGACTATTGTTCATTGCTTTAATCAATTAATCAAGATGATAAAGATGTTGAAGAGATGCAATAATTGAAGAAATCTGAAGAATATACTGTTTCATTTGCAAAATAGCAACAAGAGAGAGTTTGTCATTGAATTGATTAGTTCATGAACTTGCAAAGATCTCAGTGATTATATCACAAATGATGAAACTTTTCTCAAGCTCAAAGTATCAAGAAAAGACAGAAAGATACAAGTGTTGAAAGATGAAATCTTAATTATCATTTTGAGTTGCTTCTTCTGTGTATCAGTTAACTGATTACTTTCATTCAGATCAGCAACATCACTCGTGCAAAGCATTTAAAGAACAAACGTAAGAAGCATTTGCAGAGAGACGAGTCATACATACTTGATTTTCTTGTTGATAATGTTATCATGAGCAGTGTAAAAACTTTATTTGCATTTGTTATCATCAAGATATAAATCATTCTTATGAAGTGATAAAATTGAAGACAATATGATATTGAGCAATAGCAATTGCAAGAGATGATGAAGAGATTGACTGCAACAACTCTTCATTCAGTTTAGTTATTAAACGACTTCATTCATTCTTAAGAAATGAAGATTCATTGATGAAATTGAAGTTTTCATCAAGCAGTCAGTTCATCGCAAACACTGTCTATAGTGTGATATCATCAAGTACACTTTCATTGAAGTTGATGTATGCAGCAACATCTGATTCGTTAATATGCACATTGTAATCAAACTCATGATCTAACTATTGACAGTAGCAATAGATGAGTTCAATCAAGATGTGTTATCAGATGCGTCAAAATTCTTGTTGTCACTCAAACAAGCAGTTGATATCACATGAAGAATCATCAGACGAGAAACTCTTTGAAACAAAACTACATCATCTTCAATGTCAGATCAGCGATGAAACTCATCTGTATGTAATGCTGACTACGAATCTACTATCTAACTATAGTAGAGTCTAAAGATTATCAAAAGTTTGAATGACATTGAGATGCTGCGTGATGATGAAGCGCTGTGCATTGATCGCATGCAAAGTTTTCGCGATCGCGCAGACTTCGATAATCTCAATGTGCATGCTATAAGCAATCTGCACGCAGATGAGAAAGTCAAATAGAACGCAGAACTACGAGAGAAATCGCTTATGAAAATCATTCAATTCAGTATCTCGTCATCGTGATGACAAGAACTGAGACAGAACACTCTTGCATTTGATTTGTTGAGAATGATTAGCAGAAAGAACTTGAATTATGAACATTCTTTAAATTTACATGCTAACTATGTATAAATCTTGTTAAGACTGCGTGTCTGTTACTATGACATAAGCAACTCATGAGACTCATTAAGTTCAATATGAGCAAACTCAAGAGTTTCATTAATATCGTTTAATAAATGTTCAGACACAGACATTCTATACAAGAATGATATGCTGATGAAAAAACTTTATTAAGAGAAGAGAAACATAAGCGAGTTAATAGAAAATGATCGAACTACGCTGTCTGATTAAAAGTGTAGCATATGAACATTTTTGCAAGACATGATTGATTTGCATGAGAAAAATCTTTACAGATAACATGAAACAGATGAGTTGCACACTTTTAAGCAAAGTGAGTGTCTGCAAGACGTGATATACAATGACAACAACTGTTGATCTTGAGAATCTCATTTCTTCACTGAGTTCTGACTTTTGAATATCTTAGTGATAAAATCAATCTTTAGTTGAAGACATTATTTGTATAGTTTGAAAGAACAGTAACGCATGTCAATATGATTAAAGAAGAAATTGACTGCAATACACATGCGTATCGCAGATGAAACGTCTGCAACTCATGCTTAAGAAGTAAACTGTCAAAATCTGAGCAGTGAGAAATCTCGTTCATCTTGAACTGTAAATCTTTAAGAGGGAAATCAGCATAGAAATCATGCTCTATGTATGTTGCATGCAACGTATATAACATATTTTCGATAGACAGATCAATTGATCAAAAGCGCTGCTCAAGAACTATCAATTATTAACAACACGAAAGCAATCATCATAAGCTTCAAAGAGACGAAATTACAATGATTAAATGCATGAAAAAGCAGCATCAAGAAGGGAAATCAGTATCAAAAGCACATATCGAAAGTGAATTTAAGTCAGAAATCATTAAAAAAGCTTAGAAAAATCGATAGACTAACGTTTTCAATCTTTATTCAGTTGAAAATGAAACACGACTATTTCAAGAGCTATTTGCATCGATTATCAAAGAATAATTCGAACAAATGCTATGAAATATGCAATGCGAGTCAAACGTCAGAGCATTTACTACTAAATTGCAAGCATTATAAATCAGAGCAAATAAAGCTTAAGAAAAAGACTCAGCTCAAAAACACAAACATAATATTGACGCTGTTCATCATCAAAATCGAAAGAATCGCAACACTAAAGTATTTGAAAAATACTTGAATTACGACGAGAAAATGACTATTAGAAATGAAAGAGTAGAACGCGAAGAATGCAAAGAAACGAAGAAAAACGAAAGTATGATTGTGAGAGTTTGAGCGAGAGTGCTTGTATGTGCAAACTATCGATGTGATTGATCAACGAGAAGATATAAAGCAGCGACTTTGGTCAGATTACATGTAACTTAGCATACATACAGCGTCTAAACAGTGTCATAGTCATAGACTGCATGCACTTAATGAAGAAATTAAAAAAATTTCTTCAATGTCATTTCATCATCAACAATCATCTTCGCTCGTTACTGTTGCTTATTTGACTGATGAGTTCATCTTTACATTTGTTGATCAGCTAATTTCTTTATTTAAGTTTAAGTCTTTAATCTTTGATACTTGAATCTTCTCAGTCTTCATTGTACATCAGATAGCAACGACTATAAAATCTAAGCAGTCTTGCACTTATGATAAGCTCAGAAGAAGTGACGATGAGTTTAAGTGCAATTGACATGCTATTAGAGAATTTCAAATGAAGATAAAGAAGATAAATGCATAGTCATATATCTTTCAAGTTGCTCATCAAGTCATGACAAGAACGAGATAAATGACAGTGATAAAATAAAGTTTGTAAACTTTGAAGATTGCTTCAATTTGAAATATATAACACTTTAGCAATCATTACTTTCATTTTATAAAGAAGATTAGAATGTCATTTAAATAAACAACACAAAAGTTATTTAAAAGCTTTGTCAAGATTTTATTAATATAAGTTTGAAAGATGACAGATGCATTGATTAAATTAAATGACATGATCATATATTTGAAGTGATCATAATGAGTATAAAACGTTGTTTTTCACTCATCTTCACGTTGAATTTTGAGATGATGATACACATTCTTCAGATTCAATTTAATGAACTGCTTGACTTGATTGAGTTTGTTTAAAGTTTCACTAATTAAAGACAGCGAGTAATGATTCTTGACAGTGATCTTATTCAGATCTCAATAGTTCATGCATAAATGAAGACTATTATTCTTTTTGAGAATAAATAGTATAAATGCGTTAGTTGAGTTAACGAAGTGCTTAATTCATTCTTTCGTCAAGACATCATTTAAATACTGTCTCAGAGTCATTAATTCTGTGTTTGACAAATTATACAATGATTCATATGATGACTTTGCAGTGATTTCGATTGCATGATCATGATCTTCATGCAAAGACAGTTTGTTTGCATTCTTTGTTGAGAATACATCTTCATACTTTTTCAATTCAACAAATAAAGTCTGCATTTTGAACACGTTTGTGATATAACTCATCACATTATTTATTGCTTTCACTTGATGTTCAACGATTGATTCTTTAACGACGTTAATCATGATAAAAGCATATACAGTAAACTTATCTTGTAGAGCTTTTGCAAAATCTTCTGCGATGAATAACTTGAACATATGCTCATTCATATTGAAACGTTATGTTCTTATGATCATGTTTATTCAAATACACTTGAATTGCATATTCAACATGCTTAAGATCAAGAAAGATTCTTTCTTGTTGATAGCATAAAAGATACTTATATCTTCTCTTTTTATGTCTCAGCTGTTTATAAGTTAATAACACATCTCATAAACATCATAGCAATAAACATTCTGATCATTCATTAAGATAAATCTTAAGAGATCAATATTCAGCAATGACATATCTTGCTTGATGATGAAATGTTGACTAATCACGTTCATCTCAATATTGATATTCATATGAATTTTTGTTTCTGTCTTCTGATCTTTCTGAATTACATGCTCTTTATATATAAAAGTCTTTACAAAGAGAACTTCTTGTTTTTTTCTTGATGATTTGAAGTGTTCATCAAAAGCTTGTTTTTTTTCAAAATCTTGAAACAACTCATATGCAATATTGAATCAATGAATACTTGATTTACATCAGATTCTTTTGATTTATTCTTGATCTTTTTATCTTTACAATCAGTAAAGTAATGATTCTTTCAATTACATATGTAACACGTTATGTTAAACAAATTCTTGCTATAACATGATGAAGTATGTGAGCTTATCTTTAATGAAAAATTGAATTTAGTTAATTAATAAAATTTCTTTCACTTTGAATAAGTCTTCTTATTGACTCTGTCTTGATCATGCAAGTTCTTGTCTCAAGATCATTTCAATGACAAAATGTGTTCTTTTCATAGATTTATTTTCAATTAAGTGACAAGATTAACTAATTCATCTCATGTGATAGAAATTGACTGAACATTAGTAATAATCACATGCAGCTTAGATCTTAACTTGATAAATAAATGAGCTTACTTATGCTCATCACTATATAATGAAAGTTAATGTTTCAAAGTGCTCAGATAAACTGCAAACGTTTGTATCATCTGATCTGAACGTTGCAATGTATTTGCATACTGCTGAGTCATGTTTATGCTTCAATTCATTGAATTCTTAATTATGTTCAGAAGAAAGTTAATAAAATTGAATCACATCTGCTGAGCTGCAGACATAGTCTCTTCATGATTGAATCAAAGTTTCTTTGATTCATTCTTAAAATAGATCATGCAGTATAAAATCTTTTTCTCATCTTTTTCAAAATATCAAGAGATAGTTTGAAATGAGATTTTGACATCACGAATTCACTCTTTATGTTCTTTGATGATTTTGTCATGATACTTCTTCAAAGACATTGAGAGTCTTCGGTTTTGCAAAATGATTTCATAAAGACTTTATTTCATCTTTATTGACATTATGAAGACGATGCATAGATTGTTCAAATTCTTCATGAAAGCTCAAGTGAAAGCTTAATGACTTTTCTTCGTTGTTTCGATGACTTTCAGAATCTCAATCTTTGATTGAATAGTTGCTAACTTCTGTTTCTTTCACAGTTCATTGCATCAAAGCATTGCTCAAGTTAGCTGTTTATTAATATCAAGAAAGAGTTCATCTTCTGCTTCTTTACTTTCTAATTTCATTATGTGACGTTTGTTTTCTGATATAATGTCTTGCAAGATCAAGACATCATCATTGTGATTCTGTTATGATTACATTACTGTTGTCATGCTTGAATATTAAATCGTCATCTTTAAGAAGAGTTTAAAATAATTAGAACTGTGATGATTAAGTCTACTAAATAAATAGACGAAATCTATAAGAGTGATATGACAATGTGATATTTTAAGCAGACACAGAATGAATATATATTATGATAGAGCTAATTATTAAGAAGCTCTTGATGAATCAAGAGAATTAATCAACTATAAAGAGTTTGTCAAGCATTGTCAAGTTGAACACAACATAACTCATGACATATTAAGTCGAAGATATGACGTGATTTAAATGATGTCTTGACAAAGTCACAGAGTTTCAGAGCTAACTCAGATCTGATCTTCAACTCAATCTCTGATTCTAGTCTCTGATTTAACTTCTATGTGTCAATTCATCAAGATACTTTTAAAGTATGATGATTTTTGACTTTCATTTTCTCTTTAACTATCATGATAAATTAACTGTTGATAGCTTGATGCATTATCTGTTTGCATTATCTTCTGAACTTTATTGATCTTACTTTCAAATAGAGTCTTGAAGTCTGCTTTTGATTCATTCGTGATTCAATTATCTGATGTCATATCATCATGAATTGAGATTCTTAAATCATCATGCAATGCATTTTTAAACTTTCATTCTATATTAAGTCTGTCAGTAATGCGCAACAAGAAATGCATTATCTAAATGCATTATTTGTTTGCTTGCAATGAGTCATGATGTATATTAACTGACAATGATTTGAAAAATTGAGACTATCGAGTTGAGTGAAAGCAAAGTGAAGTACGATGTAAACAAGAAATGATGTGTAAACAAGAGATGATTGTTGACTGTGTTTGTAATAAAATTAATATGATGAATGTTTTAATATTAGCATTAAATATTTTTTTTCTTTTTCTTCATTAAGTGCATGCAGTCTATGACTATGACACTGTCTAGACGCTGTGTGTGTGCTACGTTACATGTAACCTGATCAAAGTCGCTGCTTTATATCTTTTCGTTAATCAATCACATCGATAGTTTACATATACAAGCGCTCTCGCTTCAATTCTCGTAATCATACTTTCATTTTTCTTTGTTTCTTCGCACTCTTCGCGTTCTACTCTTTCGTTTCTAATAGTCATTTTCTCGTCGTAATTCGAGTATTTTTCAAATACTTTAGTGTTGCAATTCTTTCAATCTTGATGATGAACAGTGTCAATATGATGTCTGTGTTTTTGAGCTGAGCTTTTTCCTTAAATTTTCTCTGCTTTGCTCTATAATGTCTGCAGTTCAGCAGTAAATGCTTCAACGTTTGTCTTGCATTGCATATTTCATAGCATTTGTTTGAATTATTCTCTGATAATCAATGCAAATAGCTCTTGAAATAGTCATGTTTCATTTTCAGCTGAATAAAGATTGAAAACGTTAGTCTATTGATTTTTCTCAGCTCTTTTAGTGATTTATAACTTAGATTCACATTTGATATGATCTTTTGATACTGATTTTCCTTTTTGATACTGCTTTTTCAGATCTCTAATCATTGTAATTTCGTCTCTTTGCAAATTTGCTTTTTGACAAAGCTTATGATGATTGCTTTCATGTTGTCGATAACTGATACTTCTTGAGCAGCAATTTTGATCATTTGATCTGCTTTTTCGTTTTCAATAATGCTTTTGCGACTTGATATTCACTGTATGCAAATTTGACATTGTTTCTGACGTAAATTGATCAAATTTTGTCGTATGTCATCGAATAATCTCGCATTGACGTTGCTCTTTGCATTTAGTCTTTGCAAAGTCATTTGACTGTTCATGTACACTCAAATTTCGTTGTTTTTGAATGCTTTTTCGCTGCACATTGCGATTGCATCGCTAATAGCTTGCAGTTTCGCTTTTGTTATGATGATTTTTCCTGAAACGCTTGTCGCTTTGCTGCATCTAACGAGTTCATGCGTAAATATCACTGTCATTTCAATTTCTGTTTCAACTTCTGCTATCTTTTTTCGAATTTGCAATGCGTCTGTGTACATCACTATGTTTTTCGCCTTTTTGACAATTCTTTCTAATTTTCTATAGTGTGTATTGATCATGTCGCAAGTTTCGTCTTTTGCAAATTCGATTTGAAGTTTTGCTAAATGCTTGATTTCTTGCTCTCATGATTTCTTGAAGTGAGAAATTTCGATTTCTTTTATTGAATTCAGTGTTTTTTGCACTTTGTTCAATATTCAATATATCTGCGTGAATCTATCTTTGCACTTCTTAACTTTTCAAGATACATTCGTCTTTATCTCGTTTCAGTTCAGATATTTTGATGCATTCAGATCTAGATTCAATTCAATAGAGTATTGAGATGAGTATGTAATAGATGTTCTTTTTCTAATAGAATGTTTTTTCAATAACTTAACTATTCAAATTGCATAGTTCTTGCACTTTTGATTTAATCATATCTTCATCAACGAAATTTCGACTTCTATTTGCATAGCATCTATTGATGAATTTTTTTTTATTTCTTCAAGTTTTACGTGCTTATGCAGTCTAAGACTATGAAACACGATGCTATCTATTTAAATAGTAGCACTGAAACGCTGTGTGTATGCTAAATTACATGTAATCTAGTTATAATCGCTGCTGTATATCTTCTCATTGAGCAGTCAGATCGTTAGAGTGCGCATACGAGCGCGCAACATGTTTATATAATCAAGTAATCATATAGACAAATCGAAATTGTGAAAGCTGATCACTTCGACGTGAGCTTTCGAATTTGCTGTTTGATCATCTAGCTGAGCGAGCTAGACGAGCGATTGATGTGTTGTGAAAGTTGATCACTTCAACGTGAGCTTTCGTTCGCTGTTTGATCATCTAGTTGAGCAGGCTAGATGAGCTTTGATCTATGTAGATGAAAGCTGATCACTTCAACGTAAGCTTTCAAGTTCGCTGTATGATCACTCAGCTGAACGAACTAGATGAGCTTTGATCTATGTATTTGCGACGCATGTAAATCGATCAGAAAACCGAAATCGATCGATTTACTGCGTCGCACAGATGTGTATGTGCGCAAAAGCTGAGTCGTGTCTTCGCAGTGTATGTGATTGCGATGCATGTACATTGATCTGATAAAGCGAAAAATCGATCGATTTACTGCATCACGCAGACGTGTAGATGCGCAAAAGCTGAATCATGTCTTTGCAGTAT
>JAABUV010005773.1_pt1 | contig 13898 bp, 10 predicted proteins | sample 5559971 | NCBI WGS metagenome assembly JAABUV01 (sample SAMN10711881, study PRJNA513362) | rock metagenome | isolation source: Antarctica rocks | place: Antarctica: Victoria Land, Knobhead nord | collected 2015-12-19
ACCCGGCCGAGGGGGAGGAGGCGACGACGGAGGCGCCCAACGAGCCGATCAGCGCCGCGGCCTGCTGCTGCTGCGCGGGCGGGAACTCCTCGGTGCTACCAACACGCGCCGGTGTGAACTGGACGATGACCTCGTCGGCAACCGAGACGGCTAGCGATTCTGCCTTGGCGGGGAAGTCCACGCCGTCCGGGCTCGCGGCCACGATCAGGGAGCTCGAGTAGAGGGCAGCGAGGGCGGAGGCGCGGTCGGTCCCCAGCGCAGGCTCGACGACGTAGACTTTCGTCGCATAGCCCGGCTGTACGATCGAATCACCCAGCGACTGGAACAGGGCCTCCGCCTGCTGCGACGTCGTCGAATCCTGGAAGATTACGATGAGGTCGTCGGCGCGGCCGGACGCCGCAGTGTAGATGTAGTTCGGATCCGCCGAACCGACCAGCGGGCTGGCGTAGAGCTGGGCGGCCGTCGCCGCGGGCGTGCTGCCCGCCGCCGGCGCCACCACGTAGAACCCGGCCGAGGGGGTGGAGGCGACGACGGAGACGCCCAGCGAGCCGATCAGCGCCGCAGCCTGCTGCTGCTGCGCGGCCGTGAGAACCTCTGTGCCATTTTGAAACGTCGTTTTGAACTGGACGATGACTTCATCGCCGACCGTTGGCGCCGTGCTGGTCTGTGAATTGGGCGTCGTGACAATCGGAGGAGTCGGTATCGTGATCCCGGGCAATGTCACCGGCAACACCGTCCCGGCCGACGGGTTCGGCGCCGCGACGGCCCGAACGCTCTTGACGGGGGAATTGGACTTGAGCCGGTGGATCAAGGACGGGAGGCCCTGCCCCGGCCCCGGCGCCAGCAGGTAGGTGTGGGGCGCCATGGCGGCGACCACGGCCGCGTGCGACGACTTCAGGATGGCCTGCTCGCGCTTGTGGGTCGTCTGCGGCCGGAACGTCACGAGGACATCGGACTGGCGATTCGCTCTCGACCCGACCGACGGGTTCGACGCCGCGACGGTCTTGACGCTCTTGACGGCCGTCCTGGACTCGAGCCGGTGGATCAAGGTCCCCAGAGTCTCACCCGGTCCCGCCGCCAGCAGATAAGTATGCGAGGCCGGATCGGCGATCACGGCCGCCCCCGACCATTCCAGGATGCCCTGCTCGCGCTGGGGGCTGGACTGCGGCCGGAAGGTCACGAGGACGTCGTGAACCTGGCTCGTCATGCTCGACGAGGGATGACTCGACCCGCTCAGCAAAGTCCGACCTTCCAGGGACTCGATTCCGAAAGACGGGCGGATCCGGCGAGGGTGCCTGGTCATCGACGACTCTCCCCATCAAAGAAAGTAAATTCCTGGAAGTGCGGTGGGGATAATATCACGCATGATATAGGAAGTCAACTTCAAGTCACTAAGAAAACACATGGAATGACAAAAATTAGCAATCGACCCTCTTCAGAAAGCGGCGGTGGCCTCGCGCTCGTCGGTCCCGAAGTAGGCCGGGCAGGTGATCACCACGTCGGCGCGGAGCCCGGGGGGTCAGCCGGGCCGGCCGATCGTGATCGGGACATAGCAACCGTCCCGAGCCGTCGGAATCCGGGCCGGGGCGACCCGCTTCGGCGGCACTGGGGGGGTCGGAAGCGCGATCCGGGCCGATTCGCCTGGCAGACTCGCGAGGATCGAGGCGAGGCTCTCGACGGGCAAAGACGAACCCAAAGACTCGCGGGGCGGGCCGGCGTCGGGGCCCTCCGGACCGGCCTTCGCTTCTCGCTCGATTTGTTGCAACTCCTTGAGGGCCCGGAAGAAGCCGCGTTCGGCCGCCGCCTCGTACTTGCGGGCCAGGGTCGCTTCCTTCGACGGGTCGAAACTCGCCAGGTCGGCCGCCCGGGTCCGGAGACGGTCGGCGGTTGCCGCGTCGACCCCCTCGGGAACCTCGAACTCCGCCAGAGCCCGGCTCACGTTCTCGGCGATCGCCGCGTGCTCCTGGCTCACCGCCCGATCCATCCGGACCGAGAGGACCGCCATCCGCCGGATCAGGACGTCCCCGACCTCGCCCGAGGCCGGCCGCTCGGCATGGAACGCGGCGGACCGCCGCTCGACCTCGGCAACGTCTTCTGGGGGGATGACGATCCCCGCGCCGGTCAGGCCGTGCTTGAGGCTCGATTGCCGCGATCGTTCCTTGCCCTCGGCGGTCCTCGGACCGGTGCTCAGGAGGGCGTTCCGCCGGTTCGCGGCCAATCGTTCGGGGCTGCACGTCATGGTCGGGTCCTCGGTGGGCGCGGGGTGGGATCGGGCCGGCGGCCGGGGCCGCTCCTCGACCACATATTCAGCCGGAAGGGGCCGGGCTTAGCACATCTTTTCGGGAGGCGGGCGGATTCGAGCGGACCGCCCCAGTCCCGGCAGATCAGGCCATCGGTCGATCGAAGCTCGCGGAGAATGGGGAGTGCCCCCGCGCTGATTGTCGAGGGAGGCACTACAATTCAACCCGGTCAGTGCCGGCCCGAGGACTTCCCCCGCGGACCGCCCCACTTCCTCCACCCGGCCGAAGCGATCGAAGGGTCTCCCCTCAAGGACCAATTCATGGCCCGGATCTGCCTGATCAATCCCCGGTTCCCGACCTCGTTCTGGGGGTTGAATCACGGACTCCCGCTGCTCGGCAAGAAGTCGAACATGCCGGTCCTGGCCCTCCCCGTGCTGGCCGGGTTGACGCCCCCGGGGCACGAGATCACCCTGATCGACGAGAACATCGAGGAGATCGACTTCGACGCCCTCACCGGCTTCGACATCGTCGGCCTGACCGGGATGACGGTCCAGCGCGACCGGATGACCGAGATCCTGCTGGAACTCCGCCATCGGGGGATCTTCGCGATCGTCGGCGGCCCCTGGATCACCGTCTCCGAGGAATGGTTCGATGGGCTGGTCGACGTCAAGTTCATCGGCGAGGCCGAGGACACCTGGCCCAAGTTCCTCGGCGAGTGGGAGCAGGGCCTCCACCAGCACCGCTACGAGCAGTCCGAGAAGACGGACATGGCCAAGGTCCCGATCCCCCGGTACGACCTGGTCAAGTTCCGGGAATACGCGATGGGGTGCGTCCAGACCTCGCGCGGCTGCCCGTTCCAGTGCGAGTTCTGCGACATCATCGTGATCTTCGGCCGGAAGCCCCGGATCAAGACCCCCGAGATGGTGGTCTCCGAGATCGACGCCCAGCACAAGCTGGGGGCCCGGGTCATCTTCCTGGTCGACGACAACTTCATCGGTAACAAGAAGGTCGCCAAGGTAATCCTCCGGGCGATCATCGAGTGGCAGCACGCGCACGGCTTCCCGCTGTCCTTCTTCACCGAGGCGTCGCTGGACCTGGCCGAAGACGACGAGCTGATCCGGCTCATGGCCGAGGCCGGGATGGTGGCCGTCTTCATCGGCGTGGAGAGCCCCGACGAGGAGGCGCTCCGCGAGACCAAGAAGTTCCAGAACGTCCGGGGCGGGCTCGTCGAGCGGATCAAGAAGGTCCAGGACCACGGCCTGGAGGTCTACGCCGGGATGATCGTCGGCTTCGACACCGACGACGACACGGTCTTCGAGCGCCAGTACGAGTTCCTCAAGAAGGCCCGGATCGTGGGGGCGATGGCCGGGATGCTCTCGGCGATTCCCAAGACGCCGCTCTACGCCCGATTGGAGGCCGCGGGCCGGCTCGACGACGCCGCGGCCGACGACCCCAACATTGCCACCAACGTGATCCCGCTGAAGATGTCGGTCGAGACCCTCCGCGACGGCTGGCTCGACCTGATGGTCCGGCTCTACGACGCCGAGAACTACTTCGAGCGGTTCGACGCCCTCTTCATCGAGGGCCGGCTCCCCCTGGCCGACGCCAAGATGGACTGGCTCCGCAAGCACAACTTCGCCATCTACCTCAAGATCCAGGCGCTGACGATCCTGGCCGCGCTGGGGATGCTCGCCAAGATCTGGACCGACCCCCGGACCCGGATCGACCGCCCGGTCTACGGCAAGTACCTCCGGAAGCTGATCGCCGCCCGCCGCCCGCCTCGGTTCCTCTTCCAGTTCGCCTTCAAGTGCATCATGCACACCCACTTCGCCACCATGACCCGAGCGATGGTCAAGGGGGAGTCGCGGCTGGTCAATACCTGACCCGGCCTACCCTCCCGGCTGGAGTCGGCCGGGACGGCGGACCTCGCCCTCGATCTGCCGGTTCGGTCGCCCCGGTCAGCGGCCTTTCGTCCGCTTCTTCGGCTTCCGGAAGGCGTCCGGGTTGCGGAGCGCGTAGAGCCGGAGCAGGCCGGGAATCTCCTCCCCGGGCTCGGGCTCCAGGAATGGGGCCTGCAACTCGTCGACCCGGGCGACGACCTCGGGGCGGTCCATCGCCTGGTGGGAGGAGTCTTCCCCCTCGCGCGGCCGGAGCCCCCGGATGAGGGCACGCGCCTCGCGGATGGACTCGGCGGCGCGCAGGGCGCCGATCGCTTCGAGGGCCTCGGGGGTCCGGGCGACGTTCCGGTCGGGCGTCTCGAACAGGTAGCCGTTGAGTCCCTCGCCCTTGATGATCTCGTCCGCCTCGTGGGCGAGATAGTAATTGGCGTGGACGTCGTCGAGCAGGTCGAAGTCGATACCGCCCTCGTCGTTCTCGACGGTCTCGTCGGTCTCGTCCCTCAGATCGGCCACGGCGGCGTGCACGATGGCGAGGGCGTCGTCGACGCCCTCGATGATGGTCAGGGCCTTTTCCGCCCGCTCCCGGCGGAACGGGTCGTCGGAGCGGAGGGCTTCCTCGACCAGCGGGCGGGCCGCCTCGGGGTCGGAACGGGCGAGGACGGACAGGGCCACCTCGTAAGGGGCCCCGGGAGGCCCGCCCTTGTCCGAGGCGTCGCTCCAGGCCCGGAGCGCCGGCATCATCGGGACCAGGGCCGACGCCCGGACGGCGGCCTCGACCGACTCGAGCGCGATCAGGATCGGGAGGATGACGGGGTTGTCCGCCCGGAAGACCTCGGGTGAAGTCAGGGAGGCCAGCGCCCGCCGGAGATCGAGCTTCAGGAGCGTCTCCGCCACGTCGTAGGTCTCGCCCAGCTCTCCCGAGGACATCTGCTCGGAGATGACGTCGTAGAGCGCGGCGACGAAGCCGGGCTCCTTCCGACCCCGGCCCCCCCCCGCGTGGTAACGGACCCAGCCGAAGATCTCCTTCCGGTCCTCCCCCCCGCGGGCCGACCACGCCCGGACCAGGGCCTCGGCGCAGGCTGTCGACCCGAGCCAGGCGAGCTTCCCGTAGAGGCCGTGGCGGATCTTCGGGTCGTCGTGGTCCACGAACGCGGCCATCCGGGCGATGATCTCCGGCGTGGCCCGGAGGACGAGGATCTCCCAGATCCGGAGGATGGCCGGGTCCCACCGGGTCTTCCGGCAGGCACGCGGGTCGTCCATGGCCCGGACCAGCGCCGGGACCGCCCTGGCCCCGAGCTGCTTGATCGGATACTCGGCGGTCCGGTCCCCCTCCACCATCGCCTCGATCAGCGCGTCGAGATCGGGCTTCTTCCTTGGCATGATGCTCGTCCCCCCAGGATCCCACGAGACCGGCGCCGGCCGGTCGGACGCCGACGGATCGGAAGGCCGCGGGGAGCGGCGAGGGCCCCGAGTTCCCCTTTATATCGGGACGGGGGATCAATGGCGACCGGCCGATCGAGCCGGGGCGCGGCGGGTCCCCCCGCTCCGTCCTTGCGGACCGGCCGGTCCGGTGGGATGATCGGGGGTGGGAACCGTCCGAGCAACCGGTCCCTCCTCCTTCCCGGCGAAACCTCGATGATCCGACCCGGGCCCGAACCCTCGTACCGGTTCCCCGAGGGCTTCGCCTGGGGCGTGGCCGCGGCCTCGGCGCAGATCGAGGGCGCGGCGCGCGAGGACGGCAAGGGGGAGTCGATCTGGGACCGGTTCGCCTCCCTCCCGGGCAAGATCCGGGGGGGCGACACTCCCGAAGTCGCCTGCGACCATTACCACCGCTTCGAGGCCGACGCCGACCTGATCCGCGACCTGGGGATCCGCCACTATCGCCTCTCGGTCGCCTGGCCCCGGGTCGTCCCCGACGGCTCCGGGACGATCAACGGCCGGGGCCTCGACTTCTACGACCGGCTGATCGACGCCCTGCTCGCCCGGGGGATCACGCCCTGGGTCACGCTCTTCCACTGGGACCTCCCCCAGGCCCTCGAAGACCGGGGCGGGTGGTTGAGCCGGGGGACCGTCGACGCCTTCCGGCGCTATGCCGGGGCGGTCGTCGGCCGGCTGGGCGACCGGGTCGATCGCTGGTTCACCGTCAACGAGATCCCCTGCTTCATCGGCTTCGGCTACGGGTCGGGATCCTTCGCCCCCGGGCGGACCGAGTCGGCCCGGGTCCTGAACCAGGGCTATCATCACGCGATCCTGGCGCACGGCCACGCGGTCCGGACGGTCCGCGAGTTCGGCAAGCCCGGCTCGGTCGTCGGGCTGGTCCAGAACCACCTGCCCCCGCCGCCGATCCCGGCGATCGAGCTTGAGGCCGACGTCGCCGCCGCCCGGGCCGAGTACGAGCGGACCAACCGCCAGTTGATGGGCCCGGTCTTTCTCGGGCACTACCCCGAGGCGTTCCTCCGCGAGGCCGGAGCCGACGCGCCCGAGGTCCGGCCGGGTGACCTGGAGCTGATCGCCTCGCCGACCGACTTCCTGGGCCTGAACATCTACGCGGGCAACTTCGTCCGGGCGGGCCGGGATGGCCGGGCCGAGATCCTCCCGTTCCCCCGCCAGTACCCGGAGGGCGACCTCCCCTGGCTCCGGGTGACGCCCGAGGTTCTCTACTGGTCGGTCCGGTGGGCGGCCGAGGTCTTCGGGGTGAAGACCTTCCAGATCACCGAGAACGGCGCGGCGTTCGACGACTCGGTCACGGTCGAGGGCGAGGTCCTCGACCTCGATCGTCGCGAATACGTCCGGAACCACCTGATCGGGCTCCACCGGGCGGTCGCCGAGGGGTACGACGTCCGGGGCTATTTTCTCTGGTCGCTGATGGACAACTTCGAGTGGGCCGAGGGGTACGGCAAGCGGTTCGGGATCGTCCGGGTCGATTACGCGACCCAGGGGCGGACCCCCAAGCTCAGCGCCCGATGGTACGCCGAGGTGGCCCGGCGGAACCGGATCGTGTAACGACCGATCGACGGGAGCGGACGTCGTGAAACTGGGCATCGTGTCGGACATCCACGAGGCGGTCGACCTGCTGGAACGGGCCCTCACCCGGTTCGGCCGCGAGGGGGTGGAGCGGGTGGTGGTCCTGGGCGACCTCTTCGAGACCGGCCCGAGGATCGACGCGACGGTCGCCCTGCTCGAAGCCGCCGGGGCCATCGGGGTCTACGGGAACCACGACCACGGCCTGGCCGTCGAGCCCTCCGACTTCGTCCGGGAGCGGTTCCCGGCCCGGGTCCTCGACTTCATGGGGACGCTCCGCCCCCGCCTGGAGGTCGACGGCTCCCTCTTCGCCCACCGCGAGCCCTGGCTCGACGGCTCCGACGTGGCGCAGATCTGGCACGTCGACGACGAGCCCCTGACGCCCTCGCTGGTCGCCCGGAGCTTCGAGGCCACCCCGCACCGCTCGATCTTCGTCGGCCACTTCCACCGATGGCACGCCTTCAGCCGCCGGGGGCCCCTGCCCTGGCTGGGCCAGTCTCCGCTGGCCCTCCCCGAGGACGGCCCGGCGCTGGTGGTCGTCAACGCGGTCTGCGAGGGCTACGCCGCGACCTTCGAGACGACGTCCGGCCTGCTCGTCCCCTGCGACCTGTATCAGGGGATGGTCCGGCCCGAACGCCGCCCCCTTCCTCCCGTCCTGACGGGTTGACCCGCCCCGACGCCCCCGCGAGACGAGGCCCCCATGAGTCGATCGATCGCCCTCGCCCTCCTGGCCTTGCTCCTGCCCGAGATCGCCTCGAGGGCCGACTTCCCCGCCTTCCGGGGCCAGGTGATCGACCCGAGGGTCGGCGAGGTCTGCTACGCCGTGACCACGGCCGACGTCGACGGCGACGGCAAGCCCGACGTCGTGGCCGTGGCCAGCGACGCCGTTGTCTGGTATCGGAACCCGTCCTGGGAGAAGTCCGACGTGATCCGGGAGGCGACCGATCGCGACAACGTCTGCCTCCAGGCCCGCGACGTCGACGGCGACGGCCGGGTCGACTTCGCCCTCGGGGCTTCCTGGCAGCCAACCAACACGAAGTCCGGCGGGACCCTCCAGATAATGACCCGGACGGGCGCGCCCGAGGGGTCGTGGAGGGTCGTCCCGCTCGGATCCGAGCCGACCCTGCACCGGGTCCGCTGGGGCGACGTCCTCGGGACCGGCAGGCCGCAGCTCATCGTCGCTCCGCTCCAGGGCCGCGACACGAAGGGGCCGGATTGGGGCGCGGGGCCGGGCGTCCGGGTCCTGGTCCGGTCGATCCCGACCGACCCGTTCGGCTCGCCCTGGCCGACCGAGGTCGCCGACGACTCGCTCCATACCGTCCACAACCTCCAGGTCGTCGACTTCAACGGCGACGGCCGGAACGAGGTGATCCTCGCCGCCTGGGAGGGGGTGTTCGTCCTGGCTCGCGACCCCTCGGGCCGGTGGTCCAAGACCCGGATCGGCTCGGGGAACCAGGAGAACAAGCCCTTCAAGGGGGCCAGCGAGGTCAAGGTCGGCCGGCTCCGCGACGGCCGCCGGTACGTCGCCACCATCGAGCCCTGGCACGGCTTCCAGGTGGTCGCCTACACGCCGCCCCAGGGGGGCGAAGGACTCTGGGACCGCCAGGTGATCGACGAGCCCGTTCCGTGGGGACACGCCGTCTGGTGCGCCGACCTCGACGGCGACGGCGACGACGAGGTCGTGATCGGCCAGCGCGACCCGAACAAGGCCGCCGGCGCGACCCCCAAGGGGCCGGGGGTCCTCGCCTACGACCCGAAGCCCGGCCCCGGCCCCCTGGCCTTCGAGCGCCACGTGATCGACGACGGCGGCGTGGCGACCGAGGATCTCGTCGCCGCCGACCTCGACGGCGACGGCCGACCCGAGATCATCGCCGGGGGCCGGGCCACCCGGAACGTCAAGATCTACTGGAATCTGGGCAAGTAAGACGGCTTGAGCGGCCCGGCGCGAACCCTCGCGGCCGAGGTCGGGCCGAAGCCCCTTGGCCCGGGGGTTCCCTCGACTATAATCGGGGGATCACGAATCGGCCGGTCCTCCGGAACCCGGCCCGGCCCGGCCCTGGACCCTCTGGCGGGAAGGACTCGAATCGGCCCATGGGGAAGTTTGCCTGGCTCAACCTGCTGACCCGGCCGCTCCGGACGTTCCTGGCGCTGGTGGGGCTCTCGGTGCCGATCCTCGGGGTCCTCGGCCTCTTCAGCGTCTCCGACGGGCTCCGGAATCTGGTCGGGACCACGCTGGACAAGATCAAGGGGGTGATGGTCCTCCGCGAAAACGTGCCGACCCCGGTCTTCAGCAAGCTCCCGGCCAACCTCGCCGAGAAGCTCCGCGCCATTCCGGGCGTGAAGGTGGTGGCCCCCGAGGTCTGGGGCCTCCCGCCGACGATCGAGGACGTCAGCCTGATCCCGCGGAACCTCCTGGACCTGGCCAAGAAGACCAAGGAGCAGCACATCCAGAGCATGCTCGACGCCACGGTCATCCAGGGCCAGGACATCCCCGCCCACCGCCACCTCAAGAGCGCCGTGTACCCCAACGCCCTCAAGGAAGGCCGGTTCCTCCGGACCGAGGACGCGGGGACCAACAACATCGTGATCAGCCGGAAGATCGCCGCCGAGCACAAGGACGCCTCGGGCCGCCCCAAGAAGGTCGACGACCAGCTCAAGATCGGCTCGGAGCGGTTCACGATCATCGGGATCTACGAGACCGGCTCGTTCCTGCTGGACCCGATCATCGTGATGGACATCGGGACCGCCCGGCGGGTGGTGGGCGAGGCCCCCGACAAGGTCTCCAGCTTCTACGTGGAGGCCGAGGACCCCTCCGCGATCGACGAGCTGGCCAAGCGGATCGAGGAGACGATCACCGAGCCCCGCCTTGACGCCCGGAGCATGGGGGAGTTCGCCGCCAACTTCGGGACCGTGATGGGCCAGCTCGACACCTTCCTGCTGATGACCGTCAGCCTGGCGCTGCTGGTCGGCGTGGTCGGGATCATCAACACCATGCTGATGAGCACCACCGAACGCTTCGCCGAGTTCGGCGTCCTCCGGACCAACGGCTGGTCGCGGGCCAACGTCCTCTCGCTGGTGACGATCGAGAGCGCCTACCTCGGGCTCCTGGCCGGCCTCCTCGGCTGCGTGATGGCCTTCGCGATGACCCGGGTCGGCAACCAGTTCATCACCGGCGGCCTCCAGCTCGAATTCGGCCCCCGATTGATCGCGATGGGCCTGGTCCTCTCCGTCGTGATGGGGACACTCGGCGGCCTCTACCCCGCGTGGAAGGCGTCGAGGCTGGTCCCGATGGACGCGATCCGGCTGGGCTCGCATTGAACCGGAAGTCATCGGCGAGCCGCGGACAGCCCCAGGGCTCCGGCCCCGAGAGTGGATCGTGGATCGCGGACAGCTTAGCGGAACCAACACGATGATCGAAGTCTCCGACGTCCACAAGTCGTTCCAGAGCGGAGACCGGATGCTCGAAGTCCTCCGGGGGGTCTCCTGTCGGATTCCGCGCGGGCGGTTCGCGTTCATCGTCGGGCCGTCGGGGTCGGGCAAGAGCACACTGCTTTATCTGATGGGGGCGCTGGACCGGCCGAGCACGGGGACGATCACGATCGAGGGCCGGGACCTCACCCGGATGTCCGAAGCCGAGCAGAATGCGTATCGCCGCGACCGGGTCGGGTTCATCTTCCAGTCGTTCAACCTGATCAAGAACCTCTCGGCGGTGCAGAACGTCTTGATCCCCTTCCTGCCCACCGGCATCACCCAGGAGCAGCGCGAGCGGGCTTCCGAGCTGCTCAAGACCGTCGGCCTGGGCCACCGGCTCGAACACCGCCCCTGGCAGCTCTCGGGGGGCGAGCAGCAGCGGATCGCGATCGCCCGGGCCCTCATCAAGGACCCGATCGTGGTCCTGGCCGACGAGCCAACCGGCGAGCTCGACCGCAAGACCGGCGACGAGATTTACAAGATCCTCCGCCGGCTCCAGGCCGAGCGCCAGTCGACGCTGGTCGTCGTCACCCACGACCGCCGATTCATCCGGCCCGACGACCTCGTCCTGGAGATCGAGGACGGGCTCCTCAAGGCGTCCGAGGGGTCAGAGTCGGAGGACGACCTTACCGAAGCCGAGGTTCGATGACATCCGATCGGTCGCGTCCTTGATAGCTTCGAGGGCGTAGACGCGATCGACCACGGGCCGGACCGTTCCCCGCTCCAGCCAGGGCAGGACGGCCTCGGCGAAGCGCCGGGTCGCGGCGATCTTCTCCTCCAGCGGCCGGGCCCGGAGCGTGGTCCCGACGATCGAGGCCCGCTTCCGCATCAGCGTCCGGAGGTCCAGGCTCGCGTCCGACCCGCCGAGCTGGCCGACCAGGACGAGCCGGCCGCCGGTCGCGAGCGCGGCGAGGTTGCCCGCGAGCGCGGGGGCACCGAGGAAATCGATGACGACGTGGACGCCCGATCCGCCCGTCCGGTCGCGGATGACCTCGGCGAAATCCTCGCGGGACGCATCAATCGCGACGTCCAGCCCGAGCGACCGGGCCTTTTCCAGCTTATCGGGCGTCCGGGAGGTCCCGAACACGGTGCATCCCATCGCGCGCGCGACCTGGACGGCGGCCGATCCGACGCCCCCGCCGACGGCGTGGATCAGGACCCGGTCGCCGGCCCGGGTCCGGCCTTGATGGCCGAGGGCGTCGTGGGCGGTGATGAAGACCTCGGGGACGGCCGCCGCCGCCTCGAAGTCGAGGTGAACGGGGATCGGGACCGCCATCCGCTCGGGGACGACCACGGATTCGGCGAAGCCCCCGCCGCCGACGATCCCGAACACCCGGTCGCCCACCTTGAGGGTCCCCGCGATGTTCGGGCCGACCTGATCGACCTCGCCGGCGTATTCCAGGCCGGGGATCTCGGCGGGGACGCCCGGGGGTGCCGGGTACTGCCCCATCGCCTGGAGAAGGTCGGCCCGGTTCAGCCCGGCGGCCCGGACCCGGACCCGGACCTGGTCGCCCGACGCCTCGGGGGTGGCGACGTCGCGGACTTCGAGCGACCCGAGGTCGCCGGGCCGGGCGATGACGATGGCTCGCATGGGAAGGTCCCCTCGGTCCCGGTCAGCGGGGCTTGCCGGGCCGGGGGTGTTCGGGCTCCCGGTTGCCCTTGGGCTCGACGTGGGGCGGCCGGGGCTCGCCGCCGGGTCGGGCCTCGGGCCGGGGTGGATTGGGGCGGGGCTCCGGGTGCGGGCCCGAGAGATCCGGCCGGATCAGGGCGGGCTGACGCTCGAAGGTCGGCTGGAAAGACTGGTGCGCCTGGGGGTGGGGCGGCAGCGTCGCGAAGGCTGGCGGTCGTGGGTTCGGGACGGTCCCGACCGGCGATCGGGGGAGTTCCAGTCGTTGAGGCCGATGCTCCTCGGGCCGGAGGTTGGCCGGGATCCTCGCCTGCGACTCCATCCGGGCCCGCTCCTGGCCGACCGCCTGGAATTGCGCCTGGCGGCGGACGAGTTCGGCCCGGTTCTCCGGGGCGACTGGCTCGAACCGGTGATACGCCTCGGGGTTGGCGGCCCACTGGTGGAGGGGCTGCACGAGGCCGAGGTTCCGGACGTCCTCGCCTCGCCCTTGACGCGGGTCGATCAGGGCTCGCTGCCCCTCGAAGGTCGGGGCGGGTCGGGCCTGACGGTTCTCGGATCGCTCGCGGTAGTCCTCGCGGACCCGCCGGTCCCAGTCGGGCTGGCGGGCATTGAGCGCGGACATCGAGCCGTAGATCGGGTCGTAGCCCAGCCGGTTCTGCTGGAGGGCGAACCAGGGGACATAGCCGCCCCGGGGCCCGGCGGAAGCGGCGTTGTAGTAGTCGCCGAAGTAATAGTGCCCGTAGTTCGGCCGGACGAACAGGCTCGACAAAAGCCCGGCGACCGGCAGGACGCTGGCCGGGGTGTAGGCAAAGCTCCGCTGGGCAAAGGCCGACGGCCCGAAGGCGACCGGGGCGAAGGCGAGCCCGCGCCGGGGGAGGTTGTAGTCCCAGTAGCCGTCATTGTCGAGGTAGCCGCTGGGGGTCGGAACGTAGCTCCCCGGGTTCCAGATCCAGTCGGGGTTGGCCTGGATCCAGTAGCCCGGCCGCCAGGCGTAGCGGTCCTGGACCCAGACCCAGGAGCCGGGAACCCAGGTGAAATCCGGGCCGGGCTGGGGAGCGTTGGGGCCATTCTCCAGGCTCTGGGGCGGCGCGGGGAGGTAATTGAACTGGCCGTTGGCGACCGATCCGGCCCAGAAGCCGGAGGTCCAGAGGGAGCCAGTCTCGACCTGGCTCCAGTAGCCCGGGATCCACTGCCGGCCCGGCGGGACGTCGCGCCAGATCCCGCTGACCCAGATGTAGTCGTTCCGCTCGTCGTCCCACGACCAGTAGCCGGGGATCCACTCGACATCATTCCCCTGCGGCTTCTGGGCGGGGGGCAGTTCCTCGATGACGGTCGAGGGGGGCGGCTTGGGGGCGACCACGCCGGGCGTCGGGTTGGCGATAATCGGCCCAACGAACGCCTCATGAATCGGCCCCCGGGCCAGGACCTGGAGGTCGGGCGCGTTCGGGTCGCCCAGAAATGGCTGCTGGGCCGAGGCCGGGGCCGCCAGGCCGAGCACCGTCAGGACGATCAACGCGGCCTGATGGCCGAAGTTGCGACCGACAGTCGTGATCATACCCAACCCCCTGGGACGTCCGGCAAAGGGTCGATCCGCGTCCCATGAACCAATCCACGGATAACACACCCGATGCCCGATCCCAT
>JAABUV010005775.1_pt1 | contig 13891 bp, 9 predicted proteins | sample 5559971 | NCBI WGS metagenome assembly JAABUV01 (sample SAMN10711881, study PRJNA513362) | rock metagenome | isolation source: Antarctica rocks | place: Antarctica: Victoria Land, Knobhead nord | collected 2015-12-19
CTGATAGCTGTCAGCTAGAGAGAAATGGCTACACGAAAACCCGATAACGCGCGTGTCCGCACGACACCGGCGCGGGTGGCCGCGCCGTCCGCGCGCCGCCCCAAACCCGTCACGCCCGATAGCCCGCCGCCGCGCGAGCGGGCGCGGCCGCGCCCCGAGGTCAAGCCGGTCATCGGTATCCAGGAGTCATGGCGCCACCGCATCGACCCAGCGCGCGTGGCCCTTGCCGCCGTGCTCGTCGCGCTGCTCCTCTGCGTGGCCCTCCTCGTCGACGTCTACCTGGGGCGGAACGATCCCGTCCACGTCATCATGGTCACCGCGTTCGGGCCGCTGGCCTTTCTCGTACCGGTCGGCGTCGGCGTCATGGTGCTCGACTTCTATCGCCGTCACCGGGGGCGCCGGCCCTGGCTGCGCTTCGAGGAGTCGTGCGGCGCCGTGCTACTGTTTATCGCCACGCTCACGTTCACCAGCCTGGCCGCGCTCTCCTACTCGCTCGTCGGCAACTCGCTCAGCGAGGAACTCGCGGGTGTGATTGGGCGTCCGTTGGCCCTGCTGGTCGTGCTGGCGCTGCTTGTCGTCGGCGCCGTGCTGGCGTTCCGCGTCAGGTGGGCGCACGTCCTGCGCGCATGGGCCGTGGCGCGCCCGCCGCTCGTCGCCGCGGGACGGGGCGCCGCGCGCGCGATCCACGGCTGGCAGACACGCCGCGCGGTGCGCACCGCGCGGCGCTTGAACGCGCCTACCACGTCCAGCTCGTCCACGACGGCCATGCCCGCGGACGCCCCGTTGACGCCTACCGTGCGCATGAAAGCGGTCACGCCCGCATCTATCAATACGGCCGCTACGATGGCCCATACGGCGGCGGCCGCGCCTCCTCCTCCCACACCGCTCAACGCGCAGAAGCGTTGGTCCAAGCGCCCATCCCCCCCCGTCGGGGACGATGATGGGGACGCTGTGTCCACGGCCGGAGGTGTGGGCAAGCCGGTCCGCTTCACCGCGCGGCCGTCCACGGTGGCCGACCCCGACGAAACACCGCTGCCCGACTTTAGCTTCCGCGACGACGACGAGCCCGCGCGGGGGGCGCCGCCCATCGCCGTCTCGTCGGCGTGGTCGGCTCCCGCCGTCGCGCTGCTCGACGCCGTGCCCCCGGCCGCCGCCGCGCCCACCGACAACGACGCCCGCGCGCAGGTGATCGAGGAGACGCTGGCCTCCTTCAACGTCGCGGTCGAGGTCGTCGAGGTGCAGTCGGGGCCCACCGTCACGCAGTTCGGCCTGCGCCCCGCCCCCGGCGTGCGCGTGCAACGCATCACCGCGTTGCAGAACGACTTGGCCCTGGCCCTGGCCGCGCCGAGCATCCGCATCGAGGCGCCTGTCCCCGGCAAGCCCGTCGTCGGCATCGAGATCCCTAACGGGACCACCGCGCTGGTCACCCTGCGCGAGATCCTGGAGTCGGGCGCCTACGCGCGCATGACCTCGCCGCTCAAGATCGCGCTCGGCAAGGACGTCGCGGGCGATCCCGTGACGGCCGACCTGGCCAAGATGCCGCACCTCTTGATCGCGGGGGCCACCGGCTCGGGCAAGAGCGTCTGCCTCAACTCGCTCATCGCCGGGCTGCTTTTCCACAACAGCCCCGACCAGTTGCGCCTGCTGATGATCGACCCCAAGATGGTCGAACTGACCACCTTCAACGGCGTGCCGCACCTGCTGCACCCCGTCGTGACCGAGATGGACAAAGTGGGCGGGACGCTCAAGTGGGCGCTCAAGGAGATGCACCGGCGCTACAAGCTGTTCGGCGAGGTGGGCGCGCGCAACCTCGCGCGCTACAACGAGATGCAGCTGGAGAAGCTCGACGGCCATCCGCCCCTCAGCGACAACCAGAAGCCGCTGCCCTACATCGTCTTCATCATCGACGAGTTGGCCGACCTGATGATGGTCTCCCCCGCCGAAGTCGAAGATAGTATTAGCCGTCTGGCCGCGCTGGCGCGCGCCACCGGCATCCACCTGGTGTTGGCGACGCAGCGCCCCTCGGTCGACGTCATCACCGGCGTGATCAAGGCCAACTTCCCGGCGCGCATCGCCTTCGCCGTCAGTTCGCAGGTCGACTCGCGCACCATTATTGATCAAGGAGGCGCTGAGAAGCTGCTGGGGCGCGGCGACATGCTCTACCTACCGTCCGACGGCAGCAAGGCCATACGCGTGCAGGGCGCCCACCTCTCGGATCGGGAGGTCGAGCGCCTGGTCGAGTTCTGGTTGCACAACTCGTCGCACACGCCCGCGCAGATCGCCTCGAGCGAACTGGAAGCGCCCAAGAGCGAGGACGGCGAGGGCGAGAACAACGATAAGCTGTTCGCCGAGGCCACCAAAGCCGTGCGCGAGTACCGCCGCGCCTCCGTCTCGCTGCTGCAGCGCCGCCTCTCTATTGGCTACAGCCGCGCCGCGCGCCTGCTCGACCAACTCGAAGATCGCGGCGTCGTCGGCCCCTCCGAAGACGGCCGCTCCCGCGTCGTGATCGACACCGGCGACGTGGGCGCTGATAGCGAGGATAGGATGATTCCCGAGCCGCTCGTATCCGATGATGGCGACGATGGTTGATGAGTGGACCTGGCTCGGGCGCCCGCGGTCGAGGTTCTCCCAGATCACCTCCTCGACCAGGACCCGCCCCGTGACGGGGCGGTCGAGGACTTGCGTCAGGGCAAACGCGGCTTGTAGGATCGACATGTCATCTTGTAGGATCGACATGTCATAGTGATACCCCGCGGCGCGGTCCTTCGGTGTGAAGGGGTGGGGCAGACGGGCGAGCCAGGCGCGCGGCAGGCCGTCGATCTGCTTCCACCTATGCGGTCGTGCTGCCGTGCAGGCACATCTCGCGTAGCGGACATATTGTGCATTGTGGGCGTTGTGCTCGACAAATCTGGCGGCCATGCCGAATCATAGCGATGTGCATAGCCCGTACGTCTTCGGGGGGTACCGTGGCCTCTAAGAGATGCGTAGCCTTTTCGGCACTGTCTTTGACTCCAATAAGACCAAGCCTCGCACAGATGCGCTGGATATGCGTGTCTACGCAGAAGGCAGGAATGCCGACACTAAACAGCAAAACACATGATGCAGTCTTATAGCCTATGCCGCTTCCCAAACTCATTAGGAGGGTACGCGCTTCATCGCGTGACATGTCAAACAAGGCCGGCAGATCATAAGCCCCAAACTGGTCATAAATAGCGCGTAGGGTGTTCTGGATGCGCGGCGCTTTCTGCACGGCAAGTCCACCGGAACGGATAGCGTCTTCGATCTCCGATACTGGAGCCTGCGCCACTTGTTCCCACTCCGAAAAGCGTGCGCGGAGGGCCGCGTAGGCACGACTGGAGTTTTTGTCCGAGGTGTGCTGCGACAGGATCGTTCCCACAAGACCGCCAACGGGATCACGCGACGTTTCAGTATCGACATAGCCATAGGCGGCAAAAAGGTGTTCCCGTACCGCGTCAACGTGTTGTTGGCGGTTGTGCAGTAGTTCTCGTAGGTACGGCGAAACGCCGGCCGGCGCGTCGAACGTTGTGGTGCGATTGGGCACGCGTTATCCTTATGAACCGACGCGGTGTTGCGTTTGGCTGGAGTAGGTGCTCTCGAAGATCTTGTCGGCGTTGCCGGCCTCGAAGCCGTCGCGACGATGGCGCCGCTCGAGTTGCTCACGAGGCAGGCCCTGATATTGGGGCAGCACGCGGCGCTCGGCGAACTCGACGTAGGAGCCGCTAATGGGGTGGCGCTCGCCGCCCGCGAACGTGGCCTCGATCATCTCCGCGACGGTCGAACTCTGCAGCAGGCCGCCGTCGGGGCTCTGCTTGATCGCGCCGCCGGAGTCGTTCAGCGTGACGCCGTGCCCTTGGAGGAAGCGGTTGAAGTCGGCGATGGTGTCGTACCCCGCCGGCAGGTTGTGTACGCTGATGGTGAAGTGGTTGAGGTAGTAGCGGTTGTAGATGACCCACGCCGCGTACTCGCTCTCCTCTTGCAGCCGCTGGTAGTCCGCCCAGGTAGGCAGCCGCCACAGCGCGCGGTGCAGGAAGGCGTCGACCGAGGCCGCGTCGTCGAGATCCAGGTCGTCCACGGGGTCGTGCGTGACCTCATCGGTGTAGGACGTGATGATGCGCTGGGCCTCGGCGCTGAGGTCGCGCACGCGCAACTCCGAAACGAAGATGCGCGGGAGGCGCGGCTCGGGCGGGCTGTACCAGTGGGCGTCGAGCTTCTTGGCGGGGAAGTCGTAGGCCTCGCGCTTGTCGTAGCCATAGTGCAGGAAGATCCGCTCGAACGAGCGGATGCCCAACTGGGGCACGCCCATGGTGCGGAAGGCGATGTGGTCGTTCTCGATATCGTCGGGGCGCGCGATCAGGCCATCCGCGGCCATGTCTCTAATAATGGCGCCCACGTCGGGGACGCGCTCCTGGTAGCGGCGCATCAGGCCGGCCAGAACCTGCGCGAGGGTGTCCAGGCGCTCCTGCGTCGTCGCGGGCGTTTGTGTGGTCATGCTGCTCGACTCCTTCCACTTGTCTCTTCATCTCTTGAGGCGCGCACATAGCTATATTGTTAGGTTTACCACGAGTCGCGGAAAGCGTGCCGAATATCGTTCGGCATGCCCCCGCGATGATAAGACGCGGCCTGACCTTGAAAGGTCATGGCAGCGGACGGCCCCTGAAAGGTCCGTGTGGGCGCCACACGCGCGCCATCCGTCGATGGGGGCGGCCACCACGATGGTCGCGTGGAGACCTTTCAAGGTCCAATCCCTGCCATGGTCTTTTAAGGCCAGGCCAACGACGGCCGCTATCACCAGCGCAATTATGCTTCCCTGCCAGCGCCAAGATGTGGATAATGACGACAGTACCATAGCGGCGTGGGAAGGATAGCTGTAGGTGGAATATCCAGAGTCAGACGACGACGATGCCCTGGAACCGGCCGGCGGACAGGCGCGCTCGCTCCACGCCGCAGGGCAGGATGACGCCGAGCAGCAGTTTCGCGCGCTTGCCGACGCGCTGCCCCACGGCGCTTGGATCGCCCGGCCCGACGGGCAGGCCGCGTACTATAACCAGCGCTGGTTCGACGACACGGGGCTGACGCTCGAGCAGACGAAGGCCGGGGGCTGGGAGTCCGTGTTGCGCCCGGAGGATGCGCGGGCGCGCCTGGACCGCTGGCGCCACGCCCTGGCGACGGGCGAGGGCTACGAGGTCGAGTATCGCCTCCGCGCCGCCGACGGCGCTTACCGTTGGCGCCTGGAGCGCGCCACCCCAGTGCGCGCGCCCGATGGGCGTATCATCAGGTGGTTTGTCCTCTGTACCGACATCGACGACCAGAAACGCGCCTAGGCGGAGCGGGCGCGGCTGCTGGCGCGCGAACAGCAGGCGCGCGCCGAGGTGGAGGCCGTGCGCGCCGAGGTGGAACGCGTACGCGCCGACGCGGTGGCGCGTGTGGCGGAGCGTGATGTGGTGTTCGAGGCGATGGTGGACGGAGTGTTTGTCTGCGATCGCGCCGGTCAGGCCAGGTACATGAATGGGGCGTATCGGCGATTGTTGGGGTTGACCGTCGCATCGGAAACACTGGTGCGGAGCCCCGAGGGGCGCGGGTACGTCTTCGCGGCTCGCGATGTAGCGGGGCGGCCGCTCTCACCCCAGGAGTGGCCGATGGCCCGCGTGTTGCGCGGCGAGGTGATGACGGGCGGGCAGACCTTGGATCTGTTGGTGCGCACCCTTGATGGGCGTGAGGTCGCGCTCAATGCCAGCGGCGCTCCAGTGTATGACGCCCTGGGTTACGTCGACGGCGGTGTGGTCATCTTCCGCGAGGTCACGGAGCGGCGCGCGGTCGAGCGGCGCACCCACGCCGCACTCGACGCCCTGCTGGCGATGGCGCGGGCGCTGGTGGGGGGACCCGAGCCGGCGGAGGCTGCGGAGGGGACGGAGGAAACGGACGACCTTGCGTCGTTGCGCGCGGTTGGATACCAGCTTATCGAGTTGGCGCGCAATGTCCTCAATTGCTCGCACGTCGGGATGATTGGCGTGACGCCGGCGTTGGACCTGCGGCCCCTCGTCCAAGTCGGTCTGTCCCCCGCGCAGGAACAACAGTGGCGCGCGCGCATCGTGGGCGGAGAACTCGCCGACAATATAGCCGTCTACGAGACCCTGCGCGCGCGCCTGGCCGCGGGCGAGAGCCTCGTCTTCGATACGACGCGGGCGCCGTTCGACGCGCTATCCAATCCGTTCGGGCTGCGCGCCTATCTCGTGACGCCGATGTGCGTCGGGACGACCCTGGTGGGCCTCCTGACCGTGGCCTATGGGGACGACGGCGCCGGGGATGGGCGAGGCGTGGAACAGGTGTACAGCGAGGGGGTCATCGCGCTCGCCGGCGCCGTGGCCCGTCTGGCCGCGCTGGTAATCGAGCGTGAGCGCCTGTTGCGCGAGCGCCACGAGGCGCGCGCGACCGAACTGGCCTTGCGCGCCGCCAACGCGCGCATGGAAGAGTTTCTGTCTATCGCCGGACACGAGCTCAGGACGCCGCTGACGAGCATCCTGGGCAACGTCCAGTTGATGGAACGGTGGATGGATAGCGCGCGCCAGATAATCCTCCCGCAAGAGGACGAGGCGTCCGCGCCGCTCGATCGCGTGCGTGGGTTACTTGACCGCGTGGAGCGGCAGACGCGGCTGATCGACCGGCTAGTCAACGATCTGCTGGATGCGTCGCGCGTCCAGGCCGGCCAGCTCTCGCTGCGCATGGAGCCGCACGATCTCCTGCTCCTGACGCGCGACATCGTCCGCGAGCAGCGGCAGCGCGTCCCGCGGCGCGTGGTGCGTCTGGATGTTCCAGATCAAACGTCTGTGTGGGTCCGCGCCGACGGCGACCGCATCGCGCAGGTGTTGACCAACTACCTGACGAACGCGCTCAAGTACTCGGCCGGCGATACCCCGATCGTGGTCGGCCTGGACGTGGATGTGGACGGGATGATGGCGCGCGTCTGGGTGCGCGACGAGGGGCCGGGCCTGGATCTGGCCGAGCAGGAACGCGTGTGGGAACGCTTCTACCGCAGCGCGGACGTGGAGCACCGCACGGGATCTAGTGTGGGTCTGGGGCTGGGGCTCTACATCAGCCGCACCATCGTCGAGCGCCACGGCGGTCGCGTCGGCGTCGAGAGCACGCCGGGCGCCGGGGCGGCCTTTTGGTTCGTGCTGCCCACCATCGCCGGCTCCGCTTCGTAAGCGATTCTCTGAGTGCGCGCCGGAGTTTCGCGCGGCGTGTGTCTCGCCGACCAACGCGAAAAGTGGCGCGCTCAGATACGCCGATTCACCACACGGCTTGACATCCTTAGCTGAACGAGGGTATCTTTAGATCGATCTAATAAACGCGCATCGATCTCTGGCAGGAGGAGTAATGATGGGGCGCGACCATGACCACAACGGCGCGGGACGCGTCACGCTGGTTGACGTCGCGCGGCACGCCGATGTGTCGCGCGCCACGGCGTCGTTGGTGTTGCGCGACAGCCCCCTCGTGGCCGACGAAACACGCCGGCGTGTACAGGATTCGATGCGCCAGTTGGGCTATGTCTACCACCGCGCCGCGGCGACGCTGCGCACGCGGCGTTCGCACACGGTCGGCCTCGTCGTCACGGATATCACCAACCCTTTCTATGCCGAATTGACCGTTGGCGTCGAGGAGCAACTCGACGCGGCCAACCATGTGGTCATGCTGGTCAACACCGCCGAGTCGCTCGACAAGCAAGAGCGCCTGCTGGCCGCGGTCCACGAGAACAACGCCGATGGGGTCCTGTTTTGCCCCGCCGAAGGCACGTCGCGCGCCACTATCGACAGCCTGCGCGATCGCCACTTGCCCGTCGTGTTGCTCGTACGCTACCTTTTCGACGTGGATATCGACTATGTCGGCGCGGACAATGCGCTGGGCGCCGCGCTCGCGGTCGAACACTTGATCGCGCATGGGCACCGGCGTATCGCCTTCATCGGCGGCCCGGCCGCGTCGTCGGCGCGGCGCGACCGCCTGCGGGGCTACCGGGACGCCATGGCGCGCCACGGTCTACCCGTCGACGAGGCGTTGCTCCCGACGAGCCCCTCGACGCGCGATGGCGGGCACGCGGCCATTGGCGGGCTGCTCACGCTGGCCGATCCGCCGACGGCCGCGCTGTGCTACAACGATGTCGTCGCCTTTGGGGTCATGCTCGGATTGCAGGCCACTGGGCGTGTCGTCGGGCGTGACGTTGCCGTCGCCGGCTTCGACGACATCGCCGAGGCGGCGCTGTGGTATCCGGCCCTCACGACGGTTTCCGTGCAACCACGGCGGATCGGCGCGGAGGCGGCGCGGCTGCTGCTGGAGCGCATCGCCCACCCCGACGAGCTGCCGCGTCGGGTTATCCTTCCGCCTACTCTTGCCGTTCGCGCCTCATGCGGAGCGCATGACAACGCCGATGGCCCAACGATGTGGACGGAACATGGGAGCGGTGTCCCTGAAACGGCGCCGAACAATACTGAGACCACCAGTGCTCGCCGCGCTGCTCGCCCACCTCTGGAACCGCAGGCGTAGGCGCGTTCACGAACAATACGATCTCAAGATAGTGGGAGGAATTATCATGACAAGCGCAACGCCCTTGGGATGGGGCCTGATCGGGGCGAGCGACATCGCCGAGACGCGCATGATCCCCGCGATCGTGGCGCAATCCGATAGCCGGGTCGTGGCCATCCTGAGTAGTAGCGCCGAGCGCGGGCGCGACTACGCGACGCGCAACGATATTCCCCGTGCGTACGATTCGCTCGACGCGCTGCTGGCCGACCCCGCGGTCGACGTCGTCTACATCAGCACGACCAACGATCTGCATCACGACCAGACGATCTCCGCGGCGCGCGTCGGGAAGCACGTCCTGTGCGAGAAGCCGCTAGCGCTCACGGTGGAGGAGGCGCGGGAGATGGTTGAGGTGTGCGCGGCGGCGGGCGTGGTTTTGGGGACGAACCACCACCTGCGCAACGCCGTCACGCACCGCGCGCTGCGCCGCCTCATCGGCGCTGGCGCCATCGGGCAGCCGCTGGCCGCGCGCGTCTTCCACGCCGTCCATCTCCCGCCGCGCCTGCAAGGCTGGCGCGTCACGGCGCCCGCGGCCGGTGGCGGCGTGATCTTCGATATCACGGTGCATGACGCCGACACCTTGCGCTTCGTCCTCGATGACGAGGCCACTGAGGCTACGGCATTCGCGGCGCGACAGGGGTTGGCCGTGAGCGCGCTCGAGGACGCGGTGATGGGTGTGCTGCGCTTCGGCCGTGGCGCGCTGGCGCAGCACCACGACGCCTTCACGGTCCGCCACGCGCGCACCGGGCTCGAGGTCCATGGCACGGATGGGTCGCTCTACGCTGAGGACGTCATGACACAAGATCCCATTGTCTGCGTGACGCTGCGGCGAGAGGGGGTCGCTATCGAAGAGATCGATGTGGGCGCGCCGGAAGATCTCTACGCGCGCTCGGTACGCCTTTTCAAAGCGGCCGTGCGTGGCGAGGGCGCGCCAGCGGCGACGGGCGAGGATGGCGTGCGCTCCCTCGCCATCGCGCTGGCCGTCCGGCAATCGGTGGCTTCTGGCTGCCGCGCCTCCGTCGGGTACCAGGCCCCAGGTACCGGCGGCGGCGCATCCCCACGTATGTAAGGAGGCTGCGTAGCCCCTGGGACCGCCGGCATCTTGCCGGCAAGATGCCGGCGGTCCCAGGGGGGCGCGCTCATCATCACAAAGAAGGAGGTTTCGTTTATGCCACGACCATCGCTTCTCCCGGCCGCCGAGGCCGCCGCCCTGATCGCCGACGGAGCCACCGTGACGGTGAGTTCATCGAGCGGCTTGGGCTGTCCCGACGCCGTTCTATGCGCCATTGGCGCGCGCTTCGCGGCCGAGGGCGCGCCCCGCGCGCTCACGCTGCTGCACCCCATCGCGGCTGGCGATATGTACGGCATCGACGGCATCGACCACCTGGCGCGGCCCGGCCTGCTCAAGCGCGTCATCGCCGGGTCTTACCCGAGCGGCCCGTCCTCGCTGCCCTCGCCCAAGATCTGGCGCATGATCGACGAGGGGGCGGTCGAGGCCTACAACCTGCCTAGCGGCGTTCTTTTCCATATGCACCGTGAGGCCGCGGCCAGGCGCCCCGGCGTGCTCACGACGGTGGGCCTCGATACCACCGTCGACCCACGGCGCGAGGGCGGCCGTATGAACGCGGCCACGACTGAGGATATCGTGCGCGTGGTCGAGTTCGACGGACGCGAGTGGCTCTACTACCCATCCATCGCGCCCGACGTAGCCATTATCCGCGGCACGACGGCCGACGAACGGGGCAACATCTCGATGGAGCACGAGGGCGCGTACCTCGGCGCGCTTGACCAGGCGCTGGCCGCGCGCAACAACGGCGGCATCGTCATCGCCCAGGTCAAGCGCCTCGCTGAGAGGGGTTCGCTCCATCCGCAGGACGTGCGCGTGCCCGGTATCCTGGTGGACTATGTGGTCGTGGCGCCGGAGCAACTGCAGACGACCGAGACGCCGTACGACCCGGCCATCAGCGGCGAACTGCGCCCCCCGCTGACATCGGTCGAACCAGTCCCTTGGGGACCGGATAAGGTGATCGCCCGCCGCGCCGCGCTGGAGTTGCGCGACGGCGATGCGGTCAACCTCGGCTTTGGCATCTCGGCCCTCGTGCCGCGTATCCTGCTGGAAGAGGGATGGCATGGGGCTGTGACGTGGGTGATCGAGCAGGGCGCGGTCGGCGGCCTGCCGCTGCTGGGCTTTCAGTTCGGGTGCGCGGCCAACGCGGAGGCCATCATGTCCTCGCCCGACCAGTTCACCCTCTTCCAGGGCGGCGGCTTTGACCGCACGCTGCTTTCGTTCATGCAGGTCGACGCCGACGGCAGCGTCAACGTGTCGCGCCTGGCCGCGCGCCCACACGTCACGGCTGGTATCGGCGGCTTCATCGACATTACCGCGCGCGCCCGCGATCTCGTCTTCAGCGGCTACTTCACCGCCGGGGGCCTGAAGCTGGACCTCGGCGACGGCGCGCTGCGTATCGTGGAGGAAGGGCGGGCGCGCAAGTTCGTGCCCGTCGTCGAGCAGGTCACGTTCAGCGGCCGCCAGGCGCGCGCGCAGGGGCAGCGCGTGACATACGTGACGGAGCGCTGCGTGCTGCGTTTGGAGCTGGAGGGCCTGACCGTGACGGAGATCGCGCCCGGCGTCGACCTGGAGCGCGACGTGCGCGGCCAGGCGGACATCCCGCTGCGGGTCAGCCCCGACCTGACGACGATGGATAGACGGCTCTTCGTGGACGAGCCAATGGGCTTGGAGTTGCGCTGATGGAGCATAGAGACAACGACGGCGCTCTCCTGGCGCTGAAGCCGCACGAGGCGCGCACGGCCCTCGCCGTCTTCGCCCGCTTGCTTCCGACTGGCGCGGGCGAGCCGGACGTGGCCCGCATCGGCCTTGTGGTATACCTCGACCGCGCGCTGGCCGGCGCGTATGGCGACAAGCTTGACGCGTATCGGCGCGGGCTGGCCGTGCTGGATCGCGTTTCCCACCAGCGGCATGACGCGCCGTTCGCTGGCTGTGCGTCCGCCGAGCAGGACGGCATGCTGGCCGCGCTTGAGCGCGGTGCACTGCCGGACTTCCACGCGCCGCCCCAACAGGCGTTCTTCGACATGCTCCTCGCCCACTTGCAAGAAGGGCTCTTCGCCGACCCGGCCTACGGCGGTAATCGGGACAAGCTCGGCTGGCGGTTGCTGGGCCACCCCGGCGTATGGCTCGAAAACTCGGCCAGTGAGAACCTGACGGCCGCGCCCGTGACCAAGGGCGGGAAGATACAGTCGCTGGCCGACCTTGGCTATACGCTCGGCGCGACGGATAACGTGCCGCCCGACATCCCCGGCTACGACCCGCGAAGGGGCGCGGCGGCGCCGGCCGCCGACGCCGACATCGTGCTCGTCGGTCTGGGCGCGATGGGCGGCCTCATCGCGCCCATCCTAGCCAAGGCCGGTCTGCGCGTGGTCGCGCTGGAGGCGGGACCCTGGCGCACGCGGCGCGATTTCCTCCCCGACGAACTCGGCGCCGCCTACTACTGCCGCGCCAACATGGGGCCGAAGTTCACGGCCGAGTCGCCGCGCTGGCGGCGCCGCGAGGGTGAGGAAACGACCGAGGCGACCTACTCGCTTGGCCGCATGATGAATAGCGTCGGCGGCTCGGTCATCCACTACGGCGCATGGTTGCGCCGCTTCCACCCACACCACTTCCGGCCCCTCAGTTCGGTCCACGAGCGCGGCTACGCGCGTCTCCTGCCCGACGACTGCACCCTGGCCGACTGGCCCCTCACCTACGACGAGCTAGAGCCGTACTACACGCGCGTTGAAGATCTGGTCGGCGTGGCCGGCGATGACGGTAACCCGTTCATCCCGCGCGGCAAGCCTTATCCCATGCCGCCGCTGCGCCCGTTCCGTCTGGGCGAAGCCTTCCGCGCGACGACCGCGGCGATGGGCCTGCACCCGCACGCCGTTCCAGTGGGGATGAACAGCGTCCCCTACGATGGGCGTCCCGCCACGACGTATACCGCCTGGAGCAACGGCTTCGGCTCTTTCACCGACGACAAGTGGTATCCGGCCCTCTCGTCTATCCCCGAGGCCCTGGCGACGGGGGACCTCGACTTGCGCACCGGCTGCCGCGTGACGCGCGTGCTCACCGACGCTGAAGGTCACGCAAACGGCGTGGAGTACGTCGACCCCAACGGGGTCCGGCGCGCGCAAGCGGCGCGCACAGTCATTCTTTCGAGTTACACGTACGAGAACGTGCGTCTGCTCCTGCTATCGGGCGACGCGCGCCACCCCGACGGCCTGGGCAACAATGCCGGCCAGGTAGGCCAGCACTACATGACCAAGATGTTCGCCCACGTCGACGGGTACTTCCCAGACACCGTCTTCAACCGTCACACCGGCCCCGCGGCGCAGGGCGTCGTGCTCGACGACTACCTTTCCACCTCATTCGAAACGGGGGCGCACGGCTTCATTGGCGGCGCCACGCTTGGCGCCGAGAACCAGTTTCTGCCCATCCAGATCAGCCGCGAAAGCCTCCCACCCGACGTCGCCCGCTGGGGCGCGTCCTACGTGCGCCACATCAAGGAGTGGCAGCATGTCGGCGTCGTACGCATCCAGCCCGACTCGCTGCCGTATCGCGACGCGTTCCTGGACATCGACCCGCGCCACCGCGAGCGCGGCGGCCTGGGCCTCCCCGTCGTGCGCGTTACCTATGACCTGCACCGCAACGAGCAGCGCCTCTCGGAGTGGATGGAGGGGCGCTCCGAGGAGATCCTGCGCGCGATGGGTGCGACGACGACGTGGCGCGGGCCGCGCTTCACCGGGGTCGGCAGCAGCCACGACATGGGCGGTTGTCGCATGGGCGACGACCCCGCGACCTCTGTCGTGGACCGGGATCTTGCCGTGCACGACACGCCGGGCCTCTACGTCTTTGGGGGGGCGGCCTTCCCCTCGTGTCCCGGCATCAACCCCACGCTGACCATTTGGGCGGTCTGCCTGCGCGCCGCCGAGCGGCTCATCGAGCGGCTGCGCCATGGGGAGGGACAATGATGACGCCGGACACGGACATAGAAAAGACTGTTTTGTGCGCGACCGATGGGCCAATCGCCACGATCACGCTCAACCGTCCCGCCAAACTGAACGCGATCGACCCCACGATGCTCATGCAGCTTGACGCGATTGCGGCGGACCTGGAGCGCGCGCATGACGTGCGCGTGTATCTTATCAAAAACCTGGGGGCCGGGTATACTGAGGCCACTGAGTAGGGGGGGGTGACGGAGCGTGAGTGTGCTGGACGATCTGGATCTGAGCGGGATCACGGACCCGG